>Ga0209299_1000472_pt1 | contig 22608 bp, 44 predicted proteins | sample S_140806_MF_Meta_FD_187326 | JGI IMG/M metagenome (GOLD analysis project Ga0209299, IMG submission 187326) | Freshwater microbial communities from Lake Simoncouche, Canada to study carbon cycling - S_140806_MF_MetaG (SPAdes) (version 2) | ecosystem: Environmental > Aquatic > Freshwater > Lake ...
ATGTTAGGCGAGCTTATTGCTCAAGGTAATATTGGACTAATTGACGCAGCTAAAACATTTGACCCTAGCCGAGGTTTCAAGTTTATTTCTTATGCAGTATGGCATATTCGAAAAGAGATATTATCGTATTTTAATGATTATAATAGACTTGTTCGACTTCCAACGAATGTCATACTTGACTTGAATCGAGCTAAAAAAATAGAAACTAGCATTTCGACTAAACTTGGAAGAGATGCGACCTTTGAAGAAATTGCAGCTGAAATGAATGTTCAAGGATGGCGGATTACTGCAGATAAGCTTGAATTTATTAGAAGTGTATCTGAAAATAGTGTTCCTCTAGAATCGCAAAATCCAGATGAAGAGTGGTCGCCGATTCAGTGGCTAGCCGGTGAAGATAACACGACCCGCGGTGTAGACACAAGCGATCGAACTAGAATGATAGCTGCCGTTCTTGAAAGACTTACACCAGTTGAGCGCGATGTTATTGTATTGAGACATGGTTTACATAATGGAATTGAGGAATCTTTTAGCTCTATTGCACTGAAATATGAAAGAACCACTGAATGGGCACGACAAGTCTATACTCGAGGAATAAAACGTTCTAAACGAAATTTAAGTAACCTAAAAATGTCGGAGGAATCAATATGAAATATTTAGTTTTTCTTAAGGACATTGATCCTGACTCTGGAAAAATTTCTCAACTCATTAGACTCTGTGAATGTGATTCAGAAGACGTTGCAAAATCAATTTGTTGGTCAATGAACATGGGAGATGATTCACCAAATCGAGAGTATTACAGCGAACCTCTATACAAAGATCGAACAGTTTTTGTCTGTACAGATACTGAGACTATTGAAGAGGTGTGGAAATGTCAGCTTATGCTGACTTCACTTGGAATTAGAGGTATCATGTTATTTTCAACTGACGAGTTAAATATGGTTCTTGAAACTTACCAATACCATGGGGTCCCATACACTATTGTACAAATTGGTACAGATATTGTATGGGACCACCTAGATTATAATTTAAAAATTGATTCGTTTTCTGAATCAACTGCTCATGAAATACTTAACTTCTTAAGCGAAGTCGGCCTAAATAATGAGTAATGTTTAGCGCTTCGCCTAACATTTTACGAAGACGTTCAACTTCTTTCATATCATTACGTTCGTATGCATCGATAATCATGTCGTTAAGTTCATCCTTAGTTAAGTGACCGTAATCATCTTCCCCTGGTTCTTCAGAAATTTCTGGAGTTTCAGAATAGGTTTGAGCAGCTTGGCCTTTCGTAAATGACTGATATTCTTCTTCTTGTTCAAGGTGTTTGATTGCTCCTCTAACCAGAGGATCGCATAACTCTTGTGCTTCTGCAGATTCGCTAAGAATAGCGTTTACTATTTCTAACATTTTACTAGGTTCATCCTGTCCAATCATTGACATTGCATTAAAGAACAGGTAATTGAGCCGTTCTTGGAAAGAAGCAATTTCCCAATCTTCTGCATCGTTAGCTACCATCGCGTCAATCTTTTCTAATACTAATGGATGCTGAGAAACTTGCTTGAAAAATACATCTTGCATCTGACGACCAAACTTAAGCTCTTGTAATTCGTCAAATAGTGTATCAGTATTCATTAATACCTTTTCAGCGGTGCCGCCATATAGAGCTTCAAGACTTGCTTGTGTAATTAGTTTATAAATTCCTTTGATTGATTCGTGAATTAGGACTGAAAGATCAACTCCTCGAGTAACAATTTTAACGTTTAATCCAGAAACTAATTCTTCTGCATTTTCATTATCTGTAATGTCTTCTCCGTTTTCTAAATCAGTTAAAACCTTTTGTGCAGCTTCGTCTTTGTCTTCTGCTTCTTCTTTGCCAAATTGAATATCACAGCTACCTGAAAATCCTTGACGAGCTTGCCACATTTGTTTTTGCATTTCTTCCGGGACTGTCCAGTCAAAGAACTGCGCAACATTTGAAATTTTATTCAGAACGGTTAAATACTCTGCAGCATCTTCTCTTCCCATAATTTCAACTAACCCTTCTTTAAAAATAGAAAGATTTAGGATTGCTTTTGCGCTAAGGCCTTTACCTTGTTGAATAGTGCGTTGAATTTTTCTTACTTGAATATGATCGATAATTTCTTGATCTTCAAGTTCTTCTAATTCTGGTTCCTCTTCTTTTTCAGTTGGAGTTTCTTCCATTTGCTGTTTTACTTCTTCACGAGTTACAATCTTAAAATCAAGTTCAAACTCTTCAATTAGGGAACTATATAGAGTACGAAACGCGTCTACTGTAAGTTGAGATAGTTCTTCTTCGTGACCGCTTTGTAATTGTTGTGATTTCATAATTAATCCCATGAAACCTTGAATATCTGCACGGTTTGCCATTTCAAATTCTTGAGCAGCTCTATCAGAACGCTGAGTAATTTTATCTAACCACGATTCGCGATCAGATCCTTCTTCGCCGGGAATTCCAGCGTTTCCTCTAAGTGATGCTTCGTTGATAAATTCTCGGAAACTATTAATTTTTTGCATATTTCGTATAGAGTTTTTTGATCATGCCTTTTCCTTTTGGTGTATTCTTGATCTCTTCAAGCTCAGCAAAAAATTGATCTAATAAGTCATTTAATGCAGCTAAAGGTTTTTCTTTTTCTTTTTCTCCAGGACGAACAGTTGGTCCAGGTCTTTGTGGACGAGCTGGAGTATCTGGGGTCGTGATAGGAGGAGCAGTAGTCGGCCTAGTAGTAGGTTCCGCTGCTAAAAATTCATCAATACGTTTAATACGTTTCATGTGTCTTTATTTTTTTATTTTTTCTTTTAGTACTTCAAGTGCGATTGTTGCTTCACCTAATGCCTTATATAACAATTTAATTTTTCTAGTTAATGGTGTATCAAGAGATCTAATCTTCTTCATTCCTGCATCTAATGCTGTGATTGCCCTTTGGTTATTTCCAATAATTGTATTGATAATGCTTTGAGTAAGACGTGGAGACTCTTCTAAGATTATTTCAAAGATTTTCACGTCAGCAGCAGAAGGTAACGGTTGCATACCTTGCGTATATTTGTGAATATAGTCTCCTTGTACTTGTGCAATTGCTGATGAATTGCGTAAACGTTTTAATTCAGATGCAAGAACTTGATTTACAATATTTTCTTTACTGTTTACACTAGTATCTTCTGAACTGAGGGATTCTTTTTTGGTTAGAGTCGACATATCACGAACTAATCCAATTAGGGTTTGTGCAATTGCTTTATCACGATCTCCAATATCCTTTGAGTAATCTCCAATTTTCTTGTAAATATCATCGAGCTTTTTCTTAGTGTTTGACTCGTCTTGAAATACCATATCGATACCATCAATTACATCTTGCGGATACGAATTATCGCCGTCTGACGTGTTTACTCTCTTCAAATAAGTTCTAAAATCTCCACCACTACTACATCTATTAGGACGAGTACAAATTGAGTTTACTGTACCATTTGGTCCAATCGTTAATCCTACTAAATAGTAAGGATCACTCGCCTCTTTTGTAAAATCATAAAGAACTAATTGTAACGTTCCAGTATTTGGTGATGCATAACTCCAAAACCTACCACCCATTGATGAGTTATACCATTTTGGTTGAATACACCAAGTATTGGCACGATCTGCAAGAAACGGAAGTTCAGAGTCTGTTCTAAATGAAATTACCATATGGTTAGGTCCATCGTACATTACGACTGCTGCTGGATATGAATCCATTGCTTTTTTCTTTAGGGCAAGACGGTCAACATTACCTGCTGAGTTAATTTCAGCTTTAATTAGGTCAATAATATCATCAATTGATTTACGACCTGCAATATTCTGACGAACTGATTTAATTAGGGTTGGCTCGTTAAGATCATTAAGTTCAGCGGCTGCTGATAGTAATTCGCGTTGTTTTTCTTTAGGTGTTGAGCGATAAAGATCACGTTGATTTAGGGGATTGCTTGGACCAAAACCAAGCTCACGGTACTGAGGAATATCACGAGACATTGCCTTGCCGCTAAGTGCATCTACAATCCACTTTCCTTTAGTATATTTACGTAATTCAGCAAGTTCGTCACCAAGTTCTTCAAAACCAGAAATTTGGTGTTCTTCGCCTTTAATAATATCTGCATATTCATCAAGAGATTTTGGTAATTCTTTGATTGCATCACGCATGTTAGATAGAGTTGTATACATTGCCACAAGGTCTTCCATACGAACTTGTTGTAGAAATCTAAACTTTACGAATGCTGAAACATAACCTCGATTTTTATGTAGGAGCTTTTTAATCTCTTCAAAATCAGATTTTGCACCAAAATAAAAGTCTTGTATCCTTTCTTTTGCAACCTGTAATTTTGCATCACTCTCCTCCTTTGGAGTTTCAGGCTGGGCTTCACGAGTAATTTGAGTACGTTTCTTTTTATATGCTTCATCAGCTAGACCTTGTAAAAAAGTCTTTGCATTTTGAATATCTTCGTTAAGCGATACGTATTTAGAATAATCTAACAGGTGCGAAAACTCAGTTAGCGCCGGCTCGCTTAGATGTTTAAGCAAGCGTTTTACCTTTGTGAAATCATTCTCGTTTTGGGCTTGGTCAATTAGTGCAAGTATCTCTTCACGAGAAAGACCAGAATAGTCTGTCTCTGTAGGTTCTACAGAAGGAGCCATTGATTCTTCAAATTCGTGGATTTTACGTAAATAACGCATCAGTATTTAGACAGAATTTTAATTATTTATCTGCCAGCTCCTGTTCTAAATAAAGATAAATGTATTTATGATAACGTTTTAATACTGACTGCTCAACTGCTCTACGGATATCAAGATATAATCTAATCTGCGGTAAGAGTCCCATGCCGTGCGAGATACTGCGTGCTCCCATCTTAATCATTTGGTCGACAATCGATTGTGAAAAAGCCATGATCTCTTCCTTGTCTGAAAAATATGCAGTACGATCAGTTGGATTAGGTCCGCCTTCACGTTGAACTGCTCTGCGTGACCATTGACCAACGTGTACCATTTCGTGTTTTAACATATGGAAGATATAATCGAAAAGTCGCATGTCAATACGCGGAACGTTTACTATTACCCTAGGGCGAAGCGTATCGGGATTGACTGTTGCAAATGCTGGGACTCCTCTTGGTGGTGCAGATTCACGGTGTGTATCGGAAAGTTCTGCATAAAAAGTATCGTAATCTACAATCTCAATGCCGTATTCGGCTCCAATTTCAGCAAATTCTTCAGTTGTGATCGGCAAGCGTGCTGAGAGCACGGCCTCTTCAAAATCTTCAAGCTCTTGTGAGCGCCAATCGATAATTGCTTCGTATAACTTAAATGATAATAATTCCATCTTACTTTTCTTTTTCTGAGCTCCAGCGAATTAGTAATTCGCCAACCACTTCTATTTTACCCATCGTCTTCTGAAATGGGATCTGGTCCTTAGGTTCAAACGACTTTAGGATATTAGTTAGTTCCTTATTTAGTGTGACCAGTTCCTTCTTAGAGGTTGCTGCATCCCATTTACCAGCGGCTGCCTTCTTATAATAAGGAAGTTTAACTACAAAATGGTAATATGTTAATAGAGAAGTTCCACCTTTGGCTTTTGCTCCCTCTGCAATTTTAGTGGCTCCGGCAAGTCGCTTCTCTGCAAACTCCTGGAAAGACTCGTGTTCCTTTCCTTCAAATATAAAATCGCTAAAATTTTGGATCATGTTATTTTAATTTTTATTATTTATTTACTCGATATGCTTGTGGATCGCTACTTGTCGGTTTTGTGTTTGGAAATCTATACACTTCAGTGTGACTGCCATAACTTAGAGTCTTGATAAAAGCATCTGGAATACGGGCACCAGTAGATAAGGTCTTTTTCGCTGGGCCGTTAACTACGTCGATGTGGACCTTTACCGTCCACTGCTTTGCAAGCTCGCGTTCACGGGTTTCAAGGTGACGCCACACTCCACGATTAAGGTTCTCCTGCTGTAGAGCACAATTCAGGTAGGAAAAGGTAGCTCGCAGTGCCAGTGAATCACAAGCAAAATCTGCAGCTGGTGCCATATGTCCCTTATCCCATTCGTTGGCTTCAAAATCTGCATGGTCTGCGGTCTTGATTCCAGGCTCAGTATAAAAATCCAGGCCCTTGCGCGAAAACTTACCCTCAGTACAGGCAACTGTATATTCTACCCATACTGGTTCTTGATAGGTTTCAGAATAGCAAACTTGATACCAACCCTTGTCAATAGTTTTAGTATTAGTAACCGAGAAGGAGGTACAGAGCAGGAAGGCGACAAGGAGTAGGGTTAATTTTTTCATGGTGGGATTAGCTTTTTAGGTATTCTATTTTTGATGGGTCAAGGTGTGCGAGTCCATTGGGCTCAAATGGCACGCGACCTATTGCCGCTTGGGTGATGAGTGCAACTGGATCAGGTACCTTGAGTTTAGACAGCGGTCCCAGCTGTACTGGTTCCTGATTTAATTTTTCGGACCGGATTAACTTACCGGCAAATATTCCTGGCATCATATATGATTATATATCCCTGCCGATTTCTGGAGGTGCTAACTAAACAAGAAAAGCCAGTAGAGATACTGGCTTTTTATGTGTTAATAAGCAGTTTAGCTGATTACCACCAAGAAGAAAAGGAATCGTAAAGCTCACGGTCCTTTGCTGGCATCTTCTCCATTGTGTCTGGTCCCCAAACGCCGTCTGCTGGCCATACTCCTAATTGGTGTTGGTATTTAGAGATTGCGGCTTCAGTATTGGAGTTTGCACCCGTTTTACCGTCGACTACTAGTGGTTTATTATCCGCACCGGTGATTTTTTTTGCATTGAGAAATTTCTGTATCTGTATCGTGCCTTTTGTCTCTTCGCTCTGTTCGTGAAGTTGGTGCCATCGACTATAGTTAATTATCATATGATGAAATCTTTTAGTTATTTATTTAATATTGGACGAAAATCTATTTATAGAAATCAAAAAAGGTAGAGTCTGCGTCCCAATCGTGATACGTCTGATTTGAACCTGGGTCGGAGGTAAATCTGATCTGGGTCACTTGAGCAATCTCCGGAAAAGTAACGTCAATTCCATTTACAAAAAAATCGTTGCTGTCATCGCCGGGATAATTTGGATTTTGAAGATTCTTTGTCCATACTGTGATCCAAGTACTGGTCAACGCGTCATATAGGTCTAGTGTAAGATTACTGGACTGATAGTCTTGGTGTACGTGAGCATTGGCTGAATCGGCACGAATCTTCAGTCTCCTGGCCAACAGGATTGGAGGAAAAGGCTCGCTTGCCCAAGTGTCAAAGTTGTCATAACCTGCACCAAACGGTGTGCCCTCGCCAGCGAATGCAATTGCGAGCCAATCAACAGTTGCGATAAATTCGCTAGGTAGAGATTTGCCTCCGCCTACTGCACCAGGAGCATTTCCTGCGCGGTTTCTTGCCTGCGCCATGCGCACTGCCTGTTCGTAAATCGCGTCCATTTCAAGACGACGCTGTTCTGCTCGCTGTTCCGGGTTACGATTACCCCAATCAAATAATTGATCCATATGATAAAAATCTTTTAGTTATTTATTTAGAGCAGCCCAAGTCTTCTTAAGTCGCGCATCACTTCAGCTTCTTCTGGGCTAGAGATATCATAGAGAAGAGAGAAGAGAAAAGACTCTGGTCGCGGGTCTACTCCGTGACTGCTTAAGTGATCATTAATATCATTAAAAAATTGAGTAATAGCAATCCCGTCCTTCTTAATGATCGCACGCTTAAACCTAGTCGTACTATTCAGGCCAAGTAGTCGCGACACAATTTTTGTGTACACTAGAAAGAGTGCAGCGTTCCAGGCTTCCAAAGAATCATATGGAATTCCAGCGGCAATCTTCATTCCGCCATATGTAATCGTACCACGCTTGGGATAAAAGTTATAGGATCTATCGTGCGATGCAGTTAGCCTACGAGTACCATTGCTCATGGCCAGTTGACCAGTATCCCACCGAGCACCCTTATCAATTGTTTCCAGGGTACGATGTAGCGCCTGGAACCAGTAGAGTTGGGATAACTCTTCATGAGTCGGCGTAATATACCCACCGGACTCTTCCGTAGCAGGTTCGTTTAATGATTGCTCATCGAGAGTCAAACCCTCTTGCTCGAGGATAAATTGTCTAAAATTTTGTAGAGTACTCTCCATTACTTGGTTATTTATCTCCTAAAACAAAAAAGCCTACGTGAGTGTAGGCTTTTCTTAGTAGTGACTAAAAAATATTATTTATTGCGTGAATTTATTTCAAGTGATATTTTATCAAGAATACTGGTCAGCTTATTAACCAGAGCACTACTCGCACCTTTTTCAGATGCCTTATTTAGTCCTTTCTCCACCTGAGTACGCATATGATGTAGATCGTCAGTTGACGCGCTTTGAATCAGATTGAGTGCCGGATCTTTAGATACTTGTGACCTTGATTTCCAGGTTTTTATGCGGGTTTCTGGAGTAGATTCACGCTCGATATAGTCTCGACCGTCAGTATCAAGATCGTCGCCGTATTTTTTAATAAACTCGTCGGGAGAAAGCTCGTCGCTAGGTTCATCACTAGTTATTTTATTCCAGTCAGGTGTTCCAGTATTATGCCAGTCAGAAGAACCTCTACGATGTAGACCATAGATCTCACGGCCACTATGCTTAGGCGAGTTTACCTGGAAATAATCTCCATCTGCATCTTCATTAAGGAAACTACTAAAATTTTTGATATATGATTTCATTCTAACTAATGGTTATTTTTAGTTATTTATTCTATATAGGAATTACAAATATAAAAAAGGTCTAGAAAGATCTCAGCGACCACGGGGGATTTTTTCGGGACCAAGAGAGAGGCTTTTTTTAGGGGGCGAGGGTGTCGATGCGTGTGATAACTAGTGAGATATCTAGAATGGCTCTGGTCGAGGGATCCTTTAATAAGGCGATGAGCCCTTTATCCGCATCAGAAATATACCGGCCGGACCCGTTGCAATCACGAATCGGTGCGCCTTAGTAAGCTCCTTCTTCAGGTCCAACCACTGCCCGAAGGCACGATCTGACACAAATGTGCCACCCTTCTTAAATAACTCTGGATGCTCCGCCTCGATCCTCTGCCGGATCTCTGCCCACTCCGCACGGCTAATCTTTTCCCCGTGCTCTAGACCAGTGACTCCACCTGAGTGACCAAAGGCGGCCAAGTCAACTCCACCATGTCGCTGCCAACCCCGGGTAAGATTGGCTAATTGCTCAGCACTAATCTCCTTCAACTCAATAGAGTCTCGATCTGTACCAAGAGAACGAGCAGCATAATTAAGTAGAGTCTCAAGTTCATCCGCATGGCCAGTAATACCAAGCACTGCACCAATCTGCTTAAGAAATTCTGCCTGCTCCTCTGAGTAATCTTCCAATAACTTGATGTATTTCATATAGTGTTATTTATCAGGAGAGCCTAGGAAGAGTCCACTACCATGGGGGATTTTTTTTTGCAGAGAAGAGGGGCACTAATCTGACCCGGAAGAGGTTTAAAGGGAGTGGGTGAGTAGAGAAGAGAGTCACTAGTACCTAGGGGATTTTTTTGCAGAGGAGAGGAGAGCAAATCTCCAGGGCAAGAGAGGCTAGAGACCCCTTCCCGTGGCACCAGAGTTTTTCGCGCCCGGAGGAGGGACCGATTTTGCAGGCCGGAGGGGCCTATAGTCACAAAATTTAATTCGTCTTTTGCTAGCCTGTCTATCTAGCCTGTCCTGTTAGTCTATCTAGGCGCCCTGGCCAGGCGCTCCTGGCAGGCCCCTGGGGCAGATATACTAGCCAGGTGCCTCTCCTGGTAGGTGACACCAAGCAGCCGGCCGAGCTGGCTAGCCAGGCAGGCCACTGGCGTGGTCTCCGGTCCGGCAGGCACTCGGCCAGGCTAGCTATATGTCCAGCCTGCTGGTCTCTAGGTCAGGTAGACACCTACTTCCACCTGACATCTAGTTACTTCAGCTCGTCTCTGCACAGGTTTGGTACTAGACTTGGTCCTGACATCTAGTAATCCAATGGGTCTCTGCACTGGATGAAGACGAAAAAATTTAAACCCGGAATCAAGAATAACTATTAGTCTCTGGTGCGAACAATTCGACTCGGTCAGGTCCTGACATCTTGTCTAATCCAGTGTCTCTGAGAATTCCTAGAGATGGACTTGTCCATCTTGGATTTAAAAGAAAAAAAATCGGGACAGAGACCGCCACGATTTTTTAAATACGAAAAAAAAAGTTATATTTACCTAAGCCAAGAGGTGGGCTCCCTTCACGGGAGGGAAGTAAGAATCTTACCTGTTATTAGGGATTCCTTGTGTCTCTTAACCGAAATACTCGTTCTCGAAGTAGAGTAAATCTAGTTTATTGTTAGGGTCTACTAGCAAGAGAGCATTCAATAGGTCTGAGTATTCAGCTACCGATTCGTTTTGGATATTAACAAATCCTTGGATAAAGTTGAAGGTGGCTGGATCGTCTCCTAAGATGGCACGTTGGTTGGCCGCATAGGCTTTAAATAGAGTGTATTCCATCTTATATGCATGGTTAATAATTCCAACTAAGCTAGAGCAGGTGATACCGGTCTCTACTTGTGGTATAGCCGGTTGGTGATTCCAGTTAACGAGATAATCTTGGATTACCTGTGCATGTTCTAGCTCTGTCTTTGATTCCCCATCGAAGTAGGCAGCGGCTTTGGTGTAGCCAGCTCCTTTGCACCAGTTAGCGGCGTTGCGGTAGAAATAGTAGGCTACGTACTCGTCTCCTAGTCTTTCAGTCAGGCAAGAGACCACTGACTTGTCCAGTGTGGCAGGTTCGATTGGCTGATTTGAGTGCTCAACTTGGATAGAGATGGTCTCGACCTCCGGCTGTTGAAACTTATTGAAGGTAATAAATTCTTCTGCGTTCATGATGGATAATTCTTTTTCTTATTTATCTTCTCTGCTCGACGAGTAAGGAGCCATGCGAGAGTAAAGCAGCTGATGGAAGCGAGGTAGAATGCGAAGCTTGTCCACCAATAGGAACCGGTGAGACGCTGTACCACTGCCCAAAGCAGGTCAAAACCTAGCGGATTGAAAAAAGTGCCAAGGATAAGCAAGACCGCAGCAAGTCTCTTGCGTGTAATGTATCGAGTCAGGATCAGGCATGTTATTTTGGCAATTTGGGTTATTTATTTTAAATCCGTGCAGGATTGTGTCTCTTTAATCTATGAAGAGAGAAATACTAGCACGCAAGTTGGGGACGTGCAACACACATGCACAATTGTTGGATCAGGTTGAGGCTCTGATTCGGGAGGAACGAGAGTCGGTCTTGGACCAGGTGATGCAAAATTTGGATCGGCGCGACCCCGGTTACAACCTAGTTGTCAACCGCTTGATGGCTCTGCGTGCGGCGAAATAATAAAATCGGCGGTTGGATAAGTATGATATAGGTCTCTAGGAAAAAAGACCTGCCCCGATTTTTTAGTGTTAATGTTAATTGTTATATTTACTATAACTTAAAAACTAAAAGACTATGAGAAAAACAACCCCGTCAGAAAAAGAAGTAATGGAATACCTGAACCGCTTAAGAGAGAGTGGTGCGACCAACATGTTTGGTGCCACACCCTATGTAATTGAAGAGTTTGGACTTGATACGTCAGAGGCTCGCCGAATCCTTAGCCTATGGATGAAAAACTTTAATGACGAAGGAAAATACGAAGAGGTAAACGATTAATTGTTCATAACTTTAGCCGCCAGGATTTTTATTCTTGGCGGTCTTTAGTTATATTTACTTATAATTAAAAACTTAAGAAGATGAAAAAAATAATCGCAGTAATCCTACTTATCCTAACGCTAGTATTAATCTATTGTATCGTAAAATTCTTCTTTGGTCCAGTGATTGGAATCCTTGGAGTGATTGCCTACATCTACTTTTATCCGCAACTTAAAAAACTGATTTAAACCTTAAAGAACTGGTTAACTGAAGAGGAGTCTTAATAAGATTCCTCTTTTTTTGTTTACTCCGTAGTGCAGGAAGAACCTGACAGGACTCTGTGAGTTAAATAATATAAATTACTATTCCAAATTATGGTAACACCGGAGGCGCTTGAAATACTTGCAATCTATTACAATCATAAGATTCCTGAAATATATGATTTTAAAATACTTTGGCAGGACGAGGCCATCCTCTCTTGCGAGTGGCGAGAGACGGGTTCACTGGACCGGCACCGGGTAAAAGCCTTAAAACCAACTAACACTACACCGGCATGGCGCATCTCTCACCAATAGATATCTGTAACGAACCCGTGCACAAGCTGGCGGCACGACTCTCAGCTGGGCTGGGTCTTGACCAAGCAGACGTTGACCTCTTCTCTGTTGAGATAGAAAGAGAGTGGCGAGCAGAACTCTACTTGGTCGAAGACCTGTTTCAGGAATCCGACCACTTGGCCAGCGAACGCTCTCTCCTCTTTTGGAAGTTAAGGAGTCTGATGTTCCATTTCTCTGAACGCGAAGAATACGAACGTTGCGCCGTGATCCGCGACCTGATCTGGTCTCTGGAGATAGAATTTTGTTTATAACTTTGTTTATAACTTTCCCTCACCGGATTTTTTGTTTTAACCTATTTTTGTTATATTTACATATAACTTAAAAACTAAAACTATGTATTCACTAGACTGCAATTACTACGAAAAAGAATTTAGATGGATTGATGAACTTCTTAGAGACGTGCTGGATTCCGGCATGGACCCCAACTATCCAATCACTTTCAATGGCAAGCCGACTGGAGAGACCGCTTGGGACCTGATTGGACCGGAAGTCTAGAAAAAAGATTCGCCCCGATTTTTAGGAGTCGGGGCTAATTGTTATATTTACTTAAACTTAAAAACTAAAACTAAAAAACATGAAAACAATCGCAAGTAAAGCAAAGAGACATTGGGAAGTAATCCTAATTACCACTGCAATGGTAACATTAGTCACTGCAGTAATCCACAATTCCATCGTATATGGAACCTATTCTTCTCCCTGGTAAGGAGAGGAGAAACTACTAGAAGAGGGAAGCATAATGCTTCCCTTTTTTTATGTCCAATAGTTTACTCCGTAGTCAGCTGGTGGGTCTCCACCTGATAAATAAATGAAACACTTACTCAATGGCAGCAACTTCAACCACCATAACTCGTCAGCTAACATTTCAAATAGAACCATACACTCGCACCAAGGTCTCTAAAGAAAAAGAAAATTACTTTGAAATGACAAAGACTGGTCGTAGCCTATTTATTGGTCACAACGCAATTGTATCCATGGAGCAAGTCTCTTTCAGGACATGGTCAAGCAACGAGCGCGAGACTTTCTTCCTGCTTGCGCTAAGCAACGGTCTCTCTTATTACATCGATACAGTAACCGTGCAGCTACTTACCGACACTAAAGGTCTCTAGTGCTAGAAAATTGTTAATAACTTTTAGGTTTAAGATTTTTTATCTTGATGATTTTGTGTTATATTTACATATAACCAAAAAATAAAAAACTATGAAAGATCAATTTGAATTATTCGATGAATTATCCGGAATGTGTAATAAATTCAATCAAGACCCAGAGGTGATTGAACTAATCACTAAACTTAAATCAAAAATTAAAGACTTAGAATCTGAGACTTTTAGTGAAGAGGAAAGGGAATCGGCCGAATTTGCGGATATGTGCGATATGTTCTATACTCAGTGTAGAGAGTTAGATCCGGATGAAGTTGAAGTTTTTAACATTTTATGGATGGATGTTTAATAATTGTTCATAACTTTGGCCACCAAGATTTTTTATCTTGGTGGTTTTTTGTTATATTTACATATAACTAAAAACTAAACTACTATGACCGCAAAAGAAATCCTCGAAAGAGACCGCCCAATGCTCAGCTTAGACTCGAAGACGCTAAGTACTATGATTTTACAAGCCGAGTTCATGGCCAACTCCATCGCTGAGACCCATGACCCGGAAAGCATGAGCGCAAAAATAATAACCCTTACCGCACACAACATTATCTGTGATGTACAACATGAAATCGCACAGAGAAACTAAGTATAACCCCTAAACTATAAAAAATATGAAACACAATCAATCAGTACAAGAATTAGAGAACGGTATTGTCCGTGTAAAAGGTAAATGTGTATTTACTAGAGAAGAGTATCAGTGTGAAGTGCCAGCCGCTGGTCTACAACGATGGCTGGCAGGAGAGCCAATCCAACGAGCAATGCCAGGAGTAAGTCCAGATATTCGAGAATTCCTAATCAGCGGAATCTCGCCAAAGGGCTGGTCTAAATCATTCGGCGGCGAGGGAGACGAGTAAAACAGTCGACTGTTGGTTTTATGTTAGAAGACGGGAGTAATCCCGTCTTTTTTTGTTTACTCCGTAGTGGATACTTGGACATGCAGGTCCGCTGAGTCTCTAATCGGTACGAGCCCAGCGCAAAGTGTAAAGTAAATGTTATGCAAAGTGTAAAGTGCAGGCCAATGTACCCTGTCTCTTGTCACAATGCGCCCAATGCATTGCGTCTCAGTTGAGTATGCGCCCAATGCATTGCGTCTCAGTTGAGTATGCGCCCAATGCATTGAGTCTCAGTTGAGACACATATAATCCCAACGGATTTACTAGAAATTATTGTTCATAACTTTAAGACCTAAGATTTTTTATTGTATAGTATTATTGTTATATTTACTTATAACCTAAAAACTAAAAAGCCATGACAAAACAAGAAAAATGGAACGAGATCGTTCAAAAGATTGAAGAATTAGGAGAGGAATTACAAGAACTAGTGGAAGACCAATTGGAAGAGAACGAGGACCTTGAAAATTCCTTGATGGGATTACGAATGACCGTATCTGACCTAACCGATCAAGAAATAAAGGATTAATTGTTCATAACTTTAGCCACCAAGATTTTTCTTCTTGGTGGTTTTTAGTTATATTTACTTTATGCAATACTACTGTGATAACGGCCGACACCTAATATGCGTTCCCTATTCCATCGAAAACTTGCATAAGATGGCTAGAGAGCTGGGAATCAAGCCTTGCTGGTTTCATAAGAATCACTATGATATTCCAAAGAGGAGAATCAAAGAGATACAAGCGAAGTGCGTGGTAGTAACTTCAAAAGAAATACTGAGCATTATTAAGTCCGTTGAAAATTCTTAGCCCCGATTTTTTACATTCGTGTATTATGGTTATATTTACTCTATAATTAAAAACTAAAACCAAATGACACTAACCCCAATCACACACGATGGACTACGAGCAGAGCTTCGTCAAGGCATCGTTGCATTCGCCTTCAAAAAATTGGATGGCACCCTTCGCACCGCGGTAGGCACTACTAACCTGAGTCTCGTACCACTCGAGCGGCACCCAAAAGGTCGACGAGAGAGTTCACCGCTTGCCGTAACCTTCTTCGACGTTGAGAAGAGAGAGTGGCGTAGCGTGAGCACCCGAGTAGAAGTTTTTATTTCCTAAAAAAAGTTAGCCCCGATTGTTAGAAGTCGGGGCTAATTGTTATATTTACTTAAACTTAAAAACTAAAAGATATGTCAATACTAAAGTTCACAGATGGAGAAGAATTCGATACTTCCGGCAACTTCAGAAAGGAAGAAAGATATGACGGATGGTACGTTATAGGTCATGGTAAACTCATCCCAGTTGCCTCAGAGAAGGTCGCGGACGACACCATCTGGAGACTTACATTTCACGAAAGTTGTTAAACCATTTTACTCCGTAGACATATGACACTAACCGAATATCTAAATCAAGAGGAACCGCAAAGATTCCCAAGGGTTCTCCTTCGGAAGGAAGAGCTTAATATCCTAACCACAATCAGAGTCGCTGGCGAGGAGCGAAGCCTGGTCACAATCCAGTCAGAGCATCCGTTACTCCGTAGTGTACACTATTGCCTTGTCAATGGGAGACTGTGGGTGATGGACTACGATGGAAACCCAAGAGCGAAGAGTGTATTTCAAGTAAATTAAATCCGTCCTGATTTTTTAGTGTCACAGTTATTAGTTATATTTACTTATAACTTAAAAACTAAAATTATGAAACCAACAAGAAAATCAATGGGAAATGGAGACAGATTCAGGTATCCCATTTACTGTATACGATTGGAAAGAGTATCGAGTGTTGGACGAGAACGAGGAGATAGAGTGGCATATTGGCGGTCGACGTTCTATTGAGACAGCACAAGCAGCAATTGAAATTAGTAACGCATTAGCAAAACTTTAAACTATGAGAGATTCACTTAACTTATCACCAACTCCAATCGGAGAAGACTGCGCTCAATTAGGAGATGCGGACTATAACATTCGCTCGCGCAAAGAGTGCACTGCATTTATCAACCAACTCAAACGAGTTTTTGGAGAGCCACCCGCTGGTGCCCACTTCAAGGTGACGAGTAATCCACACGATTTTGGAACCTATAGAGATGTCGATATCCAGTTCGATAACGAGAACGAGGAGGCAACCGAGTATGCATACCTAGTAGAGGCGAACTTACCGGAGTACTGGGACGAGGAGGCAAGCCGAGAATTAAACGCCGAATAATTGCTCCAAACACAGGGGTAGTACGCGAGTCCGCGGACGAGGCCAGCAGTAATGCTGGCCTCTTTTGTTTTTACTCCGTAGTGGAACACCCTGCCCGCTGGATACCCCGAGCTCAAGAGCTCCATGGCGCCAAGAGCCCAACCAAGATTTGACAGTTTCCTCCATCCAGTGTCTCTAAAAATTAGTTGCAACTTAGGTTGGCCCCGATTTTCTGCAGTCAAATACTATTGTTATATTTACTTAACTTAAAAACTTAAAGACTATGGCAAAAACAGAAATTACACTACACGACATGTTGCTAGAGATGGGAACATGGTTATCATCCACTCCCGAAGAATTGGAGATGGCCGCGAAGAGCGGTATTACCAACAGGAATAACAAGAATCTTAAATCCCTAGTCACTGCATGGGAAGATGGAAATTACGATGAAGATCCAGAGATTCTACACCAAGAGTTACTTCACCTAATCCCAAGATACAATGGCTAATTGGAAAACCCATCCCGTAACTGGAGACCAGTATATCAAGTTCAGGTGGAAAGCCCAGCTTGGTGTAAACCGCAGAGCAAAGGTGCAGCGCAAGTTGAACACTCTTATTGGAGAGTCGGTACATCTACCTGAAAAGTTGATTCCTTTGTATTACATGAATTTTATCGTTACCGACAGCAAGGGTCAAGTATATAATTTCTTCAATGGAGACGATGACACGCCAGCCGGTGGATTATATTATTTAGTAAAACGTTAGCCCCGATTTTTGGTTATCAAACTAATTAGTTATATTTACTCATAACTTAAAAACTAAAACTATGAATATTAATCAAATTATACCTGAAGTAAAGGATTACCAGAGAGCAAAGCAGATGGACTGGTACAAACATGGTTGGAGAAACTGGTTCTATGGTAATGGTGCACCGATCCAAAGCTTGGCAGAGAAGCAGGCTAAACTGATCAAGGACCCTACTAAACTTGTGCGTAGAGCAAAAGCAGTCGCCGCTGTATGGGGCACTCGAGATTATTCAGGTTATTCGAGCGGCATTGCACGAATAGAAAACGTTTGGACACCATTTCGTAGGGCATTGGTGGAAATGGGATTCACTAGGGACGAAATCGAATGTATTAGTCAGCATCAAGTAGATGAGGAATTTATTAGAGGAATATAAAATGTTAGCCCCGATTTTTTAGTGTATAGTATTATTGTTATATTTACTTATAATTAAAAAATAAACGATGAAACCTAAAAAGAAAATACCAACACTTTACGCAAGTAACCTCTTAGTAAAAGAAGTATATCTACTTGAGAGAAAGATAGATGCGATGGGCCAGAATATTTCAGACTGGAGAGAAGAGTATTACTGTGTCCAGCCGGCAGGAGAAAGAGACATGTTGCTTGCGGCGATCAAAGAAGGTAATTGTGATATTGATAAGTGGAGTAAAAAGCTGGAGCGTATAGAGACTAAGCTTACGAAGACGTATGGCAAAGAGGCACTCGCAGAAATAGAATTTCTATTCCGTTGGGGTCGCCTCGGAGAGGTGCCGTTTGGTCGCTTAAAATATGTGGAAAAACGTAAAATTAAATTAAATAATTTGTAGCCCCGATTTTCAGTGTTCAAACTAAATAGTTATATTTACTCTATAATTAAAACTAAAAACCCATGAAAATAGTATTAGAAAAAGCAGAAGCCGAAAAACATTTCCACAATGCGTTATGTAACGGCAGTCAGATTAGATATTATGGTTTACACCTAGACTATGCAGATAAGGATTATAAAGCCGCAAAAAAGAGTCTAGAAAAGAAACAGAAAACAGGAGAGTTTACCGACAGGATGTGTTGCGAAGATATCTGGATGGAGATTCTAAGAACCGGTGGTAAGCTTGTCCTAGTCGACGAAGAAAACGGCATGGGGGATAAAGCAATAACCCTAAAGGACGTGCACACAAAGGTCGCTAAGACGCCTTTACGTCACCTAATGGATGCAATCAATGAGAATGATGATGCAGACACAGCAGACTGTATTATTCAAACAGTATTCTATGGAGAAGTAATTTTTGGTTAGTTAGTTTGGTTAGTTTAAGTTCAGGAGAGGAGCAGATAATTCTGCTCCTTTTTTGTTTATATAAAATATTAAAAATATACTTAGAGTATATTTTTTTGCGTGATTTTAAACTATTAACGCAATGCGGTGGATTACGCGAGTCTCTGCCAGAGCTTCTCAACCTGGCCAGGATTCATGATTCCTAAATATTTTTCATGTCCCGATTTTTAGTTATCATAGTTAATGGTTATATTTACTTAACTTAAAAACTAAAAAGATATGATAATTAATGTAATTCACCCAGCAATCCATTACCACCCAAGCGACGCAACGTTTGTTGCTGAGTTATCGGATATTGAACGCGTACGTGGAGAAATAACCTGCTTGTGCAGAGAAGGTTCACCAATCTATGTGGTAAACGCTATTACTAATATGCAAATCCGAATGACTCGTTTTAAAATAGACTCGTCAGATAGTGGAGAGGATATTGCTGGCTGGTGGTACCGAGGATACAACAAAAATAACGGAAAAAGTTTTAAATTCTTATTTATAAACGATTAGCCCCGATTTTTAGTTATCAAACTAATTAGTTATATTTACTATATAATTAAAAACTAAACTACTATGACACAAGAGGTAAAAATTAAAAAAGTATATGCTGCCGGAATAATAAACTCTAGAGACCAGTGGTCTTGGCAAGGAACGGTGGTTGCCAACTCAATAGCGGAAGCTAAACGATTATTAACTGCATATCGCAAAGCCGATGGTATAAAGGGTCGCTGCGAGGTAATTGATATGAATGGACCTAATTATACCAATAGAGAAATAGGGGTATCTGATTCAACTAATTTATTTTAAGACATGGATATACTAGATATACACGAGTCCGCTGGCGGATGGTCGCTACGCTTCTCAAACGGAGAAATCCGACAGATTAATGCATACGGTTCTTCAGAGCTGATCGGCTACACTGACGACAGGATTGTGCTTAGCGATGGAGACCGAGTACGAGTACTTGACCAGCGTGGCGCAGTAGTTGCATCTATCTCGCTAAACGGTAGCCAACGTGCAGAGAGAGTTGCAGGTAATTCTATTATTATTCGCGAAGCTACGCTAATTAGCAAATATGACCTGCGAGGTAATCGAATCGGTTCACAATCTTTTTAGCCCCGATTTTTTAGTGTATAGTATTATTGTTATATTTACTCAAATATTAAAACATGACACAAGAAGAAAGAATTAGAGAATATGTAGACCATGCGATCGACCAATACCGAGATCAGTGTGGTCGAGAGTTTCAACGCCATGCGGAATGGGAGCGAGACCATATCATTAATTGCGGTACCTCAGTGCTGTGTACGAAATGGAAGGTCGGATATCCAGGCGGCAGCTTCGTGCAGGCGATTGTAGACAACGATTTACAAGGTGCATTCGGCAGAGCAGATTCAATTAACCAAGACTGCATTAAGTTCTATGTAATGCTAGTCTATAACACACCATACATCGAATGAAAGCATTTGAAATAAACAATTTACTCCAAGCTGGAGCGCAGCAAAGGGTAAGACAACACTTAAAGAAGTTGAGTCTTAGAGACAGGTTGCCAGTCTTGCACGAGTGTATTCCATACGTTAGTGCAACGCCGACCACGCTTAAGTTTTTTCAAGAGAACTTTGCACAAGAAATAGGTGCGCTTATCTCGGCCAATTACGATTACGAAAAGGCCGAGTCGTTATACAATGTCGCAAAGCGCATGAAATAGGTTACTCCGTAGTGATAGTTTTAGTTTTAAGTTCGGGATTGGGGCAGAGAAATTTGCCCCTTTCTTGTTTATACTGGGCCGTAAACTAATTTCTTATACTACTTACGGCCAAGTATAGAGTGGATTAAGTGCGTCTCTAGAAAAATAGTTTGGCCCCGATTGTACTAACTCAAACTTAATGGTTATATTTACTCTATAATTAAAACTAAAAGAAAATGGGAAAAGTAAAAGATAGATTAGAGCAATTTTTAATTGCAGTCGAGGCAACTGGTGAAGGTCAGCTTCGCGAAATAATGGGAGACGAGTATATCGATACTCCTGGTTGTTATAGTATTGACGGTTCAGACTACGATGGAGTGTTTGACTTTATGCGGGCAAACATGGGCATATCTGATTTTGGGGAACTCATTGGATGGTTTGACCATAATCCAGACAAGGTGGAAAAAATTATCGCCCCGATTTTTGGTTATCACACGAGTTAGTTATATTTACTTACAATTAAAAACTAAAACTATGAATCACGAAAAATTCACCGTATCAGAACTAGAGTACAAAGCTGCAGATATTATGCGGAACTTTGATTTCGAGTCAGTGCTCAAGCACATGATAGAGACCGATTGGCGATGGTACAACGGCAAAGACACACAAGTACCTGATATCGAAGACCTGAGAGTGCAAGCACGTGTGCTACTGACCCAAGCAATTTGGACCGAGAGTCCAGTGACAAACGTTGGCACTGGTGGATTCATGGCCTACAAATTACCATGGGGTTTATCGTTAACTTTTCAAATAGGGAGTAGCAATGCATAAGTATGTAGCAATAATTCAGGGTCCAGTAGAATACCTCAAGGAGGGAGTCTTAGTGGAAGAGTTTAAGATAACTCAAGAAGAAATCGATGAGTGTAGAGAGGAGGACGATGACGATGCACAAGTAATCGATTATATCTTAGAAGAGTACCATAACTCGTGGGAGCAGAGATGGTGTCACGCGCAAGTGTTTACACTCGGTCAGTACAAAATAATATGCCCCGATTTTAAGAGTTCAATCTAATTAGTTATATTTACTCCATACTAACCAATTAAAACTAGAAATTATGAAAAGATTATTTTGTTCAGTAGTTACAGACTTTAATGGAACATTCGACAGTCCAGTTATCTTCCACATCCGAGCCGAAACAATGGACCATGCTGAGGAGTGTACACGCGAACAGTTAGTCGAGTACGGCTATGATAAAGAAACAATAGATGATAACTTTGATATGTTTACTTTCGAAGTTAGCGAAGCGGACATTATCGAAGCATAAAAAGCTTCCTAAGTGAGGGTCACGGCCGGGTAACGGTGCCGCCACCAAGAAATTGACCTAAGGAGACCAGCGATTGCTGGTCTTTTTTTTGCCCTGAAACAAGGGCCAGCGGGCGAGTCTCTGACAGAGATGCTCGATCTGGCCCCGATCGAGATAATTTTTGTGCCCCGATTTTTAGTTATCACAGTTAATAGTTATATTTACTCTATAATTAAAACTAAAACTAAAAAACTATGGGAGCAGGCAATCCAAAACTATCGTCGTTTGATAGCGACAAATTTGAACCAAACACTTATTTCATCGACTTAAGTGGGGACTTCGACGAGATTAATGAACGATTAACCGAAGAATTAGGTGAGGAACCAGATGAAGAGCAAGTATACCAGGAAATGGCAGAACTTGGAGAATTCGGGTTTGAAGACCTGATTGAAAGTCTTGCTTCAGAGCTTGGCCACAAGGCGTGGGAGTTAAGGTCAAGAGCAAATGGCTTCGGCGAATTAACTTGTGCTTTTCGAGAAGAGGGACTTATCATGACGGAGGGAGAACGATGTTATGTTATTACTGAGACCAGTTCGGAGTATAGTCACTTTCCAATCGCAGTAATTCCCAATTTCAAGTTTGAAACTTTCCTAGACGATGCCGAATGGGAGATGGAGGACAAGCGTGAGTGGTATGATGCTCGAGGCAAGAGCCTAGCCGCCGCAATTGACAAGCTTGCAGAAAAACGTTGGGACAAAGAAATGAAACTGTTTAATCGCGAAGCGGCTCAAGTATTGGAGACCCTGTACAAGTGGTATCCAAGCTCAATGAGAGGTCGTTGCGGAGCATGGACCAGTGGACCGGTTGACCCTAAACAATTAGCAGCTTAACTCCGTAGTAAATATTCTAGCCCCGATTGTTACAGGTCGGGGCTATTAGTTATATTTACTCTATAATTAAAACTTAAAAACTAAAGCGAT
>Ga0209299_1000473_pt1 | contig 22539 bp, 17 predicted proteins | sample S_140806_MF_Meta_FD_187326 | JGI IMG/M metagenome (GOLD analysis project Ga0209299, IMG submission 187326) | Freshwater microbial communities from Lake Simoncouche, Canada to study carbon cycling - S_140806_MF_MetaG (SPAdes) (version 2) | ecosystem: Environmental > Aquatic > Freshwater > Lake ...
AGGGAGCTGGTCCCATTCCACGGGCGGGTCTCAGTCCGGCAGGATCCGGGCCGCCAGGGGGGCGGCGGCGGCGAGCAGGGGATTGGTGGAGTCATGGCCACCGGAGAGCAGGCGCGCCATCTCCATTTCCTCATGTTCCTCGGGCAGGGGAACCAGCTCCTCAGCGAGCTCCAGGGCCGCCATGCCGCCGGATTCGAGCCGCATGCAGCCCCCCGATTCGGAGCAGAGGATCACGCACAGCTGGGGCCGGCCCGTGGGTTCACAGATCAGCCGCAGGCCCACGATCGCCCCGGGGTGGGCCTTGGGCATCCCCATGGGCACCGGCATCAGCCGGAAGCGCACGCTCGCCCCATCCGTGCGTTCGAATTCGGCGGCAATCCCCCCCCTCTCGGACGATGAACCGGTATCGGGTGGGATCGGACGGCTCGCGATCAGATGCCAGCCGAGCCGATCGGCGATCCAGGCCGCCAGCAGCAGGCCCTTCACGGGGTTATCGCCTTCCACGTCGATGTCGAGCTGCACCACGTTGGCGAGGGCATCCCGCCGCGTGGGGGGATCGAACACCATGGCGAGCGATTCTCTCCAGCTGCGCAGCCGCAGCCAGTTGAGATCGTTCACGGCCTGGCCTGCCTCGATGCGGGCCACCAGCACATCCAGGCAGCGGCGGGGGCTGCCCAGGGAGGTGTCGATCACCAGGCGCCTCGGCAGCGGCGCCAGGGCCTCCAGCATGTCGAGGGGTTCGTCGAGGCTGCTGTTCCACCACACCCAGCAGGGCAGGTCATCACCCACCAGGGGCTGGATCAGGTCAAGGTTCTGCTGGATGGCCCCCATGCCGCCCCGCAGCACCACCGCGTCGCCACAGGCCGCCCCGCTGCCTCCCTCCTCCGGCAGGGGGCAGTAGGCCGCCACCATCGTTTCAAGCGGCCTCCCCGCATCAAGGGTGGGGGCCAGGGTGATCAGCCGGCGGGGCATGTGGGCGCTAATGGCGCTTTCCACCACCTGCCCCCGCAGATCCGCGCTGACCTGGTGGCCGGGCCGCTGGCCCAGGGCCCAGGCCAGGCGGGGATCCATCGGGGCGGTGCTCAGGGGCAGTCCGCAGTCGCTCACGGCCTGGCGGGCGGCCTGCATCAGATCACTGCGGTCGAAGCCCCGAATCGGGCCATCGATCAGTCCCACCCGCACCAACTGCTGCTCGATCCAGGAGGGCTCCCAAACCAACAGGGTGAAGGTGGCGGCACCGCTGGAGCCCTCCACCATCCCCTTCCAGAGGCGATCCAGGTACGGCGTGACCTCCGCCGGAGGGACATCCAGGGGGGCCTGCAGGGTCAGCTGGGCGGACATGGCGCTGGGGATGAAAGGACGGGATGGAAGGACTGGGTGGCCTGGAAGGCGGATGGCCCACCCGCAAGTCGCCGGCTGAAACTCCGGGGTTTCAGGGGCGCCGCCAGATCAGGCCTTCGTCGGCCAGCAGGTTGTCGGCGGCGGCAGGCCCCCAGGTGCGGGCTTCGTAGGGGTGCACCGGAAGCTGCCAGGGAGCCTCCTCGATCAGTTCCAGGAGGGGGGTGTAGAGGCGCCAGGCGGCCTCCACCTCATCGCTGCGGGTGTAGAGGGTGGGATCCCCCAGCATGGCGTCGGCGAGCAGCCGCACGTAGCCCTCATCGGAGGGTTCTCCGAACGAGTCGTCATAGGAGAAGCCCATGTCCACGGGGCGGCTGCGCATGCCCGAGCCGGGGGCCTTCACCTCGAACTTGAACTCGGCGCCCTCATCGGGCTGGATGCGCAGGATCAACTGGTTGGGTGTTGGAGCGCCACCGGCGGCATCAAAGAGGTGAACCGGGGCCTCGCGGAAGGTGAGCACCACCTCCGAAAGCCGTTTGGGCAGCCGTTTGCCGGTGCGCAGATAGAAGGGCACCCCCTGCCAGCGCCAGTTGTCGATGAACAGCTTCATCGCCACATAGGTTTCCGTGGTGCTGTTGGGGTTCACGCCGGGCTCGTCGCGATAACCGCTCAGCGGCCGGGCCGAGGTCCCCCCAGAGGAGTACTGGCCCCGCACGCAGCATTTCCAGGGTTCCTGCTCATTGGCCAGGTGGGCGGCCTGGAGCACCTTGGCCTTTTCGTTGCGGATCGCCTCGGCATCGAAGCGGCCCGGCGGCTCCATCGTGGTGAGGGCCAGGATCTGGGTGAGATGGTTCTGCACCATGTCCCGCAGGGCCCCGGAGCTTTCGTAGTAGCCGGCCCGCTCCTCCACCCCCACCGTTTCGGCGGCGGTGATCTGCACGTTGGCGATGTAGTTCCGGTTCCAGATCGGCTCGAAGATGGTGTTGGCGAAGCGCATCACCAAGATGTTCTGGACCGTTTCCTTGCCGAGGTAGTGGTCGATCCGGAAGACCTGGCTCTCCTTGGCGCAGGCCTGCACCACCTTGTTGAGGGCCTGGGCGCTGCCGTAATCGCGGCCGAAAGGTTTTTCGATCACCACCCGACTGCGCTCGGGATCGGCCAGCAGCCCGGCCGAGGCCAGGGCCCGGCAGCCGCTGCCATAGAACTCCGGCGACACCGAGAGGTAAAAGGTGCGGTTGCCGCGGGTGGCCCGCAACCGATCGATCGTTTCCAGCCGGGTGCCGAGCCGCACCAAATGGTCGCTCTGCTGGAGATCCACCGGCTCGTAAAACATCCCCTGGGCGAACTGTTCCCAGGCACCCAGGTGCTCGGCAACGGTGTCCGCCATGGCCTCGGCCATCTTCGAGCGGAACTCCTCATCGCTCCAGGGGCGCCGGGCACAGCCGAGCACGGCGAACTCGCTGGGTAGGCGCCGCTGGCGGAAGAGCTCGAACAGCGCCGGCACGAGCTTGCGGTGGGTGAGGTCACCGCTGGCCCCGAAGATCACGATGCACTGCGGCGAGATCACCCGCTCCTGCCGCAGCCCCACCCGCAGGGGATTGGTGAGGAGGGTGGTCATGCTGTTGAAACCGGCCGGATGATTCAGGTTTAACGGCTTCCGCGCGCCTGCGCTGCGTCCGACCCCGTGTCGTCGAGCTGTGTGAGCGTTCGCGGATCAGGCCGATTCCGCTTCTCCTGCCGATCTCCGCTCAGCGCTCATAAAAAAAGCCCGCCGAAGGCGGGCCGGAATCCAGAGGAAAGGGCGGGTTCAATAGGTTTCGACGTGCCAGCGCTCGGCCTTCTTGAGCTGGGGCCGCAGTTCGCTCCAATCGAGACCTTTCGCGGCAGCGGCAGCGGTCATGGCTTCGTCGATGCCCGGTTCCATGCCCCGAAGGCCGCACATGTAGACGTGGGTCTTGGGATCCTCGATCATGCCGAAGATTTCCTCCGCATGCTCCAGCACCCGATCCTGGATGTACATGCGGCCTCCTTTGGTGTTCTCCTGCTCGCGGCTGATTGCCTTGGTGTAGCGGAAGTTGTCGGGATACTCGGCTTCGTAGCGGTTGAAATCGTCGTCGTAGAGGAGGTTAGCCGTCTTGGGGGCTCCCATGAACAGCCAGGCCTTGCCCCGGAAAGTCCAGCCGTTGGCTTCCCGCTCGGTTGGCTCGAACATGCGGCGTAGGTAAGTGCGCATCGGAGCAATGCCGGTGCCCGTGGCCAGCATGATGATGTTGGCCTCTTCGTTGTCGGGGAGAAGCATCTCCTTGCCAACCGGACCGGTGATGTTCACCTTGGCGCCAGGCTCGATGTCACAGAGGAAGGAAGAGCAGACCCCGTAGATGGTTGCGCCATCCTTCTCGTATTCCAGCTGCCTCACGCAGAGGGACACCGTGTGGTCGGCCATATCGTCGCCATGGCGGGTGCTGGCAATCGAGTACAGGCGAAGCTTGTGGGGCTTGCCGTTGGCATCGCTGCCATCGGGGATGATGCCGATACTCTGGCCTTCCACATAGTGGAGTTGGGGTTCACCGCCGGCCAGGTCGAAGGTGATGTGGTTCACCCGGCCGATCGCTCCTTCAGCCACAAGGCTGTAATTGGCGAGCACGGTGCCCACGAAAGGGGCCTTGGGCTTATAGAGATTAACGGGAACGTCGGCGTGGCTCACGGGGGCTGCAGCGGGATTGGAAGTGGATGGGGCGGCCTTGGCCGCGGAAGGCTCGGGTTGCACCTTGGGAGGCTCGGCGCTGGCTTCGGAGGGGGCCTGCGCGGACTCTGCGGCTTCCGAAGCCGAGGGGCTACCAGGGGACGCACTCACCGCAGTGGCGCTCACCACTCGGATGCGGCCGCCGTTGCGCGCGATCGACTGCATCAGCGACTGAAGCCGGTCGAAGGACACGGTGAAGCGGCGCTCAGCCTGCCGTTGCTGCCCGACCCCGTAGCTTTCGACCACAACCGTGAACAGGCGACCATCGGATCCGCTGGTCTTGTCTGTGGAAACGCGCATGCGGTCGTAGCCCCCTAAAGCGGCCCGATCATAGACAGCACCACCTTCTGGTCAGCACTTGATCGGCAAATGCAGCTAGGTTGGCCCACGGTCAAGCTCTCGCTTCTGCCCTGTTTCCTTTGGCGCAGCTCCCGGCAACCTTTCCCCCTTCCCCTCTGGGTCGCTTGGTTGAGAACCAGTCAACGCCGATGATCTGCGGGCTGGACACCATCCAGCAGGACATGGAGCGACTTCCCCAGGGGATCCGGCGGCTGGCCGTTCAGCTTCGCCTGAACCTGGATCCCATGTTTCTGTGGGATGTTCTCACCGATTACGAGAACCTCTCCCGTTTCATCCCCAACTTGGCCAGTTCCAGCCTCCTCTGGCGCCAGGGCAACAGGGTGGGCCTGGAACAGGTGGGCACTCAGCAGTTCTGCGGACTGCGCTTCTCAGCCCGGGTGAAGCTTGAACTGACCGAACTCAGGGATCAGGGGCGCCTCAGCTTCCGGATGCTGGAGGGCGATTTCCGCTGTTTCGAAGGGGTCTGGTGCATCGGCACCGATGCGAGCAGCAGCTGGCTGCTCTACGAACTCACCGTGCAGGGCAAACCCGGCATGCCGATCGGCTTGATCGAGCAGCGACTCCAGCAGGATCTCGCCAGCAACCTGCGCGGTGTCCAGAAAGAAGCCTTGCGCAGGGCCGCAAGCGCCTGAGCGAACCCCACTGAGTGGGTTACAGGCAGCACTCCATCGCGGTGGGACCGCCACCGTTCCACATACCCCCAAGGGGATTCGAACCCCTGTCGCCTCCGTGAAAGGGAGGTGTCCTAGGCCTCTAGACGATGGGGGCGAGGCCGTCGGGCCCGTGGCTCCGACAGACGGAAGCTACGGTTCAGGGGGACCCTTCGTCAAGGAGCTTGCCACCTGCCAGGCGCTCGCTGACATCGGGAGAGGTCTGGCCGAACCAGACCGGCACCGTGAAGTGGAAACAGGCGCCCTCCCCGGGTTCCGAGACCACCCAAATCCGGCCCCCATGCACTTCCGTGATTCGCCGGCACACCGATAACCCCACGCCGAAGCCGGAGGTGTTGCCGGAAGTCTGGGGCAGGCGCACCCGATCCTGAAAGATGCGCTGCTGCTCTTCCCGGGGGATCCCGGGGCCGCTGTCACAGACACTGGCCTGCACCCACTGGCTGGTGCGGTGCAGCAGGGTGAGGGTCACCCGGCCCCCGGCGGGGGTGAACTTCAGGGCGTTCTCCAGAAGGTTGAGCAGCACCTGACGCATGCGTCGCTGATCGGCATAGACATCCGGCAGGTCGGCCGGGATGTCGGTGATGAGATCCAGGTCCCGGCCCACCCAGAGCTTCTCCAGCTCGAGGATGGCCTCGGCGGCCACCCGGCCCAGCGCGAGGCGCTGGGGATTGAACAGGGCCTCCCAGCGGGTGGTGCCCACCTCCAGGAGGTCGAGAGAGAGGGCCTCGATGTCATCGAGGCGCCGGTTGAGCACATCCCGGAAGCGGTTTTCGTCGATCTGCCCGAAGCCATGGCTCTGGAGGGCCAGCTTGGCCGCGGTGAGGGGGGTGCGCAGTTCGTGGGCCACCATCCGCAGCAGCCTTTCCTGCACCGCCAGCCGCTCGATCAGGGTTTCGTTCTCCTGACGCAACACCAGCAACTGGTCCTCGAGCTGGACCTCCCGGGCCGTGCGGCTGCCATCGATCTCGGCCGGCCTGAGGCTGAGTCCGAGGCTGCTGACCACTTCCATCTGGCGCCAGCGGGGCAGCCAGCTCCGCACCTGCATCGCCAGGGTGGTGCCCGCGAACACCTGGCGCGGCTCCGGGGAGAGCTTCACGAGGGCCGGGGTCGCCACCAACCGGTGGAGTTCCAGCAATTCCGGGTGATGGGCGGGGTCGGCGATCTCCAGGGAGATCGGCGTAGCGCACTCCTCGCTATGGAGGAAGGCCACCAGATTGCGCAGATCAGGCGTAGCTAGGTGGTAGTTGGCTGCCACCAGGAGCAGTTTCAGCTTGGGCCGCCCAACCGCCGCCCCCGGTCCATTGCGGGGGCGGTTGGGATCCTGAATGGGCCCTGCGGCGGGCACCGGCAATTGGCGGCTCGACGCCACCTTATGGGTCCCTTGGGCAATCCGTGCTGATCTGGCTAGGACTGCAGCAAAGGCTCCCTAGCCATCAGGCCCCCAAGAAGGCACCCCTTCCGATGACCATGTTGCCTGAGCCGAATCTAGGCAGTCCTCACCTCCCCTCGCCGCGCCCCTCCCGCTCTGAAGGAGCGGCTCCCAGCCGGATCCAGCTCGATACCAGCCTGCGCCGCTGGTTTTCCCGCAACCTGGGGCTGTGGCGATCACGCCGCACCTACTTCTTCCCCGATGACGAGGTGATGCGGGTCGACATGCTGGTGCGGGTCGAGAGCTTCAGCCAACCGGTGGAAGGGGATGCGGCCTACCGCTTCACCTGGTGGCCGGAGAAGGAAACCGACTTCTTCGAACGCAAGCCCACCTACTCGCGAGAGGGATCGATGGAGGCCTACCTCTGCGGCCACCAGTTGCGGCGGAGCGGCAGCTATCTGGATGGCGCCCCCAGCAGCAGTCAGATCCGCCAGGTGGACGAACATGAATTGATGCTTGAATCCCACTACCAAGAGTGGTCCATTGTGGAGCACATCCGCCTCGTCGATCAGGATCGTTATCGGGCTCGCTCGATCTTTTCCTGGCGTCATGGCGCCCTGGAGATCTCGGAGACACACCACGAGATCCGGCTGGAGGGGGCGGGTGAGCCGCTGGAAGGAGTGGCCTGAATCGCAACCGACCCCTCGGCAGGACACCTCCGATGCAGCAGCATGGAGGGGTCCGAACCAGTCTCTCTTGTCCTTCCCCGTTCGCGGTGCCCGGCGCCTTCTGGTGGCACCTCTTGTGGCCCTTCCCCTGCTGCTCGCCGGTGGCGCCGCCCAGGCTGCCCCAGCCACCCCGGCGGAGATGAACCTCTACACCCGCATCGCGGCGGTGAATGTCTGCATTTCCCGTACCGCCGGGGTTGACTTTGACAAGTCCGTGGCTATTGCCGGCGAGACCATCGCCCAGCTGATCCAGGGCCAGCATCAGGGCCAGATCCAGCAGGTGCCTGGCAAGACCCTCACGATCGAGGAGTTGCGCAAGGGTTCGATCAATTCCGCCGTGCTCGGCGCCGCCGAGATCTGTCCCAAATCGGTGCCGCCCGAGGTCATGAAGAAGGTTGAGGCGGCCCTGAAGCAGGCGGGTGCCAAGGCACCGGCCCCTTCCAAGTAGTAGGTCTGTTGCTGATGGCCGCCGTTCATCTCAGCGATTATCGGCCGGCCCCTTTTCTGCTGGAGCGCACCGACCTCACGGTGCAGCTCCATGCCAACCACACCCTCGTGGAAGCCCGGCTGGCCTTTCTGCCCAATCCCCAGGCTGAGGCCTCGGGTGGCCAGCCCTTGGAGCTGATGGGGGTGGACCTCGAGTTGGAGGATCTCCGGGTCGACGGTTCCCCCCTGGCAGCCGAAGCGTTCGAGCGCCACAGCGATCGGCTCCTGCTGATGGCCCCGCCCCAGCGCCCCTTTGTGCTTAACACCCGGGTGCGGATCACGCCCCACACGAACACCACCCTCGAGGGGTTGTATGTGAGCGGTGGCCTGTTCACCACCCAGTGCGAACCCGAAGGCTTCCGCCGCATCACCTTCCACCCGGATCGCCCTGACCTGCTCAGCCGCTTCCGTGTGCGGATCGAGGCGGACCGCATCACCTGTCCGGTGCTGCTTTCCAACGGCAACTGCATCGCCAGCGGCGATCTGCCCGCGGCACCGGATGGTGAAGGGTCCGGCGCAAGCGGGCGCCACTTCGCCGTCTGGGACGACCCCTTCCCTAAGCCCTCCTACCTCTTCGCCCTAGTGGCCGGAGAGCTGGAGGAGGTGTGCGGCAGCTTCACCACCGCCAGCGGTCGCCCGGTGGCGCTGCGGCTGCACGTTGATCCGGGTGACGCCCCCTACACCGCCCATGCCCTGGCTTCGTTGCAGCGCAGCATGGCCTGGGATGAAGAGGTGTACGGATTGGAATACGACCTGGAGGAATACAACATCGTTGCCGTGCGCCATTTCAACATGGGCGCCATGGAGAACAAGAGTCTGAATATCTTCAACTCCAAGCTGGTGCTCGCCGATGCCGAAACGGCAACCGATGCGGAACTGGAGCGGGTGGAAAGTGTGATTGCCCACGAATACTTCCATAATTGGACCGGCAACCGCATCACCTGCCGCGACTGGTTCCAGCTCTCGCTTAAGGAGGGGCTCACTGTTTTCCGTGACCAGTGCTTCAGTGCCGATCAGCACGGTGAATCGCTGAATCGGATCGAAAATGTGGCGATGCTGCGCAACACGCAGTTCCGCGAAGATGCCGGTCCCACCGCTCACCCGGTTCAGCCGGACCGCTATGAGGCGATCGATAATTTCTATACCACCACCATCTATGAAAAGGGGTCCGAGCTGATTCGGATGCTCCACACCCTGCTCGGCGAGGAGACCTTCCAGCACGGCATGGCCCTCTATGTGTCCCGCCATGACGGAAGCGCCGCCACCTGCGCAGACTTCGTGCGTGCCATGGAGGATGCAGCGGCCGGCGGGGCCACCGCCCAGGGTTCGCAGCGGCCGCCTTTCAGCTTTGAGCAGTTTCGCCGCTGGTACCACCAGGCCGGCACGCCGGTGGTGCGGATTTTGCGGCACTGGGATGGAGGCAGCGGCCGTTTGGAGCTGACGTTCCACCAGCACACCCCGGCCACACCGGGCCAACCCCACAAGGAGCCCCTGGTGATTCCCCTGGCTATCGGCCTGCTCGACCGGGCCGGGGAGCCCCTGCTGCCGCGCCTGGAGGGGGAGGATCCGGCTGCCGCCGCCGCCGCGACTCTGGAGCCCAACCGCTGGGGCCGGGCCACCCGGCTACTGGTGCTGGAGGAGGGCCAGAACCGAGTTGTGTTTGAGGGGCTGCCGCCCCAGGCCCATCCCCCAGCCCTCTCGCTGCTGCGCCATTTCTCAGCCCCGGTCCGCCTGGAGATTGGCCGTCCGATCGGCGAGTTGGTGCACCTCTTCGCCACCGATAGCGATGCCTTTGCCCGCTGGGATGCCGGCCAGCAGCTGCTGCGCGATGCGGTCCTGGCCCGTGCCGGCGGCCAGGCCGACCATGGCCTGGAGGAGGAGGTGATCGATGCCTTCCGCCGCATCCTGGCCGACCCCTCCCTTTCCGAGGCGAGTCGTGCCGCCCTGCTTGCCCTGCCGGGGTTGGCAGAACTGGAGGAGGCGATGGCCGAACCCGATCCCCCGGCCCTGTTCGCCGCCCTGCTAGCCCTGCAGCGGCGCTTCGGCGAGGCGCTAGCCGAACCCCTGCACCAGGCACTCGAACGGATCACCCCCCAGTGGCCCCTGGCCTGGCCGGAGGGCAACGGCGACCGGAGCCTCACGGGCCTGATCTGGAGCTGGCGGGTCGCTGCGGCCGACGCCGGGGCGATCGCAGCCGCCCGCGCCGCCGTGGAGGGAAGCTCCATGACCCTGGCGCGGGCCGGCCTGCGGGCGCTCCAGTGCCATGCCCTGCCGGAGCGGGAGGCGGCCCTCGCCGCCTTCCATGACCGCTGGCAGAGCAAGCCCGTGATCCTCGATGCCTGGTTTGCCCTCGAGGCCTCCGCCCCCTTCGCGGATGGCTTGGAGCGGGTGGAGCGCCTGCTGGCCCACCCCCGCTTCGATCCCATGGCCCCCAACTCGGTGCGGGCCGTGTTCGGCGGACTGGCGGGCAATCCGCCGGTGTTCCATGCCATCGATGGCCGTGGCTATCGGTTTCTGGCCGACCGCATCGCCGAGCTCGACAGCCGCAATCCAATCACCGCCTCGCGGCTGGCCAAGGTGTTCAGTCGCTGGCGCAGTTATGGTGCACTTCGCTCCGTCCGCATGGGCGAAGCCCTTGAGCGGTTAGCCGCTGCCCCCCTTTCTGCCAACACCCGGGAGGTGGTGGAGCAGAGCCTCACCGGCGGCTGAGACCCTGCACCTCAGCCTGAGGGGGCTGCCGCCCGTTCCGCAACAGGGTCGAGGGGGGAAAACGGTATTGGCGCCGGAAATCGGCGCTGAATCGTGATGGTGAGGGATAGCCGCAGGCGCTGGCGATGCTGGCCACCGTGTCATGCGGGGCCGGATCCTCCAGGCGTTGCATTGCCCGGTTCAGCCGTTCCTGGCGCACCCATTGCATGGGGGTGCAGCCGAGGCGATCCTGAAACACCACCTGCAGGCTCCGCCGGGAGGTGTGCGCCCAGCCCTCCAGCCGCGCCAGGTCCAGGGGTTCCGCCAGATGGGCGCGGATGCGGCTAAGCAGCTCCTCGAAGCTGGTGTCCCCCTGGGGCATCGCCCCTGTGGCCTCTGCCAGATTCACGGCTTCCGGCCCCGATGCGCTCGCCAGAAGCAGCGCTGCTACCAGCCCTTCGAGGCTGGCATCCAGGCCCAACCGCGTGGCCAGCCTGGGGTCAATGCCCTCCAAAACCTCGAACAACGCCAATAGCCGGTTCAGACCCTCAGCCAGCTCGTTCCAGCCGCCGCGGCCCGGCCCGATCAGCAACGGCCGCCGCAATTTGCTCCGCAGTTGTTCAGAGTCCAAGCCCGGGGCCCTCAGCTGGCGGAGCTTGGCCTCCAGACGGCTTGCCTCCATCCCGATCGCCACGAGGGAACACACGCCGCCGCGCAGCTGGTAGGCGCTGCCGCCGTGTAGCACCAGCAACCAGCCTGGACCCAGCCGTTGCCAGCGGCCGTTGTGCTCCCATTCGAGCCGTCCACCACGCGGAAGAATGAGCGTGGGCGGGGGCTGCGCCGCCACGATCTGAAGCGGCGTGCCCACCCAGGCGGCGATCCAGTGGGGGCCCAGCCGGTTCAGGCTCAGCTGGTGCGCCCCCGCCTCCCCGGGCTGCGGGGAGCGGATGGTGGTGATGCCTAGGGGGGCTGCCAGTTGCCTCGCCAGGTCCTCACGGTTGAGCAGCGGGGCCCGCGCACCCCAGCCGAAGGGATGCAGCAGACCCGCCAGCCGCAGCTGGCCGCTCCGGGTGCGGGCCCGCACGGCTGGGGGGAACACCGCCACCACGCCCTTCACATCCCTGTTCTTTTAGAGCTGGATGCCGGTTTCATCTTCCCAACAAGAAAAATCGGATCGCTTCCACCGCATCCCTGCGGCAGAAGCCATCCGCTCCGCGGCTGGCGTTCAGGCCAGGGCCCAGGCGGGCCGCTCTGTCTTGAGCCGCTCGCTCCCCAGCCCCGGAGCCCCGAACGTCGTCGGGAGATCAGCGGCGAACGGGGAGCGGGAGGATTCGCCCACGGCATCCAGCAGCGGGGCGACTGCCGAGGCAGCGATCGGTCCCTCCTGGATGCCGGCGATCTTGTCGGCTGCGAACCCCTGGGAAGCCGATCCCAGCGCCTTTGCGGCGAGTCGGGGGCTTGCCAGGGGGTCGGACTGAAAGGCCAGGGCGTTCACGCTCCGCAAGGCGATGCCGGTGAGGGAATCCCTGGGTGCGGCGGCGGGGATCGCCGCTTTGCCGGTGGTGCTGGTCGCGGCGGTGAAGGTTGAGCTTTTGGGGGCTAATGCGGTTGTCGTCGCCAGCGGCGTGCTGCTGGCGACGGGGTTGGTGATCGTGCCGGTGATGAGGTAGTTGCCGACACTGCCGTAATCGTTGTAGCCGCTCGGTGTGCTGCCGGTGGGCTTGCCCGCTCCCACCCCATCGAGCTTCAGGTAGTAGGTGCCAGCGGCCAGGTTGGACCAGGCCAGGGTGGTGGCCAGGCCCGCTCCGTTGAAGGTGCCGAGCAAGCTGCCTGAGCTCGAATACAGCCCCACCGAGAGATCGAGATTGGTGCCGTTGTCCGCATAGGGGGTGCCGCTGTTGCCGTCGCTCACCGGTGCGGTGTACACGAGTTTGCTGCCCCCCCAGAGACCGTCACGATCCACAAAGGCCCGATAGCAATAGGGATCGAATTTCAGATTCACATTGCCGCTGCTTTTGAGTTGGAAGGAGTAAAAGTCGCTGTCGAGGGAGGTTTCGATCCTGCCGAACTGCCTCACCACGCCGCCAGTGATCGTGAGGGCTGCGGCGCTGCTGGGGGCATTGCCGATCTGGTCGAGCTGATAGCCAAAGCCGTTCGTGGTGATCACGCTCATATCATTGGGGCCACGGCCATAGTTGGCTGAGGCGGATCCGTTGTTGCTGCCGTAGTAGGTGCCGTTGTCCCAGGTTGTGACGTTTTTGTTGTAGCCCACTCCCATGATCGGTGCCCAACTGGTTTCGCTACTGCCATTGCCGTAATAGTAGGCGCTGCCGCTGGTGCCGTCGTGGGAGAGCCCGAGGGTGTGGCCCACCTCATGGCTGATAGCCTCGGCCACACCCGTGAGACTTTTGTTGTAGACGAAGCAGGGCGTATCCGTGCCGGCATTGAAGCTGTTTACGATCGCGATGCCTCCTGCGGTGCTGGAGGAGGGCCCGTAGCTGGTGATCACGGCCCTGATGCCGTAGTTCGGATCGGTGCTGTTGCTCTTGATCAGCCAGTCGGTGGGTGGTGCCTGGGTGGTGACATCCACATCAAAGGGCGCATAATCGGCGGCCACCCGCTGCCAGATCTGCTGGATTCTGCTCAATTCCTCAGTGTTGAAAACTGTAGGATTGCCATCGATATCATAGGCAGGTGAATAGAAAGAGGATCCCATGCTGGTGCTGTTCCAGCTGGTGCCTGTGGTGGTGTGGCCGTTGAAATCAAGATAGATCACCTTGTTGGAGGTCGGTGAGGAATGGAGCTGAAAGGTCCAGCCCAGATCCATCAGGGCCACGGTGCTGGTTAGGTCGGAGCCAGTCACCACGGTTGGCTCCCGCAGGTCGTGGTCGTGGCTGAACTCCACTGGATGGCCTTCCGGCGTCTGGGGTGATGCCAAGTTCAGGAAATCTCCGCTGTTCAAGTTGGTTGATCGGCCCCGCGTGTCTCCCAAAGGTTTGCCTGTTGCATGTTTGTGTTCAGAACGGCGATGCTCAGGATGATGCTGGTGGTGAGAGCGACCGGTCGGGGCAAGATGTGGCTCATCGTGACCGCCTGCTATTGCCGTGTTGCTGGTGGATCGCCGGCTGCGAAGGGCTTCAACCTTGCTGCTGGCGGCCGGTGGGCGGCGCAGGCTCAGTCTCAAATCCGCCACGGAGATGGTCAGAATCGATGGGAAGGTGCCGACGGACTGGGGGGTGTATGGCTCCTGCCACCACGGGCTATTGCTGGGGCCTAGCTGATCCATCGATCTGGCTGTAAAGCAGTGCAACAACGACTGGACATTAGCTGCGAGTCCCATGCTTGAACAGCTGCGGACTTCGTCAGGTTAGGTTTGCATTTACTGCACAAATGATGCGCGAACCCGCTTTGCCTACTGGTCCTGATTCGTCTAAGCAGACTTTTTCGCTGTGCCCATGGCGTTGCGATTGGTCTAGGTGAGGGCGTCCTGGGCCGAAGGCTTCTGATGTTCTGGATTGTTGCTGTTCCCTTTCCTTGCGGCATCGGCGCTCCGCTAGCCGATTCGCGCCGCTTTCCGCTCAGAGAGCCGCTGGCGAACAGGGCACCGCCTGCATGCCGCAGAGCTCGGCTGACTCGGTGAGCCGGCAGATGGGATCGAAATCGGCATTCACCTGGGCCAGGGCCGGTTCGATCGGGGCCCAGCGGCTGCGATGGAAGGTGTCGCCTCGGCTCCAAACAAAAAAAAAGCGGACCACCTCCACCGCATCCTGCGGCAGAAGCGATCCGCTCCGCGGCTGGCGTTCAGGCCAGGGCCCAGGCCGGCCGCTCTGTGTTGAGCCGCTCAATCCCCAGCCCCGGAGCCCCGAACGTCGTCGGGAGATCAGCGGCGAACGGGGATCGGGAGGATTCGCCCACGGCACCCAGCAGCGGGGCGATTGCCGAGCCAGCGATCGCTCCCTCCTGGAGGCCAGCGATTCTGTCGGCCCCGAACCCCGGGACTGCCGCACCCAGCACGGTGGCGGCGAGATGGGGTGCCAGCAGGGGGTCGGATTGAGCCGACAGGGTGGGAACGGAGCCGGCGGTGATGCCGGTGATGGAATCCCTGGGTGCGGCGGCAGCAGGGGCCTTTGCCTTGGTGGAGGGGCTGAGCGCGGTGTTGAGGGTTGAGCTTTTGGGGGCTAATGCGGTTGTCGTTGTCAGCGGCGTGCCGCTGTCGAGGGCGTTGGTGATCGTGCCGGTGATGAGGTAATTGCCCACACTGCCGTAATCGTTGTAACCGCTCGCTGGGCTGATGGTGGGGTTGCCTGTGCCAACCCCATCGAGCTTTACGAAGTAGGTGCCAGCGGCCAGGTTGGACCAGTCCAGGGTGGTGGCCAGTCCTGCACCGTTGAAGCTGCCCAGCAGGCTGCCTGAGCTCGAATACAGGCCCACCGCGAGATCGAGATTGGTGCCGCTGTCCGCATAGGGGCTGCCAGTGTTGCCGTCGCTCACCGGTGCGGTGTACACCAGATTGCTGCCCCCCCAGAGTCCGTCACGATCCACAAAGGCACGATAGGCATAGGGATCGAACTTCAGATTCACATTGCCGCTGCTCTGGAGCTGGAAGGAGTAATAGTCGCTGTCGAGGGAGGTTTCGATCCTGCCAAACTGACTCACCACGCCGCCGGCGATCGTGAGGGCTGAGGCGCTGCTGGGATCATTGCCGATCTGATCGAGCTGATAGCCAAAGCCATTGAACGTGCTGATCACGGCCATGTCATTGGGGCCACGGCCATAGTTGGCTGAGGCGGATCCGTTGTTGCTGCCGTAGTAGGTGCCGTTGTCCCACTGGGTGACGTTTTTGTTGTAACCTACCCCCATGATTGGTGCCCAGCTGGTTTCGCCGCTTCCGTGGCCGTAGTAGTAGGCGCTGCTGCTGGTGCCGTCGTGGGAGAGCCCGAGGGTGTGCCCCACCTCATGGCTGATGGCCTCGGCTACACCTGTGAGCGATTTGTTGTAGATGAAGCAGGGCGTATCCGTGGCGGCGTTAAAGCTGTTCACGATCGCGATGCCTCCTGCGACGCTGGAGGAGGGCCCGTAGCTGGTGATCACGGCCCTGATGCCGTAGTTCGGATCGCTGCTGTTGCTCTTGATCAGCCAGTCGGTGGGTGGTGCCTGGGTGGTAACATCCACATCGAAGGGCGCATAATCGGCGGCAACTCGCTGCCAGATCTGCTGGATTCGGCTCAATTCTTCAGTGTTGAAAACTGTAGGATTGCCATCGATATCATAGGCAGGTGAATAGAAAGAGGATCCCATGCTGGTGCTGTTCCAGCTGGTGCCTGTGGTGGTGTGGCCGTTGAAATCAAGGTAGATCACCTTGTTGGAGGTCGGTGAGGAATGGAGCTGAAAGGTCCAGCCCAGATCCATCAGGGCCACGGTGCTGGTCTGGTCGGAGCCAGCCACCACGGTCGCCTCGCGCAGGTCGATGTCGTTGCTGAACTCCACCGGATTGGCCTCTGTCGCCTGGGGAGCCGTCAACCTCTTGAAGTCTTTAATGTGTAGATCGGCCACGTGCGTCCCCCCGGGAGTCTCCTGCCGTAAGGCCAGGCTCAGGGTCGTACTGCCGAGAGGGGCGCTGGTTGAGGGGGAGGCCGGTCGGGGCCCGGCGGGGCTCCGGTGGATCGCCTGCTCTAGCCCCGCTACTTGCGGATTCACGGCTGCTGCTGGTTCCCCCTTCGCGCTTCCGGCTGGAGGGCGGTGCAGCGAGAGGTTCAGTTCCGACAAGGAGAGGGTCGGAATCGATGGGAGTGTGCCGACGGAGTAGGGGCTGGAAGCCTCCTGCCACCGCTGGCCATTGCTTGGGCCTAACCCATCGATTTTGCTGTAAAGCGGTGCTACAACGGATGGAGAATAGCTGTTGGGCACGGGAACGATTTGCTGCGGACTTCATCAAATTGGATTCGCATCTGCTGCACGGATGCTGCGTCAACCCGCTTTGCTTTCTGGTCCTGACTCTCCTACGCAGCCTGCTTTCCTTGTGCCCCTGTCGTCGCTCTCGGGCCAGGGGTTGGCGGCTTGCCCCGAAAGCGTCTGCGGCGCTGGATTGCTTCCGTTTCCCCTCTTAGCGGCAGCGCCGGGCTCCTGGCCGATTCGCGCCGCTTTCCGGCTGGTGGCACTGGAATCGGATCTGGTTTTCTGGCGAGCTCCCGGCGCTGGCCGCTCACTCCGGCAGGGGTGGTGGGGGCGGTGGCAACGGCCGTCGCCACACCTGGCTTGGAGGTCGCAATGGCTTGGGGTTGCCGCTGTTCGCTGAGGGAATCGGCGGCGGCATCAGGAAGGTGGGTGGGGTGGGCCGGAAGGGACCCGGGGCAGTACCCCTCCCCGCCCCAAAGACGGCATTGTGGAGTTGGCCAAAGGTGGCTCGCCGGTAGGGTCCTCCCTCCTTGCCGGCATAGGTGCCCCAGAGGCCCTCCCAGTAGAAATAGATCACCCCATGGCCCCGCTGGGCCACCATCTGAACCTTCTGACTCAGGTTCTCCATGCTGGTGGTGCGGGTGCCTAAGCCGGCCAGGATGCCGATCTCCACCGGAATCCCCCAGGTGCGGGCCTTCACGAGGGCCGGCTGGTCGAGATCTTTGGCAAATCCGGTGATCGAATGGGCGTAGTTCTGCACCACTAGGTCGTCGATCAGGCCGCCCAGGGCCCAGAGCTCCCAGTCCTGCAGCCATTGGTTGTAGGCGAAGCGGAAGGGCCCCGGCGAGAGGCTGATCACGATGCGCCGCTGGCCTGAAGCCTTCTGGAGACTGGCGCGCAGTTCCCGCAGCAGGGCGGTCAGCTGTTGGCGCCGCCAGCGCATCCAAAAGCGGTCGTTGGGATCGAGGGGAGGGTCCTGGCCCGTTTCGGCCCGGTACAGGGCCCGGGTGGTGTCGTCGTAACCCAGTTCCACCGGCCAGGCGAAGTGGTCATCGAGTTGGATGCCAGCCACGCCGCACCGTTGCACGATCTCGGTGATCAGGCCAATGAAGCGCTGCCGGACGCCGGGATGGGCCGGGTTGAGCCAGACCCGCAGGTCCTTGAGCGGCGAGGTGGCCAGGCTGGCTCCATGCATCGCGAACAGGGCACTGCCATCGGGACGGCGCAGCACCCAGTCGGGATGCTGGCGCACCACCTCGGCATCACCCGGCTCCATCAGGCCGTACTCAAACCAGGGCACCACCTGCATGCCGTGTCGCCGGGCCGACTCGGTGAGCCGGCAGATGGGATCGAAATCGGCATTCACTTGGGCCAGGGCCGGTTCGATCGGGGCCCAGCGGCTGCGATGGAAGGTGGCGCCTCGGCTCCAGACATTGGGATAGAGGGTGTTAAATCCCGTGGCCGCCAGCGCCTCCACCGCCGCATCAATCCGGGCCGGGTCGTAATAAAGGGGGCTTGGGCTATTGGTGAGCCAGACCCCCACCCGCCGTTCCCCGGCCGCCGGACCCTCCCCCGCCAGTGCCCGGGGAGCGCCGCCTCCGATGTTGCCCAGCAGCTGGAGAACGGCCGAGGCCACCAGGGTGAGGCTCACCGGCAACAGCCGCTTTAGGTGGGTATGGCGCCGCAGTGGCGCCAGCTGCACCGGCGCTGACGGGGGATCGGGACCGTTCACGCAGCCCGGTTCAGCGGAACATCGAACTCACGGAGCTCTCCTCGTGAATCCGCCAGATTGCTTCGCCAAGCATTTTGGCCACGGAAAGCACCCGGAGCTGGGGAAAGCGCCGTTCCTGCACCATCGGGATGCTGTTGGTCACCACCACCTCCTCGAACAGGCCGGGTTCGGAAAGCCGTTCCACAGCGGGAGGCGAGAACACGGCGTGGGTGGCGCAGGCCAGCACCCGGGCCGCTCCACGCTGGCGCAGCAACTTGGCCCCCTGGCAGATGGTGCCGCCCGTATCGATCATGTCGTCGATGAGGACGGCGGTCTTACCGGCCACATCGCCAATCACCGTGAGACTTTCGGCCACGTTGTGGCCGCTGCGGCGCTTATCGATGATGGCCAGGGGAGCATCATGCATCTGCTTGGCGAAGGCCCGGGCCCGGGCCACCCCGCCGACATCGGGTGAAACCACCACCAACTCCTCAAGATTCCTGGAGCTGAGGTAATCCACTAGGACGGGCGAGCCGTAGATGTGGTCACAGGGAATGTCGAAATAACCCTGGATCTGTGAGGAGTGGAGATCCATGGCTAGAACCCGATCGACCCCCGATTTCACGAGCAGGTTGGCCACCAGTTTGGCTGTGATCGATTCCCGCCCGGCTGTTTTTCTGTCAGCTCTGGCATAGCCATAGTAGGGAACCACTGCGGTGATTTGCCGAGCCGAGGCGCGCCGGCAGGCATCCACCATGATCAGCAACTCCATCAGGTGGTCGTTCACCGGAGCACAGGTGGGCTGGATGAGAAACACATCACAACCCCGGATCGATTCTTGGATCTGGATGTAGAGCTCGCCATCGGCAAAGCGTTTGATTACGCGCGGCCCATCCGGAACACCGAGGTAGGCCCCGATCTCGCGGGCCAGCTCGGGATTCGAGTTGCCGCTGAACAGCCTGAGGCGGCGCGTGTCCGGCACGTGATTGGCCTGGGCTTCGCCTGGTTCCACCCGTTCTGCGGTCGAGAAAGTGGTCACGGCGAACGCGATCGAAGCGGCGCAACACCGATGGTAAGGGTGTGCCGCCCCCTGCGGGTCGCGAATCTCTCCCCAAGCCGTGGTTCCCGCTGTTCAGCCTGTGGCTGCCCCGCCGCCGCCCTCGGCCGGTGCGGCCCCCCATCAGCCCCGACTGGTGCTGGTGTGCCTCAGCACCCCCTCCGATCCGGCGGCCCCCGCCACGCTCCTGCCACGGGTGGCGCAGCGACTCTCCGGGGCCACCGGGTGGCCGCTGCGGTTGATCCCGCAGCCGCATTCGCCGCCCCAGGCCCTGGCGGACCTCCTGGCCGCGCCTGGGCCCTGGCTTGCCCCCCTACCCCTAGACCCCGGCCTTGCCCTAGCCCAGGGCAGCTGGGCCGAGGCCCTCGGGGCCTGGCGTCAGCCGACCCTGCTGGTGGTGGACCAGGTCCAGCTAGGCACTGGCATGCCCGCCGCCGCTACGGCCCTGCTCGAGCGCTGGTCCGTGCCCCTGGTGGGGCTGCTCCAGTGGGGGGGGGGCTGGGACGCCTCGGCGCGGTGCCTGGACGGACTTCCCTGGCTGGGGCAGCTCGCCGACACGGAGGGGCCGAAGGATGACGCCGACTCTGCCGCGGTGCTGCTTGTGAGCTGGAGTCGATGGCGGGACCGGCTGGCCTGAGGGTCAGGGTGCCTTCCAGAGCGCCTTGCCGGCCGGGACATCGAGCTGGCGCAGGCCGCCGAAGTCTTTGTTGGCCGGCTTGAGCGGCAGCCGTGTGAACTGGATCGGTCGCTGGTCGTCGAGGCCGGCCGCCAGCAGGCTGAGGCTCTCCCGGGCCGAGAGGTTGGTTTCCACCTGGCCCTGAAGATCGCGCAGCAGATCCGGCAGCTGGGCCACCTGTTCGGGGTTTCCGAAACGATCCCGCAGGCCGCTTTCCACCAGCTGGTGGTCCATGCGGCGGCCGGAGTCGCCCAAGCCGGGATCGCGGAAGCGCACCAGTTGTTCCACCTGGCTGCCGTTCAGACGCTGCAGGCCGCTCTGGAGGTCGATGCGGTATTTCTGAGCTTTGTCTTGGTAGCGCATCACCTGGGGAGGGCTCAGTTCCAGGCCCCCTACCCGATCCACGATGCGGCGCAGGGCGGAGCGGGGCAGCACCAGATAGCGGTCGGGCCGCGGGGGCTCCAGGCCCACCAGCTCCCGCACCACATTGGCGGTCAGGGCGACCCCGCCCCGCTGGTACAGGCTTCCCAGCCCCACCGGCTCCGGCGAGCCTGGAATCCTCACCGCCACCTCCACCGGAAGATTGAGCACCTGCAGGGGGCCCTTGGGATTCACCCGCACCAGCAGAAGGGCATCGGCTCCGGGGGGGCCCGCCGGGGCGGCATGGTTCACGGCATCACCGATCCGCTCGCCATCCAGTCCGATCACCAGCACGGTGATCGCCCGCCGTGGTTTCTCCGCCAGGGTGGCGGGGGTGATCTCGAGGCTGTCGCTGCCGGCCCGGTCGGGTTCGCGCCAGACCAACTCCAAGAGGGTGGACCCCGCCAGGGCGCCCATCAGGAGGAGTCCACCCGTGGTCAGGTTTCCCCTCGTCGGTCGCGGCAGCCGGGGCCATCGCAACCCCCGACGAGTGCCTTTGCCGGAGGGCCCCCGGCTCCGACCCGTGTCGCGGCTTCGGCTCGAGGCTGGAGAGGATGGTGGGGAATCCCTGCGGGCAGGCATGGAGCCGGTGAGGGCCAATAAGGACCCACTCTGACCCAGCGATGGGCAGCTACTCCCGCCCGGGGACCGATAGGTTGAGCATTGTGGTGATTCGCCGGCCCCTCCTTTGTCCGCCGCTCCGTCCCCGTCCCAGCCCCCCGCCCTGCCCCATGAGCGGGCCCGGCCCCTCCCCCCCGGCAGCACCTACCCGGCGAAGGATCTCTGCAGCCAGTGCGGCCTGTGCGACAGCCGCTGGGTGGCCTACGTGCGCAGCTCCTGCGCCTTTCTCGAGCAACGCTTCGAGGCGATGGAGCACCAATCCCATGGCCGCTCCCGCAACCTTGACGACGAGGACGAGCTCTATTTCGGCGTGCAGCAGCGCATGGTCAGCGCCCGGCTCGCCGCCCCGATCGAGGGGGCTCAGTGGACCGGCATCGTGAGCCGCCTTGGTGTGCGGGCCCTGGAGAGCGGCCTGGTGGATGCGGTGTTGTGCGTGCAACAGAGCCCTGAGGATCGTTTCACCCCTGTGCCCGTGCTGGCCCGCACCCCCGCCAAGGTGCTGGCGGCCCGGGTGAACAAGCCCACCCTGTCCCCCAACCTGCGGGTTCTTGAGCAGCTGCCCGGCAGCGGCATCCGCCGGCTGCTTGCCATCGGCGTGGGTTGCCAGGTGCAGGCTCTGCGGGCCGTTCAGGCCACCCTTCCGCTCGAGGAGCTTTATGTGCTGGGTCTGCCCTGTGTCGACAACGTGAGTCGCGAGGGTCTGCAGACCTTCCTGAACAGCGCCAGCCGCTCTCCCGATACGGTGGTCCATTACGAGTTCATGCAGGATTTCCGCATCCATTTCCGCCATGCCGACGGCAGCACGGAGACGGTGCCCTTCTTCGGTCTGGACACCCCCGCCCTTAAGGATGTGTTTGCCCCCAGCTGTCTGAGCTGCTTCGACTACACCAACGCCGGCGCGGACTTGGTGGTGGGCTACATGGGTGCCGAATTCGGCCGCCAGTGGATCACCGTGCGCAATCCGCGCGGCCAGCGGTTGCTCGATCTGGTTGAGGCCGAGCTCGACACCGCGGCGGTGACCAGCCGGGGCGACCGCCGCGCCGCCGTGCAGCAGGGCATCGGCGCCTACGACAAGGCCGTGAAACTGCCCCTTTGGCTGGCCGAAGTGATCGGCTTCTTCGTGCAGCGCTTCGGACCCAAGGGCCTGGAATACGGACGTTTCTCGATCGATTCCCACTTCACCCGCAACGCCCTGTGGCTGCAGCGCCACCACCCGGAGCTCGTGGAGCGGCACATTCCCGCCTTCGCCCGCCGGATCGTGGAGCGTTATCGGCTGCCGGAGGTGACAGGGAAACCGGGGCCCTCCCCAGGCATAGGGGCTGAGACATCAAGGGCCCGCGCTGGCCACGACGACGTCGAAAGCTTGCTCTCTCAATCCCGACGCTCCGTGGAGCGAATCGAGAAATGAGCCGCGATAGCGGAGTTTTGCTCCACCCCACCGCCTTTCCCGGCACCCCCGGCAGCGGCACCTTCGGAGCCTTCGCCCGCTCCTGGATCGACCTGCTGGGCCTTGAGGGCGTGGGGGTGTGGCAGATCCTTCCCCTGGCTCCCACCGATGGCACCGGCTCCCCCTACAGCTCCCCGAGCGGATCCGCCCTCAACCCCTGGCTGATCGATGCGGATGATCTCCTTGCTGACGGACTGATCAGCCCTGGCGACCACGCCCAGCTCCCCTCCGGGTCCGCGGCAAGGCTGGATCTGCCCTTGGCCACGGCCCGGGCAGAGGCGATCGCCGCTGCCCTGGCCCGCCACTGGCCCTCCCAGGACGCCAGCCGG
>Ga0209299_1000476_pt1 | contig 22504 bp, 24 predicted proteins | sample S_140806_MF_Meta_FD_187326 | JGI IMG/M metagenome (GOLD analysis project Ga0209299, IMG submission 187326) | Freshwater microbial communities from Lake Simoncouche, Canada to study carbon cycling - S_140806_MF_MetaG (SPAdes) (version 2) | ecosystem: Environmental > Aquatic > Freshwater > Lake ...
GGGAAAGGCAAATAGAGAAGACAAAGCAACGCAGACCGGACCTGATGAAAGACCAAGAACACCAGCCATGAGCAACCATCCCCTCATCCAATTTGCCACCCAGCCCCAGCTGAAGACCGCGCGCGGCGACCATGATTTCAAGGTCGGCGACGGCGTCAAGGTAGCCACCAAGGTTCGCGAAGGCGACAAGGAGCGCACCCAGACCTTCTCCGGCATCGTCATCCAGCGCAAGGGCGGCGGCATCCACGCCACCTTCACCGTTCGCCGCGTCTCCTTCGGCGAAGGCGTCGAGCGCACCTTCCCGGTCCACTCCCCCAACATCGAGAAGATCGAAGTCGAACGCGTCTCGCAGGTCATGCGCGCCCGCCTCTTCTACCTCCGCGATCGCCAGGGCAAGTCGGCGACCAAGGTCAAAGAAAAGCGCTTCGACCCTACCGAGCACGCCGCCGCTGCTGCCGCGGCCGCCGCGGCCAAGTAAGCCCTCCCCGGCTTCCCCGAAACCCCGCCACCTGGCGGGGTTTTTTGTGCCCAGATTTGACCCGAAATCGCCCGTTTCCAAGAAAAGGGACTGGGCGCCCTATTCGCAGAATACAAACTAAGTCATTATCGGTCAGGGTCTTGTTTTGCGTGTTTTGACGAAGCCCTTGGCGGATGTGGGTAAATTTTTACCTAAACCTTCTGGGGAATGCTTGACTCTCTCTCGGCCTCCTGCGTCCTTGCACATCCGTCTTTTGAGAACCCTCTTGGGACGATAGCCACACCACCTTCTCCAAATCCATGCTACGCATCCGCCTCCAACGCTTCGGTACGAAAAACGAGCCGACCTATCGCCTCGTCGTCGCCGAACAAGCCATCCGCCGTGACGGCCGTTTCGTCGAAGTCCTCGGCAACTACAATCCCCGCGCCCGTGGCAAGACCCCGGGCCTGGTGATCAACGTCGAGCGCGTCGACCATTGGGTCAAGCTCGGCGCCCAGCCTTCCGACACCGCGAAGTCGCTCGTGAAGCGTGCGCGCGAAGAAGCGGCGGCTCCGGCCAAGGCCTAAGTTGATTTACACGGCGGAAACGCCCACCCTGACGATGCTTCACCCCGCCACCCGGCGGGGTGATTCATTTGGCGAGGTCGCCGAGGGTCCGAACCTCAGTTGAGCTTGTTCCAGCCGCCCTTGCCGTCCTTCTCCAACCGCTGGAACCCGGCCTGGGCGAGACGCTTGTCGCTCAACGTCTGCTTCATGGCCCCCTCGCCGTACTTGATGGTGAGCGTAGGCGACTCGAGCACCCGGCGGCACGGCTCCTTGGTCACAGGGTGCTGGGTGAAGTCGGGAGCCTCCGGCGGCAGGTCGACCTCGAACTCCTCCCCTTCGGCTCCCTCGGGTTTGATGACGATGTAACGACGAAGCGGCATGGGTTACTTGCGGGACGAGCGCGGATCGAAGGCGTCACGCAGGCCATCGCCGAGGAAATTCAGGGACAGCAGCGTGAGCGCGAAGACGACCGAAGGAGAGACGAGCAGCCAAGGGCATTCTTCCATGATATCAGCCCCTTCCTTGATCATCAGGCCCCAGGAAGTCATCGGGGCCTTCACGCCTAGCCCCAGGAAGCTAACGAAGGCTTCCAGCAGCATCACGCCGGGGACGGTCAAGGTGGCGCACACGGCGATGGTGCCGGCGAGGTTGGGCAAGTAATGCCGGCAGAAGATACCCCAGCGCGACTGGCCGAGCGATTCGGCGGCCTGCACGAACTGCGAACCCTTCAGCTCGCGGGTCTGGTTGCGGATGATCCGCGCCATGGTCAGCCAGGAGACGCCTCCCACGGCCAGGAAGATCATCGGCATGTTCTGGCCGAAGACGACGGTGCACAGGATGACGATGAGCGTCAGCGGCAACGTGCTCACGATGTCGACGAAGCGCATCATGGCGTCCTCGGCTCGGCCGCCGACTTCCGCGGCCAGCACGCCGTAACAGATGCCGGCGGCCAACGCGACGGCCGTGGCGATGAGCCCGACGAAGAGGGAGATCATGCCGCCCTGGAGCAGGCGCGAAAGGACGTCGCGCCCGAGGAGATCCGTCCCGAGCCAATGCGCCGAAGAAGGCCCCATCGCGCTGTGCGCAAGGTTCTGCTCCATGTAAGGGTACGGTGAGATCCAGGGCGACAGGAAGCAGACGGCGGCCACCGACACCAGGAACCCGCCGGACCAGACCGCCGCCCGGTCTTTCCGGAAACGCTGCCAGCCGCTTTCGGAGGCAAGGGATTCGACGGCGGGCTCGCTCATCGGTCGCGGGCCACCTTAGGGTTCAGCGCGGCATTGGCCAGGTCGGCCGCGAGGTTGAGGAAGAGCAGCGCCGCCGCGTAGATGATCGTCGTGCCGAGGATCAACATGACGTCGCGATTGATGATCGCGGTGACAAAGAGACGACCCAAGCCAGGGACGTCGAAGAGCGACTCGATGACGAAGGAGCCCGAGACCAGGCCGGCCGCGGCCGGCCCGAGATAAGTGACGACGGGCAGCAGCGCATTCCGGAGCGCGTGCACGAACCAGACCCGCAGCGGCGGCACGCCCTTGGCACGGGCGGTGCGCACGTAATCCAACGAACGCACTTCCATGAGCGAACCGCGCGTGAGCCGGGCGAGCGGCGCAGCGGTGATCAGGCCGAGCGTGCAAGCCGGCAGCACGTAATGGATCGGCGAACCCCAGCCGCATGGCGGCAGCCAGCCTAGGCCGAGCGCGAAGACCAAGGCGAAGATCGGGCCGAGCACGAACGACGGTACGCAGATGCCCACGAGCGTGAAGCCCATCGGGATCCGATCGAGCCAGCTGTTAGGACGCGAAGCGGCGAGCACGCCGACGGGTACGCCGATCAGCACCGCGATCAGCAAGGCGGCCAGGCCGAGCGAGACGGAGACCCCGATGCGCGAGCCGATGACCTCGCGGACGGACCAGCCGGGATACTTGATGGAAGGACCGAGGTCGCCCTTGGCCAGATTGACGACGTAGTTGCCGAGCTGGACGGTGAGCGGCTTATCGAGACCGTAGTACTGTTCGAGGCGTGCCTTCACTTCCGCCGGCATCGGCCGGTCCTTGTCGAAAGGTCCGCCCGGGACCGCGTGCGCGAGGAAGAAGGTGGCCGCCACCACGACGAGCAGCACCGGGACCATCTCCAGCAAGCGACGCAGGACGTAAGCCATCAGCGATTCGTCTCGGCGGCCTTGACGCGCTTCTCAAGTTCTTCGGTCGTGGGCGGCGGCGGCAGGCCGGGCGCGCCCTTGGTCGTCCATCCCATCTTGAGCGCCATCGCTTCATATTCCTGAGGGCTCAGCGTCCCCTTGGCCTGGAGCCGGGCCTTGCGCTCATCGGTGTCGTCCATCAATCGCTCCTGCAAGGCGGCCCGGCCGCGATCCTGATCGAGCATGGAGCAACCGACGCCGCACAAAGCAGAGGCGAGCAAGATAGCGCAGGACAGTGACCTCATCGCCATCTTTCTATTCCGCGAGGCCATGCGGGCTCAAGCGCGTACAAGCGGCCGGCCCGGTGAAACGATGCCGACGACGGGCGACCTGATCATAGAAAAAGTCGCGGAGCGAGACCGGGCAGAATCCAGCCAGCGTAGCCAGCAGCTGCCAGCCGCATCCGAGGGTCCGCAGCAGGGCGAGCACGGCATCCGACCTCACCAACCTACGCGACCCATCCCAGACGACCAGCGTATCGGGGTCGCCGCCAGGCGGCTCGCCGGCGATGCGCGCGGCCTCACCCCGGTTCGTGGCGAAGATCATGGCTCCGGATACGTCGCGGCGGGCCAGCCAAGCCACCGTGCCATTGCACAGGGCGCAGGTGCCGTCGATCAGCACAACAAGGGGCACTTTCCGCATCGGTTCAGCCTAAGCGACGCCCGGCCGGTGTGAAGGGGCAAAAAGACGCCTTCGCGGCCGGACAAAGGGCCATTAAGTCCAGCGAAAGCGCTTGTCATGAGCCGATGGCACTGCCAAGTTGCCCATCCTGTTGGCCGGAAGGGTATCCAAGTGGCTAAAGGTCGCGGACTGTAAATCCGTTCAGCTTCGCTGTTCGTGGGTTCGAATCCCACCCCTTCCACCAGCAGGACTCATGAGGCCCCCCAGAAAGGGGCCTCTCCCTGCCTGAAAGCCTCAAATCCGCGTTGACTCCGAGGGCCGCCCACGGCTTCCCTACTGGCTCACATGGCCAACATCAAAGCTAACAAGAAGAGCATCCGCCAGACCAACCGTCGCGCTGAGCACAACAAGATCGTCCGCACCCGTCTCAAGTCCCTCGTCAAGAGCCTGACCGGTGACAACGTCGCTGCTTCCGCCTCGCAGGTCGCTTCCGCCGCCGACAAGGCCGCGAAGACCGGCGTGATCCATCGCAACAAGGCGAACCGCATCAAGGCTCGCCTCGCGAAGAAGCTCGCTGCCGCCAAGAAGTAATGCCGGCTGGCCCCCTCACCGACCCCGTCGCCTAGGCGCCGGGGTTTTTTTGTCCCCGGAAATGTCCGACCTGCCCCCAGCCTCCATCGGTTTCGCCGCCGGCCTGCTCGGCGAGGAAGCCTATCGCATGGCCGTGCTGGCCTATGGCCCGGGCTGGGTCGCGCTCGACAAGCCCAGCGGCGTCGCCCTGGAAGAACACCCTTGGCAGAAAGGCGCGCCGACCCTGCTCGGCCAGCTGCGCGCGCAGCTCGAAGCCGGCAAGCCGGAGATGGTCCGCCTAGGCCTCGCCGAACCCGCCGCGATCTTCGGGCCCGAACCGGAATCCGCCGGCATCGCGATCATCGCCGACCGCGCCACCGCGATGGCCGACTGGCGCGAAGCCCTGGGCTCCGGCGCCTTCCGCTTCGATTTCGAATTCATCGCGCGCACGGAAGACGCCCCGGAGGATGCCGGCATCTGCGACTTGCCCGTGGGCATGGACGACTCGCAGGAACGGGCCTTCGTCTCGCATCGCAACGGCAAGCACGCCCAGACCCGCTTCGAGCCCGGCCGCGCTTGCGGCCGCTGGCGCATCTGGACCGCGCACACGCCCTTCCCCCGCCGCGACCAAGTCCGCATCCACGCCACCGAATGCGGCATCCGCATCGCCGGCGAACTTAAGTACGGCCGCTCGGGGCGCGTCACGCTCACCGACACGACGCCGAAAGGCCGCCTGAACAAGGGCGAAGACAAGCCGCTGCACCGCGGGCTGCTGCTGCGCATCGCGCGCGTCGCAGGCAAGGTCGCCGGCAAGGAATTCGAGGTCGTCGCGCCCCGGCCCGACGATTTCGCGACGGTGGTGAAGCGGCTGTCGAAGGGGATCTGATCAGGCCTCGGACGGGAATCGCAGCGTGAAGCGATCCGTCGTGCGCGCGTAACCGTCCGGGCTGTTCAGCCGACCGATCGGAGCATAACGGGCGTAGTCCACCTTCCAGGTCAAGGGGTCAGCGACGCCTTCGCGCGCATGGGCGAGGAGGATCTCGACGACGAACAGGCGGTTGTCGCCGTACTGACGGACGTCGAGGAAGCGGCACTCCAGCGCCACGGGGCACTCGACGAGCCGCGGGACGCGCACGCGCTCGGACGGCGCGAGGGTGAGGCCCGCGCGCGGCACCTCGCTCACGCCCGGGGGCAGCGCGCGGGCGCACTCGACCATCTTCGTCGCGACGGCTTCGTCACAGATATGGATGACGCATTCGCCATGGGCGGTCAGGTTCGCGGCGGTGTCCTTGAGGGAGCCATCATCACGGTCGGCCGGGGCGAACGCGGCGATCGCCGGCTCGGTGCCCATCACGTTGAAGAACGAGAACGGCGCGGCGTTGACGACGCCGTTCGCATCGATCGTAGTGACGAGCGCGATGGGGCGCGGGACGACGAGCCCGGCGAGCAGCTTGTACGCCAAGGCGCCCGGATGGGCGGCGACGTCGAAGCGCAGGCTCATGCGCCGGCGGGCGGATCCTCGCCGCCATGCGAGACGATGGCTTCGCGACGCAGGCGGTCATGCCGGTAAGACATGATGATGTAGATACCCACGCCGACGCAGATGCACGAGTCCGCCACGTTGAAGGCCGGGAAGCGGTAATACGGGAGGTGCACGTCGATGAAGTCGATGACATGGTCGCCGAACAGTCGGTCGCGGACGTTACCTAAGGTCCCGCCCACGAACAGACCGAAGGCCAGCTGGCCGCCCTGCAGTTCGCGCAGGAGCTGCTGGCGCCAGCGCCAGACGAGCGCAAGCACCGCGAGCGCGAGGAAGATCAGGAACGGACGGACGTCGTGCTCGGCGCCCAGTCCCCAGGCGGCACCCTTGTTGCCGACGTGCACGATCCAAAGCCGCTCGAAGAGCACGATCGGCGGGCGGTCCGGATCATTGCCGAAATAGGCGCCAAACGGGATATGCCGCACCACGAGCAGCTTGGTCACGATGTCGGTGACGATCGCGACCGAGCAGACCGCCCAGAAGGACAGATAAGGGCGGATGCGGGACAGCATGAGCCTCAGCCCGCTCAGGAGTCGCTAGGCTCGTCTTCATTACCCCCGCCGCCGGTACCGAAGCCGACTTCGTCGCCGATCTCGCCAAGCGGATTGCCGCCACGGCGCCGATGGGCGCGACGGTTGCGCTCGAGCTCTTTCTGACCTTCGAGGGAATAGCGGGTGAAAGGAACGGCGATCAGGCGCGCGGCCGGGATCGGCTTGCTGGTGATCTCGCACGTGCCGTAGGAACCCTTCTTCATGCGCTCGATCGCGTCAGCGATCTCCTTGAGCGCTTCCTGCTCGTTCGAGATGAGCGAGAGGGCGAAGTCGCGGTCGGCGGTGTCGGTTCCGGCGTCGGCGAGGTGCTGCGAGTAGCCGGAAAGGTCGCCGGCGTCGTCCTTGCCCGACTTCTTGAGGGCCGACTCGGAGTGGAAGGCGAGGCCCTTATGCAAGGCGTCGCGCATATCGACGAGGAGGCGGTAGTAGCGGCGGAACTTCTCAGGGACCTGCTTCGATTCGTCGACGAAGCCTTCGCCCTTGCGGAAGGGGTTGGAGCCGCCGAGGAGGTCGGAGATGGAAGCGGTGGCGATGTTGTTCGAACGGTTGCCCTGCGAACGAGCGGCGGCGGCGGCCTTCTCGCGCGCCTTGCGCTCTTCGTCGGGAACCCAGACGTTGAGCTTGGTCTTCGACTTGTTGCGCTTCTCGAGATAAGACTTGAGGTCGGTGATCGTGTAGAATTGGAGCTTGGCGCGAGGGACGACTACCAGCGCGTCGGATTGGTGATGCTCGTCGCGATGCTTGTTAAGGAGGCCCTTCTGGACGGCGTGGTCGACCTTAGGAGCCTTGGGAGCTTTGGCACCCTTGGCCGGAGCCACGACGGCACCCTTCGCGCCCTTCGCGGGAGCGACTTTGGCGTTCTTTCCCTTGGCGACCGGAGCCACGGCGATCTTGGCGGCCTTGACGGGCGCGACGGGCTTGCCTTTGGCCGGCACCGTCTTGGCCACGGGCTTAGGCGCAGGCTTGGCCGCGGGCTTGGCCTTCGCCTTGGCGACGGGAGCGGGCTTCTTGGCGGTCTTCTTGGGTTCGTTTTTCTTGGGCATCGGAAAGGAGGGTTAGAGTTGTGGGTGCTTGGAGAGGAGAGCCTCGCGGCACCGTGGAGATACCATACCAAATCTGCCGGCTTCCACAAGAGCGGGGACCCATCGCCAGGAGCGGGGGCAGCGGACGCCTTCGGCCTTGTCCACGGCGAAGGCCAAGGGGGCGCCGGCCTGCGGCTTGAGCTGGACGGAGGAGACGATCCAAAGCTCCGTCAAAAGGGCCTGATGGTCTGCCAATAGGGCGAAATCGGGGTCGGCTGAGTCGCCGGTGACGACGACCGAAGCTTCGAGGGACTGGCCGATCTTCTTGTCCTGTCGCAAGCGCTCCATGGGGATATTGACCTGGGCGGCCAAGGCCTGGATCCGGGCGACGGCGGCATGGGCAGCCACGCCGGCGGCATCCTCCCAGCGCGCGTCAATCGCAGGCCAATCCTGAAGGTGGACATTGGCGGAGTCGGTATATTCGGACTTTGCGCTCAGGTGCGACCAGGCTTCGTCCGCGGTGAACGGCACGAACGGAGCGATGAGCCTGAGGTAAGCGCGTAAGACGATATCGATCGCGGTCTGGGTCGAGCGGCGCAGCGGATCGTCAGGTGCGGTGGTGTAGAGGCGATCCTTGACCACGTTATGGTAGGTGGCCGAGAGCGTGCCGGTCGTGAAGCCGGCGATGGCGGACGCGGCGCGGTGGAATTCGTTACGCTCGCAGGCGTCGGTGACTTCGCGGACGAGCTTGGCGGTCTCGACGAGCACCCAGCGATCGATGGCGGTCAGCTTCTCCACCGGCACGGCATGCTTGGCGGCGTCGAAGTCGAAGAGGTTGCCCAGCTGGTAGCGGAGCGAGTTACGCATGCTGCGGTACTGGTTCGAGATCGTCTCGAAGATCGCGTCGGAGAGCGGGATGTCGCTCTGGTAGTTCTCGGAAGCGACCCAGAGGCGCACGATATCGGCGCCATACTTCTTCACATAGTCGTCGGCGGTCTGCGGCTTGCCGTCGGACTTCGAGATCTTCTGGCGCTTCTCGTTCACGACGAAGCCGTGCGTGAGCACCGCGCGATACGGCGCGGAGCCTTTGACGGCGATGGCGGTCCAGAGCGAGGACTGGAACCAGCCGCGATGCTGGTCGGAACCTTCGAGGTAGAGATCAGCCGGCCAGTGCAGGTCCTTATGCTTGGCGCAGACGGCAAGGTGGCTGGAGCCGGAATCGATCCACACGTCGAGCGTGTCGGTGCCCTTGCGGAGGTCCTTCGGCCAGGAGGCGGGGACCGGCGCGCCGGCGAGGACTTCCTCGACGGAGGAGGCCCACCACCAATCGCCGCCGCGCGTGGCGACCTGCTCGGCGACGTGACGGACGACGGCGCCATCGAGGTAGGATTCGCCCTTGGACGGAGAATAGAACGCCGGGATCGGCACGCCCCAGGCGCGCTGACGGGAGATGCACCAATCCGGACGACCTTCCAGCGCGGCGCGGATGCGGTTCTCGCCGGAAGCAGGGATCCACTTCACGTCGCCGACAGCGGCGAGGGCCTGCTTGCGGAGGTCGCCACGGTCGAGACCCACGAACCACTGGTCGAGCGCGCGGAAGACGACGGGCGTCTTGGAGCGCCAGCAATGCGGGTAGGAGTGCTCGAAGCTCTGCGCCTTGAGCAGCGCGCCCTTGGCCTTGAGCAGCTCGAGCACGGCGATGTTCGCAGGGTTCTTGCCATCGGTCTCGAGCACAGTGACGCCGACCAACGACGCGGGGACCTTGCCGTCGTCGGCATAGGTACCGTCATCGCGTACCGGGCAATAAGGCTCGAGGCCGTACTTGTTGCCGGTCTGATAATCTTCGAGGCCGTGACCAGGCGCGGTGTGCACGCAACCGGTGCCCGCGTCAGTCGTGACATAGTCGGCGAGCACGATTGGCGAGGCGCGGTCGATGAAAGGATGCTGCGGCTGCAGGCCTTCGAGCGTGCGGCCCTTGACCTTGAAGCCGTCGGTGGCGCCTTCGAGTCCGCAAGCGGCGACGAAGGCCTCGCGCAGCGCGGAGGCGACGAGGAATGAACGCTCACCATGACGCACCTCGACGTATTCAAGCTCGGGATGGACGGCGATCGCGAGGTTCGCGGGCAACGTCCACGGCGTGGTCGTCCAGATGACGACGGAGAGCGGATGCGCGGGCGCGAGCTGCTTGGCGGCAGGATCAGCGACGGGGAACGCGACCCAGACGGAGTAGGAGCGCTTGTCCTTGTACTCGATCTCGGCTTCAGCGAGCGCGGTCTGGCAAGGGATGGACCAGTAGACAGGCTTCTTCGAACGGTAGACCAAACCCTTTTCGACGAAGCAGGCGAACCCCTTGAGGATCTCGGCTTCGTAGGCCGGATCCATGGTGCGGTATTCGGACGCCCAATCGGCGAGGATGCCGAGGCGCTTGAACTGGCCGCGCTGCTTCTCGATGTAGGCGGCGGAGAATTCGGCGCAGGCCTTGCGGACGCCAAGGGCGTCGAGCGACTGCTTCTTGGCCTGCAGCTCCTTCATCACCTTGTGCTCGATCGGGAGGCCATGGCAGTCCCAGCCCGGGACATAAGGCGTCCGGAAGCCGCGCATGGACTTATAACGGAGGATGGAGTCCTTGAGCAGCTTGTTGAGGGCGGTGCCGATATGGACGTCGCCGTTGGTGAAAGGAGGGCCGTCGTGCAGGACGAAGGCCGGCTTGCCGGCGGCACGGGCCTGAATCTGGCCATAGAGGCCGTGGCGCTCCCAGTGGGCGAGGCGAGCAGGCTCGCGTTCGGCCAGACCAGCCCGCATGGGGAAGTCGGTCACCGGCAGGTTGAGGGTATCCTTGAGCTCTTCGGCCATATTTGACGTTTTGAAGTGGGTCGGCGAAGGGCGAACGCACCCCTCGGGGCGGGCAGGGTGAACGGCCAGGCGAGCGAGGCAAGGGCGGAGATGAGGGCTCCGCGGCGACCGGGCGAGGCGGGATTGACAGGGCGGACGGGAAACGCACCAATGCAACCCCATGGAAAACATGAAGCCCAAGCTCATCACCAAGCAGGCGGTCGTCATCGACCTCGTCCTGACGGTGGTCTTCTTCGTCTGGATCACCTCGATCCTCAAGAAGCACGTGCCATGGTCCGAAGCCGGCCAGACCGCCGTTCTCCTCGGCGCCGCCTATTGCGGCCTCTGCCTCGCTGGCGTCTTTTGGATGGCCTTGAGCCTCTTCCGCGTGACCCTGGCCGACCAGATGCTGCCGAAGACGGTGGACGGCAAGCAGTCCAACTAAGCCGCCCTGCCCGCCTACTTGGCGGCCGGCGTCCCCTTCTCCAAAGCCGCTTCGACTTCGCGACGAAGCTCGTCCGCTTGCTTGCGCTCACGCTGATAGTCTGCCCATAAGGCCGAGAGCTCTTCAGGCTTGGCGTCCGGGAGTCTTTCCAACCAAGCCCCGAAGGTTCGCCATGCGTTATGGTACACGGGGTTCTGGCGGAGGATTTCTCGTCGCAGCCCAGAGAGCCGGGCCTGGATGCTGGCCTTGACCGCGGCAAGTTCCCGATGCTTGGGCAAGTCGGAACCCGAGACGAGTTCATCCCCGGCTCCCAGGTCGAAGACGAAACGGGAGATGTCATCGAGCGACTCGGCCGATTCGCGCAGGCCGAGGCTCACCGGCGAGCGCGAGAGCAGCAGCTCGGCGCGACGGACGAGCCACCATTCGTCGGTGGATTGGGTCGTCGTCGCGAGCAGCTTCAATACCGGCTCGCCGTGCGCCGAAGCGATCAGCGCCTTGGACTGCTCCGCCGGAGAACCCAAAGCCTGTCGCAACGCTCGCCAAAAAAGGAACGCTTCCCGATCCGGCGCCTTGCCGGCCACGATGTCGGCCAAGGTCGAGGGAATGGCCTGACGGCCTTCGCGATACCAGAAATCGCTCATCGCCGGGCGTAGTTGGGCGATAGTCTCGCAGGCCAAGGCCTGCCGCGTCCACGGCTCGCTGGCGGTGACCGGCTTGCCGGCTAACAAGGCGACGCGGGCAAGCCAGGCACACGCGGCGGCCTCGGCCGCTCGTCCCGGCGCCTCCGTTCCGTCGCCGAGGCGGACGACGACGAGGACGGTGCCCGCCCCCACCCTCGTCTCGACGGGAGCATGTCCAGGGACGTCGGCTACTTCGAGCCGGGCCAAAGGCGGCGGTACCGCCGGAAGGTTAAGCGCGAATTCGAAGTGTCGTTGCAGGGCGGCACAGTGCGCCGCGACGAAGCTGACCTCCGCAAGCTTCTCGCCGGCGACCAACGCGATCGGCGTGTCGTTCGAGTACACGTGCGCCGGCACCGGCGGCACGGGCTCGGCCGCCGCCAACCACGCGCAGGCGGCCAGGAAGCTCAGCATGTCAGACTCCGCCGAAGTGGCCTTCGTCGACTTCCAGCGGTTCGCCGCCGGAAATGTGCAGAGGCTCGCCCATAGGCGATTGGTCGTTCTTCCAGACTTCGACGGTGGCCGGAGCTTCAGGATCAGGGGAAACCCACTGCCAGCGGCCGATTCCCAGGAAACTCATCGGGACGCCCTTGTCCTGACTGAGTCCGGGACCAGTGCCGCGAACGAACGGCTTGTTGCCGATGCCGATCATCAGGTTGACGATGAGCGCGGTGCCGGTGCCGGCGGCGACCGGCTCGGGAGCGGAAGCAGCCGGAGCAGTTTCCTCTTCCTCGATCTCCTCGATCACCTCTTCGTCCTCTTCGGTTTCGGCGGGCGCGGAAACGGCCTCCGGCTCCGACGCCGTCACGGACGGGCTGCTAGGAGCGGAGGCCACCGGAGGGTTTGCGCGGATCTCTCGCACCTCCGCGCGGACGGCGTCAACGGAGGCTTCGACCTTGTCGAGCGACTGGGCGGCGGATTTGGCGGCTTTCTTAAACTCTTCGCGGACCGACTTCAGCTCCGCTTCGAGCTTTTGCGCGGCCTCGTCCTTCGCCTTGCCGGCGGCTTCCGCGGCCTCGTCGGCGTCGGCGACCACGGCGCGGACGGTCGTGGCGAGCGCGTCGACCTTCTCGGCGAGTTCGTCCAGCGCGTCGTTCGACTGGGCGGTGGCCGCCTCCTGGACTTTCTTCTCCAATGCGGCGAGGGCTGCCTTCAAGGTGTTGATTTCGGCGGACGCGCGTTGCGCGACGGCCACGGCGGAAGCCTCGGCGGCTTTCTGCGTGGAGATTTCCACCTCCGCGATGCGGCGGTTCAATGCTTCGTTGCCGGCGCGGACATTGTCCCGCTGGAGGTCGATCTCTTCGGCAAGCTTGGCGCGCAGGCGGGCCTGCTCAGCCTGTCGCTCCGCCTTGCTGCCGCCATCCTGGAGCACCGGAATCACCACGATGAGCGAGGCGGCCAGGATCGCGCACATGATCAGGAAGGTGTCCAAGCCGTCACGCTTGTCCGGCATCACGACGAGGATCGCGATCACCGCGATCAGGTCGGCGGCGACCAGGAACCATTTTTCTTTGAGCATCTTCTCGAGTTCGCGGTTCATGTTTGGGGTGCGGGGTAAAGGGAGGGATCAGCGCGGGCGCTCGACGAAGCCGACCTTGCGGTTGACCTTGGAGAGGGTGCGGAAAGCGGTCGCCTGGGCCTGTTCGGCGCCGGACTTGAAGATGCGGTCGAGCTCGCCGCGATCCTTGATGAGTTCGTCGTAGCGCACGCGGACGGGGTCGAGCGTCGCGACCACGGCGTCGGCGACGGCCTTCTTGAAGTCACCGTAACCCTTGCCCGCGAATTCGCCCTCAAGCGTGGCGACGGAACGGCCCGTGCAGGCGGACATGATGGAGAGCAGATTGGTGACGCCAGGCTTGTCAGGGCCGGAGCGGACTTCGGCGGAAGAGTCGGTGACGGCGGACATGATCTTCTTGCGCACGTCTTCCGGGCGGTCGGTGATGAAGACCGTCGCGGCGTGGTTCGGGTCGGACTTCGACATCTTCGCGGTCGGATCCTGCAGGGACATGATGCGCGAACCGACCTTGGAGATAAAGGGCTCCGGCACCTTGAAAGTGTCGGAGTAACGGTGGTTGAACTTCTCGGCCAGGTCACGGGCGAGCTCGAGGTGCTGCTTCTGGTCGTCGCCGACCGGGACCAGCGAGGCGTTATAGAGGAGGATGTCCGCCGCCATGAGGACGGGGTAGAACAGCAGGCCGGCGTCGACCGACTCCTGCTTGCGCGACTTGTCCTTGAACTGGGTCATGCGCTCGAGCTGGCCGAGCGGGCAAATGCAGCCGAGAATCCAGGCAAGCTCGGTGTGGCCGATGACGTGCGACTGGACGAAAAGCCGGCTCCGGGCGGGGTCCAGGCCGCAGGCCACGTATTGAGCCAAGCAGGAATAGGTGTTCTCCCGAAGTTGGGCCGGGACATAGGGCACCGTGATGGCGTGCTGGTCGACGATGCCGAAATAGCACTCGTTATCATCCTGCATCCGACCCCAGTTGAGGACGGCTCCGAGGTAATTTCCGAGGTGAAGGCGGCCGGTCGGCTGGGCGCAGGTCAGCACCACGGGCTTGGCGGGCTTTTTTTCGCTAGTTTCGCTCATTCCGGTCCCCCAGCGTGGCAAGGGGGGCGTCCCGCATCAAGCGGATTGGAGGCTCGGTGACGCTTGAAATACGGGAGCGGTCCGCCTACATAGCACCTCGCCCTTATCGTCCCAGCCATGTCACTCGCCCAAATCGTCCCCGCCGCCACCCCTGCCCCGGTCAGCGCCCCCTCCGCCATGCAAGCGGACCACTTCATCATCGGCGACATCCATAAGGTCGTCGCCAAGGCGCCGGAGGACTGGAGCAGCATCATCATCCACGCCATCGGCTTCATCGCCGTCGCCTATCTGGTGGGCTGGCTGGCCAGCAAGCTGATGCGCTGGATCTCCACGAAGTTCGGCGCCAGCCCGATCGCCGAAGCTGCCGTCGCCGCCATCGGCAAGGCCCTGCCCTTCGTCCTGCCGGCCTACACCCTTCTCTTCCTGATCAAGGATACGAAGCCGTACCTCGCCCACATCGGCTGGCTGAGCTTCGCCGTGACGAGCGGCACCTTCCTATGTTCCCTCGCGCATACCGCCGCGTTGTTCTACCTGGTCGCCATTCCCATCGCCTGGGCCCAGAAGATCGCCGACCAGTCCGAAAACAAGCTCGACGATATCCTCGTGCCGATGTTCTCCACGGTCATCCGCATCACGGTCATCCTCGTCGGCGCCTTCAAGGCGATCTCGATCGTCGACCCGAAGTCGTCCGACGCGATCCTCGGCCTGCTGGCCGGCGCCGTCGTCGGCCTGGCCTTCGCCTCGCAGGACACGATCAAGAACGTCTTCGGCGCGGTCATGCTCATCGTGGACCAACCCTTCACGCTGGGCGACTTCATCAACATCGGCACGCACGAGGGTAAGGTCGAATCCCTCGGCCTGCGCTCCACGACGATCGTGATGCTCGACGGGCAGAAGCTCGCCATCCCGAACGGCGACCTCGCCACGCGCGCCATCGTCAACATCACGCGCCGCGACTTCATCCGCGCCCAGGACCTGGTGCACCTCGAGGCCAACACGCCGGCCGAAAAAGTCCGCGAGGCCGTCGCGATCGTCCGCGAACTCCTGACCCAGCACGAAGGCTTCCAGCCGAGCCACCCTCCTCTCGTGCATGTGACGGAGTTCGCCGACTGGGCCGTCAACATTCGCTTCATGTACTGGTACCACCCGGCGGCGCCGGTGAAGCAGCTCGAGTTCAACCAGCAGCTGATCCTCCGTATCTCGGAACGCCTCCAGCAGTCGGACATCCGCCTTGCCGTCATGGGCACCCCGCAATCTCGCTAATCTTTTCCGCCATGCCCCTCATTGAAGCCAAGAATCTGTCCAAATCCTACGGCGCCATTCGCGCCGTACATGCCGTCTCCTTCGCCGTCGACCGCGGCGAGGTCGTGGGATTCCTCGGGCCCAACGGCGCCGGGAAATCCACCACGATGAAGATGCTCACGGGATACCTCCGCGCCGACGCCGGCGCCGCGGTCATCGTGGGCTTCGACGTCGCCGACCAGGCCGTGCAAGCCAAGCAGCACCTCGGCTACTCGCCCGAAGGCGCGCCTGCCTACGGCGAGATGACCGTCCGCGAATTCCTTCGCTTCGCCGCCGATCTCCGCGGCCTGGCCGATCCGGCCGAAAGCGTCCGCCAGACGCTCGACCTCTGCCGCCTCAACGAAGTCGCCGCGCAGACGATCGACACGCTCTCCAAGGGCTACCGTATGCGCGTGGGCTTCGCCCAAGCCGTCATCCATGACCCCGAGGTCCTCATCCTCGACGAACCGACCGATGGCCTTGACCCGAACCAGAAGTTCGAGGTGCGCCGCATCCTGAAGGAGATGGCCGCCCGCAAGGCCGTCATCGTCTCCACCCATATCCTCGAGGAAGTCGGCGAACTCTGTACCCGCGTCATCGTGATCGCGAAGGGCGAAGTCCGCTGCGACGAGTCCCGCGACCAGTTCCTCGCGCGCGGCTCCGACCTCAACGCCGTCTTCCGCCAGCTCACCGCCTAACCTTACCGTCATGTCCTCTTCCGAAAAATCCCCGTCGCCCGGACTCAAGCCCTTCACGGCGATGGTCCGCCGCGAATTCGCCGGCTACTTCCGCACGCCGCTGGCCTACGTCTTCCTCGCGGTCTTCAACGCCTTCGCGGTGTCGCTGGCGTTCTTCGTCGGCGGCCTCTATGAGTCCGGCGTCGCCAGCCTCGACCGTTTCTTCCTCTACCACCCTTGGCTCTGGGCCTTCCTCGCCCCCGCCGCCGGCGCCCGCCTCTGGGCCGAAGAACGCCGCCAAGGCACCATCGAGCTGCTGCTGACCTGGCCGATCACGGTCTGGCAGGCCGCGCTCGGCAAGTTCCTCGCCGCCTGGCTCTTCCTCGCGTGCGCGTTGCTGATGACCGTCCCCGTCGCCCTTACGGTCGGCTGGCTCGGCGACCCCGACTGGGGCGTGATCGTCGCCGGCTACGCCGGCTCGCTGCTCTGCGCCGGCGCCTGTCTCGGCATCGCCGCCATCGCCTCCGCTCTGACCCGCAGCCAGGTCATCGCCTTCGTGACGGGCTTCCTCGCCTGCTTCATCCTCGTGCTCGTCGGCTACGGCGTGTTCGACGAACTTCTGGCCGGCCTGCTCGGCTCCTCCGGGGTCGACGAGGTCCGTCGCCTCGGCCTCTGGCGCAACCTCGAGCCGTTCACGCTCGGCCTCGTCGATCTCCGCCCCATCGCCTACTTCCTCTCGGTGGCCTTCGCCGGCCTCGGACTCAGCACCATCATCGTCGAACGCCGCTAATCGGAAACCCAAGCCATGAACCGCTCCCAAGCCCTGCTCGCCGCCTTCGCCGTCCTCGCGGCCGCATTCTTCGTCAACCTGATCTCCGGCGCCTTCCCCGCCCGCGCCGACCTCACCGCCGACCGCACCTTCACGCTCTCGCCAGGCTCGAAGCGCATCGTCGCCAAGCTCGATGAGCCGGTGACGCTCGAATACTTCGTCAGCCGCTCCGACGTGAAGCTGCGCCCTTACCTCGAGAGCTACTCGCGCCGCATCGAGACGCTCCTCCGCGAATACGTCGCCGCTTCGGGCGGCAAGGTGAAGCTGATCGTCACCGACCCGCGCCCTGATACGAAGGAAGAGCAGCGCGCCCAACGCCACGGCATCGCCCCGATGCGCGCCGCCCAAGGCAGCGCCTACCTCGGCCTCACGGCCCAGCAGGCCGACACGGTGAAGGTCCTGCCGATGCTCGACCCGTCACGCGAACGCTTCCTGGAATTCGACCTGTCCAAGCTGATCGCCTCGGCCTCGCGCCTCGACCGCCCGAAGCTCGCCTTCATCAGCTCGCTGCCGATCACCAACCAGGCCCCGCAAGGCGGCGAACAACAGCCCGGCCCGGCCGACTTCCTGCTGGCGGAACTCGGCCAGACGTTCGAGGTCATCACGCTCAACACGACGGCCAACGAGCTGCCGAAGGACGTCGCGGTCGTCGCGCTCGTGCACGCCCACCACATCGACGAGCAGCTCGCCTACGCGGTCGACCAGTTCCTGCTCAATGGCGGCCCGGTCTTCGCCGCCGTGGACCCGCTCTCGCGTATCCAGAAGTTCCAGCAGGGCAACATGCCCTTCATGATGGCCCCGATGGCGATGACCGCCGCCAGCGACCCCGCGCTGCTCCGCGCCTGGGGCGTCAACGTGGACATCGACGCCGTCACGGGTGACGCCGCCAGCTCGGTCGCGATCCGCAGCTCCCGCGGCGACCCGGTCCAATACCAGCCGGCCTTCGCCGCCAGTGGCGCGGCGTTCTCGAAGGAATCTCCGCTGACGACCGACCTCCGCGAGGTCGCCTTCATGGAGGCCGGTTCGATCGGCCTGATCTCCGGCGCCGAGAAACGCCTGAAGTTCGAACCGCTCGTCACGATGAGCGGAGCCGCCATGGGCATCGTCGACGTCAACTCGGCCAACGCAGGTCCGTTCGAGAAAGTCGCCCTGTCCTTCAAGACGGATGGCAAGTCCCGCGTGCTCGCCGCCTCTATCTCGGGTGAATTCGTCTCCGCCTACCCGAAGGGTGCGCCCGCACCGGGCAAGCCTGAGCCGACGCCGCCCGGCCAGCCGCCGAAGCAGGCCGCCAAGCCGCTGCCCGGCCCGCACCTCGCGGCGAGCAAGAAGCCCGCCCGCCTCTTCGTGGTCGCCGACTCCGACTTCATGATGGACCCGTTCACGGTGCGCCAGCGCCAGGTCGGCGGACAGGCCGCGATGGAGCCCATCAACGATAACCTCGGCTTCGTCGTCAGCGTGCTCGAGACCCTCGGCGGCAGCGACGAACTGGTCAGCCTGCGCTCGAAAGGCACCTCGCTCCGCCCGTTCAAGAAGGTGCAGGAACTCGAACGGGTCGCCCAGCTCCGCTACCAGGCGAAGCTCGACCAGATCGAGCGTCGCCTCGAGGAGGCTAACGCGAAGATCACCGATCTCTCCAAGCAGACCGGAGGCGTCACCGCCAAGGGCATCGTCATCACGCCGGAGATGCAGCGCGAGATCGAGAAGTTCCAGGTCGAGGCCGACCAGCTCTCCGAAGAACGCCGCGTCATCCGCCGCGGGCTCAGCGAGGACGTCAATTCGCTCGGCCGAAGCCTGCAAGTCATGAACCTGCTCGCCGGCCCCGCCCTGGCCCTGCTCTTCGGCCTGTTCTACACCCTGGCTCGCCGCCGCAAGACTTCGTAATCCGCCATGCGCAACAAGACCCTGCTCCTCGTCACGCTCGTCCTCGGGCTGATCGCCCTTGCGGCCGTCTACCTCACCCGCGAAGCCCCCAAGGCGGAAGCCGAGAAAAAGCCGCTCATCGAAGCCGCCCTGCTCGACGGCGCGAAGTCGCTCACGATCAAAGCCAATAATAAGAGCGTGACGGTCGAGAAGTCCGCCGACGGCTGGACGGTGAAGGAGAAGTTCAGCCTGCCGGTCGACGTCGAGAACCGCCTCGTCCCGCTCATCCGCGGCCTGCAGAAGGCGAACAACTTCGGCCTGCTCACGGCCAATCCGAAACGGCTCGAGAAGCTCGGCCTCGCCGACTCCTCGCTCACGCTCGTCGGTTCCGACGGCAAGCCGACCACGATCCAGTTCGGCAAGCAGACGGAAGACGGCCTCGGCTCCAGCGCCCGCCTCGCGGGGCAGGAATTCGCGGTCCGCACCGACTTCACGGGCTACCTCGAAGGCGACCCGCTCTCATGGCTCGACCTCACGCTGTTCTCCGGCAAGCCGGCGGACGTCAAGGCCATCGCCTTCGAATGGAAGGACGGCAAGGCGGAGTTCACGCGCAAGGAGCAAGGCGCGCCCTTCGAAGGCAAGGACGTCAGCATGATCGAGGAAATCGTGGCGACGCTCGCGACGATCCGCGCCGCGGACGCCTTCGCCCTTGATGACAAGGATGCCGCCAAGGCCCCCCGCTCTTCCCAGGTGAAGCTGACGTTCTTCGACGGGTCCGCGGTGACGTTGACCTTCGCCAAGCTCGCGGGCGCCACGCCCAACGATCAGCCCAAGGTGTTCGTGCGCGTCGGGCACTCCGACCCGAAGCATCAGGCCAACGCCGTCGCCAAGAAAGCCCTCTTCACGGCCCCCTCGTGGCTGGCCGAACAGATTCCCGGCTCGCTCGCCGAATTCAAGAAAGGCCAGCAACCTGCGGCCGACGCCCCGTCGCCGACCATCCAGATTCCCGGACCGGCGCCGACGGCGCCGTCACCCTTGCTGCCGACGAAATAAGGCCATCCCGGCAAAAGCCCTTGCCTCCCGAGGCGAGGGCTTTTTTGTGTCTATCACCGATGGCCGCCGCCGAATCCCAGTCCCTCAGCACCTACCTGCCCGCCCTCGTGCAGATCGTCCTAGGTCTCTCGATCCCCGCGATCATCCTCATTGTCAGCCACCTCTTCGGCCAGCGCGCCAAAGGCAACTACATCAAGGACAAGGCCTACGAATGCGGCCTGCCGATGGAAGGAAAGCCTCACCCTCGCTTCGCCGTGAAGTTCTACGTGACGGCGATGCTGTTCATCCTCTTCGACATCGAAGTCGTCTTCCTCGTGCCTTGGGCCCTGGTCTACCGCGAGTTCCTTGCCGCCGGCATCGCCATCACGGCCGCCACCGCGGTCTTTCTCGGCGTGCTCGTCCTCGGCCTCGCCTACGAGTTCAAGCGCGGCGCGTTGGAGTGGGAGAAGTAAGGCGCCATCTCGCTGCTTGAAATAAAGGTGGCGGAAGGTCTATTTCGGGAATAGTCGTATTCACTTGATGAATACACTCACCTCCATCCTCGCCCAGGCTTCAGGCGGAAATAATTGGGCAGCCGCTACCTCCGTCTGGATTTATGTCGCGTTCTGGGCCGCCGTCTGCGCAGTCGTCGTGGGCTTCTTCTTTGCGTTACCCGGCATTTGGAAGGTCTTCACCAAGGCCGGCCAGCCTGGCTGGGCCTTGCTCATCCCGATCTACAACGTCATCATACTCCTACGTATCGCCGGCCTGCCTTGGTATTGGATCTTCGCCCCGCTCGCGGCCATCATTCTGCATCTCGGCTGGTTCGCCTACCTGGCCTGGGTCGTCTGGATTCACCATCGTATCTCGACCCGGTTCGGCCAGGGCGTCGGCTTCACGATCGGCCTCACGCTCCTCGCCCCGATATTCTGGCTCATCCTCGGCTTCGGCGACTCGAAGTACCTCGCCGAGCAGCCTGCCCAGGCCTAAGCCCGATTTCAGTCGCAACGAAAAGGGCGCCCGACTGGGCGCCCTTTTCGTGACTAGGTCCGGTCCTCAGGGGCCGCAGATGCCGCAGCCGCCGGGCAGTTCGCGGAAGAAGTCGTGTCCTTTGTCGTCGACGAGGATGAACGCGGGGAAATCGACGACCTCGATCTTCCAGACGGCCTCCATGCCGAGCTCAGGATAATCGATGACCTCGACCTTGCGGATATTCTCCTGGGCGAGGATAGCGGCGGGGCCGCCGATGGAACCGAGATAGAAGCCGCCGTGGGCCTTACAGGCATTGGTGACGGCCTCGCCGCGGTTACCCTTAGCAATCATGACGAGCGAGCCGCCATGCTTCTGGAAAAGTTCGACGTAGCTGTCCATACGTCCAGCGGTGGTCGGTCCAAATGAGCCGGAAGCCATGCCGACGGGCGTCTTGGCGGGGCCGGCGTAGTAGACGGGATGGTCCTTGATGTACTGCGGCAGGCCTTCGCCCTTCTCAAGGCGCTCGCGGATCTTGGCGTGCGCGATGTCGCGGGCAACGACGAGCGTACCGGTCAGCGCGAGGCGCGTGGTAACGGGATACTTCGAAAGCTCGGCACGGATGTCCGCCATGGGGCGATTGAGGTCGATCTTCACGACCTTAGTCGCGTCGGCGTGCTTGCGCGCGTCGGCGGGGATGAAGCGGCCGGGATTCGTCTCGAGCTGCTCGATCCAGATGCCGTCCTTATCGATCTTGGCCTTGGCGTTGCGGTCGGCGGAACAGGAGACAGCGAGGCCGATCGGACACGAGGCGCCGTGACGCGGCAGGCGGACGACGCGGACGTCGAGCGCGAACCACTTGCCGCCGAACTGCGCGCCGATGCCGAGTTGGTGCGCGACCTTCAGGAGCTCGGCTTCGAGCGCGATATCACGGAAGGCCCGGCCATGCTCGTTGCCGGATGTCGGCAAGGCGTCGTAATAATGAGTCGAGGCGAGTTTGACGGCCTTCATGGTCGCCTCGGCGGAGGTGCCGCCGATGACGAACGCGAGGTGATACGGCGGGCAGGCCGCGGTGCCAAGCGACTGCATCTTCTCGGTCAGGAACTTGACGAGGGACTTTGGGTTCAGGACGGCCTTGGTCTCCTGGTAGAGGTAGCACTTGTTCGCGGAGCCCCCGCCCTTGGCGACGAAGAGGAACTCGAACTTTGCGCCGCTCGTGGCGGCGATGTCGATCTGCGCCGGCAGGTTCGTGCCGGTGTTCTTCTCGGTGTAGAGGTCGAGCGGGGCGAGCTGCGAGTAACGCAGGTTGTTCTGCGCGTAGGCCTGATACACGCCGAGGGAGAGCGCTCCGGCGTCGTCGCCGCCGGTCCAGACCTGCTGGCCCTTCTTGGCGGTGATGGCGGCGGTGCCGGTATCCTGACAGAAAGGGAGCACGCCCTTCGCGGCGACTTCGGCATTACGCAGCATCGCGAGCGCGACAGCGCGGTCGTTGTCGCTGGCTTCCTTGTCCGCGAGGATCGCGGCGACTTGCTCGAGGTGCTCGGTGCGGAGATAAAAATTGATGTCGTGCAACGCCTGGTTGGCGAGGAGCGTGAGCGCCTCCGGGGCGACCTTAAGGACGGGCTTGCCGTCGAACTCCGCGACAGAGACGTGCTCCTTGGTGAGCAGGCGATACTTCGTGGTATCGGGGCCCAGCGGGAAAGGTTCCTGGTAATGGAAGGGAGAAGCCATCGCCGTCACTATACGGGACGGCACCCCCGCCCGCAAACGGAAACAGGTCAGCGCACG
>Ga0209299_1000478_pt1 | contig 22491 bp, 38 predicted proteins | sample S_140806_MF_Meta_FD_187326 | JGI IMG/M metagenome (GOLD analysis project Ga0209299, IMG submission 187326) | Freshwater microbial communities from Lake Simoncouche, Canada to study carbon cycling - S_140806_MF_MetaG (SPAdes) (version 2) | ecosystem: Environmental > Aquatic > Freshwater > Lake ...
GAAAAAATGAAAAATCACCAAAGAGCAACGCCGATAAAAAATAACCACGAACCGAAGTTCGTGGCTATCTCTTTTTGACTTTTACAATCTCGCCATTTTCACAATACGAGTTCGGTCATACTTGCTTAGGCTTTTGGCTTCTACGAGAAACTGAACGACTGCCGGTCGGGGTAGAGAGCGAACGATACGACCAACTAGGGTGCTGGTGGTTTGAGAGTGATTACGAGCGTATAGGTAGTCAATACGACCCGTGTTTATCTCATAGGTCAGGATTGATGTTCCCCAATGCCAAACACGATACAGACCATTTTCACAAGTGGCAACAATACTGCTGTTGTAGTTGATGAACGGGGTCAGCGTTGAGATGTGTTTCTCAATCTCGTAGTTTGCGATTTTAGCCATTAGGACAACTCCACTAACATAATAGCGTTTCGGAGTTCAGCTAGGCGAGCGTCAATGAGAGCAATCTCTTTTTTGGTAGAGAGTGTCTCTCGCTGGGCAAGAAGCTCTCGCTCACGCCACTTCAAGTGTGCTAGGGGGTTGATGATTGTTGGGGGGTTAGCCATTTTGGGTTCTCCTATCTATTGGCTAGTTCCATTTTAGTAAAGGGGGGCGACAAAAAATAGCCGTGTTGGCATTTTTGTTTCTTTTATCTGGAAAAAATGAAAAATGCTTTCGTCATCACCAAAAAATCTGGGCAACAAAAATCCCCCTGACTTTCCTAAGGTCAAGGGGATTTCCGTGCCGAGAGATTACTTGGAGTTATCCGTAATAATCTCAATCGTGGCTGGGTTGTCTGGGTGAAGATAAAACTTCTGCTCTGCTGACCCTTGCTTGATTACTAGCGTTAGGGACTTAGGGGCTAGGGTTTCCAACTGCTCGGCTAGTTCTTTGACTTGGGCGACTACTTTGTCTAGTCGGTCGGTCGCTTCTTCTAGGTCGCTTGCGTCTGGGATAGAGATTGCTTCTAGGTTGCTGATTACATCTTCTAGGTTGCTAACAGCTTCTTCGGCGTTGGACTTGGCTTGCTCTGCTTCGTCAATCGCTGACTTTAGTTCGCTGGTTGCGTCTAGGTCAATGTCGTTTAGTTCGCTTGATACTTCTTCCAACTCGCTTAGTAGTTCTGCTAGTTGGGTTGCTAGGTTATCGTTGGACACTTTGGCACTTCCTATCTGGAGAGAGTGAGCCGTGTTGCTCACATAACTATCAAACCATAAACCACCGACATTACAACTACTTCTAACGAAGTATTTTTGTGTTCTTCTGGAAAAAATGAAAAATCTTTGGCGAACAACGCAAATAAAAAAGAACCCCTAGATTTTGTCTAGGGGTCTTTACTAGATTGAGAATACCTTTTTTAGTAGAGCGTCTAGGTTGGCTAGGTTCTGCTCTGCTCTGGCTGACGAACCTGCTAGGTAAAGTCCTGCTAGTCGCTGGATTTCCGTGTTGGAGTAGCAAGTGGTCGTGATTACTGAAAGGGCGAAGTGGCTAACCTGCTCTTTTGGGAGTAGGGCTACTGCTCGCTCGCTGGCGAATAGGGCATAAGCGTTCTGGGGCTTGTGCTTGATGTAGTTGGTTAGGTTCATAGTCCTATTCCTTGTCTAGTTTTCGCAAGTCAAAGCCAAGTCGGCGAAGGTCTTGTTTTAGGCGTTCTAGGCTACGCCTATCGCTTGGGGTGCTTGATGAGTAAAAGAACGCACCACTAGGGGCTATCCACTTGTAGTGGTTGTTCTTGTTGAGAGCGATAGACCAGCCGTGCTTGGTCGCAATCTTGATAACTGCTTGTAGTTCTTTTCGGTTTGCCATTTTGAGTTCCTATCTCGTTGGTATGTCTATTCTTACATCTACCCCCGACATTTACCAGAACCAGAGAGCCAAAAATAAAGATTTTTTTGGTTCTTCTGGAAAAAATGAAAAATCTTCTGGCAATCGCCAAAAAAAAAATAAAGCAAAACCCCCGAACCGAAGTTCAGGGGTTCGCTTGGCTCTCGGTGTTAGAGAGTTCTTAGGTAATCGTAAAGGGTTTCACGAAGGGTTGCCTGATAGGCTTCTGGATAGATTTCCTTCATTAGTTCTCGGTCGAAGTGGGTGTTCTTGCCATTTACAACCTTGACTACCACCATACCTTCCACAAGACCTTCCTTGTGGTCGCCTAGTGCTTCACGAAGGGCTAGTTCTGCTAGTTCCTTCTGCTCTTTGGCTAGTGCTTCTGCCTTCTTGGCATCACGGAAGTCGGCTAGTGCCTTCTTGCCTTCTGGTGATAGTTCTACTGCTACTGCTGGTGTTGCCTTCTTGTTGCTAGCCTTCTTAGGCTGGGTGGTGCTGGTTGCCTTCTCGGCTACTTTGGCTTTTGCCATTTTTATTTCTCCTTGTTTGGTTTCAGCGTTTTCTGCTGTAAGACCAATCTATACCCTACCCCCGACATTAGATACAAACTTTTACAAAGTTTTTTGCTATTCTCTGGAAAAAATGAAAAATCTTTGGCGAGAAACAAAAACCGATTTGCTCTGGGCAAAAAAATACCCTGCCATTTCTGGCAGAGTATCTTTTCCGTGTTTGGTTATTTCACGACTGCTAAGATTTGAGCAACCTGAACATCAGTTAGGGGAAGTGTTTCGCCTTCATCATCAGTGCCACCTGTTAGGACTGCTGTGCCACAGATTACATCAGTGAAGCCATAGGACATTTCCCAAAGGAGAGTTGCTAGGGGGTTGTATGGAAGGTTATCCAACTTGCCTTCTTCATTGACCCAAAGGGTAATACCTGCTAGGTCATCATCTAGGGGGACTGCTTGTATCCAACCTGCTACTGCCGTGTTTAGAAAGTTGTATTCATCAGGGCTGGTGCTTGGCATTTGCTGGACAGATACTTCGTGTTCTGGTGTGATTACGATTACTTGCTTGGTTTCCATTTCAGAGTTCCTATCTGAGTTAGGTAAGCGTTTTTGCTTACATAACTATCTAACCACTTTTGCTGGTAAGTTCCATCAACTTCTAATGAAGTTTATGGCTATCTTCTGGAAAAAATGAAAAATCCCCTGCGAACCACCACCAAAAAAAGTTCCCCCCTACGAACCTTGGAATAAGTAGGGGGGAAGTCTAGGGGGCTTGGCTAGTAAGTTCGGTCTTTACAATTCACGCAGACCCAAATAGCGTGTTCGGTGTTCGGGTCTAGGTCAATCCCCGAAGTGTCGGTAAAGGGCTTACGCTCGCTGGCTAGACCATTTCCACAACTCTCGCAAGTGAAGACATTTTCGCCATTACAGCAATCACACTTGGTCATTAGTTATCGCCACTAGGGGCAGTAGTTAGGTCAATCCCCACTAGGTCAGCAAGGTCTTTTAGATTTTGCTTGGCTAGGTTCAGTTGAGCGATTAGTTCGTCAATGCGGGCAATCATTATTTCGTTTTGAGTTGGCAAGGTTCTCTCCGTGTTGGTTTGGTATTCCACTAGGTATTGTGGGTCAGCACCACACTCGCCACAGAAGGACAAGTTGTAGGAGTTGGTAAAGGTTGCTAGACAGGCTAGGCATTTTGTATTTTGGGACATTTGGTTTCCTATCGTTCGGTTTGTGTTGCTACATAGATACTACTCCCGACTAGCGACAAAAGTTCCCGTGTTTTGTGAGTTATCTGGAAAAAATGAAAAATCCCCTGCGAACCACCTGCCAAAAAATAATCCCCCTGACTTCTCATCAAGGGGATTATTTGTCTAGGGGGACTTGACTACTCTTCGTCTTCGTCGTCGTCTTCTGGCTCTTCGTCGTAATCGCAATCGCCATTACAATCTAGCGAATAGCACTCTTCGCACTCTTCTCGGTCAGTAGCACCCTGCTCAATCAGCGTGGTAAAGCCTGCGTTGGCGTCTTCGTGGTTAGTTTCTACCGCTTCGATAAAACGCAACGAGCAAGACTTCTCAAACCACTCTTTTAGCGTAGCGAGCATTTGGCTTGGGGTCATCTCTTCGCTGGTGTGAATAAGGTCATACTCATACTCTCGCATTTGCTGAACCTGCTCATCATCTAGCAAGACATAGATTTTGTGGCAAGTATCGAAAGCGATACCCTTAGCGTTATCTACTGCTAGTTCTGTCTCAAACCAATCAATCATCTTGATTTTCCTATCTGGTCGGTGTTTGGGTTGGTGTTGCTTACATAACTATCAAAGCACAGATCGAAAAGAATAGTTCCAACTTCTTACGAAGTTTTATGCTATCTTCTGGAAAAAATGAAAAATGTTTTAGGGCAACAGAGGCTCGCTGTGGGCTGGGCAAAAAAATACCCTGCTATTTCTAGCAAGGTATCTTTTTGGTGTCTTGACTAATCAGTTAGAAAGTCTTGGTCTTCGGGATAGACAGAAGTTTCGGTGTCTTCGTTTTCGTCTTCGTCTTCACCTTCTTCGTCCCAATCCATTTCCAAACGCTCACGCTCGGCGTCGTAATCTGGTTCGTGGTCGTATCTGCTGACTTCTTGGTCGCAGCCACAGCAAGGGCGGTCTTCGCAACGGCACATCTCGGTATCCTATCTACTAAGTTGGTGGAGCATTACATAAATAGAATACATCTGGCGACCGGAGCTAAATAACTTTTTATCAAAAGTTTTTTTGTTTTATCTGGAAAAAATGAAAAATCACTAAGGAGAAAAACGCTCGCTGTGGGCTGGGCGTATGAGTTCTAGTGGTTTATTTTTTCTCTGCTTTTTTCTTGGCGTAGTGCTTTTGACTAGCCTTTTTGGCAGATACTTTTTGGCAAGGCAGACAAGTTCGGCGAGTGCCACCCTTTACCTTGTGAATAACGGTGTTTTCGGGAGTTCGTTCGTGTAGCCCATTTCGGCACATTGGATTAGCCAATACAGACGCTATCAGCATAGGTCTTGACGCTAGTGCTAACTTTTTTCGGTGTGTGAGTTCATAGTGTCTAGGGTTCACGCATAGTTCTTGCTCACAGGTTCGCTCTAAGGCATAGTATCGCTGGTCTGGCAACTTGCCTAGTCGGCTCTCGTAAGCGTATCGGTGTGCCATTACCATTTTGCCATTTAGGCGACCCTGCCCTGCCCATAGTAAAGGTTGGCGAGTTGGTCGGTCTTTACTAGGTAGAGAGAAACTTCCGTGCCACAGCCAGCAACCATTTTCTAAAATCTCTACTCGGCGAGCGAAGTTGAGTTCGGTGATGTTTCGTGTGAGTGGTTGTAAGACGCTCTTATCTGGAAGTTCAGGGAGAGGCTTGTGTGAGTTTGTATTAGACATAAGTCAATGATAAATCTAGGGGGGGACATTTTTGCTGACTTCTAATGAAGTAAAGATTACTTCTTCTGGAAAAAATGAAAAATGATTAGCAAACCCGAACATAAAAAATAATCCCCCTGACTAATCAAGGGGACTATCTTGGTGTGAAGTTAGTTAGTATTCGTATTCGTCTAACTCGTCTTGTGTCGCTTGCTCAAACTCAAAACTCGCACCTAACTCGTCGTGAGATGAGCGAACAACTTTTAGGGTCTTGTAGTCGGTGCTGGTGTAGAAACGAAGTGTAAAGTCATAATCTCCCGTGAGAGATGAAACTAGATTTTCTGGTGTCGTAATCTTGTATCCACCCACGCCACGCCAAGTCATTCGTGAGCCAATAATCTTGATAGGCGTGTCTAACTCAAACTCGTTAGCAACTAGCCACTTGTTCATTAGGTCGTGTTTGATGTTGTCTAGGTCGTCGTCAAAACAACCATAGCAATACTCGCTAGGTGATGAAGTGTCTGTATCTTCGTCATAATCTTCGCAAGAGCAAGTATTAGACAACTCGTATTGGAGAGTTAGAGTTTTGTTAGTAGTTTCCATTGAGAGAGTTTCCTATCTATCAGTTTGTTTGGCGTTTGCCTAAATAAAGATTATCGTATCCAAAACTAACTTTTGATTATTAGTGAGAAGTTTGCTGGCTTTATCTGGAAAAAATGAAAAATGATTGGCGAACCAAAAACGGCAAAAAAAAACAGGCAGTTAGTAAAGGGAGACTTTACTAACTAACCTGCTCTCTCATCTAGTCGGCTTGGATAGGGGACAAGCGACTAGGGCTTAGGTATCCGTCTAGGTGTTTGACCAGAACGGCACATCTTTATTCCATAGCAACGCTTTATCGGCTACGGGCGACACAAACTCGCTAAATACCTCTCCGTCATAGGCATACTCTCCTGTATCGGCATTGACGACAACGATAGGGTTGTCCGACCACTCCCCACCCGTTAGGTGTCCGCTCTCTATCCCGAACCCTAGCGAGCCGTCATACTCGCCGAGTTCCATAGCGAACCCGTGAAATAGTTGAGCGGTTAGGTAAGACGGGTCTCCAATGCGAGCCGTGCGAGCCAGAACATTTTTTACTGCCGTAAGGTTATCCGTGCCTGACCAATGTCCGTAAAAGACTATCGGTGAGGAAAATCGGTGGCTCTCAATCTGTATGTATGAGCGGTCTCCCATTTTAGTCCTCGCCGTCTTGGATAAAGCCGTCTAGGTGGTGGCTCTCAACGATAGCCGATACGGGTGCGGTGTCGCTACCTTGCCAAGTAATCTGGAACGGCTTGCCGTCTTTGCCCTCTACTGTCGGCAACTTTACTTCTGCCGTGTAATAGCCGAGCCGTGCTAACTCTATTGCCTGAACACAGGTCTCAACCATTACCAATGGAATAGGTGGATAGTGGTTGCCTTGTAAGTGCCAAGCGATTTTTCGGTCTAGTGATAACTCGGTGTTAGCAATCATCAACTCTGTTAGTTTGCCCATTTTGGTTGTCCTCTCTATCTGGGTAAGTTCAGTATAGCAATCCACAAACTCTCGTCAAGTTCATTTTGATTTTTTCGGTGTGTTGTATCTGGAAAAAATGAAAAATGATTAGCGACCTGCGAGATAAAAAACTAAACCTGCCTAAGCAGGTCTAGTCGTGTTGATTACCTAATCTCTTGGGTCGTAATCATCTCTGTCTTGGTCAGCCTCGTAATCATCTCTATCATCAGAGAGGCTACTCTCACGATAGGTAGAGCCACAAAACTCACACTCAATAGCGTAGTTGCCCCAATCATCAGTAGAGGTATCACCAGCCTCGTTGGTTTTGCCACACTCCTCGTTCTCACACTCAAACTCGTCGTATGAAACTTCCTGCGAATAGATACCTGAACCCTTCATTGAGCCTTCTGGATAGTTATCAGACATTAGTTCAGCACTCCTAGATAATCTGCCTTGTAGTTGTTTGGATAGTCGTTGTCGTAAGCCTCTGTAAGGTAGCACTCGTGGCAGATAGGTCTAGATGCGAACAGAGGTGCGTTTGGTAGATAGTCTGCGATAGCAGGGGTATCCACGCCAGCCTCTATACAAGAGGCACATAAGGTTTCATTAGTTTCCATAAGTTCATACTAATCACAACCACAGACACAAGCAAGTTTATTTTCGTGGTTTATCTGGAAAAAATGAAAAATAGTTAGCGAGCCAGCAGATAAAAAAAGTTAGTCAGTTTAGACACTTGACTAGGTGTTTCCTTTTCAGGTTGGTTTAGCAGATTGAGAACCCACCAGAGTTTTCCAGAAACTCGGCAAACTCGGCTAGGTCATCAAGGTCTAGGAAGTAGTGTGTTGCCCAATCGTCCGTCTTACCCTCACCAGAGCAAGCATTACAGAACCCGTGCGAACGACCCGTCAGCATTTTCATCTCTATCGGCAACTCTCGGTCAGGCATTCCGTTCTCCACTCCCACTTGGTCAGAACGGATACCCGTTCCCTCACACAGGTCGCAAGCGAGCCGTTCCAAGCCAGCGAGGTAGGAGTTGCGTTTCTCAATGTAGGTACTAGCCGAGCCGTCAGCGAGAGCCGTCTTTATCAAGCGAGCCAACTCCACGCTGTCCTCGCCGTCAAGCCCGTCCCCGTCGTTGCTGTGTCCGTGTTCTACCTTGCCAGCAAGTTCGCCGTGTTGGTCTAAGCAGTAGTCCCAGAGTGGTCGCCACCCCCAGACATTACGGCGAAAATACTCGCCCGTTTTATTGACGGCGTTTTTTCCATAAACATCCATACCCATTTTGTTTTTCCTATTCTCTCGGTGTTCTTAGCGAGCCACTAAGTCGGTGTATTGCTCAATAAGTTCTCTCGGTGTGTTTGGCACTCTGTCCAAGCCACCTAGTCGGTATCCAGCCAAGATGATTACCTCGTGTGTTTGGAAACCTAGCGTGTGAGTTAGGGTGTCCAAGATTTCTGACGAAACCTCTTTGTGTCCACGCTCAACCTCGCTTAGGTAGCCCAGAGCCATACAAGACTTCTTTGCTGTGGCTCGTAGTGTCCAGCCCTTTTCAGTTCGGAGTTCTCGTAAAACCTCGCCTAGTGCGTGTCGCATTAGCATTTTCAGTTGTCCTTTCAGTTGATAAATAGTGTGGCTGTAAGAATAAGATACACGAGATAGATAGCAGGGGCAAGTCTTATGGAAAGTTTGTTTGTTCGTGTGAAGTAGTAGAAAGCAAAAATCACAAATGCGATTACCAGCGAGCCAGCAGGAAGTAGCAACCAGACCCAAGCAGACTTCCAAGATAGAGATAGACCCATAAAGACGAGCAACTTCACATCACCCATACCAATAGTTCCCTTGCCACCAAAATAAACTCCAACGAGCAAAGTTGCTACTCCAAAGACGATAGGCAAGATAAGCGACCAGAGCCAATCGCCAGATAGAACAGCGTAGGTAGTGGCACAGATTAGCCAGAGGTAGAGAGCAGGAAGAGTGTATTTGTTAGGCACTCGTGCGAAGCGTAGGTCAGCGATAACGATAGGAACGCTGACGACTAGCAAGTAAGCAACAGGGATAAGAAGTAAAGTATTCATACAAGCGACTATACAGGTATAAGCAACTTCGCACAAGTCTTTCGTGTTTGTTTATCTGGAAAAAATGAAAAATAATCTGCGACCCTCACGCCAAAAGAAAAACGCCAGCAGATTTCTCTGCCAGCGTTTTCTTTGGGGGGGGGGGATTATTTAGTTATGGGGTGTTGCTTTGCTAGTTCTGGTCAGAGAACATCTACTCGCAGAGTAGGCTGACCAGCACCTTTGGCGACTTTGTAGGTCTGGACAAGTTCATAGAGTTCTGGGTTCTCTATTGCCATACGCTCAAAGTCAATCTTTTCGGAGGAGGGGATTACCTTTACAGCAATCAGACGCTTTCCCTTAGCGTCAGTTCCAATCAGTTCAGAAGTAATCTGACCTAATGCGTCAAGCAACATCTGACGAGCGTTCTCGCTCATCTCTTTTGCTTGCTTGCCTAAATCACGCCCATCACGCAAGTTCTTTACTTGCTTTTGGAGTGCTGGTTTCAGGACTACCACATTTGGAGTTGTGGTGCTGATAGTGGTGGTGCTTTGGTTCTTAGTTGCTGTTCCCATTGGACTTGCCTTTCATTAGTATTGTCGTTGGGTGTGTTGCTCTATAAGTAAAGCACAGGTTGGTTTGATAAGTCAAGTTCATTTCACAAGTTTTTTGGAAAAGTTTTTTTGTATCTGGAAAAAATGAAAAATCACCACTCAACCTCAACCTCTGCTGGGTCGCCACATTCATAACAACAAATGTAGCCTCGTCCGTCTGCTACTCCGTGAACCTCATAAATGTCCACGACTATCGCACCACACTCTTGGCAATCAAGTTCCGTTTCCAGCAGGGTCGTCCCCGTCTTAGTGCTAATCATCTGTGAACTCCGTCCAAGTGTCGTGTCCGTCAAGTAGGCTCAGGTCAGACCCGTTGTCCCACTTCACACGAATAGTCAGACCTCCCCAAGGGTCGGTGTATTCACCTGTCTTTGTCCCAAGCGAGCCGTTAGTTAGTTCTGTGTAAGGGTCGCTCGTATGACCGAGCCGTATCCGTATCACCTGTTCGCTCATCACTCCACGCCGTTCTCTGCTATCGGATACAAACGCTGTCCGTTCTCGTTCTTGACCACGCAGGTAGTTTCGTCCCCTTGTAGTTCCAAGCCGTCAGCAGTATCGTTCGCTAGTTCCCACGCCTGTTCAGCGTCTTTGGCTATGACTTTGTATGTCCGTGTAATCTCAACAAAGAACTCTTTGGTTTCTCTCGGGCAATCGGCATACCAATCGCTCTCGTCCTCGTAGTGAGAACAGATACAGCCGTCCTCGTTATCACGCTCTACATAGTCGGAGTGGCTGTCGGGTATGTCCCAAGTTTTAGTTTCCACCAACTCGCCGTCCGAGCCTGAATACTCAGCACCCCAACCCTGTTCTTCTTCGCACGAAAAATCAAAAGTGAGTTCTGGGTGTTGCTTGACCATAGCCTCCATAACAGGTTCGGGAATAGACCAAGCCGTGTTGTAAGAAATGCTTATGTCGGCACTTCCGTCTTTGTTGATAGTGGTTTCGGCATAGGCATCACAAGCGTCCCACTTGGTATTCCACTTTTCATTGTTCCAGTTATACCAGTTGGTAGGAGTGTCGCCCTGTTTCCCACCCTCTGACCAGCCGTGAACGCCAAAGTATTCGCCACTCTCTACTGCCTCTTTTGGTGGGGCAACAAAGTTCCAGAAAGAAAACTCTGGCTTGTCTGTATAGACAACTTTGCCAGTAGCCTCGTCAAACTTCTCTGGGTGAGGGGCAATCGCCTTTTCGTAGAAAGCCTCAATAGTTTCTTTCGTTCCAGATACGGAAACGCTGTTATAGACCCAGTTTGGCATTATGACCAATCCTCTCTCTGTATGTCCATACCCTCACGCTCAATGATTTCCTCAACCACATTTCCTGCTTGGATTTTTAGGAAAGCAAACTTCTCGGCAACTTCTGGTAGTTCCATTTTGATAGCGATACGCTCTGCCAACTTCACAGCCTTATACATAGCAGGGTCGCAGTAGCCGTCCTCTACATAGTTGTCCACTAGCCCACCGATAATAGCAAGTGAGAGTAGTAGTAGTTCTCGGTCATCAGCGTTGTCTATGTTCACTTCGCAAGTTTCGCACATTTGGTTTTGTCCTTTCGTTAGTGCTTACAAGAAATAGTAAAGCACACTTCTCACGAATACGCAATACCTAATCAAAACTTTTTTTCGGCGTGTTTTTCTTTATCTGGAAAAAATGAAAAATAGTCGGCGAGCAACCTAACCAAGATAAAGGCGAACCCCCGATACAAGAAAGGACAATAAAAAGTATCGGGGGTTCTAGTCCGTTAGCAGAGAGCATTAGTTGGGGGGCAGTTGCTCAATCTGCTAACGGAGTTCTTTACATACCAGACGCAACTTTCAGTAGAGCGTTGGTCGCAGACTTACCAATCACATTAGCAATCTCGTCCACATCTAGGTTGTCCACGACCACTCCGTTCTTACCAACAATCGCACCACCCATAGAACCAGACCAACCTGTTTTCGGTGCGAGCCAGAGAACAGCCACGCCATTATCGGCACACATCTTGATAGCGTTTTTTGCGTTCTCTGTTTCGTTCCCTGTGTAGTGTCCGTCCGACACAATGACCAGCAACTTTACTCCCTCGCCATAGACAAGGTTTAGGTGTCCGTCCAAAGCGTCAAAGGCTCGCCCAAAAACTTCCGTTCCGTCTGGTGCTGACCAGACCGAAACCTGTTCCAACTTCTGACCAACTTTGAGAGTTGCGAATACATCTTGACCGAAATAGACCATAGCAGTTCTCGCCTGAACTCTGCGACCTGCCTCTGATAGAACCCAAGCAGTAGTAGCCATACTTTCCATAGCAGACGACATAGAACCTGAAATGTCCACCATTACTCCGATAGAGAGAGTTGGGTCGTCAGTATGCTTACGCTTAGTGTGTCGCCACGCTGGAAGTTCGGAGTGAATACCCTTTGACTTCATAGCCGAGTTCTGAATAGCGATACGAGTTTTCAGACGACCCTGTGGCAGAACGCTCTTGACTTCGGTGATAGAACGCTCACGATACTTTGCCTTGTCCAACATCTGGGCTAGGCGAACAGCACTTGCTCGTTCTTTGCCTTTTGGGGAACGCTGTTCTTGTAGCGTGGAGTGGCTAGTGCCTGTTCCACCACCTGACGAGTTAGAGAAAACTTTGCCAGCCTCTTTCTTGGTCTTGCTCTGACGCTCGTTCTTTGAGCCTCGCTCTTTGAGTTCTTTCTGCTGTTCCTCTTTGCCCTGCTGGTCTTGTAGTCCACGCTCAACATCAGTAGCAGAGTTGTCTGCGTCCTCGTTCATAGCGTCTTTGAGTTCTTTGAGAACGCCACGACCTTTGCCTTTGCCTGACTTGGTTGGGTCTGGTTCACCCTCACCCTCGCCCTCGCCCTCACCACTAGGGAACTCACAGCCACCCTCTGGTTCTGGGTCAGCCTCGTTTAGAAGTGCCAGCCACTTTTCGGCAAGTTCACGACCACGCTCAACTTCGCTAGTGCGTAGTTTCTGAAACTCCAACCAGATAGAGCGTAGGTTATCAAAGAGTTCCTTACCTAATACCTCAATCACTTTGTCGTAGGTCGCACGAACATCAGAAAGTTTTAGAACGCCAGCGTCCACTCTCGCCAGAGCCAAAGCACAGACATAAGCAACCTGACGAACCTCGCTCATTTTAGCGATAGCGTCCTCGTCCATTTCAGCCAGAGCAAGGTTTAGAGCAGACGCTCTTAGAAGTGGTTGGTTCTCTGGCATAGTGATAACGCCATAACGCTCAATACGAGCCTCGTCCAATACAGAGAACACTTGGAATACCTTTTCGCCCATAGCCTCTAACGCACCCAAATCCCAATCTGAATAGCGAGCGTGTAGAGCCTCGTGGTAGATAACGCCTGTGGCATTAGCCCAATCAAACTGCGTATCTCTGTCTGTAAAGTCGCCAACAAACGCTGGGGTTGCCCACTCGCCAAAAGCGATAGGTATGTTGATTTCTATTTCAGCAGAAGTTTTTATGTAGCAAGCAGTATGTCCATAGCCAGCGTCAGAGCCAGCATAAACAACTAGGTCATTACGACCTGCCCAAGCATTTACAACCTGCCCAATCTGTGAGCAAGTAGCCAGCCACTCTGGGGGAGTAGTGCTAGTGCGTGTGTCTAATCGTGATACATAGTGAGCCATTTTATTTTGTCCTTTCGTTGGCGTGTAATAAGTAAAGCACAGATTTTATTTTCTCGCAAGTTCATTTCTAGCAAAAATGAAAAATCTTTTTTTGGTTATGAAGTTTTAGGGTGGGGAGTGCCAAGTGGGGGAAACTCGGCACTCCCCGATTTAGTAGGACGAACCACTAAATCTTGGCTGGTCGGCAATCATCATCACCGAATACTCGGCGAAAAACATCTGCGACCACAACTCGGTCAATCTCTGGTGCTGACGCAAGCAAGTTTCCAATCGCCCACTTCATACCAAAGAGTTCTGATACATCACGGAACGCAAGCAACTCTCGCATTTGTGGCGACCACGAAACCTCACCTGCTAGTTGTTTCTTAGCGAGGTTCATACCTGCTGAAACTGCTGGTGCTGGAACGCCCAACTTCTTAGCAAGCGTCCAATCAGTAGTCATTTCTGCTTGGATTAGGCAACGAGATAGAAGTGCCTCTGATAGACGCACTCCGTGAGCGTTCGGGTTGGTAGCACAGATTACATAAAAACCCTCTTGGGCTTTTACTACGCCACGCTCTGGGTTAGACGAAATCGTTAGTTCATCTCGTCCGTCCATAAGACCATAAACGATAGACATAACCTTTGGGTCAATCAGACCTACTTCGTCAATCAGTAGAACCTTGCCCTCTGCTACTGCCTTAGTGAGAACTCCGTCCACCCACTCAAAGCCACCACTCGGTGTCTGTATGTAGCCACCTACGAAGTCTGAAACTTCGGTGTCGCCTGTTCCAAGCAAGGTGTAAAGTTCGTCTGGGAACGCACCCTCAACAAGTGCTGTCTTGCCACAGCCCGGACTTCCATAGAGCAAAATGAACTTCTTGTTTGCTCTCGCAGTTCTTAGAACCTCAATGTCGGAGTGTTCGCCCCACATACGAGAGTAGTAAGCCTGACCATTTGGTCGCAGGTATTGGCTCTCGCCAATCATAGGTTCTACCACTTTGGTCGCCTTTGTTGTTTTGACTTTGGTTGCCGTTCCAGCCTTTGCTCGTAGGTTCGCACGACCAGCGATAGGCATTAGCGTTTCCATAATAGCAGGGATAGCCTCTGTCTTAGTGCTGTGTAGAACTACGCCCTTGATTAGTTCGTCAAGGTCGGTGTGTAGCGTTTTGATTTCTGGTGTTGCGATTTCTGTTGTAGTCATTTTAGTATTCGTCCTTTCGCTGACTATCGGGTTTTGTAGAACTCGGTTGGGAAACCTACTGCCACTCTTGCTTTCGCAAGTCTGCGTAGGGCTGGTGCTGGTGCTTTCCAATCCTGAACATCTGCGAGGTCAATGTTGCTAACCTCAAAAACGATAGGAGTGTTGTTGCGTAATGTTAGGTCAGAGGAATACATCATCTGACGCTGTAAGAACTTCACTACTTCCTCTAACATTTCACTTGTGTTTTCGGTGGCAGACTTATCTGACTTTGTTCTCACAAAGTTCACTCGCCATTGTCTGCGAGGCGACCACTCTGAAATGGTGCGATAGATAATAGCCATAGATACTGCCTTACCCTTTTCGTCAATACCCTCTGGGGTAAGTAGAACTTGGGTGGTATTCAGTTCGTCTGCTGTGTGTAGTTCTAGGTAGATACCTTTTCCTACAACCTTTGGTGCGTTGGTAGAACCCATAGTTTCAGCAGTTGCTACTGCCTCTGCCATTTCTGGGTCTAGTGTTCCAAACTCTATTTCCATTTGGTTTCGTCCTTACTTGGTTATTTGGTTCATTGGAGTTTTCCAATACATCTGACTTTACACGACTATTTAGTTTTCGCAAGCACTTTCTAAAAGTTTTTTGCTTTGTTCGCTAATGGTGAAAATCAACAGGTATTAGAAACTGACGCTCTGGCGACTTCTTTACACGCTCAAAGAAGTAAGTAAGGTTAGCGTCCCAGTTCTCTAAGTCAAAGATAGAAGTATCAGAAGTCCACTCATTAGAATAAAGAGCCACAAGTTTTCTTATGTAGTAGAGACCCATACCACTTGTTCGGAAGTCTCGTTCTTTGTGTGGGTCATACTCAAAAGACATTAGGTCAAGAGTTGGGTGGTCAGTTGCGAGAGTTTTCTTTATGTTCTCAATCTCGCTCATACGATAACCAAGATGAGTAGCAATAACTTCATCAGCAAGATTAGGGTCATCTGAAAAGCGTAAGTAGTTTGGGTTTCCAGATGTATCTACTTCTTGTTTGTTGTCTAATAGTTTCTGTTGCTCTGGGGTCATAAAAACTCCCCCTGCCCAACGACCAGCGAAGTTGAGAGTGCTAGGTTCGTTCCCTGCCTCGTTCCAATCAGACCAGCGTGGCTCGCCCTCGCCTAGTTTGCTTGCTACTTCCTGAAATGCCCCTATTGGGCTATCTGCCTCTACAAGCAGGATTTGTATCGTGTGGATTTTGGTGTCCTCTCTCTATAAAGAAATGTTGCTAAGAGAAAGGTAGCACGATTTTATTTTTGACGCAACTTTATTTTTTGGCGAGTTTCAGAAAACTATTTTTCATTTTTTGGCTGGCGAAGTTTTGTGAGAAGTTGGCGGCGGAAATACGCATAAGACTTCTTACTATTCGTTGGAAGTTTTGAGTTAGGCTACCCTAACCTACTCCTCGTCATCTCCAAGAGTGAACTTCTCAAACTCTTCTCCGTCGTCATCTAGGTAGGACGACAGGCTGTCCGTCAGAGGCTGAGGGTCAATCACATCTTCTAGGCACGCGTAGCACGCGAACCAAGGCTCGTCCCGTTCATCGAGTAGCAACGCAAACGCGTGGAACAGTCCGTCGACCTGTCCGACCTCGTCAGAGCACGCCGCACATTCTGCTAAGTCCAGTTCCTCTGGCTCAACCAGGCCGTTGCTTATGGCAGTGTCCACGTCGCTCGCCGTGTTAATTATGTGTAGTTCAATTGACCTCATGTTTCAAATATACCCGTTAGTCAAATGTGTGATTTGAGGCACCGTTGCGCTCGCCGTTTAGATCCGGCAGCGGGCCTAACTTTTTACGAACCGTTAGTTAGAAGTGGCAGCTGAGCTGAAGCTGCGGGCCTAAGGCTTGCCGTTTGGTACGCATTGCTCGTGGTAGTGGCCCTCGCCATTCGAGTCCGTTACGTCACTGTCCAAATAAATTTGTTTCTCGCATCCGTCGCATTCAAAACCCGAACACTCGGCACAACCCCATCCGTCATCTACAGGAAGACGGTTCACGAACTTGCCGTTACCGAACGCGGTTGACTCGCCGCAATAAACGCACGGGTCAATCATTTTTAAATATCCATTCATTAGTTCTTATTGATGAGACTCGCTCTTCGTCATCCGTGCAACCGATGCACCACCACTCACGTAAGCCGCTTGGTTCGTAATCTACTTGCTCGCTGGCAAGCCCGCTTCCACAGAATTCACACGTGAAGCAGTTCGAGCCGTTCATGCAGTCTTGACACTGCCATCGTACTTGGTCTTTGTGGTTGATGTACTTGGATACCAGCGGGCTATCTTCAGGCCCGTTCAAACATGTGGAACATTGCTCATTCATTGTTTCTCCTTCTAGGTACCTCCAGTATACCCCGTGCCGTCAACTTGTCAAGTCGGTTCGAAAAAATGAAAAATTCTTGCAGCGCGTGCCGCATCCGGTTACTTCTTATGAATGTTCGTTGGAAGTTGGAAGCTGCTGAGCTAGCCGGTTACACTGCCACTTTTGATGAGCGCTTCGTTGGAAGTTTACCTGGATCCGGCAGCGGCTGAGCTCGAGTTATTATTCGTTGGAAGTTGGGATGGATACAGCTAGCCGTTGAAGAAGTCGTTCTGAATATCCGAAGTATCCCTGGTTGATTGGAGCATCCGTAAAGTCATCGCTCGTGAGTTGTCTACCGAGTCTGTCTTCCAGGCAACCGATGCAAAGCATGCCGCGGCCAGTTGGCCATGCCGCATTCCAAACCTCATCGGCCACCATGTAGTACTCGTTAATGTGAAGTGTGTTCGAGCCGCACTGGCTGCAGTCGAAGCCGTAACAAGAACCCGCACAGTCTGGGAATTCCTGAGGGCACGGTTCATATTCATAATCTGGACATTGATAGCACATGAGTTAACTGTAACACTGGAATCATATTATGTCAAGTTGATTTGGAAGCGCGTGCCGCATCCCGCAACTTTTAATTAGTTCGTAAGAAGTTTACCTGGTAGCTGCAGATCTGAGCTACTCACCAAGAACGAACAAGCCAGTATCTTTTGACAACCGTTCAAGAGTTCTGATGTCAAGAGCACCCGTTGCTTCCAATCCCACTCTTCCGATGTTTCGTTGGAAGCGAGCGCATGCGGCAGTACTGGCAGCGTCCCACTTCCCACGTTCGGCTCCCTGGAGATCCGTTACTTGTGATAGAGCTAGCTGGATCACTTCGATCGAACGGTTGCGGGTACCTGGTTTGAAGTTACGAAGGCGGACCGTCTCTGGTTGCGAAGTCAGTTCTTCCAGGCCCTTGGTCTCGAGCTTATCCGTTAGCTGGCCGCGCAGCTTCTTAACAAGGTTCGTGAGAAGTTGGAGGATCCGTCTCATCCTTGGTGACTCAAACTCGGCGGGCCGACAGAAGATAACAACATCCGTTAGATGTCTAATACGTTGATGCACGCCGTCCTTATCTTGATAAGAAGTGGCACCGGTTGCATTCCCTTCGATGGAGAGGAACCGTCCGTTCGTACGAAGTTCCCGGACGTCGACCACGATACCTGCAGCTGGCATGTTGAAAGCGCTCGCCGCAGCTCCCTGGATACCCGTTGATGAGAAGTTGAAGATCGCAATGTCACCAGGCCTCGGTCTTCGTGAGACGTTACCGGATCTGAGCATCTCCGCGAGCGCCGCTGGTGTATACGTAAAGCTTGGTAAATTCAGGCCCGCTTCTCTGGCCACCACATCAATGAAGGCTCCGCTCCAGGGGGCTGAGTCATATCCGACTTTGTGTCCGAATGCATTCCGACCGAGGAGTTCGGAATGGTATCCGATGTACTTCCTGGCAGTGGCGAGGAAAAGCTCGAGTTTTGCTGCAGCTATTTTCTTCATGCTCGAATCTTATCACACTGTGAGATCTTTTGAAACCCCCTAAAGGGGGGTTGATTTTTAATTAATTAGCGCAAGCGCAGGAACCCGAGCCACCGCAGCAACCTGAGGAATTTCCCGGGAGAGCTATAGCTGCACCGTTAGTGAGAAGTTCATTCGTTGGAAGTTCGGATCCGGGAGATCCGGCGGCGTAGTTCTCAAGATTCGTGAGAAGATTCGCAGCTTCCTGAGTCAACGTCGTTAATCGAATGTGCTCGATCCGGTTAGATGCGTTGGTGATGTCCGCTTGAAGATGGTTGAAGTGAAGGCGGGCGAGCTCCACTAGTTCGTTAATTGTCAGGCTCATCCGTTGCTTCTTCTTTTTTAGTAGACGCGGGTACTACTTCCGCATCAATGATGTCTTCGTCCGGTAGTACGTGCAGGCCGGCATCCGCTAGCTTAGCAGCAGATTGGATTGCTCCCTGGGCGAGCCGGTCAAGACGCTCCGCGATAACTTGTGCGGCGGGCCTTACGTCGATGTTAACAGACGTGTCTATCTCCACGCCGCCTCGAATTCCTGCACGGTCCAAGATCTCCGTTGCAGCTTTTAGCTTAACAGGTTCTGACTCGGCATTCTCCATCAGGTCTTCGAGCATGTCGACGGCGTAAGGAGCTGCCTGGACCAACTTCTGACGAGCCCGTTCGATGTCGTCACTGGTCTTGTGCTGCGTTGATCGTAAGTGGATCCGGCACAAGCCGTCATCCTTTGGTCGACCGGAGCTCCACAACATACAACGAATACCGTCGTCTTTTACCTGGCGGCAGCGATGCGGCTGAGCTAGCGGCTTTCGTTTGTCAGACTTCGGGCCGCCTTCGTTTTGTTCTTTCAAGTAGAGGCGGGTTGAGTGTATCACCCAAGGCGGGACTAAAAAGTCGGCGGCTTCTTCCGCTAGAAGATCCAGGCCCGTTAGATAGTCCGAGTTGTTAGAAGTTGAGTCCACCATGATGGGACGCTTCTCCGCTAAAGATAGTAGACGTCTCTCCATTGTTGACTCTTTGGAGCGAGCCCTAATGAGACCCGTTGGTACTCCGTTGGTGGAGTAAACAGGATCCCAGGCTAACTTCGCACGACGTAATATAGCACGGTTCTGGTAGTTGTCTTCGCAGACACCCTTCTCCGCTTCTTCTATTCCGAGGGTAGATAGATCGGGCCGTAAGTCTACCGGTTCGTCGATCTGGTATTCGGGCCGTGTCTCTTCGTCAGAAGTGAAAGGATGCAGGCCGCTGAGGAGTTCTTTCGATTCGTCCATTGTTGAGCTCTTTACTTTAATCGTTGGAAGTTAACGAGATCCGTGCCGAGCTTCCAACTTTTAACCAAGGACGCGGATTGGGCGACGACCACCTTTACTGGGGAGAGGGCTTGAAAGATGGTCGCCGCTGCTATTAATTTTAGCAGGGGTCCAAATCATCGAGTTGAAAGTTGGATTGTGAGTTTAAGAAGTTAGCACCCTCGGACGAATATTTGCGTGCGGAGAGGGAAACGGCTACGTTTTTCTCTTAGTATAAACAACGTTTTCTATTTTGGATCTTTTGGTAGGTCGATGAAGCGACCCTTCTCGTCTCGCCCTATACCAAGAGCCTTCATTTTTGAGATGTTTGACCGTAGCATAATCTGCTTTTTATGAACCGTTTCAACATCTCCCCGTCGAACTTTACCCTTCTCTGGCATCTCTAGTAGTCCTATCTCAATCCAGTTGTAGATAGTTTTTTGAGTTACCTCAAGCCACTTTGCTGCGAGAGATATTTTGATTAGGCTATTCAAATAATCCTTCATATTATGGCTTGCCGAAGTCGTTGTCTTCTTCGGTCTTCTTCATCTGTGACCAAGTCTTCATCATTTCTGCTACTGCCTCGACTCTTGAATCAGATACTCTTTCGTCAATAGCCATAATAATCTCGCCAAGATACTTAAAGAGCATATCTGCAAATGTTGCCTCGATAACATCGTAATCAGTCAGTAGATTCAGATGGTCGTTTATCTTCGCTAAGGCTTGTTCCTTCGTCATTTTCTATTTCCTGTTCTTCTTTGGTTTCAACCACATCTGATGATACATCAGGGTGGCAAGTTTCGCAATAGCAAAACCATTCTTTGTCGTAATACTTGATTACTGGTTTACAACTTTCGTGATGCCCTGTCATGCAGAACCCACACATGGGTCTGCCTGGGTCTGCGTTTCTAGGTCTCATGGAAGTTGGTAAATCGTTCCCTTGTGATGTAAAACCTTGACCGTTGGGTCTACAAAAGTTTTATAGCCGTTCCGTCTAGCATTCATACACCAAGAATAGTCCTCACCAGCATTATTCTCAAATGGCAGGTTGTCCCACTTAAGGTGTTCAATCTTGAACCAGGGTAACTCCATATTCTCAAAGACGCCAAACTTCACTGCCACAAATCCAAATCCCACTCCAAATACTTCAACAGGCTCGTCTTTCATAAAGAACGATATTTCGTGAGTTTTTGTTGGTCTTTCGATATCTCGTTGTAGATACTCTGGATGGAATAGTGCGCAGGCAACTGTCCCATCTGGATGTGAGGCATAGAGTCCAGCGACTATGTCCAATTCAGATTCATAAATTTTCTCGAAGTCTTCTATTGTCCATTGAATGTCGGAGTCAATCCAAATAATCTTGTCGTAGGTGTATTGATTGGAGCCGACCACATAGTTCTCAAGATTGTCGTTTTGGCTATCGTATTTATCTAATGCTGTCATTTCTCGACCGCTAGGTATAAATGAAGATTGCTTGTTTAGAAACTTATAAGTCAGACCTTTCGAGCTCAACCATCTGACTGTATCAATCAAACTACTCACATACTCAGCATGTAAAAGTTTTCCTGGGGTAGCAATCAAAACATTGTAATGTTCCATTAAACAGATTCCTCTCGACACTTTTGACAAAGCAAAACATCAAAGCCAGTTGCTTCATCCATGATAGTCCCACGTTGGGACACAGCAACAGGCGACACTTTTCCTTCAGTCGCACACTTGTCACATTTCATCTCGACCAGCCACTTGATCTCGTGCTTTCCTTTAGCTGCAAGAATACCTTGAGCCAAAGCATGTCCCGAACCTGACCCACGTGTCTTTCTCAGGAACACTCTGGTGTCAGAGGTCTCAATCACTGGTCTTGCTTTCTTACATGGGCAAACCAATCTTGAAGGTGAGCAAGTAGAACCTGCTCCATAGTTTGCATGTCTCTTCATTGGATGTCCACAAAGACATATCCGTCCGTCTCGGTCATACTTGTCCGATTCGAACTCTCGTGCTTTTTCTGTCGCTTCTTCTTCTGAGAAGTCAAAGAAGTCAAATGCGTTATTTTCTGTCATAATCATATCTTCCTACTTGACAAAAGTTTTGTCAAGTGCCTTCAGTCTAGCACATCTCAAACTAACCTAAATACACCTAAATATAATTAACCAATTAAGTCGACTATTTTTACAGTTACCACGGAATCTTTTTTCTTACGCGCGTAGTGTAAATAAGTTCACTTAATTCATATAGATATTATTAGTTTAGTTGTATTAGCAGATTTTTTCAATCTTGCACCACATTTTTTTGCTAATACTTTTCTTCCCTATTAGCAAACATTTCTCCCCATACTTGCTCTTTTCTTGCTAATACCTTTTTTGCCTTTTCACCTAACACTATGCTAACCTTAGCACCCCTCTATGCTATACTTCAGAGCCTAAATCACCCCTTAATCGACCCCTTAAACTTGTCTCATGGAGTCAGAAGAGTTTACGATACCGACCAGTTCGGATCCGTTAGAGCGTCTATTAGAACGTCTCCAACTCTGCACAGAGGTAATCCAAGAAGTTCACTATCTTCTCGAAGAACCTAAAGAGCCAGACGATAAAGCAGACCTGCTAATAGTAGTCGAAGCCCTTACTTTTGAGACCATAGACCTGCTGCAGACAACTAAAACTTATGTCTGGGGCGAGGAATCAGATAACGGGGACCCTGATAAAATATAAGTAAGGGAGAGGCTTTCCAACAGGAGTCTCTAAATTGCTTAAGAAAATAGCAAAAGGACCGTTATTTCTAACAACGGCCCTTTTTTTAGCTACGCCCATATGTATGGCAGAAGTTGCTAGCGCTTCTTCGGGTTCTTCTTTCGTCCAACCAGGTTCACAACAACTCCAACAACAAACAGCAATAAATACGCTGAAGCAAAGCCTACCCAAAACGAGTCAAGGTTTACGGTTACTACCATTTTCTTCTATTCCTTCTTTAGGGGATATCAATACTCTAGAGTCTAATCTATCTAATGCCAAAAGTCAACTAGCAACGCTAAAGTCTTTAACCCCTAAAGACCCAGCAAATGCCCAAACTATTCAAACTCAAATTAAC
>Ga0209299_1000485_pt1 | contig 22369 bp, 28 predicted proteins | sample S_140806_MF_Meta_FD_187326 | JGI IMG/M metagenome (GOLD analysis project Ga0209299, IMG submission 187326) | Freshwater microbial communities from Lake Simoncouche, Canada to study carbon cycling - S_140806_MF_MetaG (SPAdes) (version 2) | ecosystem: Environmental > Aquatic > Freshwater > Lake ...
CCATCACCGCCGTGGCGGCACAGGCTCCCAGACCGAGAAGCACCACGAAGGTGGTGCGACCGCTGCGCATGCGGGGAATCCTTGAAGGGGACAGAAACTCCCTTCAAGGTAGCGCCGCCGCTTGCCCTCTTCGCGGGGGTCAGGGGTCAACCCAGCGGCCGTCCTCCCGAATCAGGGCGATCAGGGCTTCCACCCCCTCGGCTTCCGGCACCCGGCGAATCTCGTCGCGGCCGCGGTAGAGGGAGATGGTGCCTGGGGTCTTGCCCACATAGCCGTAGTCGGCATCAGCCATCTCGCCGGGGCCATTCACGATGCAGCCCATCACGGCGATGTCGAGGCCGGTGAGGTGAGCAGTGGCGCTGCGAACCTGATGCAGCACCTCCTCAAGGTTGAACAGGGTGCGGCCGCAGCTGGGGCAGGCCACGTATTCCACCATCGTCTTGCGTAGGCCCAGGGCCTGCAGAATCGAGTAGCAGACAGGGATCTCCTTCTCCGGCGCCTCGGTGAGGGAAACGCGAATGGTGTCGCCCAGGCCCTCCGAGAGCAGGGTGGCGATGCCGGCGGTGCTCTTGATCCGGCCGTAGTCGCCATCGCCGGCTTCGGTGACACCCAGATGGAGGGGGTACGGGAATCCCTCGGCATCCATCCGGTCGGCCATCATCCGGTAAGAGGCCAGCACCACCGGGGCGCGGGAGGCCTTCATCGACACCACGATGTTGTGGAAGTCGAGGCGATCGCAGATGCGGATGAACTCCAGGGCGCTCTGCACCATGCCCAGGGGCGTATCGCCGTAGGTGAACAGCATCCGCTCGGCCAAGGAACCGTGGTTCACGCCAATCCGCAGGGCCTTGTCCTGGGCCTTGAGCAGGCTCACCAGGGGCTCGAAGGTGGTGGTGATGCGCTCACCGATGGCGGCGAACTCTTCAGGGGTGAATTCACTGCGATTCGGATCGGGCTTATCGAACACGAACAGACCCGGGTTGATGCGCACCTTGTCGACATGCTGGGCCACCTCCAGGGCGATCTTCATGCCGTTGTGGTGCACATCCGCCACCAGCGGCACCGGGCGGTAGGTGTCTTCGAGGCGCTTGCGGATCTCGCCCATCGCCTTGGCGTGGGCCAGCGAGGGCACCGTGACCCGCACGATCTCGCAGCCGGCCTCATGCAGGCGGCGGATGCCGGCGGTGGCGCCCTCGATATCGAGGGTGTCCTCGTTGATCATCGACTGCACCACCACGGGGTGATCGCTGCCGATCCAGATGTCACCCACCCGCACGCTGCGGGTCTTGCGGCGGCGGATGGTGGTGGCGTAGCGGGGATCGTTGGCCCAGGCGGGCAGGGGTTCGGAGGCGGCTCCCGCCGCGGGGGCTGTGGTCCCGGCGGCAGCAGAGGCAGCGTCGGAGCGGGACGGGGCGGCGGTCATCGCGGGGGCTGCGCGTGGCCAAAGCCTGTCACAACGGGCGGAAAAGTGGCGTAGGGCACCAACACCTCCGCCAGCATCGGGAAGTGGCGCCGGTTCAGGGTCACCAGGGTGGCGCCGGCCGCTTCGGCGCTGGCGGCGATCAGCGCATCCGCCGGGCCGGTGCCGTGGCTGGGGCCATTCTAACGCCGCCAGAGGCCGGCGCGCTGGGCCGGCTGGCGATCGAGGGGGAGCACCTCAAAGGCCGCCACGAAGGCATCGAGTCGCTGCCGTTCCTCGCCATCGCGCATGCCGGCGTAGAGCTCCGCGACTGTGATCACCGATGCCGCCAAGGGTTGCTCGATGCCCTCCAAGAAGGCCACGGCTTGGGGCAGATCCCGCAAATAATCGATCAGCACATCGGTGTCGACTACCAGCAGTGGCGGGGCCGATCGACTGGTCATGGCTCCAGAGCCACCATTGAGCGATCCAGTTCGCCGCGCAGAGCGGACCAATCCGGGAGATCGGTGCGCGCAGCCCAGAGACCGCGGCCCTGGCGGAGCCGGGCCAGGCGCCCCTGGGGTTGGTGCTGCTGGAGGAAGGCATCAATCGCCTCGCGAATCAGGGCGCCTTGGCTGCGGGCGCAACGCAAGGCCAGGGCCTGCAATCCCTGGCGCTCCGCCTCAGAGAGATAAATCTGGGTGCGCAGCATCGCACCGGCAGCTGGCGATGAAGACACCTCTTAAGAAACGGAAGACGAGACGACGCGAGATTCGCCCGCTGGGTCGGCCGGATGATCGGTCTACGGAGACCCTGGAAAACCCAGGACTTCCACGCGACAATGATGTCGTAATCGCTGGCCAGGACTGGGTTGATGGGCGGCAAGCAGCTCGGCTTCTCGGATTACGAGCTCACCACGGCCAAGAAGCAGACCAAACGGGAGAAGTTTCTCTCTGAGATGGAGGTGGTGGTGCCCTGGCAGGAGCTGATCGACTTGATCGAACCTCACTACCCCAAGACCAGCAAGAAAGGCGGTCGGCCACCGTACCCACTGGCGACGATGCTGCGGATTCACCTGTTGCAGCAGTGGTATTCACTCAGCGATCCGGCCATGGAGGAGGCCCTGATCGAGGTGCCCACCATGCGCCGCTTTGCCGGCATCGAGCTGATCAGTGACCGGATCCCGGATGAGACCACGATCCTGACCTTCCGCCACCTGCTGGAGAAGCACACGCTGGGTGAGCAGATCTTTGAGATCGTCAAAGCCCACCTCAGCGCACGGGGCATGACGATGCGCCAGGGCACGATCGTGGATGCCACCTTGATCGCTGCGCCCAGCTCAACCAAGAACAAAGAGGGGAAGTGGGATCCAGAGATGCACCAGACCAACAAGGGTAGCCAGTGGTATTTCGGAATGAAAGTCCATATCGGAGTCGACAAGGACTCAGGCCTGATTCACTCGGTTGTGACCACGGCCGCCAACGTGCATGACCTCACCCCGGCTGCCGAGCTGCTCCATGGCGATGAGGACGTCGTTTACGGCGACGCTGGCTACCAGGGCATCGCCAAAAGGCGAGAGATGGCAGACACCGCAGCTGATTTCAGGGTTGCGCTGCGACCCGGCAAGCGCCGCGCACTGCCGAATACGCCGGATGGCCATTTGCTCGATCTGATCGAAACCGCCAAAGCCCATATCCGCTCCAAGGTTGAGCATCCGTTCCGTGTGATCAAGCAGCAATTCGGCTTTCAGAAAACCAGGCTGCGTGGCCTGGCCAAGAACCGCTGCAAGATTAATGTGCTGGCAGCGCTGACGAATCTGTTTCTGGCCAGGCGACAGTTACTTGCGACAGCCTGAGCATGGGAATGGTGTAGCTAAATACCTCGATTGAGCCTCAAATACCAGTCAGATGATGCTGAAAACGAGCCTATTGAGGATTCATCCTTGGCTTTAGAGCCCAATCCAGGCCAAAGGCAGCTTTGCTGATCTCAGCGACTGCTCAACCCCCTGTTGCCCAGAGGCTCCCTAGCTGATGGAACTGGCTTATGCATACAACATACAACGCCCAACGTGATCCTCACCCCACCCAGCGCACGCCGTCGCCGTAGCCGAGCAGGGTGCGATCGGCCGTGAGCAGGCTCAGCCGTTCCACGGCGGCCTGGGCCACCAAGAGGCGGTCAAAGGGGTCGCGGTGAATCCAGGGGAGCTGCTGCACAGCAATCACATGACTGGCCTGGATCGGCAGTTCCCGGAATCCTTCCTGCAGCAAGCCCATCCGCAAGGCGAGTGGATTCACCTTGAAATCGCCGCGACCGAGGGAGGCTTTGATCGCTACCTCCCAGAGGCTCACCACGCTGAAGAGCGGAGGAGGTTGGGCACTCTGCAGCGGGATCCGAGCTGCCGCAGGAAGTTGCTCCGGCATGGTGGCCCACCAGATCAGCAGGTGGGTATCCACCAACAGGCCAACAGGTTCAGCCGCCATAGAACATCTCCTCAATGTCGTCCTTGAAATCAGCCTTGAGATCGGCCGTGAGGATGGCCTGGCCTTTCAGGAAACCGCCCAGGCGCGGCGCAGGTTTGGATTCGACAGGGGTCAGCCGCACCAGCGGCTTACCGGCGCGGGCGATCACCACCTCCTCACCGGCCAGGGCTTGGTCCACGTAGCGGGAGAGGTGGGTCTTGGCGTCGTGGAGGTTGACCTGCATGGAGGGACGCCGTTAATGGACTTAGTCCAGTTTAGTGGCTAAGTCCGGCAGTCTGCCGCCATCACTGTGATCGTGCGTCTGCTGGTTGCGGCGGTTGCTGCCGGCTGCAGCCGTTGTCGGCACCTAACTTGAGAGCATGGGAAGTGACGGACTGAGCCCCCTCGAACGGTTGCGCCGCCGGCGACATGAACGCTGGCTGGAGGCGCTGCAGCACCAGCTGGCCGAGACCCTGGCTGAGGTGCCATGCCGCGTCTGGCTGTTCGGCTCCCGGGGCCGGGGAGATTGGGATGGTCACTCGGACACCGATCTGCTGGTGGAAGCCGAGTCCGCCGAACTGGCGGAGCGGGCCGCCGATCAGTTGCGCAGCGCCTTGGTGGGCGATGACGTGCTGGCCCTGGATCGGTGCCGGTGGCAGGCCATGGCCGCTTCGCCCTCTCCCCACTGGCGTGCCGTGCATGCGCAGGCCCGTTGTGTGTACCCGCGGCCATGAGTCAGGCCCGCACGGGTGCCTGGTGGCGCCAGGCCCGCAACGACCTTGAGCTGGCGGAGCTGGCCCGCCGCAACGACTTCCATGCCCAGGCCTGCTTCTTTGCCACGCAGGCGGCCGAGAAAGCGCTGAAGGGCGCGATCCTGGAGCTCGGCCGCGAACCGCCCCACACCCATGTGCTGGGCCAGTTGGTCAAGCTGCTGGCGGCCGAGGGTCTTGATGTGACGGCCCTGGCTCCCCTGCCGCTGACGGCTCTGAGCCGGATGACCGTGACCAGCCGCTACCCCCTCGACGACACCCCACCGAGCGAGTTGTTCGATCCCCGCGACTCCGACCAGGCCCTCAGCACAGCGAAGGCGGTGCTGGCCTGGGTGGAGCAGCTGGATCAGCCGCACGGCTGAAACCTCGAGTCAGGGTCGATCACCAACCTGATCCTTGATGCCCACCAGCTGGCGATCCGGGAGCAACTCAGGTGGTTCGATGCCCTGATCGCCGAAGCCGCCATCCGCAGCCGCTGCGCCGTTCTGTTCTCCGAAGACTTCGGCCATGGGCGCAGGATCGCCGGTCTGGACGTGGTCAATCCCCTGAGGGATTGAGACAAAGCCAAAAGGGCGGACGAGCTCCACCAACGGGCGCCTTGACCAACGGCCTGATCCAGAGAGCGGCTTCGATCCGGATCGGAAGCCTGCCTGGGCTCCCGCGAGGCGACCGAATGATAATGGTGAGGTTGACGATGCTGGGCGCCGGGTGCGCCGCCCATGAACAACCCCGCCGCCATGGCATGCAATGGCGTCATCCCGGCCGCAGCAGTGCGGCCTGATAACAGCCGCGGCATCCAGGTCGACAACCTCCCGGAAGCTCTGCGGGAGCAGTTACTGCCTGCCCTGGAGACCCTGGTGCAGCAGGTGGAGCCGGAAGGCCTCTGGCTGTTCGGCAGCTGGGCACGGGGTACGGCCAGCCGGCGGTCGGATGTGGATCTTCTGGTGATGGGCCTTGAGCACTGCCGCGTGCTCGATGCCTATGACGCGGTGCTGGAGGCGTTGCAGAACTGCCGGCTGCCGTTGCAGCCGCTGGTGGCCACGCCCCAGCTGCTGGCCCGACATGGCGACACCCCCTTCTGGCGCACGGTGCGCCTGGAGGCGATTCCCCTGCTGGCGGGCAGCCACTTCCCATGAGCCTAGAAAGCGCTCGCCAGAGGGCCAGGCTCTGGCTGCTTCAAGCCAAGGACGATCTGCGTGCGGCCCGCTTGCTCGAGGCTGGTGGCCAGCCGGCGCAGGCCTGTTTCCTGGCCCAGCAGGTGGGCGAGAAGGCACTTAAGGCTTTGCTGGCTGCGGAGGATCGAGACTTGCGCAGCCATTCGCTCACAGGCCTGCTCCGCGAACTGGGTGACCAGCCAGCCCAGGACTGGCAACGGCAGGCCCGCCTGCTCGACAAGCTCTACGCCCCCACGCGCTATCCGGATGCCCTCGGCGATGAGCTGCCGGCCGATGTGTTCGGCCCCGAGGACGCCGCCGCCGCCTTGGAAACAGCGACCGCATTGCTCGACTGGGCGGGCGAACAACTGACCTGAGACTGTCCCGCGGAGTGTGAGCCAGCAGCCCCTGGAAACAGCGAACTTCCCGCGTCGACGCACCGACCGCCGTGGGCGAACCGTGACAGACCCAGGAGGCCAACTACCGATTAATCGGTCAATCGGGGCGGCTCGGGGGCTTCAATCTACTCATTAATGAATAGATCGGAGCCTTTCAGCGAGGGCCATCTACTGATTAATGGGTAGACCAATGATGGGACCGGCACAGCATGATAAGCAAAAAATGGGGGGCAGCAAATTTGCCGCAGATCCATGCACTCCGGTGGCGCCTTTTTCATCTTCGATCAGGAAAGAGTTCATTTCCGGCACTTCTTCGCCTGGCGAAGTTTCGCTGTTATCTTCGCGGCCGCAGCACCTCAAGCGATTCATGGTTCGCGGTGCCGTGAGTGCCGCCTTGCTGGCGACCTGGCCCTCCGCGTCGGCTCATGCCTTGACCTGGAATTGGTCCTTCGATGGATCAGTGCAGGGAACCTTTACCACTGCTGGAACAACCGCAGTGGCCAATACCTTTCAAACCATCACTGCAATAACTGGCACATACACCTATTCCGATGGCACCTTCGACATCACAGGCTTATCCTCATCATTTGGCGCGACAAATGATTTTCAGCTGGACGGATCCGACCCATCCCCAATTATTGTTAAGCAGGATGGAATTCCATTTTCTCTCGACAATGGCGGTGGAATCAACCTGTTTAGAAATAACCCTCCTATTCCAGGCCCTCTTGATAGTATTGCTTTCCAACCATTGCCCTCACTCTCCCTTCGGCCTCGCTGCTGCTGGCCCGCCTGCTTGATGCCGCTTGGCAGCTTCGCGTTAGCGGGGTGTTGATCAACGCCTCCCCCTTCCCCCTGATCGGCCTGGTGCTCCTGCATGTGGCCGCCAGCCTCTGCAACGCCAACAAAGCCAGGCCTTGGCCAGCAGCAGCGAGTTACGCCGTGCCACCGAGCAGTTGAAGCAAATGCGCCAGGTGCTCAACACCGCCACCACCATCCCGGAGCACGAGCAACGCTTAACCGCATTGGAGGGGCCCCGCCTGGATGCGGCCGATCGCAGCCTGCCCCTGCCGCTACTGCGCAGCCGGATCGCGGCCCTTCTCGATCAGGCCGCCAGCCGGCTCGAGCGCGCCCGCTCCGCCGCGCCACCCACCAGCCCCAGGACACTGCTGGGCGAGATCGCCCGCACCGGCCTGGCCTGCCTCGCCCTGGCCGTGGGTTAAGCCGGCCTGGCCTGGCGGACCCGGCAAGGAACTTTCGCTGCTGGAGGAGCTGCAGATCAGCTGGGACAACTGGCGCCACCATGGGCGGGGCCGATGGTGCCTCGGCCCACTTGGGCGCTCGGGCCCTGGCGTTGTGCACAAGGACTATCTGCGGAGAATCGGTGAGGCGGCGAATGATGAGAACACTTCACGGAGGTGAGCCTGCGCCGGGGCAAGACTCCAGGCGACCATGATCCTCCCAACGATCGAGATCGCATTGAACCGGTGGTGGTGAATTCCGGAACCGTCGCTCAGGCCTTCTGAGAGGGCGTTTCCTCCACCCCCCAGGGATCGGCAAGCTCGGTGGCTGCGGGTGGATCGAGCTGCGGCTCCTGCAGCGCCTCCGGCGTTTCATCGGAGGCACCCCACAGGTCCGCCTCGCCCACATCAAAGCCTGCCCCGCGGGCGATCTCCGCCACGGCGGCGGCATCGGCGGCGGTGCTCAATGCCTCCTGGAGATCGGGATCCACCTCCGCCTGGCGCAGGAAGGCCTCCAGCGCCACCGGCAGCGGCTCGTCCAAAGCGTCCGCTTCGAAACCGAGTTCAGCAGCGAGCGCATCAGCTACGGCGCCATCGGCATCAGCGCCATCAGCGGCGGCGCCATCCACAGCAACGCGGTCGATTCCGCCCCCTGCGATTCCGCCGCCAGCAATCCCGCCCGCAGCGATTCCACCGGCAGCGCCATCGCCGCCGGCGCCGGTTGCTTCGATCACCACGGTGTAGCTCACCAACTCCAGCGCCTCTGGCTCCTCATCGCTGGCCTCCCACACGTCTTGCGCGCTCACCCCGAAGCCGGCGACGCGGGCCAGGGCCGCGACCGCCTCCGCATCCGGGGCCGAGGCGAGCACCCGCTGCAGATCGGGGTCGAGCTCCACCTGCTGGAGAAAGGCATCGAGTTCGGCCTGGGGAGCATCCTGCGGGGTTGCCAGAATCTCGATCACCTCCAGCACCTCCAGTGGTTCGCCGCTGGCCGCCAGGAGATCCTCCTCGGTCACGGCAAACCCCGCCGCATGGGCAATCGCCGCCACGGTGGCCGCATCGGGGGCAGTCGCCAGGGGGCGCTCCAGAGAGGGATCCTCCTGGGCCCGTGCCAGGAAGGCTTCGAGTTGCTGCAGGGACATCGGCTCGGCGGGCTCTGCCTCCATGCCTAGCAACTCCGCCTCGTGCCGCCCAGCCCCTGCCCCTCAGGCGCTGCAGGCCGGGCAGCCCCTGCCGCATCGAGGCACCGTCGCACCGCCGCCAGGTCGGCGCGGGTGTGCCAGCGGGGGGTGCCCTCCGCCTCGGAGGCATTGCGCAAGAGATAGGAGGGATGGAGCAGGGGCATCAGGGCCCGGCCCGCAAACAGCGGCCCTTCGCCGGGCCGCCACTGGCCCCGCAGGCGGGTGATGCCCCCCTTCACCCCGAGCACCGCCTGCAGCGCCGTGGCCCCCACCAGCAGGATCAGGGCCGGATCCACCAGGGCGATCTGCCGCTCCAACCAGGGCAGGCAGGCGGCCAGCTCAACGGGGGTGGGGCGCCGGTTCTGGGGCGGGCGGCATTTGATCGCATTCGCGATGTAGAGATCCCGCTCAGGATCCAGGCCGGCGTCGGCCAGCAGGCGATCGAGCAGCTGGCCGGAGCGCCCCACGAAGGGGAGGCCCAGCCGGTCTTCGTCGGCGCCGGGGGCCTCACCGATCAGCAGCAGCCGGGCAGAAGGATTGCCGCGGGCGAGCACCACCTGGGTGCGTCCCTCCGCCAGGGGGCAACGGCGGCACTGGCGGCATTCCGTCGCCAGGAGGTCCAGGGACTCCATCGTTCCGTCGTGCTACAGGCGGCGCCATCCTCCACGCATTGGCCGGCGCATGATGCAGGATGGCCCGATTGTCGATACGCGCCCGCTCAATGCCGGCCCTGATCAAGCTGTCCGCCCGGGCCGGGGCGCTCCAGCCTTCACTCACCCTCGCGATCACCGCCAAGGCCCGCCAGCTGCGCGCCGAAGGCCACGATGTGTGCAGCCTCTCGGCCGGCGAACCGGACTTCGACACGCCCGCCTTCATCCGCCAGGCCGCCAGCGAGGCCCTGGAGAGCGGCCACACCCGCTATGGCCCGGTGGCCGGTGAACCCGCCCTACGGGCCGCCATCGCCGCCAAGCTCAGCGAAGAAAACCGGGTGCTCACCAACAGCGAGCAGGTGCTGGTGACCAACGGCGGCAAGCAGGCCCTCTACAACCTCTTCCAGGTGCTGCTGGATCCAGGTGATGCGGTGCTGCTACCGGCGCCCTACTGGCTCAGCTACCCGGAGATGGCCCAGCTGGCCGGGGCTTCCGTGCAGTTCATCCCCAGCGATGCCGCCAGCGGCTTCCGATTCGATCCGGCCACCCTCGAAGCGGCGATCACCCCCGAGAGCCGGCTGCTGGTGCTCAACAGCCCCTCCAATCCCACCGGCATGGTGCTGGGCAAGGCCGAACTGGAAGCGATCGCCGCGGTGCTGCGCCGCCATCCTCGGGTGGTGGTGGTGTGCGATGAGATCTACGAATTCCTGCTGGCCCCCGGCCACAGCCACCACAGCCTTTCTGCCGTGGCGCCGGATCTGGCCCACCGCATCTTCATCGTGAACGGCTTCGCCAAGGGCTGGGCGATGACGGGCTGGCGGATCGGCTGGCTGGCCGGTGCCCGCGAGGTGATCGCCGCCGCCAGCGCCCTGCAGAGCCAGAGCACCAGCAATGTGTGCACCTTCGCCCAGTACGGAGCCCTGGCGGCAATCACCGGCTCACGGGACTGCGTGCGGACCATGGCCGAGGAATTCAACCGCCGCCGCACCCTGCTCAGCGATGGCCTTCAGAGCATCCCGGGGCTGAAGCTGCTTACACCGGAAGGGGCCTTCTACGCCTTTCCCGATGCCAGCGCCTGGGGCCTCGATTCGATGACCCTCTGCAACCGGCTGCTGGAGGAGGTGGGGCTGGCCGTGGTGCCGGGGGTCGCCTTCGGCGACGACCGCTGCATCCGCCTCTCCTGCGCCGCCTCCGATGCCACGCTGCTGGATGGCCTTGAGCGGCTGCGGCGATTCCAGGCGAGCCTCTGAGCGCCAAGCCAGCAAAGCCATGGCCGCCAGGGATGCTCCGAGCCGTTGGGCCCGAAGTGGCCGCCTATGGGCTCCTAACCTGACAGCCCACATTTGAAGCCTCTCCGCCCGTGCAGCTCCAGGCCCTGCGCTCGGTTCCCCTCCACCTCGGAGCGGGCAGCGACATCCGCCGAAGCCTGGAGCGCCTGGCGGTGGAGCTCAACGCCAGCGGCTTCGTGCTCGGCGTGGTGGGTAACCTCTCCCAGGCCTCCTTTCAGTGTCCTGGCCAGGCCGGACCCACGATCCTGGAGGGCGACCTGGAAATCATCACCCTGCAGGGCACAATCTCGCCCCATGGGGTACACCTGCACCTGAGCTTCTCCGATGGGGCCTGCCAGGTGTGGGGCGGCCACCTGGAGCCCGGCACTCTGGTGCAGAAGGGGGCCGATCTGTTGGTGGGGCTGCTTGAAGCGGGCGGCGGAACAAGCGAGGCCCCATTCGGCCATCCCAGCCCCCGGCAAGCGGATCGGCTCCACCCCGCCGTCACCACCGCCAACACGGTGCTGCAGACACCCGATGCGACCGCAGCGCTGGCAGGGGTGAGCGCGGGACAGGCCGCGACGGCGTCCAGCGAACCCCGGGTGGAGATCGCCGTGCTGGCGGGCTGCCCCTACAGCGCCCGCGCCCTGCGCATGCTCCGCACCCTCGGCATCGCTTACCGGGTGGTGCCCCCGAGCGGCGGCGGATCCCTTCCCCAGGTGCACATCGATGGGGTGGCGATCGGCGGCTACGACGCCCTGGCCGACCTACATGGCCGCGGCGAACTGGAGGCCCTGCGCCGGGGCTGAGGCTGCGCCGATCGTTGGATCAACCGGCGCAGCGGCTCAACCGATCATTTATCGAGGAAGGGATCGGGCACCTGGCTGGCCTGGATCCGAGCCGGTAGAAACACATACCAGGAGAGCAGGGAAGTGCACTGGGCCGTCTGGGGCTTGCAGCGACCCTCGGCTCCCACCGCCTGGGGCCCTTCAGCGAGACGGAAATCGGTGGGCAAGGCCCGCATGATGCCGATCGAGGAGATCGAGCCATCCACTGAGTCTTTAATGATGGCTGAGCGCAGCGCCTGCACCGAGGTGCTGCCCATGCTCCGGTAGGGGTAGTAGTTAATAGTGGCGGTCTTGAGGAAATCGATGCCGGCGTTGGAGTTGAGGTAACGGCTCACCGCCCGCAGATCCACGGTGTAGCTCTTCGCCATTCCGGCGCGGACCTCCGTGGCGGTCCAACCGGAGCGGTTCAGGCCGCCTTCGAGGCCGCGGTCCGTCACGTCACCGCTGTCGACAAAGGTGTCAAAGGCCTGCTGCTGGGTCGACCACACGGCACCGCCGGTGGTCCAGCGGACGGGATTCTCGGCGGCGAAGGCTGGTGCCACGGCCATCAGACCGCCGGCACCAAGCACGGCGAGGGTGCAGAGATTCTTGAACACGGATCCAATGCGGAGATCCTTTTCAGCGTACGCATCGCTACAGGCTCTGACAGCGGTGGCAACGTCACTTGCGCCGCATTCGGCCACCGATTCCCCTCCGCCAACAGGGCTCAGGAACGGAAGCTCTGACCCGGTCCTCCAGCCGCGCCACCTCCAAGGCGGTGCCCCACCAGAGCAACCTCGGAGGCGGCGGCGCTGCCGCCCTGCACCAGGGTGGGCGAACGCGCCACGATGGCCAGCACGATTCCCTCCTACTCGTGGATCGCGAAGCCCATGAGGGTGAAGGTGGTGGTCACCGCACCCAATTGGACCATGGCGACGGAACGGCGCAGGGCCGCGCCTAGGAAGGAAAGACAAGGAACAGTCTGAACGGAGCTGCTACTGAAGGCAGAGATTGCAGGCCATCCTCGCGATCCTTTGCCAGGGGGCGGTGCCGGTGTGGATGGATGGATCCATGGGGCGATCAAGGCGGAAGGGTGAGAGCCCATGGCGGGGGAGTTGCTGCTGCGCTGGCAGGTTGATCAGGACGATCCCGAGGATCGAATTCCGGCTCTATGGCAGCGATCACACAGATGGAAGGAGCCGGATTGAGGAGCCTCGGAAGATCGGAGCGGGCCATGGCGGCAATCGGCCTGCCGCACACTCCAGCCTCTGCCGCTGAGGGCAGCTGCATGGATGTGGACAGGGGCCGGGGGAGCGGAGCTGGCCAGGGTTGGAGGACGAGCGAGGGGGAGAAGGGGCGAAGATTCGCATGGATTTCCATGCTGATGCAGCCTGGATCCCGCCCGAGGGGCTTGGAAACGGTCCGATGATTGGTTATGGTTGTGTTGTCGTGATGGGACAACAAGCATGCTGACCGGAAGTGAGCTCCTGGCCAAGGTCAAGGAGCTGGGCGATGTCTCCAAGTCTGAACTGGTGCGGGGCTGTGGCTATGTGAGCACCAAGAAGGATGGGAGCGAGCGGCTCAACTTCACCGCCTTCTATGAGGCCCTGCTGGAAGCCAAGGGTGTGAGCCTCGGTGAGGGCGGCGGAGCGGCCAAGGCTGGCCGAAAGCTCAGCTACGTGGCCACCGTTCAGGGCAACGGCAACCTGCTGGTGGGCAAGGCCTACACCGCCCTGCTTGATCTCCACCCCGGCGACGAGTTCGAGATCAAGCTCGGCCGCAAACAGATCCGTCTTGTGCCCGCCGGCTCCGTGGACGAAGAGTGATCGGCACATAGGCGATCAACAGGCCCGATGGCTGGATGCAAGGCCGCACGACTGATCGCTGCGGCTGATCCCCCGAATGCTTGAGCTCAGATTCTCTAGCTCAGCGCATCGCGGATCATTCAGCGAACACAATTGCCCCGCTCGGCCCCAGGCTGGCGGGGCTTTGGTCTGGTCACCCACCCTTGGCTGTGGTTCGGATGACAAGGTGAGAGACCTCCTACACCTTCCTCGACACCAACCACGCCGCCAACCTGTTTGCCCTCAAGGAACTGGCGATCAGATTGTCTCCAGTCCCTCCCTCTAGGGCGGCGCCTACAACCTGTTCCATTACACCCTGCTATTGACGCTGTGACCGTTGCATCTGATCGCAGCCGTAGCCTGATCGATTCGGGCGGGGGTGATCTCTTGAGGGTGCTATTCGAAGGCGTGTTCAACAACCAGGGTGTGGTGCCGTGAGCCGAGAGGGATGGAATCTGGACGAGCTGGTGGACTCCCTGCGGGGGTGCCGCGAGCGGTCACCGCTCAACAACCGCAGCACCATCAAGCCGGCGGCGCTGCCCTCGCCGAAGGTGCTCACGAAGGTGATGGAGTCCCTCATGGCGGCGCTCTATCCCCGCCGACTCGGTCCCACGGGCGCCGAACACGGAGCCGTGGCCCTGAGGGAGGCCCGCATCGATGAATTCGTGGGCCTCACCCTCCACGACTCCCTCCTGGCGCTTCGGGATCAGATCCGTATCGAACTGGTGGCCCGCGCAACAACCGACGACAGCCCTGGCCTGGAGGAACAGCAACAGGCCACCGCGATCACCAGCCGCTTCGCCGTCCAGCTACCTCGCATCCGCACCCTGCTCGACTCCGACCTGGATGCCGCCTACCGGGGCGATCCTGCGGCCCAGAGCCTCGATGAGGTGCTGGTCTGCTATCCGGGGGTGCAGGCGATCATCCATCACCGCTTCGCCCATGCCCTGCATGGCCTTGGCGCTCCCTTGGTAGCCCGCATCATTGCCGAGAACTCCCACTCCGCCACCGGCGTGGATATCCATCCAGGCGCCACGATCGGTGAAAGTTTCTTCATCGACCATGGCACCGGTGTGGTGATCGGCGGCACCGCCGTGATCGGTGATCGGGTGCGGCTTTATCAAGCCGTGACCCTGGGGGCGAAATCCTTTCCCCTGGATGATCAGGGAGTGCTGGTGAAGGGTGAGCCGCGCCATCCCATCGTCGAAGACGATGTGGTGATTTATGCCGGGGCGACCATCTTGGGCCGGGTCACGATCGGCAAAGGCGCTCAGATCGGTGGCAATGTGTGGCTCACCCGCAGCATCGCGGCGGGCACCACCATCACCCAGGCCAAGGTGATCTCTGAGACGTTTGGGGAAGGCGGCGGGATCTGACAGGCCGCGACCTCGGGGGGCTAAGCGGAGGGTGCGAGAGGGGATGGTCAGGAGACCTCAGCTGGCCTTCGTAGCGGGAGCTCAACCGAGAGGCGGCCGCTTTGCCGGGTAACGGCCGCTCAGCCGGCCGGAGTAGCCAGCTCAACAGGCAGCCCCACCAGATCCGCACTCACCTGCCAGAGGGCGTTGGCCAGCTGATCATCGCGAGCCTCGGCGCTGGGCTCCGCGGGCTCGAACTGCAGCCGCCCCGGGCACAGCAGGCGATTGACGCCGTAGTGGAATCCAGCCTCCGCCTTGGGATCAGTGGCCAGGGCCGCCAGCAGGGATCCGGCCTGCTCCGGGCTGGCCGTGATCCGCAGCAGATCGCGGGCCACCAGGGCAAAGAACCGCTGTCCCCAGGGGTTATGGCGGCGGCTGTAGCGGAAGAAGCCGCCTTCCTCGCGAGGGATCACCAAGCCCGGACTCCAGGCCAGCACGGGCATCGGGGTGCCCCGTATGCAGAGGCGGCGCGCCAGCTCCCGGGCAAAGAGCAGGTTGCAGAGCTTGCTGTCCTTGTAGGCCTTCTCGGCATTGAAGGGCGACTGACCATCGACCATTGCGAAGCCCGACCCGCCGCGCAGGCCCTCAAGGTTGGCCAAGCCCGCCGGCAGGCCCACCCGACCGCCGGCCGTGCCGGGATCATGCACCTCCGAAGCGGTGACCACCACCCGGGGGGAGCGGCCCGCATCCAACAGGGGCAGGAGCCGCTGGCAGAGCGCCTGGTGGGCGAGGTGGTTCACCGCGATGATGAGCTCATGGCCCTGGGCGGAACGGCGGGGTTCGGGAGCCCCGGCCTCCTGGAGACCGGCATTGAGCACCAGGGTGTCGATCGGCGTGCGGCGCTCGAGCAGCTCAGAGGCGCAGCGCTCGACGCTGGCCAGGTCGGCGAGATCGCAGACGGGAGCGTGGATGGTGGGGGAAGCCCCGGCCCCAGGCGAGGCCACCGGAGCGCCGCTGGGCTCCGAGGAGAGCGGCTGGGGAGGGATTTCGCTAGAGCGGGTCGCCAGAAGCCGCTCCACGGTGGCCACCGCGGTGGCCTGGTCCCGGCAGGGAAGAGTGAGGGCATGGCCCGCATGGAGCAGCAACCGGGCCGCCTCGAAACCGATGCCGGAACTGGCGCCGGTGAGCAGGATGCGCCGGAGTGGCTGGAGAGCCACTGGGTGGGAAGCCGGAGATTGGGCGGTCATGGCGGCACCCTATGCACGGCCAATGGAACCGCTGCCTAGATTCCCGCCTCTGGAAACCGGAAACACCCCGAGATGGGAAGTCAATGGGAGAACTTCCTGCAGAACCTGGGCGAGTGGCACGGCTCCTTCGCCTCCCTCGATGCCAGCGGCACCCTGCGGGACTGCAGCCCCTCGATCCTCAGCCTCACCCAGGGCGATGGGGAGCGGCTGGTGCACTTCAGCCTGCGCCGCTTCGGCCATGGGCCCGACGCCCCACCCACCCGCGAGATCAGCCAGGAGTACCGCTCCCTCGGCAAACAGGTGGTGTTCTTCGCCTCGGGCTCCTTCTGCAAGGGCTCCCTGCAGGTGGCACCCGGCACGGCTTTCGGCGCCGAATTCGGCTTCGTGGCCGGCGACCGGCGCCACCGGCTGGTGCAGCTCCACAGCCCCGAGGGAGCCTTCGAGAGCCTGGTGCTGATCCGTGAGTTCCGCGCCGGCAGCGGCGCCACAGAGCGCCACCCCCTGGAGGCCGATCACCTACTGGGCATCTGGAGCGGCGAGGCCGCCACGATCAGCGCCGACTGGCCGGAACCGGATGTCTCCCCCTGCCGCATCGATATGACCCGCGATGGCAAGGGCAGCATCGTCATTCACACCCAGATCGGCGCGTTGGAGGAGAGCAACGGCTCCGGAGCCGAGCAGTTGCTCCTGCTGCCCGACAGCGGTTACTGCCTGGCACCGCTGCAGGTGAGCCACCGAGAGGCCTTCACCGTGGAGGCCGGCTGGCTGCCCTCCCCCGGCCGGCTGGAGCGGCTGATCCGCCGCTACGACGCCAGCGGCGCCTGGATCTCCGCTACCTGGATCAGCGCCACGTCCGGCTGAAGCCGGTCTCGCCGGCTCCGGAAAAGGACGGCACCCAAGAGATCGGTGCCGAATTGGTCCTTCCCTCAATCCACCTGCTACGGCCCTCAATCCACCAGATACGGATCCAGGAAGCTCAGCGGCCGGGCCATGGTGGCAGAGAAGCCGAGGATGCCTCGGTCGCGGTAGCTGTAGAGGAGCGAGTCGTCGACCTCCAGCAGGAAGGTGCCGCCCCGCTGGGTGAGGAAGTCGTCGCGCGGGACATAGGTGCGCCACTGGCCGAGCACCTCGGCCATGTTGGCCAGCCGCACCGTGGCCAGCTCGAAGGGCCGCTGGAAACCACTCCCCCCCGCCCTGGCGAAGAAGGAACCCTTCAGGGGAGGCAGGGGACCGGCCTGGATCGTGGCGTCGTCGGCGATGCGCTGGGGAGCGGAGCGATCGCCGGTGTAGCCGCGCAGCACCTCGGCCAGGGTGCCGGGCGAGCCGATGCCCGCGCACATCAACAGCAGGGCCGGCCAGGCGCCGCCGGGGGTGGCCAGGCCCCCATAGAGCCCCAGGGCCCGGTGGAGGTTCGGCTCGGCGTCCACCAGCAGGCGCTCGCGGGGGAAGCCGGTGTAGGCGCAGAAGCAGTCGGCGCCGGCCTCATTGCCGATGGCGATCGCCAGCGGGCTGATGGCAGCGGCCTCCAGCCTGGACAGCAGCGGCACCAGGGCCTGGGCGTATTCGAGGCTGTCGAAATCACCGAGCTGGCTGAGCAACAGCACCAGGCGGCGACGGCCGGAGCCCATGCCGTTCAGCGCGGCGAGGCGTTCCAGAAGGGGAGGGGGAGCTTGCATGGCCGCCACCGTAGGGGGCGCGGAGAGGCAGCCAGTGAGTCGGGCCCTGTCAGCAAGAGTCACCCCTGAGAAGATCTTGTGGTCCATGCCGATGCATCTGCGCAGTGGTCCAAGGCGGTGGCTCCGCGCAGAGCGTCAGAAGCGACCTTGATGGCATGGGCTCCAGGCCGGTGCTTCAGAGAAACGGATGCCAGTGGCAGAGCGGCCCTTGGCCGCCGCCGATCGCCAGGGCATGGCGCAGGCCGCCCTCCACATAGGTCTTGGCGGCCACCACCGCATCGGCCAGGGCCAGGCCCCGCGCCCGGTGGGCGGTGATCGCGGCGCCGAGGGTGCAGCCGCTGCCGTGGGTGTGGGGGGTGTCGATCACCGCGCCCACCAGCCAGCGCCCGGGTTCCGCACCGGCCAGGAGGTAATCGCGGCCCCGCAGCTCCGCCAGCCCGCCACCCTTCACCAGCACCGCTGCCACCCCCTGCTTTCGCAACGCCGCGGCAGCCCGTTCCACATCGGCGGCCGAAGCGATGGGCAGGCCACTCAGCAGGCGAGCCTCGTGAAGGTTGGGGGTGAGCAGGTCGGCCAGGGGCAGCATCAGGTCGCGGTAGGCCTGGATCGCCTCGGGCTCCAGCAGCACCGCCCCAGCCCGCGACACCATCACCGGATCGATCAGCTTCGGGATCGCCAGCGGCGCCAGGGCCCGGGCCGTGGCCTCGATCAGGCCCCGGTTGAGCAGCATGCCGGTCTTGAGAGCCGCCACCGGCAGATCGCTGAGCACCGCCTCGATCTGGGCCGCGAGCGCCTCGGGTGACAGGGCATCAACCCGGCTCACGCCGCAAGTGTTCTGGGCGGTGATGCAGGTCAGGGCCGAGCAGCCATACACCTGCAGCGCCGTGAAGGTCTTGAGATCGGCCTGGATGCCAGCCCCACCGCCGGAATCGCTGCCGCCGATCGTGAGCGCGATCGCTGGTGAGGCGCCTGCGGGCTGGGCTGGGGGCTGATCTGGGGGCTGGGCTGAATCCTGAGCCATCAGGTTGCCTCCAACCGCCACAGGCCTGGTAGGAGCCATGGTGGCAGGGTGTCGGACCCTTGGAGCGCGCGGGGATGGTGCCGCCTTGCAGGACGGGCCTCAGGCCGCCTGCAGGTCGAGCTGGCGATCGCGGGCGAAGAAACCCTCCCGCCAGGCATCGCCCTTGCGGGCCCAGATCCAGTGGTCACCGTTGATGCGGTTGGAGAAGAAGCTCAACTGCTGCACGGTGATTTGAAAGCCTTTGTCGGCGGCGATGGCCACGATCGCTTCCGGGGTCTGAGCATCGCGCAGCCGCTCCTGCACGGCGGTATTGAAGGTGGCCAGTGCGGCGAAGAGATAAAACTGTTCAGACGCCATGGTGGTTAGTTGGGGTGAACATGCCATCAAGGTATGCAGCGCCAGGGCGCCGGGAGGTGCCTGGATTCACCGCCGCCCATCGCTGTAATCACCCGGGCGGGTGGTGGAAATGGCCGCGGGCTGTTCCGGCTCCGAGCGAGTGATCTGCAACTCCCGGAAGCCCGTTTGCGGGTCGACACCGCGGCGAAAGGTCCAGCCCGGCAGCCAGGCCACCAGCAGTTCGGCGGTGGTGCGAACCAGGGAGCCCTCCAGGAGATGGCCGCCGGCCACCCGGCCATCCGCATCGGTCACGCTGAGGTGCAGGTGGGCCCCATCGATGCCCAGGCTGCCGGCGAGGCTGAGGATCTCGTGATTGCCCGGGAGCGTGGAAGCCCCATCGCGGCCGGCGAAGCGCAACCGCACCGGCGCCAGGCTGCCGATGCCGCTGATCACCACGCCGGCCCGTTCTCCCCGCTGGAGGGGCAGGCCGACCAGGGCAAGAAACAGATCGGTGCCGGGGGTGAGGCGGAGCGGTTCGAGCTTCATGGCTCCCTGGCCGGCGAAGGGATCGGTGTCCCTAATTGACTGGCAAACTAGGGGCGCCGTGAGTGACCGGCCCGAACCCGATGCTCCACCCCCCCTGTCCACAAAGCCGGTGGAGGTTGCTCTCCTGATGGCCGGCCAGGGCAGCGAGGAGTTGAGGAGTCTGCTGCTGGTGGGGGGGCTGGTTTTAGCGCTGATCTACTGGAAGATCGTGCTCAGCCTCCTGCTGGTGGTGGGGATTGGGGCTGGGTTGATCACCCTGGCGCAGGCCCTGCGGGTGGCGAGGCTGCGCAGCATTGCCAGGGCGGCCCAGCGCCGCTTTGCCGGCGATGTCTGCCGCATCGATGAGCGCTTCGCCTTAGTCGAGGCGATCGACAGCGAAGGACACGCAAGCCAGGCCCGCCTGCTGCTGCACATCGCCTCGATCGAACCCCGGGCCGGGGAACTGGCCCTGGTGCGGGAGGTGCATCGACTCACCCCGCCGGCGGATCTGCGCGGCATCGCCAGCAACCTGGGCTTCGCCGATTTTCTGGAGGGGCAGGGGATCACGATGGTGAATGACCTTGCGGTGGAAGCGAAGGCCACCCAGGCCGCCATCACGTGCCTGCGGGAAGTCGATTGGGCCAGCCAGTCGCTGCAGACCATGGCGGAGATGATCGCCTCCACCCGCGACACCCTGGCCAAGGCCCGGGGCAACGAATTGCTGGAGCCGGCGATTCCCCAGCTGGAGGAGGCCCTCGGGACCTTCACCCAGGAGGAGAGCAAGCTGACGGGCCATCTGCAGGACTCGATGCGGATGCTGGGCAAATTGCACGACTTCCTGGGCGTGCCGGAAAAGCTTCGGCCGATCCTGAACTTCGATCTCGATGGCCTGTTTGATCCAGCCCGCCGCCGCGACCTGGAGATCTCCTTTCAGGAGGTGGTGAGCCTCAATCAGGCCTTCGGGGAGCTCTCAAGGGATCGATTGGCCTGAGGCGACCCGCCGACCCAAGCCAGACGGCTCAAGCAGTGATGGGAATCACCCGATCGCGGCCGGCATGCTTCGCCCGGTACATGGCGGCATCGGCCCGGGCCACCAGCGCATCTACGCTCTCGCCGCGCCGAGCTGGGGCTGCACCGCTGGCGATATCCAGAGGATCCGGCCGGCCTGGTCCTGGAGACAGACCACCTCGCTGATGCTCTCTGCCAGGAGCCCCAGGTGCTGGGCGGGATCGAGCGGAGAGACCGTGAGGACCTGATGAGCGGTGAAATCGACTGCGGGGGAAGGGTGGCTACTCGGCTCGTCGCCCTGCGATGTCACTGGTGCCGATACCCCACAACCCGCTTACGCCTGTTGCAATTGTGCCCCAAAGTTGCACCAGCGCAGGCTGGAATGCAGGAACTCGCAGCATGGCGCAGGCTCCCGGCTCCGCAGCAGCGGTGCCTCAACGATCAGCGGTTCCTGTCGTGCACACCGCCAGACCAGCGGATCGGCTCCACCACGAACAGGATCCAGGGGATCAACCCCTTAGGCCCTTTCTCACGTGCATCTGAGCATCGGCTGCCAGCTCGACCTGCGTTGCGAGGCGGCCACCCCCCTGCTGGCCCTAGTGCATCCCCACGCCAGCCTGGTGCCGGATCTGGTGGCACCGGAGCGCCTGGAGCTCGCCCCCGAGCGCACCTATGAGGTGCTGGCCGACCAGAGCGGCAACCGCTGGTGTCGCCTGCTGGCTCGCCCCGGCACCACCCATTTCCGCTACGCCGCCACGATCCACTGCCCAGACAGCACCGATCCCGTGCTGCCCGCGGTGGGGGCCTGCCCCGTCGAGGCCCTGCCGATCGACACCTACCGCTTCCTCAACGCCAGCACCTACTGCGATACGGCCGCCCTGATGGAGCTGGCCTGGAGCACCTTCGCGGGGATTCCACCCGGCTGGGCCCTGGTGCAGGCCATCTGCGACTGGGTGCATGGGCGGATCCGTTTCGACTACAACGCGATCCATCCCCACAAGCGGGCCAGTGATGCCCTCGCCGAGGGTGCCGGTGTCTGCCGCGACTACGCCCACCTGGCGATCAGCCTCTGCCGCTGCCTCAACATCCCCGCCCGTTACTGCACCGGCTACCTGGGTTACACCGGCATTACCCCGACCGCGGCGCCGGTGGATTACTCCGCCTGGTTCGAGGTGTTCCTGGCCGACCGCTGGCATGTGTTCGATGCACGGCACAACTTCCCCCGCTGCGGCAGGGTTTTGATCGCCCGCGGGCGCGATGCCGCCGATGTGCCCTTCCTGCGCTCCTTCGGCGCCCACCAGCTCTGCGGCTTCACGGTGATCACCGAACCGATCGCGCTGACCAGCTCCGGGGAGCCGGCCCACCAAGCCGAGCCGCTTCTGGAGCAGGCCGCCACGTTCGGTTAATTGGTGACGCCCTTCCTTTTCTGTAGCGACCATTGCATCGCAAGGCACCAGCCCTTGTGTTGGCTTAGTGGCAGTAATCTCCCCAATCCCTAAACCCGCCCATGCCCTCCCCAGCGCGTCTCCAGGCCCTCCAGACGATTCTCCAGCGGCCTCCCACGCCGGTCGAGCCGGCGGCGCCCCTGGAGGAGACCTGGGCCAGCGATGTCTTCGGCCTCGACTCCATGCGCTCAGCGCTGCCCAAGGGGGTGTTTCGTTCGATTCAGCGCTCGATCCGCGACGGCAGCAAGCTGGATCCCTCGGTGGCCGATGTGGTGGCCCAGGCGATGAAGGACTGGGCCACCGCCCGCGGCGCCCTGTATTACGCCCACGTTTTCTATCCCCTCACCAACCTCACCGCCGAGAAGCACGACGGCTTTATCGCGCCCCAGTCCGACGGTACGGCGATCGCCGAGTTCTCCGGCAAGCTGCTCGTGCAGGGTGAACCCGACGGCTCCTCCTTCCCCAACGGCGGCCTGCGCACCACCTTCGAGGCCCGCGGCTACACCGCCTGGGATGTCACCAGCCCCGCCTGGCTGATGCGCACCCCCAACGGCGTGACGCTCTGCAT
>Ga0209299_1000487_pt1 | contig 22302 bp, 21 predicted proteins | sample S_140806_MF_Meta_FD_187326 | JGI IMG/M metagenome (GOLD analysis project Ga0209299, IMG submission 187326) | Freshwater microbial communities from Lake Simoncouche, Canada to study carbon cycling - S_140806_MF_MetaG (SPAdes) (version 2) | ecosystem: Environmental > Aquatic > Freshwater > Lake ...
GCGGAAGGTTTTGAGCTTTTGCATGACCCATTCTCCCAGGCAGATCCATTGCTGTCACTAGGATCTGGGCAGATTCATGGGCGTCTGTGGAGAGGCGCTGGGCGATCTATGCGCAACAGCCTCCTAGCTCCACAGGAGCGGGCCCCAGCGATGCCGCTCCCAAGGGCCCGTCAGGTGCTGCGCCGCAAGATAAATGCCTTTTTCATAAGCGGTGCCCCACTCGGCTGGCTGCTGATCCCCGAACAGCAAGCCGTGGAAATCTGGCGCGTCTCCAACGGCCCCGTGCTGCCCCTGAACGCCTCGAGCCTCCTGATGCCCGCTTTGTGGATCCCCTGCTGCCTGGCTTGCATCTGGACCTGCCTGAACTCTGGGCGGCTTCAGGGAAGCGGGCCTTTTCAGGTGGCGAGCATCCGATCAGCGCTGCGGCCGGAGGGATGCACTCTGTGTAGGGTCAGCTCAGCTGGATGTGGGGAGCCCGTAGAGATCAATGCAGCTTCGCTGACTTGGACTTGATCCTTGCCAGGCTGAGGCGCTGATCTGCTGCTCACCCGGGTGGTAGTTCAAGATCTCTACAGATTTTGAAAGCCAGCCGTTCATCGATCTCCGAATGTCGTGGGATCGCAGGATCCCGTGAATTCAAGAGCCTCTCGAAGAACCAGCCGCAGAGAAGCCAGAAGCTCCTTGCGGGTGTGTTCCTGAGCATTCACCCCAGGCACTTCTTCGAAGCGCCATCACCACTGTGGCGTTGCTCGATCAGGTTCCCTTTCGGTTGGACCAGCGGCTCACGGACAGCTCACCCTCGATCCTTCAGCACCGCCCCCGCAAACTCGGGCAGGGCCAGCATCCGCCGCCAGCGGGTTGGTTCTTTCACCAGCCGGTAGAGCCATTCAACCTGCAGGGCGCGCATCCACTTTGGGGCACGCTTTTTGGTGCCGGCCCAGATATCGAAGCTGCCGCCCACCCCCATCCAGAGGCCGCCGCGGCGTCCGGCCAGGCCGTGGATCCAGGTTTCCTGGCGGGGCACCCCCAGGGCTGCCAGCACCAGATCGGGCCGGGCCGCCAGCAGCCGCCGCTCCAGCTCGGGCCATTCGGCGGCCTGGAGATAGCCGTGGCTGGCGATCACCAGATCCAGGCCGGGCAACTCGCGCTGCAGCCGGGCTACGAGGGTGTCCATCACCTCGGGGCTGGCGCCCACCAAGGCCACCCGCCACCTGTGGCTGGCGGCGTGCTCCAGCAACCTCCGGGCCAGCTCGATGCCCGGCGACCGGCGCACCCGGAATCCCTGGCGCCCCAGGGCCCACACCACGCCGGCCCCATCGGGGATCACCAGCTCGGCCGCCTCGATCACGGCGCCCAGCTCGGGATTGGCCCTGGCCGCCATGGTCATCTCGGCGTTGAGGGTCACCACCTGGCCGCCGGTCGGGGTGGCGAGATGGCTGGCAGCCGTCCCCCCGTGCAGGGCGAGGGCAGCCTCGAAGACATCGCCGCAGACATCCACGGGTAGCCCTAGCACGCGGGCACGGACCGGGGCCGTCACGGTTGCTGCCATGGGTGGGTGGGGCGGCGGAAGAGAATCTATGGCCTGGGCACGCGCCAAGATGATGGCCAGCCAACCAGCCACCAATCGCTCCGGTTCAGCTATCCCTTCCTCCGATCCTGGTTTCCCAGCCGCGCCGTTCTCCGGCCCGCCCCCCGAGCCCATGAGCTCCACAGCCGCCTGGCGCCGCCTCCAGGATCTCGACCGCCAGATCGACGCGGTGGTTTTGCAGCGGCAACACCCGGTGAGCGGCCTGCTGCCGGCCAGCACTGCCAACACCGTGCATGGCAACTACGGCGACGCCTGGGTGCGCGACTGCGTGTACTCCGTGCAGTGCGTTTGGGGGTTGTCCCTGGCCTACCGCCGCCTGCGGGGTCCCTGCCGCCGGGCCTTTGAGCTGGAGCAGCGGGTGCTGCAGCTGATGCGCGGCCTGCTCTCGGCCATGTTGCGCCAGGCCGCCAAGGTGGAGCGCTTCAAGACCAGCCTGCACCGCCTCGACGCCATTCACGCCAAGTTCAACACCGCCAGCGGCGAGCCCGTGGTGCCCGACGACGGCTGGGGTCACCTCCAACTCGACGCCACCGCCCTCTTCCTGCTGCAGCTCGCCCAGCTCACCCGCTCCGGGCTGGTGATCGTGCAGACCAGCCACGAGCGTGATTTCATCCAAAACCTCGTGTACTACGTGGCCCGCGCCTACCGCGTGGCCGACTACGGCATCTGGGAGCGCGGCGACAAGGGCAACCACGGCCTGCCGGAGCGCAACGCCAGCTCGATCGGCCTGGTGAAGGCTGCCCTGGAGGCCCTCGAGGGACTCGATCTCTACGGCCCCCATGGCGATGGCAGCTGCTGCCTCACCATCCCCCACGACGCGATCGTGCGCCTGCGCCGCGCCCTGCGCAGCCTGCTGCCCCGGGAATCGGCTAGCAAGGAGGCCGACAGCGCCTGTCTGGCGGTGATCGGCTATCCCGCCTGGGCGGTGGAGGACCCGAAGCTGGTGGCCCGCACCCGCGAGAAGATCCGCCGCGAGCTGGGGGGCCGCTACGGCTACAAGCGCTTCCGCCGCGATGGCCACCAGTGCGTGAACGAGGACGTGACCCGGCTGCACTACGAGCGGGAGGAGCTGGCCGAGTTCGAGCACATCGAATGCGAATGGCCGCTGTTCCTGGCTTATGAGCTGGTCACCGCCTGCTGCGAGGAGCGCTGGGAGGAGGCCCGCCACTGGCGGCAACGGCTCGCCGATGTGAGCGTGCTGGTGGAGGGGGTGCCCCTGCTGCCGGAGCTCTACCTGGTGCCCGCCGAGGCCCTGGAGGCCGAACGGCGCCATCCGGGCAGCCAGGCGCGGATCCCCAACGAGAACGTGCCCCTGCTCTGGACCCAGAGCCTCACCTGGCTGGGGGATCTGCTGCTGGAAGGCTTGATCACCCCGGAGGACCTCGATCCCTCCGGCCGCCGCCAGGGCACCCCCCTGGGGACATCCGAGGTGTTGGTGGCCCTGGCCCCCGCCGATTCAGGCGTGGCCCTGGCCCTGCGGGAGGCGGGCTTTCCAGCCGAGGATCCCGTGCTGGCGCTGGCCGGGGGGGGCGACGAGGCCAACCCCGTCGGGGTGCCCCTGGCGTTGCTCGCCTCCCTTCCCGACGATGATCCACCGCTGCGGCTGGCCAGCTCCCGGGAGCTGGCGATGCGGATGGCGTTCGTGGGGGCCAACCCGCGCCTCGGCCTCTCCGGCCATCCGTCGGTGCGGATGGAAACCATGGCCACGGCCCGCCTCTACCGCCATGGCGGCGAGCGGATCGCCTTCCTGCCAGCCGTGCTGGAGGACAACACCTTCTATCTCGCCGATGACCCGCGCCAGCTGGTGGACGCGGTGGCCAGCGAGGTGCGGCTGTTGCAGCGCCACTGGCGCGGGCCCGGCCTGCCGGTGCTGCTGGTGCCCGTGCCGGCCGGACCGTTCCGGCGCGATCCCGAGGCCTTCCTGGCCCTGGCCCATCAGCTGGCCAGCGGCGCTCTGGAGGGGGTGCCGGTGCAGCTCGCCAGCCACGAGGAGCTCGTGTGTCAGGCGAGCTGGGTGGAGCTGCCGGCTCAGGCGATTCCAGCCTGTGACCTGAGGCCGCGCATCCAGACCCTCCTCCCCCCCAGCACCAGTCGGGCGCCGCTCACCGCCCGCCAGGAGCAGGAACTCGAGGACCACTCCGAGGCCGACCTGGTGGAGCGCCTGTGGCGGAGCACCTCGTTGCAGGAACAGGCGGAGGTGCTGGAGTTGCTGGCGCGGCGCCTCGGTCCCCACGCCCGCCTGCAGGCTCCTGAGGGCCGGGCGCCCGTGTTGGCGATGGCCCTGCTGGAGGAGGTGTACCGCCGCGGCCTGGAGGAAGCCGACTGGAACGTGGTGCGGTGGGTGGCCGGCGCCATGGGCCTGGTGCACCCCCAGCTCGAGGATGCCCTCACCGACCTGCTGGTGCGTCAGAAGCAGGTGGTGGTGGGCCGCAACTACACGAACGAGTCGTTGATCAGCCAGCCCCAGGGCAGCAAGCGGATCGCCGCCATGATCCGCCGCTTCAGCGGTGAGGATGGCCGCGAGTGGATGCTCCAGCAGGAGCTGCTACTGGCGGTGGATGGCCTGGTCCGGCTGGAACCGGATCTCCTCAGCGGCACCCTCACCCTCCAGCTCGGCCAGTTGCTGCTGCTGCTCACGGGCGAACTGGCAGCGGAGGAGAACCTCAGCCCCAGCGATGCCTTCGAGGCCCTTTGCAGCCAGCCCCCCCATGGGATCCGCCGCCGCCTTCGCACCGTGCTGGCTGATGTGGATCACGCCAGGGCCTCCCTGCAGCGCAAGGAGCAGCTCCACCTGCGCGGTCGGGTGCGCTGGGAGGTTCCCGATCCCCTCGAAGAGCTGCCCGGCGGGGAGTGCTGGCTGCAGCACCGCATGCGGCTCGGGGCCCTGGGCCGGGTGCCTCGCGATTTCTATCCCGGCATCTGGGATCTGTTGCACCACTGCCGCGGCGTCGTGATCGGCGACAAGCTCGAGCGGCGCAACCGGCTGGAGAGCGCTCCGCTGGTGAGCGAGAAGACCCCCGGGGAACGCAACTTCGCCTCCTTGGTGGAGCAGCTGCTCGGCAAGATCGAGGCCCCGGAATACCGCCAGCTCTGCACCGAGTCCTTGCTCACCCTGATGGCCTTCGTGGCGGCCAACCCCCAGGTGCAGTTCGACGACGACCTGGCCCTCGATGTGGTGATCGGCCACGCCGTGCGGGTGGGCTGGCAGGAGCGCCATCCGGCGGTCCCCGCCAAGGACTACGGCCTCCACAAGGCTGAGGCCTGGGATCAGTTCTACCGCTCCTCGCCGGCGGCCTGCAGGCGCTGGCAGCTGCGGGCCCTGCAGCAGCTCACCGAGCCGGTTGAAGTGTGATCTCAGATCGGCGCGTCTAGTGCCATGCAGAGGTTGGGCTGCTCCACGCATTGCTCGATCAGATCCGCCAGCAGCAGGGCCCTTGAGGCCTGCAGGCCATCCACCGCTGGGGTTTCCACGCCCCGGACACATTGGAGGAAGTGCTCCAATTCGGCGTAGAGGGGTTCGATCGAGGTGGTGCTCACCTCTTCGATGAAGCCGTCGTTGCGATACACCAGTTCGCCGTGGTCGGCGCTCACCGAGCCGGTGGAGCGGCGGTGGATGCGGAGGTTGTGCTTGAGGAAATCGGTTTCCATCAGGCTGCTGCGGCAGTGGGTGTAGAGCCGCCGCACCTTGCGGTGGGCCATCTTGCTGGCGGTGAGGCTGGCCACCACGCCATTGGCGAAGGCCAGGGTGGCGTTCACGTAATCGATCGGACCATCGGAGCTGCGACCGCCGGCGGCGGCAAGCCGCACCACCGGGGAGCCGGCCAGCTCCAGCACCAGGTCGATGTCGTGGATCATCAGATCCAGCACCACCGAAACATCGTTGGCCCGGTCGGGGTTGGGGCTGTGGCGCCGGGCTTCGAGCACCACGATCTCCTCGCCGGCCACCACCTTGAGCAGTTCGCGGAAGGCCGGGTTGAAGCGCTCGATATGGCCCACCTGCAACAGCCGGCCGGCGGTTTCGGCGGCCTGGATCAGGGCGGTGGCCTCCTCCTGGGTGGCGGCGATCGGCTTCTCGATCAGCACATGCACGCCGGCCTGAAGGGCGGCCATGCCGACCCGGTGATGCAGCAGGGTGGGTACGGCGATGCACACGGCCTCCACCTCCCCCAGCAGTTCGGTGTAGTCGGGGAACCAGCGGCAGGCGAACTGCGCCACCGCCAGGGCGCCCCGCCCGGCATCTGGATCCGCCACCCCCACCAGCTCCGCATCCCGCAGCAGGCTGAGCACGCGGGCGTGGTGCCAGCCCATGTTGCCGATGCCGATGACCCCGACACGCACAGGGTTCATGGCAGGGGAGCGAGAGTTGGACGATTATCGGTGATCAGGCTCCCTCACCGTTACTGGCCAGGATCTGGACCCGCTCGATGCGGGGGCCATCCATCGTGAGCACGGTGAAGCGGTTGCCCTTCCAGCCCAGGGTTTCGCCTGGCATCGGAATGTGCTGGAACCGCTCCAGCAGGAAGCCGGCCAGGGTGTGGTGCCCCTCGGCCTCGGGCAGCTGCAGGGCGAGCTGGCGGTTGAGCTCGAAGATCTCCAGATCCCCCGCCGCCGACCAACCCCCGTCCACCTGGGGCACCAGATCATGGGCGGCCTCGAGGGGATCCTCGTCGTCGCCCACGATTTCACTGGTGAGATCGGCCACGGTCACCAGGCCTTCGGTGCCGCCGTGTTCATCCACCACCACCAGCAGGGGCTGGCCGCTGCGGATCAGGGGCAGGAGATCGGCCAGGGAGGTGCTCTCCTGCACCTGGGCCACCGGCACCATGTAGGGCGCCAGGGCGGTGTCCGGCTTCAGCTCACCGCGGGCGATCGGTTCGGCCAGGCGGCGCAGGTCGAGCATGCCCCGCACATCATCGAGGGAGGCGCCGATCACGGGGAAGCGGGCGTGCTGGCTGGCATGCACGATTTCCATCATCTCGGCGAAGCGCACCTCCAGATCGAGGGTCACCATGCCGGAGCGGGGCACCATCACCTCCCGGACCAGGGTGTCCCGCAGGGAAAACACGCCTTCAAGGATGCTCCGTTCATCGGGCATCAGGCCGGTGACCCCGCCGCTCTCGATCAGGGTCTCGAGTTCGCCGGCCGAGAGCACCGGCACCAGCTCGTCCCAGTTGCGCGGCAGCCCCACAAGCCCCAGCACCACCGCGGTGATCCGCTCGATCAGCAGCAGCAGGGGGGAGAGGGTGCGGGTGAGCGATTCCAGCAGCGGAGCCAGCTGCAGGGCCGAGGCCTCCGGCCGGTGCAGCACCCAGGCCTTGGGCAACAGGCCGCCCATCACGGTGGCCAGCAGCACCAGCACCAGGAACACCACCGAATCCAGCCAGGCCTGCCCCAGCCGCCCCGCCAAGGTGGAGGCCAGCTGGCCCGCCAGGCCGCGGCCGGTCCAGCCCACCGCCAGCAGAGCGAGCACCGCCCCCAGCTGGGTGGCCACGAGCACGCCCCGCAGCCGCTGCTGCAGCCGAGCCACGGATCGGGCCCCCGGAACCCCATCGTCCTGGAGCTGCTGCACCCGGCTGGGCCGCAGCCGGATCACGGCGAATTCGGCGGCGGCGAAGAAGGCCATCAGGGCCAGCAGGATTGCCAGCGCCAGGTACCGCATGGTGGAAGAGAAGGGGGGCTGAATAAGGCAGTATGGCTGCCTTGCCAGGGTCTCCGCCGCTGAGCGCTAGCTGAGCTGGGCGCAATCCGCTGCCCAGCTATGCTCGTGGAAACCCTCATCCGAAGCCAAGAAGCAGCACGATTCGCGGATCTATGGTGTCGTGGTGAGCCGCAAATTGCCCTAATTGAATCTATTCATATCATGATCGAACCGGCAGGCAGGGCCCAGCCCTTCCTCTCTCCCCAAGCCAGCGCCAGGGTCTGCCATCCATGGGGGTCGCGAGGATCGAACTCGCCTCAGGCGGATTATGAGCCCGCTGCATTCACCAGATTGCTAGACCCCCGGCCAATGGCCGCAATCATTTTAGAGGCCCGGCGCCCGCCATGGTCTGCACCGAAACATGCAGACCACAGCAGACCCGGACCCAAAAACGCCACGCAGCTGGCCAGAGCGTCGACCCCCAGATGCATGGACCGCTGCACCGCTGCAAGGCTGCTCCAGCCTCCCCAGGCCATCAAACCCCGCTAGCACACCCTCTTGCTGGCCAACCGGCTGGCGCAGGGAAGCAATGAACGAGCCCGCTTAGAGACCCGCATAGAGATCGGAGCAATAGTGGCTAAATTGGTCAAAGATGTACGCAGTTATCATAACCTCTGCTTCCATCTTCTGCATTTGGTTGCCAGGCGACTGTGCAAACGAAGCAAGTTGTTTATCCTTCAGGTCGAGATGGTCCATCTCGCTGGTGGCGGCTGCTGTGATGGTCATGGCAACACCTCCAACTGAAGAAGCTGGGCGGCTTGGTTCAGCCGGCGGTCGTAGCTGGCGAAGACAACGGTCTGTTCGGCGTTGACGTGCAGTTCATGGGCGGCGGCGAGCTGCACACTGTCGTAGCCCCGTAGGGCAAACACATCAGCAAATCGCCCAGCCGCCTCTACCAATGGCTGATTGACCTCGACGATGGAGAAGGTTGACCAGGAGTGGATCAGGTGCTGCCGAGCCTCTTCAAGATCTGCGCTGCTGTTCGGGTCTTCTCTTTGGCGGCGGGCCAGGCTGCCATCGTTTCAGCCCAGCTGATCCGGCAGACCCCGATGGCGTCTGCATTGGTGCTGATCTGCCGCATCTGGTCTGATTGGGCTTCGTCAACCAGCAACTTCATCAGGGCGCTGGTGTCACAGAAGAGGATCACCAGCTCAACCCCGATCCTCAATCACGATGTCGCTAAGCAACTTCCCTTGCCCCCGCAACTTCACGGGAGGGGGCAAGTTGGGCTTTTGACCATTCCAGCTGATCAGACCCGCATCAATCGCTTTTTGCAGCGGGCTGCTTATCTCTGAGTCCGCTGGCTTCACAGCGGTGATGCGGGCGATGGGTTTGCGGTGTGAGGTGACTTCCACCACCTCACCGGCCTGGACCCGGCCGAGCCATTCGGAGAGGTGGGTCTTGAGATCCCGCACCGATACCTGGCTTGCGACCACTTCAGACACGCCAAACCTTTCATTCGTGACCACTTTAGCCGCCTCCCGCCACGGTGCGGCGCTGGACAATCACCCGGCCATCAGGGCTTAACAGCACCGCCACCACGGCTGCTCCTTCGAGGTCGTCATCTTCCACCAACAGGCGGGCAAAGCTTCTCTCAGCCGGGAGGCCTACAGGCAGTAAGCCATCGGGGTGGACGGCAAAGGGGCCCTCGGCGGTGATCGGGTCAACCTCAAGCTCATCATTCAGCGCATGGATCGATGCCAGCAGTGGCTCCAACTGAAGGCGCAGTTCAGCCAAGCGCATGTGGCGGGCATCCATAGAGACACGCACAACTCACCTCAGGATGCTGACCCAGTTGGGCCGCTCGCAACTGCCCACAAAGGCCAGGGAGAACAGGATCTGTCCGGTCAGGAGGCCATGGAAACGCTCAAAGCAGACGCAGCAGGGGAGGGACAGAACGTTACTTCAGCGGGCAAGATAAAGAGATTCCTCGTGTAAGATCAACCGTTACACTATCCACCGCAGGGTTGTTGCGGTTTTTGCGAAGAGCGTGAACTTCTGAATCATGAGAGATCGATTCCTCTTTGCATCCAGAAGTCGTGGCGCTCTCGGATCGCACGGCCGATTCTCGCTTGCCGCAGATCCTTCTTGAGGACGTCTGAAGCCTGCTTTCCGACATAGTCACTAATATTGCCCTTTTTGTCCTGCGTTGGCTGAAGCCTGGCGATAAGCTCGGCCCCAAGCGCATTCCACCATCGGTCCATCTGGTTGGAGAGCGGTAAGCCGTATTTCACGTACTTTGCAAAGTGCTCGCAGTTGTTGGCGGCAATGCTGTATCTCGCTGCGTCGATGAACCGCTTGACCCTCTCCAACTCCTTAGCGGTGACACGCACTCTGCCCTGAAGTTCGAGGCCAGTGGGACCCCATCCAAGCGATTGCGCGAAGTCTTGTGTTTCGGAAAGGTAATAGTGATATGCCAATCCCAGCGTCTCCTTGAGCCGGAGCCTGCAGACCTGAAGGTTGCTGTGCTCCACGAGGATGAACTGAGGGTGCATGGTGTGAAGTGGCACGTTCGGGGTAGGTATGGCCTCGCTTACAGCAGCCGTTCCGCGGGTCGTCCTTGAAGCGGGAGCATGGAAGAGCTGGCAACGTATTACTTCGCATCAGGCGGCAGCTGCCCTGAATCACTCGGAGGCTTAAGGGATTGCACTTTCCCCTGGACTTTGTTCTGCTCTGCTTCCGAATCAATCCGCTTCCTTGCGTAGACCTGCGAGAGACGGATCGCCTCGTCAAGTTGCTGCTTCAGTTCCTCGTTGTCCTTGCGCAGCTGTTCAGCGATCTCCCGCCAAGCCTCTGCCTTGGCACGGGAGTACGAGCTGGCGAAGGGGATGGCTGGGGCAGATCTGTAGCTCCGAACCTGGGCAAACAAAGGGGGCGGGACGCTCGTGCCGTCGAGCCTGCCCTTGAAGGGCTACGGGCGCGTGCAGGTTGCGTTGGCCTACCTGTGGCGAGTGGAGCAGGAGACCTCTACCTGAATCCAGCCGCTTTTGATGCACGAGCTGCATAATCCGTGACTCTGCATTCTCATTGGCATCAGGGTGGTTCCGATCTGCAGCAACAGGGTGCAGACTGAAGGGAGAGCTGGGCCTTCTGCACTCAGATGTCACGTGCGAGCTGGCAAGCCTTGTTGACCCGATGACCTGCCTGGAAGACCTCAAACCCGACGCCCTGGTCAAGGGCTTGGTTGGCAAGGAGGCCGTGCGGCTGATCAGCGTCCAGCGGATGGGCGACATGGCCTGCCAGGTGTTTTACCGGGGCCAGGACGGCAGCACCGGTGACACGATCGTGTTCCGCAGCAGCGAAGCCGATCTGGAGCTGGTCTCTGGTGGCCGTAAGTGGAGCTTTGAGGAGGACGGCGAACTGTTCCGGCTGGTGTCGGAGGCCGAACGGATTCGGCTGGCCTACCTGTTCGACCCTTATGTGGCGGTGAGTAGCAGCACGATCGACCCGCTGCCCCACCAGATCAGTGCGGTCTACGAGCACATGCTTCCTAGGCAGCCGATGCGCTTCCTGTTGGCGGACGATCCAGGCGCAGGCAAGACGATCATGGCCGGACTGCTGATCAAGGAGCTTCTGATCCGTGGCGAGCTGGAGCGCTGTCTGATCGTGGCGCCGGGCTCTTTGACAGAGCAGTGGCAGGACGAGCTCAAGGAGAAGTTCGAGCTGCAGTTCGAGCTGCTCACGTCAACCTGATCAACGCCACCGGCCTAGGAAACCCTTTCGCAGAGCGGCCGTTGCTCATCGCCCGCATGGATCAGCTCTCGCGCGATGACGAGCTGCAGACCCGACTGGAGCAGGCCCCCGAGTGGGACCTGGTGGTGTTCGATGAATCCCACCGCATGAGCGCCCACTACTTCGGCAATGAGGTGAAGCGCACCAAGCGCTACGACATGGGCAAGCGGGTGGGCAACCACGCTCGCAACCTGCTGCTGATGACGGCCACGCCACACAACGGCAAGGACGAGGACTTCCAGCTGTTCATGGCCTTGCTGGATGAGGACCGCTTCGCGGGTCAGCAGAAGGATGCCGTGCACCGCAGTGACCCCACGGACCTGATGCGCCGGCTGGTGAAGGAAGACCTCTACACCTTCGCTGGCACCAAGCTGTTCCCTGAGCGCCGCAGCTACACCGCCGAGTACGAACTCTCGGAGCCCGAGAAGGTGCTGTACGAGAAGGTGACCGAGTACGTGCGCGACGAGATGAACCGCGCCGACCGCAACGCCAACCAGCAGGGCGGCGCCAAGAAGCGGGTGAACGTGGGTTTCGCGTTGATGACCCTGCAGCGGCGGCTGGCCAGTTCCCCATTCGCCATCCATCGCTCGCTGGAACGGCGACGGGAGCGGCTGGAGAGCCGGCTCAAGGAAGAACGCCTGCTGCTGGAGGGCCGCGAGGCGGGCAACAGGCTGCTTCTCGATGCCAAGTACCAGCCGAACGCCATCAGCGACGACGACATCGCCGAGCTCTACGAGGAGGACACCGCCGTCGAGGTGGAAGCTACAGAGGAGGCATTCACCGATAACGCCACCACAGCCCAGACCCTTGAAGAGCTGGCGTTCGAGATCGAAACCCTCAAGGGCCTGGAGAGGCTCAGCAAGAAGGTGGTTGATCAACGCTGCGATGCCAAGTGGAGCGAACTTGATCGGATCCTGGATGACGAGCAGATGCGCGAGCCCAATGGCGGTCGCCGCAAGCTGGTGCTCTTCACCGAGTTCAAGGACACCCTCACGGATCTGGCCATCAAGATCCGTGATCGGCTGGGCCGACCGGAAGCGGTGGTGGAGATCCATGGCGGGGTGGCGCGCGACAAACGCCGCCAGATCGTGCATGCCTTCATGAACGATCCGCAAGTGGTGGTGCTCCTCGCCAATGATGCCGCTGGGGAGGGTGTGAACCTGCAGCGGGCCCATCTGATGGTCAACTACGACTTGCCCTGGAATCCCAACCGGCTGGAGCAGCGCTTCGGGCGCATCCACCGGATCGGCCAGAAGGAGGTCTGCCATCTGTGGAACCTGCTGGCCAAGGACACCCGCGAGGGGGATGTCTACATCCAGCTTCTCCACAAGCTGGAGATCGCCCGAGAAGCCCTCGGCGACAAGGTCTTCGACGTGCTTGGGCAACTTTTCTCAGGTCGGTCACTGCGGGACTTGCTGATGGACGCCGTGCGCTACAACCAGCAACCTGAACGGCAACTCCAAATGGATCTGGAGATCGAAGGGGCCGTGAACCAAGAGCACCTGCGGCAGTTGCTCAACGAGCGGGCCCTGGTCCAGCAGGGCATGGATGTCCACAAGGTGGAGCTGCTCCGTCAGCAGATGGAGCGGGCCATGGCCCGCCGCATCCATCCCCACTACGTCCACGACTTCTTCATCGAGGCGTTCCGGCGGCTGGGCGGCAAGGTGTTTGAGCGGGAGAAGGGCCGCTACGAGATCACCTATGTGCCACCGCTTCTGCTTGATCGCAACCAGCAGATCGGCTTCGGGATTCCCGTGCAAGCGCGCTACGAACGGATCTGTTTCGAGAAGGAACATGTCGCCGATACCCCGCGGGCGGAGCTGGTGAGCCCTGGCCATCCGCTGCTGGAGGCTTGCCTTTCTCTAGTGCTGGAGCGCGATGGGGCGGTGCTCGGCCAGGGGGCGGTGCTGGTCGATGAACGGGATCTGGGCACTGAGCCGCGGATGCTGTTCTGCCTGGAGCATGGGCTACAGGATGGCCGTCGCAAACGCAACGGGCAGCAACAGGTCATCTCGAATCGGTTGCAGTTCCTGGAGATCAACCGTCAGGGCGAGGTTGCCATTGCCGGCTCCGCGCCATATCTCGATTACCGGCCCTTGAAGGAGGGGGAGCGTCAGCAGATCGAAGGGGTGCTCAGCGAGAGCTGGCTGGCGCAGGACTGGGACCAGTTGGTGATCACCCAGGCCCTCACGACCCTGGTGCCCGAGCACCTGGAAGAGGTGAAGGGTGAACGGTTGGAGCGGATTGCCAAGGCAAGCCAGGAGATTCAGTCACGGATGCAGCGGGAAATCAACCTCTGGTACAGCCGCTACGAAGAACTCAAGCTGCAGGAGTCGGCCGGCAAGCAGGTGCGGCTTCCGGCCCAGGTGGCCAAGGAGCGCTACGAACTCCTGGTAGCCCGTCTGGAGAAGCGCAAGGTCCAACTGGCCCTGGAGGCTCAAATCAGCGCCAAGGTGCCAATCCTCAAGGGCGGAACCCTGGTGATCCCGGTGGGCTTGCTGCTGGAGCCCAGTGGCGCCGCAGAAGAAGCCGGGCCCGATGCAGCCGCCCGAAAGCGGGTGGAGCTGGTGGCTATGAACACCGTGTTCGAAGCGGAGAAGGCGATGGGCCGCATGCCCAAGGATGTGAGCGCCCAGCGGGGCATCGGCTACGACATCGAATCGATGGATGACCAGGGCGATCTGTTCTTCATCGAGGTGAAGGGCCGCATTGATGGGGCCGACTCGGTGACGCTCACGATCAACGAGGTGAACACTGCCCGCAACTCGCCTCATCGATTCCGGCTGGCCCTGGTAACGGTGACGGGGGATCAGGCTGCAGCGCCGGTGTACGTGAGCGGCATCGACTGGGGCGTGCCGGGCCTTGGTGACTACCAGATCAGCAAGAAGCTGCAGCACCTGCTGCCCTTTGGCAGGGAACCCCACTGATGGCCTCCGCTGTCATGCTGACCCGAGCATCCGACTTCGGGAGGCCAAGAACATGAAAGTGACCGTCGAGCTTTCGGACAACGAGATGGCCGAAATCCTGGACCTCACCGGCGAGCGCAAGAAGGGCCCCGCCATCCGCCGCCTGATGGAAGAGGCCCTCCAGCATCGCCGCCGCGCCCAGATCGCCCAGCGGTTCTTGAGCGGTGAGTGGGGCGTGGAGCTGGAGACCTACGAGGCCGACCAGGAGCGCGAACACCAGCGGGATCAGGAGCTCGCCTCATGACCCTGCTGCTCGACACCAGCCTCTGGATCGACTTCACCCGGACCCGCAGCCCTACGGCTTTGAAGCAGTTGATCGCGCCCTTCGTGCTCGATCCCGAGGCCCACTTAGCCGAACCGGTTCGCTTTGAGCTGCTGCGCTCAGCCCGGCCGGACGAGACCCGGCAACTGGAGGCCCAGTTCGCCACACTGCCCACGCTCCCCACTCCAGCCGATCTCTGGCAACGGGCGATCAACCTGGGCCAGGCTTGCCATGCGATCGGCCGCACCGTGCTCAGCCTCGATCTTCTGGTGGCTGCTGTGGCCCTGCACCACAACGCCGTGCTGGTGAGCTTCGACACCGACTTCGAGGCCATCGCCTCGGTTAGTGAGCTGCGCCTGCAGCGCCTTGAACGCCCTGCCTGAACCAATGAGCTACTACTCAGATTCGCAACTAGAAGCCCTCTTGGACGACCTGGAATCAGATCAGGCTGAACGCAAGGAATCCTGGGCAGGCGATGCCAAGTCAAGAGGAAGGCAAGCTGTCTGTGCGTTTGCCAATGACCTCCCCAATCACAACACTCCAGGAGTCCTTTTTGTAGGCGCAAGAGATAACGGTACCCCTTCTCACGTACCAATTGACGATCAACTGCTACTGACTCTTTCTGATATCAAGACTGATGGCAAAATCGTACCTCCACCATCAATTACCGTTGAAAAGCGAGTTCTGAAGGGAGCCGAAATCGCTGTTGTCACTGTAAGGCCAGCCGATTCGCCTCCAGTTCGCTATGAGGGAAGAATCTGGATCCGTACAGGCCCCCGGCGTGACATCGCCAACGCACAGGACGAGCGCATCCTCAACGAGAAGCGCCGCTTCCGTGATCAGCCGTTTGATGCCAGGCCCTGCAGCAGTGCCGAACTGGGTGATCTGGATCTCTCCTGGTATGCGGAGAACTATCTACCAACGGCCGTGGCGCCAGAGGTTCTTGCAGCCAATGAACGCACTATTGAGGAGCGTCTGGCGAGCACACGCATGATCCTGAGCCCCACTGAGCCTACTCCCACCAATCTGGCGGTTCTGACCCTTACCACCCAGCCCCGAGATTTCTTGCCTTGTGCCTATGTCCAGTTTCTGAAGTTGGCTGGGCCAAGCCTGGCGGATGAACCTGTGGATGCGGCGGAGTTCGAGGGGCGGCTGGCGGACGTGATTCGACGTGTAGAAGATAAGTTGGATTCCCACAACCGCACTGCCGTCGATTTCAGGAGCGGAAGCACCGAGATACGCACTCAGCTCTATCCGATGGTGGCGCTGCAGCAGCTCTTCCGCAATGCGGTGATGCACCGCACCTATGAGCACACCAACGCCCCGATCCGGCTCACCTGGTATGCGGATCGGATTGAAATCATCAGCCCCGGTGGGCCAGTTGGCATGGTGACGCGCGAGAACTTCGGCATCCCGGGCTTCACCGACTACAGAAACCCGAATCTGGCGGGCTTCCTGCGGGAGATGGGGTTTGCCCAGCGGTTCGGGGCAGGCATTGCCACGGCCCGGCGTGAATGTGAGCGCAATGGCAATCCACCGCCGGATTTCGACGTGCAGGACGCCTTCATCCGCGTCACCCTCCGACCGGCGACTACCGAGGAGAAAGCGCCATGAAAACGCTGGCCTTCTTCAACAACAAAGGCGGCGTAGGCAAGACCACCCTCGTTTATCACCTGGCTTGGATGTTTGCTGAGCTGGGGCTGTCGGTGCTAGCTGCCGATCTAGATCCTCAGGCCAACCTCACAAGCATGTTTCTTGAGGAGGAGGACCTGGAAGCGATCTGGACCGAGCCCGGATCACCGCGCACGGTGGCTGGCAGCCTGGCGCCGTTGATGGAGGGCACCGGCGATGTGGCCAATCCCTATGTGGCCGACATCACCGCCCGCATCGGGCTGGTAGTGGGGGATCTGGCGCTGTCAAAAGTGGAGGATGAGTTGTCGAGCCAGTGGCCCGTTTGCCTTGATGGCAAGGCCAGAGCGTTCCGGGTAATCACGGCCTTTTGGCGGCTGCTGGCGAATGCGGCCCAACAACGTCATGCGGATGTGGTGCTGATCGATGTAGCCCCGAGCCTAGGAGCCTTGAACCGTGCGGCCTTGATCGCCGCGAGCCAGGTAGTGATTCCGCTGGTCCCTGATCTCTATTCGATCCAGGGCCTCAGGAATCTTGGCCCCACGCTGCAGACATGGCGGGCCGAGTGGGCTGATCGGCTACAACGAAAACCAGCCACGCTTCTCGCCGAATCACTTCCCACGGGTGCCATGCAACCGGTGGGATATGTAGTGCTGCAGCACGCGGTGCGGCTGGATCGTCCCGTGAAGGCCTACCAGCGCTGGCTCGATCGCATACCGATGGAGTACCGGAGATCTGTACTTCAACAGGAACGTGATGGCGATGCTGAATCTCCTCGTAATGATCCGAACTGCCTTGCAGAGCTGAAGCACTACCGCAGCCTGATGCCCTTGGCTCAGGAGGCGCGCAAGCCGACGTTCCTACTGACGCCAGCCGATGGTGCTCTAGGCGGGCATTACCAGGCGGCCCAGGCCTGCCGAAAAGACTTCCACGCCCTTGCGTTGATGATCGCCAAACGTTGCAAGGTCGTTATCCCATGACCCCCCACCCCGTCCACCGCCGCAAGAAGCTCATCGAGGTCGCCATTCCTCTTGAGGCGATCAATGCGGCCTCAGCGCGGGAAAAGAGCATCCGCCACGGCCACCCGAGCACCCTGCACCTCTGGTGGGCACGGCGGCCGCTGGCAGCTGCGCGGGCGGTGATCTTCTGCCAGATGGTGGACGACCCTTCGGCAGTGCCAGAGGAGTTCCCCACCGAAGAGGCCCAAGAGCACGAGCGGCTGAGGCTGTTCGCCCTGATCAGCGAACTGGTGACCTGGGAGAACACCACCAACCAGCAGGTGCTGAACCGGGCGCGGGCAGAGATCCGCCGCAGTTGGCGGAGGGCTTGTGCGGACAACTCCGATCACCCCGAGGCTGCAGAGCTGTTCAACCCGGAGAAGTTGCCGGGCTTTCACGATCCCTTCGCCGGGGGTGGGGCCCTGCCGCTGGAAGCGCAACGGCTGGGGCTGGAGTCCTACGCCAGCGATCTGAACCCGGTGGTGGTGCTGATCAACAAGGCAATGATTGAGATGCACAAAATGGCAACCGTATCAGCCCTTCCCGTCGACTGCATTGCAGATAGCATTGGTTCGTTTAGTTATTGGCCGCCGATCTCAGCCGCACTTTTCACTAGTCCTCGTTTAAATCTTGGCAAGACAATACTTATGTCATGAAGCTGTATGTTGGCATCACCGATACGGATTGGTTCCGTTACCTCCGCAGCAGCAATGCTGATGAGATGAACTTCTGGCGGCCAAAGGCTACCAACCAGTTCAAGGCCTTGGAGCCTGGCGAGCTTTTCCTATTTAAGTCAAAATATCCTCATCATCGGATCGTGGGAGGCGCATTCTTCGTACGTCACACGACTTTAAGTCTTGATCTGGCGTGGAAGGCCTTCGCATCAGCCAATGGTACCGATTCCATGGAAAAGTTTCGACGCATGATCCAGGGGCATCGCAAGGATAACGAATTCAACCCGATCATTGGATGCACAATCTTGACTCAGCCGTTCTACCTAGAAGACGATGAGACCATTGACCCACCATCAGACTGGTCGGGCAACATCGTTACTGGCAAGAGCTACGAGATCGCACCGGGCAGCGAAGGCCTGAGGTTGTTCGAGCAGGCTCAGGCAGTCTTCTCGGCTAGCTATCCAAGAAATAGCACAGACAAGCCATATGAACCAATTGGCAGATTCGGCAAGCCGCAGCTTGTGGCTCCAAGGCTTGGTCAGGGAGGCTTTCGTATTCTGGTCATGGATGCCTACTCGCGGAAGTGTGCAATCACAGGGGAGAAAACACTGCCAGTCCTGGAAGCAGCGCACATTAAGCCCTATTCCGAGGAGGGACCACATGAGGTCTCCAATGGCATCTTCATGAGATCCGATCTGCACACATTATTTGATGGTGGATATCTGACTCTGACAAGAGAGTTCAACATCGAAGTCAGCAAGCGAATTCGCGAGGAGTTTTCAAACGGCCGTGAGTACTATGCTCTGCATGGAAGGAAATTAATGACGTTGCCAGAGAATCCATCAAGCAGGCCAAATCTTTCGCACCTTGAGTAGCATCAGAATAATAGGTTTCTTGGCTAACTGAATGAGCCTGATGAATGTTGAAATTATTGCAGTAAGTTGCAGTGGGCTAGGGACTGCTACCCTGATATCTAATGTAGATTTTGTATCAAGTGGCTATCACAGTCCCATTCACCCCAGCCGTGGCCAGGCCGCGCCGTGTTGGTGGGCACCGCCTTCAGCCCCTCCAAGGCCACCACCTATCCCGATGGCACCATCGTGAACACCCTCTGGGGTGAACTCGCCTACCAACTCGGTGGACCCCAGGGTTATGCCCTTATCGCCAGCAGCGACCAGCAGCGGGTGGCCCCCGGTGCCCAGGACCTAGCCGCCCTGTTCACCGCCCATGCCCCCTGCCTGATCCTGGTGGACGAGTGGGTGGCCTACGCCCGCAACCTTGTGAGCAACGCCACCCTGCCGGCGGGCACCTTCAATTCGCAGGTGTCCTTCGCGCAGGCGCTCACAGAGGCCGTGAAGCAGGTGCCCAATGCCCTGCTGCTGATCTCCGTGCCCCAGAGCGTTAACGAGATCGGGGGCAGCGATGGCGAGAAGGCCGTGGATTCGCTCAAGAATGTGGTTACCCGTATCGCCTACCAGTGGCGGCCCGCCACCGGTAACGAGGGCTTCGAGATCGTGCGGCGGCGACTGTTCGAGCCGATCACCACCAAGGAAGCCGGCGCTGCCCGCGATGCGGTGGTGCGCAGCTTCACCGACCTCTATTCCCAGAACCCCTCCGAGTTCCCGGCCGAGTCCCGCGAAGCCGGCTACCGCGACCTGCTGATCAGCGCCTATCCGATCCACCCGGAGCTGTTCAAGCGCCTCTACGACGACTGGAGCACCCTCGATCGCTTCCAGCGGACGCGGGGCGTGCTGCGCCTGCTGGCCCTCACGATCGAGGGCCTCTGGAACGGCAACAGCAAGGACCTGCTGATCATGCCCAGCTCGATCCCGCTCGATGACAACGATGTCAAGAACGAGCTGGTGCGCTTCCTCGACAACCAGTGGGAGCCGATCATTTCCCAGGACGTGGATGGCCCCCAGTCGACCCCCACCCGCCTCGATACCGAGAACCCCAACTTCGGCCGCGTCAGCGCCTGCAAGCGAGTGGCCCGCTCCCTCTACATCGGCACAGCCCCGGATGCTGACGCCCTGCGCAAGGGGATCGGCGATCAGCGGGTGAAGCTGGCCTGCGTGATGCCGGGCGAGCCGATCGGCGTGTTCGGTGATGCCCTACGCCGCCTGGGCGATCGGGGCCGCTTCATCCAGCAGGACGGCGACCGCTACTGGATCGACACCCGCCCCAACCTCAACCGCACCGCCGAGGAGCACCGAGAGAGCTACCTGCGCCAGCGCGAGGAACTGCTGGCCGAACTCAACACCCGGCTGGCCCAGGAGGCCACCAAGCGGGGCGACTTCGCCGGCCTCCATGCCGCGCCGATCGAGAACAGTGCCGTGCCCGATGAGGCATCCACCCGGCTCGTGCTCCTGGCGGCGCAGTTCACCCATCGCCGGGGCGTGGAGTTCAGCGCGGCGAGGCAATGGACAGCAACCTGCCTGCAGAGCCGGGGCAACAGCCCCCGCCAGTTCGCCAACACCCTGATCTTCCTGGCTCCCGATGAAGCCAATCTTGAAAACCTCTTCCACGCTCTGGCCGATCGCCGCGCCTGGCAGCACATCATCGACAACGAGCTGGAGCTGAACCTCACGGTGGCCCAGAAGAACCAGGCGATCGGCAAGATCGCGGAAGCCACCCAGGCCGTGGCCAGCCGCATCCCCGAAACCTGGTGCCACCTGCTGATCCCCTACCAGAGCAAGCCGGGCCCCGGTGGAGCGCTCTGGGACGAGAAGAAGCTCACCAGCGGCAAGGGCAGCCTGGCCGAGCGGGCCAGTGAGCGCTGCGTGCAGGAGGACGTGCTCTTCCTGCAGCTCGGTGCCCGCCGCCTCCGCGACGACCTCAACCGCTTCCTCTGGACCGACAAACCCCACGTGGCGGTCCGCGACCTCGTGGACTGGACCCGCAAATACCTCTACCTGCCCCGCGTGGCCACCGATCAGGTGATCCTCAACGCCCTGGTGAACCCCCAGGCCGCCCTCACCGGTGAAGCCACATTTCACCTGGCCGATGACTTCGATGAGGGCACTGGGCGCTACAGCGGCTTGAGGCCCCAGCAGGACCCCAACACTGGCCCGGCATCTTTGACGAGCCTGGTGGTGAAAGACGAGGTAGCGGCCGTCCAGATCGAGGCGGATCGGCTGGCTGAAGAGGAGCGGAAGCGGCAGGCCTCGAAGCCAGAAGTGGTTGGGGCCGGTGGAACGGGGCCGGGCATCGCCAAGCCACCGGTCATTGGGCCTGGACCAGATCCCATTCCCCCACCACCGCCGCCAAAACCCAGCCTCCCCACCACCTACACCGCCTCGGTGAAGTTGGACTCCGTGACGGCAGGCCCCCAAGTCGGCAAGTTCCTGGTCGAGGTGATGTCGCACCTGCAGGCGCTGCCGGGGGTCGAGATCGAGATGTCCCTGGAGGTCAAGGTGCGGGCGCCTGGCGGTATCGATGAGGCCACGGCCCGGATCGTGCTGGAGAACTCGTCGGCGCTGAAGGTCGATAAGCCGGGGTTGTATTGATTTTGAGCGCTATCCAAATCGTCGCCAATGACTTCGGGTTCGGCAATGATGCGATCCATTGGCTCGCATCGATGAAGTACTGGGCCCTGCGGGCGGAAGGCAAGGAAAGCGTCTCCTACAGCCGTCTGCGCCGACATTTCATGAATGAGGAGGCCAAGGCCAAAGAACAGCAGGCATATGTTGAGAAGAAGCGGGCCTGGGCCGATCAGTGGTACAGCCTCGCCTCCAAATTACTCGAAATCGGGACGGTTCTGCCAGAAAACTCCTTGCGCGAGCAGCTGGCTGAGCTCCATCTATCCGAAACCAAGAAGGCTGCACTCTGCATTGAGCTGGCCACCTTCACCGCCTACCATGAGTTAACGCAGGATGGCAAGGACTGGGCAAGCCTGAGCTTTGATGACGAAGACCGCAAACGCTTGCTAGGCTTCTGCGCTCAGGTTGTGGATGAAAGCCCCTACACCCTCTGGATGGCATGGCAGGAGTTCAATCGCTGCATCGAAAAGATCGTCAAGGCAAACAGCGGGCCGGACTTAACTTGGATGTGGGTCGGATTGGGTGCTGCTGTTCTCCTTGTCGTCGCTCCCTATCTGGCTGGAGCGATCGGAGGTTTTATGGGTCTCGGCGGTGCCGCAGCCACCTCTGCTGGCTTGGCACTTCTCGGGGGAGGCTCCCTTGCCGCAGGTGGCTTCGGAATGTCGGGTGGCTATGTCGTCCTTATGGCTGGAGGCGCGATCCTCGGTTATGGGTCAGGGTCAGCTCAGTACCAGCAAAAGCTGCGAGAAGGCAGCAAAGAAGAGCTGCTATTCAATTGCGGTAAACTCTATACTGCATTCAAGGTCTTCAATCTATATGGCGATGACAAATTCAATATCTGTAGTCAAGCACTTCGCATCCAGTCTGACCTTGAAGCTGAGTCCGACCTTGCATTCACGCAGGGAAGTGCCGAGAAAGGGAAGCAGCTCGATGCCAAAGCCATGGTGATGCGCTCCTTTCGTCGTCTTCTGCGCGGCGACCTTTAGTAACGTCCCGTCCCAAGCTCTTTCTCTTCATTAAGCTCATGATCGATAAATTCTGGTCGTTCTTTCTCAAGGTTCTTCTTGATTACCCATAAGCCTCCGCGATCCTGAGAGCCCGCTCCGTGCAGGGCATGCAGCAGCAGACCGCATTGGCGATCCGTGCAGTCATCTCAGCCAGTGCAAAGCGCCTGTTGAAGCGGAAGCAGTAGCCCCCCAGGTAGCGCCTTGCGTAC
>Ga0209299_1000493_pt1 | contig 22181 bp, 4 predicted proteins | sample S_140806_MF_Meta_FD_187326 | JGI IMG/M metagenome (GOLD analysis project Ga0209299, IMG submission 187326) | Freshwater microbial communities from Lake Simoncouche, Canada to study carbon cycling - S_140806_MF_MetaG (SPAdes) (version 2) | ecosystem: Environmental > Aquatic > Freshwater > Lake ...
TTTCGTTTTTGGATCAAGAGTAGCGCCAGTTGCTCCTTGGCCCCGGAATTGGAAGAAGCGACGAGCTCGTGAACAGGAATCAAGGAGTTACCATTGGTGGAGGAACCTTGAAATAGGAATCCTTGGATTATTAATCGTCCAGTCAAATCATTTAGTATTTGGAACTTTTATTTCAAATTTTGTTTTCGTGTTAATCGCTATGCGGCCACAAAGAGTTGTAGTAAACGGAGCCAATGATCCATTTGCCCATAACGCTGTCCCTGAGCCACCTGCGGCGAAACAAAGCGAAAGCCGGCGCAAACCTGCATCTCAGCGTGGGCAACCGGTTGCAGGAAATGCTGATGGTGGAAATCTGCAATTGGAAAGATTGAGTCTGGCTTCAGGCGGATCCTCCGACACTGAAAACAAACGTATGATAACGTTGGGGCAGAATACTATCAAGGAGATGAGCACTGCCACTCGTGCTCGCCTTTTGAGTATCCCATGGAAAGATGAAGATCAACTTCACAGCGTTGTCGGGAATCTGCAGTCCATTAAATCGGCGCCGCGCAAGGTCATTGCTGACAGAGGTCTATTGCCTGGACATTGCGAAACGATTACGATTGAATCGCTTCCACAGTCTGCTGACGTACATTTTGTTATTCAAATGCTCCAACTCCTCGACCCTACTTATGAATCAGGTGACCTTGTCAAACAGATTCTGCTGCGAGACGCAATTATGTCCGGAGAAGCGGGCGGTAGCCTTGAGAGAGCACGCAAATCGGCAAAGGTTGTGAATTTCCTGGTTACCGAAAAAGCATATCGCATCTTCTATGGCCATCAAGAATGTCCGCACGCTCTGAAAACGCTGTACTTTCGTCGGAATCTCGATTCTCTTGATGGCCATTCCATGGAGCTTGCCAAACAGCCTGTGATGCAGAACATAATTACAGCCGCCTTTCTGGTTGGTCTGAGCTGCCAAGACCTCCAAGAAGTGATTCATGATTCGTTACAAAACTCATTCCGTCAGACTGCCATGTTCGACACCATTATCGCAATCAGAATTGACGACAAGCAGTGGAAGACAGTTACCGGTTCTGGAGCTGTCCCGAGAAGGGTCCTGCAAGCCATTGACTTCCCGGAGGGTAGGATACAGGTTTATTTCAAAGATCAGGCATCCACCCGCAACATGCAGGCTTTTGGAGCACCTATGGAGCTGATTCTTGGTACTGGCCCCAATGCGCTTCGGGCATCAATTTCGCTTACTCCTACTGGCTCCAGGGCGCAAAGTGATGCTTTCGTCTCTGGTTGGAAGGAGAAAGCCATCGCCCAAGCGCAGACGGCTGCGGCATCTACTGGCCAGTCTGTTTACGAAGTGTTTGCGTGCATGGACGTGGAGTGGACAGGGCCGCGTGCGATGACGGTGACTGATTGTGAGAACAAGATATTCGAGGCTGTCGGCGGAGCGATGAAATCAGTATCTTCCGTCGTCGTATCTGTTGACGCTAAGTGCAGGGCCAGCACCCATCTCGGAGTTTCGTTCTATCTCTTGGAGCACACTGATACAAATTTCGCAGGAGACTTGGCCAACCTACTAAGCGCGTCAAAGGGCGCACAACGGCTTCATGGCGCTGCAATTGCAAACATTCGGTTGAGGAAAGGAAGTTGTAAGATAACATGCCTTCCGCCACCGCACGAGCCATCCACTGCCCCTCTTTCTGTAGAAACGACTAGTTACCAAATCGAAACACATCTGTTCAACACGGGCCCGCTCTTTATTGCTGTTAAAGATGTTGATGGTAACCCGGCAATCATGTCATCTGCTGACATAAAGCAATTGACGCCTCTGGAGAAATTTGGCCTGATAGACCGTGTTGTGAAAATGGACGGCCATGTGTTCCGGGATCTCCGTAGTGTGTTCAACGGCAATGTGACATCTGAAATACTGTTCACGGCGCTGGGGCAGATGCGCGGTCGCGATTTGTTCATGTACGGCGGTTTGATTGACGACGATACTAAGAATGAGTTCTGGGTAATGTTCCACCCGCTTCATGATCCGTACCGGGAGCTCCCCGCGAGCCGCATGATTGTTGATAAGTGACGGTGCGGGCCCGACCTTGCTCGCCACGAATGGATGTTCAAGCATCCACCAAACGGCGATCTGGGAAGGGCGGGTCTACAATCAGGGCTGTTGAATCGTCCGGACAACACTCTATGCGTCCACTGCTGCGAAGCGCCTCAAACATACCAGGAGGAATGCGGCGTTGGTCGTAGAGTCGTGTACTCTTACAACTACTGTTATGCTGGATATTTCGGAAGTGTTCTGAATCATATGTTCCTGTCGCCTCGCGCATTTGGGATAGGGATCATGGCAGAACTTTTGATAATGTTGATGTGGCAATTGAAATCACTCCTGGCGGCAGTGACCGCAGTGACGGCGAATGATGATGCTCTGACATGCATCAGTACGAATCTCTGGATGTTATCATTTTCCGTCATTGCTACTGTCGCTCCTGCTGCTGGTGCAGTGGCTGTTCTAGAGTGGTGGACGCTGACATGTCCGTCGGAAGCGCCGGCATATATGGCAGCGATTGAAGCAGTATCCGTGGAATCTTGGTTGGTATCTTCGCCCCCTGCTGAAGCTATGGCATTGGATACTGGCGCTGCGGTAGCGGAGCCACTTAATAAATGGCCTCCTGCCACTACTAAAAATGATGCAGCAAAGAAGGGGTTGGCATGGCCATGCTTCTATGCTCTAGCTACATCCTTAACTGCAATGACAGAGGCAGCGGATTTTTCCATATTATCTGTTCAGACTGTTCGGAATGCGGCCGTATTGATAACTCAGTGGTTTCTCGTGTGGTTTCCTACCCAGATGCAGGCGGAAGGACCGATCGCAGCAGCTGTCGCAGCGACGGCGGGAATCTGGTCGCCACCGTTGCAGTACAACACAGAGACAGTGACTACTTTCATGGTCTGTTTACTGATGAGATACTTTATAGTGACTTATCCATTCGTGGCGGCTGAATGGACTGTGGTTCCGGAGGCAGCCATCGAAGCGGACGTGGATAGGTCAGTGGGAGCTACACTGGCGGCAGAGACGAGAACTGCAGCGGCAGCGGAATTTGCAGCGTCTTCGCCTGTCGATGTGGAAGTGGTGTCGATGAATATAGTAATGACGCCTCTTGCCAATGCGGATGAGCTGACGAAGCCACCTGCTGTGGCAAGAGCGGAGAACTGGGCGTCTGTGTGGTGTCCTGGCATCGTTGCTGCAATGGGGAGGTCAGTTGTGCTGGTGGCATCTTTAGTGGTTTTGTTGATGTCGACGTCTGTCAAGGCCGCGGCTAGGTCAGTACGGGGACTGGAAGGATGGTTGATGGCTGTACACATAATCACGCCTGCAATGGGGATGAGGGATGCGGTAATGCCTGAGGGGCGGCTCCCCGTGAAATGGCCGGAGTTGTTCACAGCTGTGGGAATGGAGGCGGCAGTTGCGCTTCATTCACTGGGACCTAGATACCACCTGCAACGTAGGGTCATTCTCGCAATAATCTTCGTACCACTTGTTCTCGGGGGAGATAAGGTGATCGATGGCGTAAATTCAGCCCTGTTGTCGACAGGGGGAAACGGTTCTTTGGATGCTAGCCTCGTCAGGAACTCCCAAAGCAAGGTGACTCCAGTCTGGGGTGCGGTATACTGCCGCACTGTTACTACTTGGGATGACAACATCTTCAATGCTTATGGCGTCGGTTACCTACACCCTGTTCGACGTCGTGTCAAGTGGGTGGTGATGTTGATTCCCACTACGATATCGACCGCTACATCGGCCGCGACAGAAGACTGGCTGATGGCGACATGTCTGGCTCCTGTTGCTGTGCGATCGGTGCCGTTGGCGAGGGTGGCGATTACAAAACCAGCCGAACAATCCCCAGGGATGTCCTCTCCCATGTTTCTGATGGTGGCTATAGAAGCGGGGCGAGTGGCGGGGCGGTCAACGTCTTTTCTTGTCATGTTGACGGCGATGCTGATGAGAGGGGCAATCTCTATGTCTCACACACTGGTGACATCAGGGGCACTGACAGAGGCGGCGGTGGTGAATCGCGTGTGGAGAATGAGGTTCTTGGGGATCCTGCGGGTTGCCCTCCACTCTGCACTCATACATCACTCCCCTGCGGAGGGGGATCCTTTTAGATTTACGAAATCATCAGAGCTGGTGGGAGACGTCGAATTTGGGGTGGGTGTGTTTCGCTCTGATTGCAGGCCCTGTAATCATGTTGGAAATGGTGACATCCGGAATACCAACCTCAGCCGCCTTGAACGTTACCAGAACTGTGGGTTTCTCGGGGTGACAGGTGTTGTACGCGTACACTCTGGGCGGCACGCTGGCGAGTGGATGCCGACCCTCCTGCCTTCCTGGGCTGTGGCGACAACGGCGAGGTGGTCTGCGGTGTCGTTCCACGCTGCCGGGTTGGTCATGGTGGAGCACGCGGCAACGGCTATGGTACGGATCCATGCACCCTCATCTAAATCCACCTCGGTGGCGACATTATCCGAGGCGGTGAAGGTGGCGAAGAAGAGGTCAGCTGAGTTGTTTTCTACGACTGTGGCGCCATGGGCGATGAAGATGGCGACGTTCTCTCCTGCCACAGAGGTGACTATAGCCATACTGGAGGAGAGCCAGGTCATATCCATTTCCACCACGGCAGTGAGAGTATCGGTGGTGGAGTTGGAGGGGCGGTTGATGAATTATTCTCCTGTCCCTGAGGCTGAGCATGTGACAGAGGGGGATCGGTCGACAGCGTCCTCTCCTGCTGCCTCCAATACTGAGGAGGAGGTTGATATGTTGGCTGCGTTGAGAGTGGGACATATGGAGATGCTGCGGCTCATGGTTGTCGTTGTATATCAGGCTGTCGCAGGGGCTGACGTGTTTGAAGCCAGGCTGGCAATGTCTGTGTACGATGGATGGGCAATGTCTGTGCACGATGGATGGTTTCCAGTGGATGCACTTTGCGACGGAGTCTGCGCTGGTCGCTGCGGTAGTGAAGGCCTTGTGCAGATCGCCACTACTAGCTGCACTGGCTGTTGCCTTATCAATGGTCGACCCAATACCAATAATACTGTTGTCTGCAATCACGGTGATCGGCGGCTGGAGGCCCTTCAACTACTTGCTTTCCTGACTCTTGTCAGGGACGGAGTAATGGGGGCTTTACATACTGCTTATGAGTATCATGGTGCCTTCCCTATACACATGGTGTTCATGTTAACTGGCGAGCGTATGACTAATGGAGCCGAGACCTGTACGGATGCGCATCACGCGGCCCTCTCGGCGCACCCTCTGAAGTGTTTACCTGGTGTGGAGGGCAATGGAGTGACTCGGACCCAGATCACATTGTCCGGGCAACTCGTGGCCCTGGACCTGACATACCCTCTGGAGTGTTTACCTGGTGTGGAGGGCAATGGAGTGACTCGGACCCAGATCACATTGGCCGGGCAACTCGTGGCCCTGGACCTGACATACCCTCTGGAGTGTTTACCTGGTGTGGAGGGCAATGGAGTGACTCGGACCCAGATCACATTGGCCGGGCAACTCGTGGCCCTGGACCCGACATACCCTCTGAAGTGTTTACCTGGTGTGGAGGGCAATGGAGTGACTCGGACCCAGATCACATTGTCCGGGCAACTCGTGGCCCTGGACCCGACATACCCTCTGGAGTGTTTACCTGGTGTGGAGGGCAATGGAGTGACTCGGACCCAGATCACATTGGCCGGGCAACTCGTGGCCCTGGACCCGACATACCCTCTGGAGTGTTTACCTGGTGTGGAGGGCAATGGAGTGACTCGGACCCAGACCACATTGGCCGGGCAACTCGTGGCCCTGGACCTGACATACCCTCTGGAGTGTTTACCTGGTGTGGAGGGCAATGGAGTGACTCGGACCCAGACCGCATTCTCCGGGCAACTCGTGGCCCTGGACCCGACATCATTTGGGTTGGGACCAGAATTTGACTCGGAAAACTGCTCGGCTGCTACATTATACTGGTGCTGTGAATCCGAGTCAGCTGTGGCATCCGACACGGAGACTCCTAGTCCAAGTCACTTAAACCACTATCGTCCAAATCTATGTTGGACTCCTCAGAACCGATACCTATCGGTTATTGAGGATCAGTGTTCATCAGGCTGTGTCTGGCTGGTGGGGCTTCAATGCTGGGTACTTGACCCATTTCCCCGTGTTGGTATTGGCACGACTCATATTCGTTCAGAGCAGGCTCCACAATGTTGGCCTCCCGGATACCAGCGAGGTACAAGACCGAGGCGCGCCCAGTCGTGCCAGACATCCCCGCAGCAGCGCCCGCCCTGTCCGAGTCCACAGTATTGTGCCAAGCTGAACATGGAATTGTCAAGTCAACGGGGACAGAACCTACGTCAGTCTAACCTCCGTCGCCCGGGATCGAATCCCTTCGGCCTGAACTGGAGGTCTCGGTCTTGGCTTTCATTTTTTCGAATCACCCGCCTTTCCATGCTCGACGTTGGAATCGACGGGCCGTTCCTGGGAACCGGCTCGCCATTCTCCTATTTTGGAATCAGCTTTCTGGAAAGGTTGTTGGTGCTTTTCTCAATATCGCTTACTGTCTTCAGACTATTACAGCTCCCGTCCTCGTCCTCTACTTGTCCCCTTTTCGTTTTTGGATCAAGAGTAGCGCCAGTTGCTCCTTGGCCCCGGAATTGGAAGAAGCGACGAGCTCGTGAACAGGAATCAAGGAGTTACCATTGGTGGAGGAACCTTGAAATAGGAATCCTTGGAGTTACCTACGTTGTGTTTCCTCTACCCAGTAAGGACACTGAAGATTTGTCTGACGAAGAATTTCGCGTCAAATCACACTTTCCAGCCCAACAGCACGATTTATCTAATGGTCGAATGAGGAATATGTTCTCTTTAAAGAATTTCGTATCAGTTTTCATCTATATTCTTTATCACTATCCTCCCGTCTCTTTCGTGCTGGGCAGCCCCGCCCGTGAAGGGGCGCGGCATGAATAACCCTATAGACGGTCCCTCTTTGGTTGATGTGCTCACCAAAGACGGGACCCACATCCCTCCTGATGGAGGTGACATACCTGACACCATAGTAGAGATGATAGCTCCTCTGAATGACGACGCACTGAATGCGTCTGAAAATGAGGGGCAGTCTCTTTGCCTCAATGGTACAGGAAAATGTATTAGCGGCGACAGCCTTCGCACTGAGGACGCCCCAAGAACAGTCATGGGCGAAGGGCACATCTTCATATCATCTGTCCGATCACCGAGGCTGTATAGTTGCACTGGATCGGGTCTCCGTCCAGCGAGCTGCTCGCTTGGTGATAGGATTCCTCAGCTGGAGAATCTGTCTGCATGGGACGGCAGTTTACATATTGTGAAAGTCAGTGGGGCGGACTCGGCGCAGAAGGCCGTGGCTGGGGCTTCGGCAGCAATGAAGGTCAAGGAGGTGGACTTGGCGCCTGATGAAATCAAGCCGCCTTTGAACCAACCTCCATTGTCTCAGACTCATTGGTCATCGCGGGCTGCTCGCCAACGTTTTCGGCAAAAACGCAGGAAATTCTCCCAGTCTTGCTACTGTTCTCTGTTCGTAAAAAGGCGGCAGTCGTACTCGGATCATGATGAGCTTCGCTGTAAACTTCGTCAACTCCTCCTTTTGATGCAAATGCGTCGACTTTCCCGTTGGGCACTGAATCTCCTTCTGCTCCGTGTGTTCTCTCGGGGGCATTGGCGCAGGTGTGGCCGTTGCCGTCAGCCCAAATCATCCAGAGCTGATGCATTCGCCCGATCGGCCGGGACTACTGCTTTGGATATCCCTACCGTCCTGGCCATTATCTATCTCATGCTTGTCACAGTCTGTGGAGATCTGGTTCTTGGTTACCTCCATGTTACAGGACGGTACATAGTTCTGGCTGGTGGATTTCTCTCACCTACATTCACTGGGTGGTTAATCAGCTTATGCTTTCTCATGAGTAAGGAGGTAATATCCTCGGAATGCAATGGACTCACCGCCCTAGCCCCAGCATTAATACTGCTCCTCATTTTGATAGCCGCCCTTCTCCTTGTTTATCAACGTGCATCTAAAAACATGTCACTATTCTCTGTTGGGCAGCATTTGCATTCATTTACTCTCCTACGACTTGACAGCCCGTTTGGTCATGTCAACTGCTGTTTTGTGACTCTGGCTCTGCACTTGATCCACCAGATTGGTCTTGGATTGGCTCTTGTCTTCTACAGTTGTTCTGGGTTCGGTACAACACTGTGGCCCATGTGTGTGCCTTATATAACTAATGCTGGCTGGGCTCTTCGTAGTGGCCTGGGTGAAATTTTGACCATAAACTTTGTTGAGAATCTCACAGGTCCACCTCAGGAATTCACTCTGTTGTCTTTGGGTGTCAGTGCTTTGAACCTGCTCGTCCTTCTGGGTTGGTCACGGGTCCTCTGCTCATGGATGTTGCTCTCTTCCCCGAAAAAGGCCTATGTCCCCAACCCCATGAATTCCCCTGCGGTCCAGCCCACGCCAGTGGTGAACGCGCTTGCAATACTACCTCTCCCTGAGATACTGCAGAGGAATCTTGTCCATACCCTGGAAGATGCAGCGTCTTGTGTGCGGCGTCTAGAACAGGAACTTCCTCTGCTGCAGCATCAAGCTACCACCCTTGGGTGTGACAGTCGTTCGTCCGATCGACTGACATCAAGTCGGCTGCTCCTGGAGGTGCTCTGTTTTTGCGCATTGCAAGATCGAATTCTTATCACTGCTGATTCCTACCCGAGTGGGGATGCGCTCAAATCCGGGGTAATCAAGGCAGTTCATCTTCTCACACCAGAGCTCAGTCGCCTCCAGGCTTGCCTTTCGGGTATTGTGAATCTGCATGCGCGCTCAGAGTGTGAGCAGCTTTCGTCTGCTTCATCCCCAGCGGACTCACCGGATGCTCCGTTGAAAATCCCTTTGCAGGCCTCGGACGCTGGGGTGCGGCTTTCCATGAATACCCCCCAACTCATGCTCACCTGGAATAATGGCTGCCAAACCAGCTTGCTTCAAGGTCTCTCCGTTAACTCTTCCTGTGTTGAGGTGTATGCAAAGGTTGGGCTAGATCCTGTGCAATGTGGAGGTTGTTTTTATCTTCAGTGCAATGGCCGCAGGCTCCCCTTTTCTCAGGATCCGCTGAGTACTTTTTTAGTTCGCGGATGTGGAGAACTGTTGCTGGCTGGGGTACTCCGAGGTGCCGGAGGCGATGATGTGCGTGCTACTGACCACCCCCCCCTTACACAGACCCCCGAAGAGCCAGTGACAGAGGGAAGGATGGCTTTGCTGCCCGGTGTGGAAAGGCCAATCAGGCGGTATCCTCAACGACATAGGCCACGTCCCACAAACACACCAACCCTACCTCCCTACTATGTACCTGTTTATGAGCTGGGCGAGGTATCTATAGATTTCAACGACGACCTGGAGGAGCTTGTTCACACTTTCAACCGTAGTGTGAAATGTCAGCTCTACTGTGCTGGGATTCGTGCTGCAAACCAGCATTACCTGTGCGAGTCGCATGAACCTGAAAAAGGAACGGGAATTCAGGTCACCCGTCCGATCTCTGGCGGAACTGTTCTAAACTATTACTCTGGCATCGTCACTGACCAATACACTGGGGGCAACCACTGCTTAGAACTGCGTAAGTGTGGGACACATGTAGCATACCTTGATGGCGCAAGGAGAATACCGTCGGCGGAACTACATGCTACCCCTATGCAGTTGGTTAACCACAAATGTGAGGAAAACAGTAACTGCTCAGCTCGAGTCATCGACTTTGACGACGACCCAGGGGGGCTTGGACTCCTCGTGCTTGAGGCTAAGCATGATCTTGCGGCTGGAGAGTTCTTGTCCTTCGATTACCGAGGAGACTTCTTTCACAGGCATGTCCCGGGTTCGGTCACACCCCCGGGGTATAATCGTGTTCGATGCACGTGTGGTAGCAATGCAGTCTGTCCCAATGACCTTGAGCGCTTTGAAAATGCAGTTGGTCAGCTGCTTTTATCCCCCAGGTCCTCTGCTCACCATGAGGCTCGTCGAAAGACAGATCGACCTCGGCGAACCAGATCATCCACTGCTGCTCTCTCTGGTCCAGTCAGTGCAGGCTCACAGGACGCTGGCCAATTAGGGATCAAACGGGGTTCTGAGATGCACCCGGCCGGCCAGAGTCGTGGTACTACATGGCGGACGCTTGAAACTCCAGTGCAGAGTCGGACCAAGGCGCGGGGTTGCTCGTTGTTGTTCACTGGTGGCCCGGCACAACTTCTTTTCTGCCGGCATGGCTCCCTCCAAGGTCGCGGCTGTCAAGAGTGTGGGGCAACTCCTGTCTCACTCATGGATCGAAGCCAAGACCCGGAACACATTCAAGACAAGGGGGCAGTTCTCAGTAGATCGAATGTCATCGATCAGCCACCCTTCCACATGCACGAGAGTCCTCTGACGGAAGTGGAGGCCAATACTGCGTTCGGAGGCTCTGCTGCGTGTGACCCCCGAACACCTGGCACTGAATCATTGCAAACGGTGTTAGATGAGGAACCAGATATCAAGATTGCAAATTCTCCCACGATGGATGCGGAGGATGACGGAGCATCCTCGGAGTTGGTGGTACCCTCAACCCTTTGGCCTGGGAACGACCTGGAGGGGCTGTCTACAACAACACTGGCTGGGGTGGCGCGGAAAAAGCGCTCCAAGTCCACGGTGGACCAACCAGTGCATCCCCCAGCTGATGCAGCTGATCAAGATTCGTCCCGCCCCTGTCTGAGGCACGTTTCCGCGTCAAGAACATGCGGGGTGGAAGGTCCGGGACCGGCGGAGCCTGTGGTCGCTGGAAGTAGCTCTGATCATGGTATCCAATTTTGCTCCCTGCTGACCTTTCGCCAACTCGATGGACCTCTAACCACATGTCTTGGAAGTAATGTTGCGGAACAACCGTATGGTCACCTATGCGGCCGTGCAATTGTCTGCTGGCGGGGTACAACCTACAGTGTTAAGATCAATGACGAAGTGCGAGCGGTTCGTGGTGAGGGATCATGCTACCTTCTGAGTATTGCAGATGCGGCTCGAAATGCTGACTCTTACCCGGAATTTAAAGCTCGAAGACTGCAACACCCTGCTCTCCAGGGTGCGTTCAACGAGTGTTGGGACATACTCCTGGGGGTCTCTGCAGATCGAGACGCTGATGGATTGCGTGCCATTGTCTACAGCCACTTGCTTTCTAACATTGAGCGTTTTCGGCATCTTTCTTGGTCTGCACTCCCTGCTGATGTCAGTGACTGTGCCCTAATGGTGCGGGAGAGGGAGGCTAAGTTTAACCTACCAGGATCTCCTTGTCTCGTGCGGAAGTGGGCATTCCTGTTCCTACGCTCCTCAACGCATGTCGATGACTGTTTCATGTCCGTGTTACTTGACTGGCTGGGCCATCGGGTGGGAGTCATGAATCTGATGCGAGTCAATCGCGAGCAAGATGGCTCTACTCAGTTCTTGCATGTACCAACTGCTGATCTCATCCCTGACACCGCAGTGCTGCTGATTAAAGTTCTTAACACTGAACACCATGGCCGGATCCGTAATGGGTTAAATCACTTTGACCGCGTTAGCAAGGGCTGTCCAGTGGAATTCCTCGAAGAAATTCTAGTACATCACCAATCTGCCTTGGAAGGGTCCTCTATTTCAGACGATACATCAAGCGACAAAGCAGGAGCGAACTGGAACGTGAGCAACCAGATACGACATGGGTTAGGTCATTGTTCTACGGAGGGAGGGTGTAGTGAGCTCCGGGTCCCGCAAACCCTCTCGCAGGCTGAAGAAGTTCTCCGGAAGTTTGATATCGCCACTGTTTGGGGTCCCAGTCAGTCAACCTCGCGTGCAGAAAGGTTGCACAGGCTTCGAGTGCGCGGATTAGGCCCACCAGGATGGGAATGGGTAGATGCGGTTCTCCGTGCGTTTCCTGTTCTTGCCCAGTTGCGACCGGGACAGCATCCGGATCCACCTGATCCCCCCCTTCACGGAAACACACAGCGTGTCCGAGTAAGCTGTGAGCCAGAGAGGCAGTATGTGCAAAAGGTGAAGCCGACGGCCCCGATGAAGGATCCAAAGCAGCGCACCCTCCGGGATGTCTGGACCCAGTCCGTGTTGGCAAGCAGTAAATCTATTCTCCCTGCGGTCGCTGAGGTATCAGCAGATGTAGTGATTGATCACAGAACGTCTGGGGCCGATACTGTGGTGAACCCACAGGCTGCTGTTGATTTGGCTTCTCAGTCTTCTCATACGATGGTGACACCTCAGCGGAAAATTACGCTCTTTAGTCTCGCCCCGATTCCTGGTCCTCGTGTGGTTCCTGGCCTGAAATCGTGGATTCCAGGAACTCAGGCCCTTTATCCCAGATATGCTCCTGTAGCTTCTTCTGGCGATTGTGCCCAACAATTTCCTGTTTGGAACGTACATGTGGCAGGGATGCGTCGGCAACAGGCAATGTTTCACCTGGCTGATGGTATCGACACAGGTGCTCTGGTACACCCTGTGTTCTATGTAGCGGCGGACATCTGGTGCACAGATAAGAAGGGTTGGTCGGTGGTCAAGATATATGGCGCCTTCCGTGACTCCGTTCAGTTTGCATTGCAAGTTCTCATGGGGGTAGACAGGGCCCCTACTCGGTGCTTCTATGAACTGATCAGGGAAGGACGGCCATGTAAAGCCTACTTTGATCTGGAGGTTGAACCGGGTATCATGGACGCCAGAGGTGGAGAGATCATGTGCCAGCAAGTTATCAAGACGTGGGCGTGTCGGGTCCGTACGAGGTGGCCACTGGCTGAGAACCAATGTCCCCGCTGCCTGGAAGTATTGATTCTGGATGGTAGCCGTCCTGCAAATGGGGGGTGGAAAGTCAGCTACCACCTTGTATATCCATGGCTTACATTTCCGTGCAACAACACGGTCCTAAAGAATGAGATAACAGCCCTCAGTGACCTACCTCAGCTAAAATACACCTTGCCTGACGGTACAGTAAAACGGTTCATAGACTCATCCGTCTACTCTCGAAACCGGCAATTTCGCATGGCTCTCTCTCACAAATTGTCTGATCCAACACAGACGCCAATGCGCCTGCCTGGAGGCCCCAGTCTCTCCACTTTTCTGCTATCTTGCATTACTCGGATTGAGCCGCATTCGTGGCGTGTGCCAAGGGACGTGTCGGAAGACCATAGCTCCTCTAGGCCGCATGCTCGGGACCGACTGCAAGGTGCTCAATCCCACCGCCCATCAACTTCCACAGATGTGCTGCCACTACAACAGACCGTTCTCGCCTCCCTTCAATATCTCCTGCGAAAAAATGGCCTCCCGGAGGGAAATCTGGTATTGATGACGGGAAATGCTGAAGCTGCATCCCTCCGATGGGGCACAAGCAACGGGGTTAAGTGGCCTTGCTCAGTAGCTCAGATCTGGCGCCCGGCCGACCCAGCGCATGACGGGAATGGAGGTATTGTCTCCTTTGATAGAACCCGCGCTGTGTTCTTGAAATGTCTGCACCCGGAATGTCAACGCCTGAATAGGGGTCGTGGGATCTTTCTTGGCTATATTCCATATTATGTTCCCCCTGATGCTTCCTCGCGCGTTGATAACAGCACAACGTCGGGCGGACTCCGTGGCGTGAAGAGGCCCACTCCCGACTCAGTTGCATCTCATGAAAGATCAATGCATAGCGGAAAGCGACCTACCATACGAGAGACTCGGATTCTTGGCTCAACAGCCCATACGGAGGGGAGCGTTCTGGACCTGGAATCCCCTGGTCTGGCTGACTCGCAGCTGCGCTCTCGAATCAACCTGCCACCCACCGAGCAGGTCCAAGCGGATGGTCAAGCCCCTGCATTACAACCATCCCCTGTGGCCGCCTACACTCGGCATCAGAGTCTCCGACATATTTATTTGAAAAATCAATCAAGTGAGCAACCCTCGTTTGAGGCTTGGCAAGTAGTAAGTGGAGTTTGGGGAGGCCGAGTAGGAGCACCTACAGATGCCTCCCCTTGCACGACGGCGCGCAGTGCTATGGCTGCATCAGCAGATAAAATGCCTGACGTAGCGGACGACAGGAGGTCGAGCCTGGACCAGGTCGGTGCTTCTGTCATGGACGTCGAGCAAAAAGAATCACTCTTGCAGAATTGGGCCATGGAATCCTGCGAGGCCCCCTTTCAAGTGCCCCCTCCAGACTCGCTCATCCCCCCACTTCGTGAAGCTCTCGAAAACACCAATATTGCCTTCTCTAAAGAGTGTGGTGGTACGTTGCCGGCTTGGGATGCACTAAACCAACCTGTACCTTCCTCAGCGCCAGCGTCTGCAGAAGACGCGGTTGAAGAGGATCCTTGTTGGGTTGTGCAACCGCCCTTGGCTTGGCACGAGGACCCACTCGGACGACGAACATTAATTGGACATGACCTTCTTGGGCGTGCCCTTGAGCAAGCAAGACCAGCCGAGCCTGGCTTGGAGAAACATTTTCTCAGTGAGTCGCCTAACATATGGAGCAGTCCTTTCAAGGTGGCCTTCATCAGCGTGGGATTTCGAAGACTTCGCTATTCTCTTCCAGGTGTTATTGAGATAGTGAAGCAACATAGGTTGGACATACTATTCCTGGGGGATCTTGGCACCACATGTCGTCAGATTGGTAAGCTGCGACTCCAACTTCAGGCTGAGCTGGATGATGAATGGATCCTTCTGGCGGACATTTGCAAAACGGCTGGATATCCTGTTGGATCTGGCGCGGTGGTTCACGTCTCGGCCGTAAAGCATATCCAACACCTGGAACTCACATGTCCGCCGCACTTAGATCAGGAGCATTGGTCTAAAGCGGTGAAAGGTCGCCTGCTTCTCCTCGAGTTAGTTCGCCCGGAGACTGATGGCGCCATATGGTTCGTGGGCCTAAATCAGCATGTAGCATCATCTTCCAATTTTCAGGCTCGAGAAATGGTATTAGCTACAATCGAACACCTTGCTCGTGAGATTCAGACTCGGGGAGGGCGGTTGGTTGTTTTGGGCGACGCAAACGCTGCACCTGAGGGAGGTAGATGGGGCTACTCGCGCTACACCAAGACGCGAATGGCTGATGAGCAGACTGATAAGTGGTCTTCCCGGACGGGGCTGCGAGAAATAGCCAGCATTCCACTCAAAGCTACTTGGAAGGCTTGCCTGTTACCGAGAAAAGCGACCCTGGATAGGGCCTGGGTATATCCTGCCGACCTGTCTGTTTCCGATCTGCACGTGCAATGGCCTGAAGATCAACCTGTCTTTGACCATGCCATGATCATGCTTACTCTCCCACAAAATGTAGCTGGTATGGGATTTGCTGGGGCATGTCGCCCCTTGCATCAGCCCACATCTGTTCCGCGTTGTCGGGTGAACATCAAAATGCTCCGAGAGCCTGCGATATTGGCCGAGTGGCAAAGACTTCTACATCTCAGCTTGACTACAGAATCACCTGTTGACCCATCCCCGTGTCTGAGGGCGTCTGTGGACCAAGATACACCTCTCGATCCCTTTCAGGCACTCAAATACGCGGAGATGGTTGCGGACCGAATTGCACAATCCCTTGCACCATGTCGTGTGCGTCGCCCAGGTGAACTGCGCCGGTCTTACTGCTTTGGCGGTCATCGTGTCATTTTTCGCGAGATGAATCTGATTCGCGCTGCCCGAGAATTTGTTCACAAAATCTTGAAACATAGTGCAGACATCTTGGAATGTCCGTATCGTGACATGCTATGGAATTGCACAATCTCAAGGCTAAATGAACGTATCGCAAGAAGTCACCATTTCTGTCCGCTGCCGCTGCGGGGTCTCCCTGGGTTTTACTTTGAACACCGGGCTAAAGTAGTCTTGGCTCGTTGGATGGACCAGGCGAAGATGGCCTTGGATGTCCGGTGGGCAACTGTGAGAGAGGATTTTACAAAAGCGCGATTCAAGAACATAAAGAAAGCCCAGGCGAAACTGATTCGCAGTGGCGGTGTACTTGATAAAGAGCTCCTCCATGATGCTCTAGGAAAACGTCAGCCGCGTCCCCGGATGTGGGGCATCTCGGGGGCGGTTGAGCTCGGGGTCTGCTTTTGTACATCCCATACACGACATCCAGCGGTACTTGAATATCTGAAACTGATGCCAGAGATGGCAGCAGCTGTTAGCATTGAAGGTAGGAGAGAATCATTGAACATATGGTTTCGTGGTCCGCGAGCACTGGGTGACTTTCTTGTCCGGTGGTGTGCTCAGGCACCTCCATTTGGGCAAGTGGCTATTCGCACGTTAGCACCACCAACAACCTACGTAGCCATTGTTCCGGACGACATGTTGGCCGTACAAGAACTACACTTGGCTAGGGAAGGTATGGACTCAGAGTCAATCTGCTGTAATTGTCGTGCACCTGTTGTCCAACCCATTGTCACCTCCGCAACTTCGCAGAAGTGTGGAAACCCGCGGAGAGCTGTACGTTTCTTTTGCCATCAATGCTGCTCTGTCAATGATGATGTTGAATTGGCTCCCCTGCCTCCATGCCCGATTCCGTGGAATGTGTGGATAAATATGCGCAAGATTCCAGAAGGCTCCGCCCCGCTCATCTGTCACGACATCAGCTATGACACTCTGGAGGCTTGCGTGCGGCGTTTGCCTAATGGTAAGAGTCCTGGCTGCGACGGCATTCCTCGTGAATTTTATAAATATGGCCCTATGATCCTTCTTGAACATCTTCGCTCTGCCATTAATGCATATACCAAGGGACATCGGCCGTCAGAATTCGCCCATGAATGGGCGGGGTCGATTGTCTCCCTGATTCCAAAAAATCCAGCTGCGATGATGATGACGGATGAGCGCCCTATCGCATGCGAGTGTTCCAAATACATTATTGCAACAACCATATATAATGATCGCCTTAGTCGCGTGATGGAGGACTTTCAGTTGCTTGATGATGCCCAAGAAGGTTTTCGGCGTCATCGTAGCACGAAGCGTCAGGTCTCCAAACTCCAGGGTCTTCTTGCACAGCAATGTAGGGACAAAAGTCAATCTGTGGTTCTCTTCCTTGATATCAAAAATGCATTCAATGCAGTAAATCATCGCGCGATCTTCTCCCTCTTGGAAGCTTATGGCTTTAATAAAGTGGATGTAGATTTTTTCCGTCAAATGTATTCTGGAAAATTCTTTTCAGTTGGTAATACATTTGGTGAATCAGCTGCGTGTTTTCTTCGGCGCGGTGTATTTCAAGGAGACACACCCAGCCCGAACATCTTCAACCTCGCCTTCGACCCGACACATAAGATGGTGCGAGCCAGTGGGCGGGGCTGCCTCGCTCCGGGCATGGACGGTCCATCAGGATCTAGTGGATTTGCGGATGATACCGCGCTTCACACAGGCGGCAGTGATGCCATCCCCGCTATGCGCGCATTGGTTAGTCTTATAGGACCTCTCTTTAAGTGGCTTGGTATGTCCTTAAACATGTCAAAATCATTTATCTCTGCCATCAACTTTGCAACTGGACAGGCAATACCTTCTGATAGCATTACATTTGACGGTAAACCGTTCTCTGTCCTCCCCCCTGATCAAGCCCACAAACATTTGGGAATCCGTATGACTCTTACTGGGGACTTTCGGGTGGAAAAAGCATACGTGAGGGTAGAGATGCAGCGCAGGATCAAGGAATTAATGGATGACAAGGTTCTCCCGCCCTCTCTGAAAGAACTAGCCATCAAGATTGGAGTAATCTCTGTGTTCCGATACAGCGCTGGGGCGGTTCCATGGACAAGAACTGAGTTGGACGAGATTACAGATATGTGGATCAGGGCCTATAAACAAGCGTGGTTCAAGGCTGCAGCGCGTGGAATGGACAGCTCTCCCTTTGTTCTTGACAAAAATGCGGGAGGGCGTCAATGCCCAAGTGCTATAGAGGTGTGGATGCGAGACGTACTAGATACACTTGATCAGTGCATGACCCTCCCCTGTGAGATAGCCCAATTCATTTTGTTTCACCTGCGCCAGGAATGCTGTGACCACGGATGTGTTGCTCTGAACCAAATGCAGTCCCTTTTGCGTATTACAGGTAACAACGGCTCCGAATCTCTCCTGAAGTTGCTGCTACTTCGGTTGGATGAACAAGGTCTGGAGGTCTCTACCCCGTGGGTGCCACAAGCTGGTTTGCTCATTTCGGAGATCTTATGGCCTCAGTTGTGGCGCGCGTGGCGAGCGAAGGAAGCGTCATCTCTGATTGATCATAGGGCCCCCCTGTTCAGTAGTGGGGAAGCGCGTGCTACTTGGGAGCAAGCCAAACATTGCCTGCTGGCACTCAGTAAGCTCGGTCAAGCTGGAGTCATCATGGTTTCGGAACTCCGAGGACAGGCTGGGCACTGGTTGTCACTGTCTGAAGTGCGTCTTCGGTCTTCTCACGTCACTGCATCAGAATATCAGACTCTTTGCAACTGGTTGAACCAGGCTCCTGCTCCTCCTGCAATATCTGTTGAATCAACGCTAGAAACGAACAGTGAAATATCTCCAATGCACGTTCCTCACCACCGGAGCTCAAGTGATAGGAGCAAAGGGAGCGGGCCACCAATCTCTAGTGTCACTCTTCCCCCGTGTATTCGGGGATGTGCTAGGTCCATTCAATCACATGATCGTGTGCAATTGGAGTCTAGAAATGTATCATCCTGTGATGCCCTTTGCACAATTTCAGATCACGACCTAGCAGCGGGAATGTGTCAAGCGAGATCAATATTCTCTTTTTCTACAGATGAATCAACCACAATTCAAGTTGAATGCCTGGTTCCCCTCAGTGTGTGCTGTCCTTCCACAACCTGCCCAGAATCTATGATTGTTCAGGATCTTTCGGCCGATCGCTTTGCTAATCAATTTACTGTTCTCACAATGGCCTTTGTAAGGGATAGTCTTGTCGCCAATGGTGCAGAATACTTGCGAGATGCTTGCTGTAGGCCTCCTTGGCTGGTACCAAGGGAGGAGCTGCAGCGTTGGTTTACACTGCACTCGCATCCAGGCTGCTCCTTGTCTACTTCACAGTGGATACTTGATGAAATGGACAAGGATGGGCAACACGTCCTCCGCACATCAACCAGCAGCCTGCACTTGCGGCGTCCTGCTGTTGTGCATAGGTCTCCTGTTCTCCTCCATCCGTGGCAGTGTGATCCAAAGCTCCCTGACCTGGTCCGGTTTGATCTCTCAAACCATTATGTTGAATATCTGTTATCACCTACTGGTTGGACAGTGGCTAAAAGGAACGCCCGAGTTATTATCACTAGCCCCAGTCAGGATGTGGCTGGCTTAGATGCAGCCCAGTACTCCATGCTTGCGGACTCTCACGGTACTGGCCGGGCTCCCTCAGATGCCGTCCTAAAGAGTATTTTTACCTCATGTTTATCACAGCTGGTAGCGGATGGGGAATACCACGTCGCTTGGAGTCGTCACCTCTTGTCCTGTTTGCACCATATTTTAAAGGTAGACCTGCTCATTGGGGCAAGAGCCGTTGCCACCATCCCTCAATTTCTCTACTTTGCGTCACCAGAGCCACGGGACTATCTGCTTGGGGCTGTACCGCGTTGGCCGCTGATGCCTGCCCTGCTCCTCTTGGACTCTATAGCGCCTGAGGACAGGGCCTGTGTTCTCGAACAGGCAGCGGGCCATGGCAGTGTAGTATGGATCCTGCGGCAGGATAGATCCTCTCCAGAAGCAGTCGCAGATCTAGCTAAGATGCGCAGCATCCATGCTTGTCTCATGGCGATTCTCCCCCCTCGGAGTATGGTACTCCACGACATCCATTGCTGGAGTGCCGCCAAGTGGGACTCGGAACCCTCAAGGTGTGCTTCTCAAATATGGTTGCTCTGCTCGCCTGCTGTACAGAGCAGACCACGTCCTGAGTCATGCAGTGTGCAACAACTACTTGGTCAGTGGGAGAAGCAGCGCTACGACTTTTACCTTCCTATGGAGCACCCCCCGTCGCAATTGCTGCGGTATAGAGCAGGTCAACAGGATGCACTTCTCTACACGGGACAGGGCCTATTTGCTGGCTCCGATGGGAGTGTCTACTACCAAAAAGAACGTATGGGGACTGGATATGTGGTCACACAGGGCATGGATCTTGCCCCCATTCATAGATTTTCGGCCCCAGTTGGAGGTCCATTAGCCTCAACTCGCGCGGAGGCAGTTGGACTCCTGTGCCTCTTGAAATGGCTTCGCAATCATCATTTGGGATCTGCGCGTGTCACTGTCTTCATTGACTGTCTGGGGCTCCTCCAAATACTGTCCAACTGGGGCAAGGTTGATTTCTGGCCTGGTCCCAAAGATATCATTCATTTTGATGTCCTTCTCCCGCTCCTCCAAGTGATGCGTGAATGGACAACAGAACTGGTACTTGTCAAAGTTAAAAGTCATGCTGGATGCTATCACAATGAAATGGCAGATGAGTGTGCTGATGCTGGGTGTGTGCTAGATGATGCACCTCTCTTCTCAGGCCCTCAGAAATATGGCACCCTGCACCTACGGCTCCAGCCCTCTCTGCATACTCTTGTTGAAAAAGAGCATTTGCGCGCCACTCTTCCGCGTGATGGAGCACCAAATGCATCAATACTGCGACAAGTGGTGAGTGTCAACACTCAGCGTGCTGTGAAACTCCGTAACACAATATTTGTGCGTGAGGTCATGTACAGACCAGAAAGCGCTATTATAGCACGGGTGATTGTAAAGAGCAGTGACTCGGAGGTGCGATGCTGGATGCAGGCCATGACTGGAACATATCCTGTGGCATCCTACCTGCATAAGATTGGCAAAGCAGCTTCCAAGCTGTGTCCGCACTGTGCATCTGGTGCAAATGAAACCTTATCCCACTTCCTTAGTGTTTGCCCTCGATTTCATGACGCGCGAACTGCCGCCCACAACCAAATCAGAGTACGTTTGTCCTCCTCTCTCAAACGACATCTCCCCCGCAAGTGGAAACTTTATGAAGAGACAGCTATGCTTCGGACAGGGCTGCAAATGCGTCCAGTCTCCTCGGCCAGGGTTCGTGAGACAGGTCGCTGTGTTAGCGAGGCTGACTTGGAAGCTGGTAGAATGTCCCTCAGTCGGTGGCAGCCAGACTTTGTGGCTGTGTCCTTCAAGGCTAAGAAGATTGCTATCCTGGAGCTGTGCCGACCTTCTGATACATCACCTGGGCAGCTGCAAGCTGCATATGAGCGAAAAATAAACCTATATGGTCCTCTAGCAGACGCGCTTGGCCATTACAGTGATTCAGGATGGTCAGTAAAAATTCTCCCCTGGGTTGTTGGTGCACGGGGACTTGTCCTGGAGCAGGCTATGCACCATGCACTAGAATATATAGAGGTACCAAAGACATTCTGGCGCCCAATAATTGAGGATACAATCCAGGCGTCTATTTCGGCCCTGGCTTTCATGCACAGAATCCGATTCTCGCCCCCTGCACTTGTCCAACTTTCCGAGGCCATCAATCCGAGTCTACAGATCAATCGTATGGATGACTTCCTCCGGTGTGGAGCCAAACGCAAGAATGGCAGCATGCATGAAGGTCTTGATACCACTATGGCACGCTGGAAGAGGATGGTTGCTACCCCCCGAGAACAACGAGGAGCTGATGGCAACGCAGATACTACTACATGACTATTTGCTGCTGCTGCGTTGTATTTGTGCTTTTCTGTGTGATGTGTGTGATGTTGGTGGTGAGGAGATGGAGGTCTAGGTGGTGTAGTGAATGTATTGGAGATAGTCTTGGGGATGGTAGACTGGTGGTGTGTGATGGCATATTAGTAATGATCTGGGGTGGTTCTTGGATGGAATAGATAATGGCTATTGGTAATCGGTTGGGTTGAAGTCGGGTGGACGTTAACAAGGTGGAACTGAGAAACAAGTACGGAAGAGAAAGTGGTGTTGGTTTGGCTTGGAATGGAAGTGAGTGAGAATTGTCCTGTGTGTGCGTGCGTGCAAACGATGTGTATGTGTGTGTATGTGTCTGTGACAATGTATATGTGAATCCCTGCGGACGCGGACCCCTGGGTGGGCGCCGTGTCCAATCCCCTACGCAGATTATCTGCCTTTGATGAATTTTCATTAAAGCTATTTTGTTGTTGTTGATGATGATGGTGATGATGTGGAGCTACTTTCTGAAAG
>Ga0209299_1000494_pt1 | contig 22174 bp, 23 predicted proteins | sample S_140806_MF_Meta_FD_187326 | JGI IMG/M metagenome (GOLD analysis project Ga0209299, IMG submission 187326) | Freshwater microbial communities from Lake Simoncouche, Canada to study carbon cycling - S_140806_MF_MetaG (SPAdes) (version 2) | ecosystem: Environmental > Aquatic > Freshwater > Lake ...
ATTTGTCCTACTTTGACCAAGAGAAGAATGAGCGCTGGACACCATTTGTGATTGAACCTGCAGCAGGTGTTGATCGTTGCGCGCTCACATTTATGATGGATGCTTTTACCGAAGATGAGGCACCAAATGCCAAAGGTGAGATGGAAAAGCGGGCGGTGATGAAATTTGATCGTCGCATTGCTCCAGTAAAGGCGGCAGTACTGCCACTTTCTCGTAACGCTGATTTGTCTCCTAAAGCCCGTGATTTAGCGGCAGAGCTACGTAAGAACTGGAATATTGATTTCGATGATTCAGGTGCTATCGGACGCCGCTATCGTCGCCAAGATGAAATCGGTACGCCGTACTGCATCACCATTGACTTCGAAACACTGGAAGATCAAGCGGTCACCATTCGCGATCGCGACACCATGGGGCAAGAACGAATTGCACTCGATCAAGTTCAAGCATGGCTAGCACCACGTCTACTCGGCTGCTAGCGCCGCTGCAACTCCCTCTTAAAGATGGAGTTCATTTAATTGATCCGCCAGTAGTTCTGGCACCGATGGCGGGAATTACCAATGCCCCATTTCGCATGCTCTGCCGCGAACAAGGTGCCGGTTTATTTGTCTCGGAGATGGTGACCGCGCGGGCTTTACTAGAACGTATTCCGGAAACGCTGCGCATGATTGAACCAGGTGCCGGTGAGTGGCCACGTTCGGTACAGCTCTATAGCGTTGATCCACACCATATGGCAGAAGCGGTAAAGATGATCGGCCGTGAGAATCTAGCTGACCACATTGATATGAACTTTGGTTGCCCGGTTCCGAAAGTCACTCGTAAAGGTGGGGGAGCAGCGCTTCCCTTTAAACGAAATCTTTTCCGGGAAATTGTGAAAGCTGCAGTTGAAAGCGCCAAGCCTTATGGAATTCCGGTCACGGTAAAGATGCGGATTGGAATTGATTCAGATCACCACACATATTTAGAGGCGGCAAAGTCGGCGGCCGACTTAGGTGTCGCCTGGGTTGCGCTACATGCGCGCACGGCTGCGCAAATGTATGAAGGTAAATCTGATTGGTCTGCCATTGCTCAACTGGTGGAACATTTAAAACCAACTGGTGTTCCGGTGTTAGGAAACGGTGATATCTGGTCTGGCGCCGATGGCCTAGAGATGGTTCGCCAAAGCGGTTGTGCTGGAGTTGTTGTGGGGCGAGGATGCCTAGGTCGCCCATGGCTCTTTGCGGATTTAGTTGCCGCATTTAACGGTGAAAGTAGCCGGGTATTGCCGACACTGCATGAGGTGCGGGAAGTGATGTATCGCCATGGCGAACTCATCGTCGAATACTTTGAATCTGAAGATCGCGGTTGCCGCGACCTACGTAAACATATGGCCTGGTATCTCAAGGGATTCAGTGTTCCATCAGAGCTGCGCCGTCAATTTGGAATGGTGGCTTCGCTAAATGAACTTCGTTCACTACTGAATCAATTAGATGATCAGCCATATCCCATTGAAATCGGTGATAAACCACGTGGTCGCACAAGTAGCGGTCGAGCCCCAACCTTGCCCGATGGATGGCTTAATGATCCTGATGAAATGATTCATCTCGATGCCGAAGATATGTTCTCTGGTGGCTAATGTTTAAGTTAATCAGACGAGTAATTTCCTTGGTGCTGGCGGTAGTTGTCATTATTCCTACCTACGCACTCTTTCTTACCTGGAACTCTGCCAAGCACCCAACCTTTCGATCTACGGCAGAAGTCATTGTTGTTCCCGGGGCTGCGCAGTTAGATGGCGCACCAGGTGAGGTTTTACTTGCACGTCTGATTGAGGCCAAGCGCATGAAGGATGAAGGTTATGCACCGCTGATTATTACCGTGGGAGCAGGTGCACCAGGTGATCGCACAACTGAAGCTGCTGCTGGAAAATATTGGTTGACCAGAAATGGAGTGGCGAAAAATAAAGTCATTTCAATTCCGATTGGACGAGATACCTTTTCCCAGACTCAGGCATATATCAATGAGATGAAGAGTCGAAAGTTATATAACGTCATCATTGCAACTGATGCTTATCACTGCCAGCGCACCATCACGATGGCAAAAGACTTAGGAGCAACTGCAACATGCTCACCAACGAGCAGTGGGCCAAATACCCTTGAGAAGTCACGGTATCGATATTTGATTCGTGAAGCTGGTGCATATTTGGCATACATCACGCTAGGTAGACGTGGCATTCATATCAGCGATCACCTGACTAACAGCAAACTTGTAAGGTATGTGTATGACCCAGTCGCCTAAGGCATATAGCGCTGGCGATCAAGAGAGATTTCTTGATGAGCCGGCAAAGCGCCCTGGTCGCACCGAATTTATGCGAGATCGTGCTCGCGTTATTCACTCCGCCGCCCTTCGCCGACTAGCTGCCAAAACACAGGTTGCAGTGCCTTGGGAGAATGATTTTCAACGCACTCGTTTATCTCACTCACTTGAGTGCGCCCAGATTGGTCGCGAACTAGGAGAGTCACTCGGCGCTGACCCTGATCTACTTGAGACTGCATGTTTGTCACACGATATGGGACATCCACCTTTTGGCCACAATGGTGAAGAAGCACTGGCCGAAGCGGCGCAGCCATGTGGCGGCTTTGAAGGAAATGCTCAGAGTTTTAGGTTACTCACGCGCATTGAAGCAAAGACTGTTTCACTTGACGGCAAAAGTCTCGGACTTAATCTGACTCGAGCATCACTTGATGCGGCAACGAAATATCCGTGGACTAGAGCAGAAAATGCTCGCAAGTTTGGCGTGTACGGCGATGACACTGAAATCTTCGCCTGGGTGCGAGCAGGTGCACCTGCTGGACGTAAATGTATCGAAGCCCAGATCATGGATTGGTCTGATGATTGCGCATACTCCGTGCACGATTTAGAAGATGCCATCTTTGCCGGACAAGTTCAGGTCAAGAATTTTGATAATGATTTCGATACTTTATACAGCCAGATGAGCGAGAACTACGGCAGTGATGCCACCAAGGCGGAAGCAGCAGCGGCACTTACCCGCCTACAAGAACTGAGTTGCTGGCCAAATAACTTTGATCGCACACATCGCGCACTTGCTCGCTTAAAGGACACGACCTCACAACTGATTGGCCGCTTTGTTCTAGCCGCTGAACTTGAAACCCGAAAAGTTCACGGTGATGGCCCATTGACTCGCTATAGCGCCAATCTTGAAATACCTCGCGATGCAAAAGTTGAGGTTGATTTCCTGAAGGCCGTTGCTGGTCATTACTTGATTAGCGCTGCCGCATCACAAGAGCGCTATGCAAAACAACAAGTAGTTATTCATGACTTGGTGCAGATGCTCTTTGACGCAGCTCCAAGGGAGCTCGACCCCATCTTTAAGGATGACTGGAAGCAGGCGACAAATGATGCGATGCGCTTGCGTATCGTGATTGACCAAATTGCCAGCCTGACCGACCCCGGCGCATATGCGCTGCATGCCCATCTCTCGCAAGCACAATCAGAGCGTAGATAAGGTAGGAACATGAGCGGGCGTATTAGGGCTGATGACATCGTCTATGTGCGCGAGCATGCACATATCGACGAAGTAGTTTCAGCTGCTGGCGTTGCTCTTAAAAATGCGGGTGGGGGACAGAAGAAAGGTCTCTGTCCTTTTCATGATGAGAAATCTCCCTCCTTCCATGTGACACCTTCAAAGAATTATTACCACTGCTTTGGGTGCGGCGCCGGCGGGGATGTTATCGACTTCATGATGAAGACCGAACATTTAAGTTTTACTGAAACCATTGAACGACTTGCCTCTCAGATTGGTTACACGCTGCGTTATGAAGAAGGTGGACCAGCCCAACCCACATCACAGCGTTCACGGTTATTTTCTGCCCATGTTGCGGCCGCGAAGTTCTATCAAGATCTCATCAATACTTCTCCTGATGCCGCACATGCACGCGATCTACTGACTAAACGTGGATTCGATAAGGCGGCATGTGATTTATTTGGCGTGGGCTATGCCCCAAATAGTTGGGATGCACTTACCAAACATTTGCGCGCAGCCGGATACACCATTGAAGAGTTAGAAGAAGCTGGACTTTCCAAGATGGGAGAGCGCGGGCCGATCGATAAGTTTAGAAATCGCATCATGTGGCCGATTAAAGATATTTCAGGAGATATCGTCGGATTCGGTGCTCGTAAATTAGCCAGTGATGAAGAAGATCAAGGGCCTAAGTATTTAAATACCTCGGAAACTCCTATCTATAAGAAGTCACAAGTTCTTTATGGCCTTGATATGGCTAAGAAAGAAATCGCTAAGAGTCGTCAGGTAGTTGTCGTTGAGGGCTACACAGATGTAATGGCATGTCATTTGGCTGGAATTACCACCGCCGTTGCCACTTGTGGAACAGCGTTCGGCGATGATCACATCCGCATTATTCGCAGACTACTGATGGATGCAGATACCTTCCGGGGTGAAGTGATCTTCACATTCGACGGCGATGCTGCTGGGCAGAAAGCGGCGATGAAAGCATTCGGTGATGATCAGAAGTTTGTCACCCAAACATTTGTGGCAGTTGAACCAGATGGCCTTGACCCATGCGATCTGCGCCAACACAAGGGCGACCTGGCACTACGTGATTTGATTGCAAAGAGAGTGCCACTCTTTGAATTCGCTATTCGCACAGAACTGAGAAAACATGACCTTAATACCGCCGAAGGGCGCGTCAATGCGCTCAACACTGCAGCCCCACTGGTGGCAGCGATTCGAGATAAATCACTTCGTCCGGAATACATTAAATCTTTATCAGGTTGGTTAGGAACAGAGACAGAAGTTGTCACCGCTGCGGTAAATGCAGCGCTTAAGAAAGTGAGCACAACTCAAGTTCAGAGCGAGGCACCTGCAGCCGATGCGCAGTGGCGACCAAACCCGAGTGAACCCACGCTGATGCTTGAGCGAGAAGTATTGAAAGCTAAGTTACAGATGTCAGGACTTGTCTTTGGGTGGAGCACTATTGAGGATGAGGCATTTACTCATCCGGCATACCGAGAACTGCGCCGGATTATCGACTCATTTGGTACCGAACCGCTAGCCCTGGAGAAAGTTGACGATGAACGCATGAAGCAACTATTTACTGAACTCTCGGTCGAACCAGTACGCACAGATGGGGCGGTCTCTGAGAAATATGTTTCTAGCATCGTTGCCAGATTACGTGAAGTACTTGTCAGTCGAAAAATTGCAGATCTGAAATCAAGTCTGCAGCGCCTTAATCCGGTTGAAAATCAGGAGCAGTACAACACAGCATTTGCAGAGTTAGTGGCCCTGGAAACCCAGAAGCGCGGTCTGCACGAACTCTCGATTAGTTCGCTCTAAAGCGCGTAATTTTGGCGAGGCTTACCCTCTGCGGTAGAGTTTCACCTCATTCCCTGATAGCTCAACGGCAGAGCAGTCGACTGTTAATCGACAGGTTCTTGGTTCGAATCCAAGTCAGGGAGCAACATATTCACTTCACGGTTAAGGTGAGCACATGAATGCAATTCAAAGTATTTCTCGCGGTGCAATAAGTTCGTGGGGTTCACAGAACCGAGCTGCTCGTGTGCTGCGCATATTCCTTGGACTCACATGGATCTATGCCGGCTGGGATAAAGCCTCGGATTCAGGCTTCCTCACAAAAGGTGCACCTACTTACATTGGCTCGCAGTTAGCAGCATATGCTCAGAATTCGCCAATCGGATTCCTACTTAACCGCACGCTTGAACATGCAACATATGTTGGAATTTTTGTGATGCTTGCAGAATTTGCAATTGGTATCGCAACGCTTCTCTCTGTTGCGCCAACAAGTGCAGCATTTGGCGGATTTGCCATGTCAACAGGGCTCTGGCTCTCAAGTTCATTTCACACAACTCCATATTTCTTAGCAAGTGATAGCGCCTACGCGGTCATGTGGCTTGCATTTTTACTACTACTGATTGGAAATCGACGAATGCCTGCTACAAATTTTCAGCGACGAAGTGTCTTGCGCTCAGGGATTGTGGGAGCCCTTGCAATAGCTGCATCATTTGCAGGCAAAGCGCTGCCAAAATCTGCAGCCTCAACATCAGTGAAGTCATCGGCAAAAGCAAGCGGAACACAGATTATTAAAGTCGCCGATCTGCCTGTGGGAAAGACATATAACTTTGTGCACTCTGCTCAGGGAGTTCCAGCGGTTCTCTTTCGCACTAAAACCGGAGTCTTCGCTTACTCTGCCATCTGCACCCACGAAGGTTGTTCAGTTGCTTATAAATCCTCAACAAAGAAACTCATCTGCCCATGCCATGGCGCTCAATTTGATCCATTCGCTAATGCGAAGGCGATATCTGGGCCGACTAATCGAGCTCTTGATAAAGTAAACGTCAAAATAAGCGGTGCATGGGTCGTTGAAGCCTAAACTTTCTCCCACGCCACTGACAGGGTTATCACAGGAAAATAGGGAAGCATCGTGGACATGAAGAACATCAAAGTCATCGCAGCTTTTATTGCAGGCGCCGCCATTGCAGGCTCAGTAGCAACGGCTGCAACAAACTCACCCAGTGTTGTGAAGGCATGTGCTGATAAGCGCACCAATGCTCTCTTCCTCTCACCTTCCGGCACATGTTCATCAGCCAGAACTCTTGTTGAACTTGGTGGCAGTGAAATGAACTCAAAGACCATTGCTTCACTTGTAACTCCCTCTGTGGTCTCGATAAGCGTTACCGCTCCTTCGGGTTCAGGCACGGGCTCCGGCTCGGTCTATCAGAGCACATCTGCATTTAGTTACATCATCACCAATAACCATGTGATTGCTAACGCGGTGACATCAGGAACAATTAAAATTGAACTCACCAACGGTGATCAGTACCCAGCAACGATTGTGGGACGAGATCCCGGATATGACTTAGCGGTACTTAAAGTCCAAATAGGAAATCTTTCAGCAATCACTGTGGGAGATTCTTCTAAGCTCAGCGTGGGCGACCCAGTCCTAGCAATTGGTTCCCCGCTTGGATTGGCAAGTACAGTCACGAGTGGAATCGTCTCTGCACTTAACCGTCCGGTATCTACCGGCACGGTAGATGCGCAGTCATATGTCAATGCTATTCAAACAGATGCCGCTATTAACCCTGGTAACTCAGGGGGAGCACTAGTTGATGCAGCAGGGCGGCTGGTTGGAGTTAACTCCGCCATTGCAACGCTCTCATCAGGTGCGGCGAGTGGAAGTATCGGACTTGGTTTCTCAATTCCTATCAATGAAGCGAAGCGTGTTATTGATGAAATCATTGCAACCGGAAAATCAAAGCGCCCAGTCCTTGGCGTCTACTTTGATCCTGCCTACACAGCAGGCGGTGCCAAAATTGTTCAACTCAGCCCCGGTGAAGGAGCGGAGAAAGCTGGCATCCCAGTGAACTCAGTTCTTCGCACTATTGATGGCGTGAAGGTTGCTAACTCGGAAGCGGCAATTGTGCGCATTCGCTCTTATGCACCAGGTGCCACAGTGACTGTGGTGGTAGATCTACCAACGGGTGTCAGCAAGAGCTTTAAGGTGACTTTAGGGTCAGCGCCTTCGCTCTAGGAAGAAAGATTTCTGATTACAGTTTTACATCTTTGAGTTGCTGCGCAGATTGCTCTGGTTTCATATCCATAATAAATGCGCCCATCGCAGATTCAGAACCGGCTAAATACTTAAGTTTGCCCGGTGCTCTGCGCACACTTGTAATCTGCCAATGCAGCCGCAGCACATCGCGCCCTTGGCGCACGGGTGCTTGATGCCAGGCGGCGATATATGCCATATCGATTCCAAATACTCCATCAAGACGCTGCATCACTTCGATTGCAATCGATGGGAAAGAATCGCAGGCAGCTGGTGCTAACTCTGCTAAATCTGCAACTGGTTGCAGGGGAGTGACATGAATTTCAAATGGATAACGTGAGGCATAAGGGGTGTATGCAACCCAGTGTTCATTCTTGGCAATAATGCGAGTGCCATCACGAAGTTCACGCGCCACTACATCGTCAAAGAGAACTCGGCCCGTCTTTGCATGGTGGGCTTGGGCAACTGAAAGCATCTTCACAACACGGGCTGGCAGATATGAATATGCATAAATCTGTCCATGCGGATGGGCCAAGGTAACGCCAATTTCTTCGCCACGATTTTCAAATGGCGCGATATGTTCAATAAATGGTTCTTGCGAGAGTTCGCGGGTGCGATCACGCCACGCTTCTAGCAATGTTCGCACTCTTTGCGGAGATAACGTTTTAAAGGAACCGCCGTGATCTGCCGTAAAACAAATTACTTCACACTTACCGGCAGCTACTCCTTCATCAGTATCTGAACCCACCATGTCAGGCAAGGCAAAGTCGCCTTCTGGTGGTCGCAGTGAAGGTGATCGATTATCAAAGACAACTACTTCAAAATCATCTTCTGGAATCTCAGTGAGCAAATCACCGGTGGTGGGACAGAGCGGACATAGCTCTTTAGGTGGCAAGAAGATGCGACCTTGACGGTGGGCTGCCATCACAACCCATTCGTTGACTAATGGATCTAAACGTAGTTCGCCGATGCCCGGTTGCGCTTCGGCAGGGCGTTGATCTGCAACGGTGCGGCTTTGAGCAGCGGTATCGTAATAACGAATTGTTCGGCCATCGTTCATGGTGCGGCTTGTGCGCACAACGCCAGCAGATAACTCGAAGACTTCATCCATAGTGCGAGAACCTTATCGTGGACGGGTTAATTCTTAATCTGATTGCGGCAGCCATCAGTGGCCGGCTTGCTCGCAGCCTTCTTCGTTGGCTTCGGTATCGGTGCTTCTCCCTGAGTAATCGTCAGATCAACAAGCGTCTTGGCATCGGCGTGAGTTCCGGAAGGATCTTTATATGCAACGCTGCCAAACCAGGTTCCAGCCGGAAGACCAGAAATTGAAAGTGTCCATGAACCGCTGGTTTCGCGCACAAGTGTCTGCTCAACAGTTGGCTTCGTCGCATTTGCAGATGTGAAATATAACTTGACCGAGCCTGTTACTACAGGTGAACTATCTGGACGCGTGACTTCTATTGCAATTACTGCGCTCTTATTCGTAGTCGTTGCCTTCACAGAGGAGATGGTGATTGTTGAGCTTTCACCAACTGGCATGAGATCTGCCGGATCTGGTAACCACGTGCCGGTGAGTAGTGATTCAAATTTCTCAGGCGTACCGCCAAAGACATTGAGATCTAATCGATTACCTGGAACGCCATACTTTGGTGCGATTCCACATGAGCTGTATTGCCACATAGTCCAATTGGCAGAACATTGGGCAGTTGTCCACGAGTGCACATAACAGCCACCTGGCTTCACATTGGGCTTTGCCTCAGCTTTTCCTGGATCAATTGCATATTGGGCAATCCATAACGGATACTGCGAAAGTTCTTTATCGCGGTTCAGTGCATTCTCCAGAAAATGTGGCGAAGAATAAATCAAGGGCGTGCGACCAGTTTTCTCCTTGAGCATGGCAAGGAAGGTCTTACTCCAGAGCGTAGCCTGAGCGCGGGTTGCGTTCTTACTACATGAACCAGAAGAGCTCACCTTGACGCAGTTATTCTCAAGATCTAGTGCGTATGGCAAATCCAAATCATTAAAGCCGCCCAACAACTGAAGTCTCCAGATAACTTTCTGAGCTTGTGCCCGAGCATCTCGCTCTACTGCAGAATTAGTTGTCACATTGGGCAAGAGCGCATAGTGATAAAAACCAGTGTGAATTCCAGCTTCTTGTGCGCCAATACGATCAGCCTTCACATATTTCAAGGTCAGACGATCAGAATATTCTCTGGTATCAGATGCTTTGATCATCACGAAATCAATTCCGGCAGCACGCATTTTCTTAAAATTAATTGGCTTATCGTTTGGATGCTGCCACCTGCTGATATCTGCGCCATGGATCTTTCCAGCTGGGCCCGCTTGAATTAACTCTGCACCGTTTGCGGGGCTAGCATGAAGAGTGAATGAGAGAAAAGAGAGTGAAATGAGGATTGTGAAGAACTTTCTCATTTTTCTACAATCACAACCGTCTCACCAAAAATATCAAGGAAAGCACTTTGCAAAACAGAGCGATGGCGCAAGCGCGCTTCTTGATAATCATGGCCGGTTGCTAACTTATTGCTATCACTGAAATCTAAGGTCAGGCGCCCGTTATCAAATGATTCAAGGCGAGCGTCAAAGTAGGCAATCCAGATAACTCGGTCTTGGCCTTCAACTAGGTCAAGAACTTCATTCCAGCGCGCTCGAATCTTTGTCAGGGTGAGTGCTGAAGACATGCGCAGAGATTACCGCAAGGTGACTTAATGTCTTGGCGCACCGAGCCATTTGTAGTATTCACCGGCTAATACAACACGCAAGTTCCGGCTGCGATCTGGGGTGATAGATAGGTGTTGTGCGATGCGCGCCACAATCTGCTCGACTGACTTTTCTGAGACAAAGCGCACCTTAGCAATCTCTGAGTTACTTAAGCCTTGTGCTACAAGACGTAGAGTCTCAATCTGAATGTCGGTTAACTCATTGAGGACTGTGATGAAGTCCTCTTTATGAATTGAAGTATGTATGTTGATCCAATTCATTTTCGAGCCATCTTTTGCCGATATTAAGCTCAAGGCAAGAGCTCCGGTGATTACAGATAAGTCAGAGATGCTGCGCTTTAGAATCAATTTTGAACCCGATGGAATGTTACTTTCCATGAGACCAAAAAGTCGCAGATCTGGACATGATGTTGTAATCACAATTCCAAGTGCTGGGTTTATGTTACGAAGCCTCTGTAGTAAAACAATCGCTGCTTCACCTGAGAATTGCAGGTCAATTAAGACAGCTTCTGGTTCAAGTGAGCGAAATAAGTTCTCGGCAACAAACTTATCTTGCGCCTCTCCCACGACATTGACGCTATGTAGTCGAAGTGAAGCGGCCATCGTGGCGAGCTCGAAGGAATCATCGTTGACGAGTAAGACTCGAGCCGTTGACGCCTGTCGTGTGAGCATATGCAATGATAGGACGCATTACGCCCTTTGTATCGTGGGGGTATCCCTATCGAAAAAAGTGAGCCTACGCCTCGAATTTATATCCTAGCCCGCGGATAGTTTGAATGAGCACTGGATTAGCGGGATCGTCTTCAATCTTTGAACGAAGACGTTTGATATGAACATCCAAAGTCTTGGTATCACCGTAATAATCTCCGCCCCACACGCGGTCGATGAGCTGGCCACGAGTGAGCACACGGCCAGAGTTACGCATCAGAAATTCTAGAAGTTCAAACTCTTTCAAAGGTAAGTTGATGAGAATCTCATTGACAGTGACTTGGTGTCGCTCGATATCCATCCGGATGCGACCAGCTGCCTGAATTGAGGAATTTGCATCTGTTGCCGAGTCATCGGGTGTGCCACGGCGCATCACAGCTTTAATACGGGCAACTAATTCACGAGATGAATATGGCTTTGTTACATAATCATCGGCGCCGAGTTCAAGACCCACAACCTTATCGACCTCTGAATCTTTAGCGGTGAGCATGATGATGGGAACTGGAGATGTAGTACGAATAGCGCGACAGACATCGATGCCAGAGACTTCAGGAATCATGAGGTCAAGCAAGATTAGGTCGTAATGATTTTTCTTAAAGAGTTCGAGTGCCACACGACCGTTTTCCGCAATTTCACTCTCAAAGCCTTCTTTCCCAAGCAGAAAGGCAATCGCCTCTGAAAACGATGTCTCATCTTCAACGATAAGGATTTTGGTCATTGTGTAACGCCTCCGTTAGGTGTGTAAATCGGTAAACGCAGCGCAAAGGAAGAGCCGACATTGGGTGAGCTCCATACTTTTACATCCCCGCCGTGATTTGAAGCTACGTGCTTAACAATGGAGAGCCCAAGGCCGGTGCCACCTGTCTCGCGTGAGCGAGCAGGATCTACCCGGTAAAAGCGCTCAAAAATACGATCTTGTGCCTCTTCTGGAATTCCAATGCCTTGATCTGCCACAACAATTTCCACAATATCTTCATTGATGGTGACCGAGACGGAAACCTTTGTATTCTCCGGTGAGTAATTAATAGCATTCTCAAGCAGATTGTTAATTGCCATAATCAGCTGTTCGCTATCGCCCAGCACAACCACCTCTGGAATATCTTTGGCACTTACTGATATTCCCTTAGCTTCTGAAGTTGTCTTGACCAAGTCAACTGCCTCATTGATGAGTTCGGCGACGCTATTCTCAGTTGCAATTTGCAACGGATCTGAATCCTGGAGCCTAGAGAGATTGATAATTTCTTGCACAAGATCGGTAAGTCGCTTGGCTTCAAGCTGCATGCGGGTAGCAAATTTAACGACAGATTCGGGTTCATCGGCTGCCGAGAGCACTGCTTCACTTAAAAGTGAGAGCGCACCGATTGGAGTCTTTAGCTCATGAGAAATATTTGCGACAAAGTCTCTGCGCACTTCATGCACGCGTTCTGCTTCACTCTCATCACTTAGTAGGACAACGATGTTATCGACATCTTCTAAGTAGATTGCGCGCACAGTGAGTTCTCGCATGCCCTCACCAATGGGGCCACGTGGAATTTCAATCTTTCCAATATGTCTCTGATGTGTGCGCCTTACAACGCGAATTAAGGCAACTAACTCAGGGCTGTTGATACGACCTTCACGCAATAGGTTGAGTGTTTCAACACCATCGGTGGCAAATCGAACCACCTCACCCGGGGCGATAAGCATTGCATCTTGATCAAGTTGGGATAAGACATTAAGAAATGTAGGTGAAATCTCATCAACGACAACGTTATTTTCATCGCGACGAAACCACATGGCAATAGCCTAACCTCTGTATGGGACGGTTTACCGTCCGTTAACCTCTAGTCATTGCGAAATTCACCGAGTTCGCCTATCTTGACCTCCATGGCACTCATCCGGTCGGTCTTTCAAGATGAACTCGACGGGGTATCACAGTCACTAGTTGACCTTTCAAATATGGCCTCGGACTCTATTCACAATGCCACGCAAGCACTGATTGAAGCCGACCTTAAAATTGCCGAAGAAGTGATTTCTTACGATGAAAAAATTGATCTCTACCAACACGATCTAGATACAAGAATCATCGACATTATTGCCCGCCAGCAACCGGTGGCATCCGATTTGCGCGCACTTGTGACCGCACTGCGCATGAGCGCTGATTTAGAACGTATGGGCGATCTTGCTCACCATATTGCCAAGGTAGCCAGACTTCGTCATCCAGAGAAAGTTGTTCCAGCTGAACTCAACGATCTGGTGAACCACATTGGCTCAGTAGCCGAGAATATTTCTCGCAAGATTCCTACCGTGATTGAAACCCGCGACACCGAAATGGCTTTACAGCTAGAAAAAGATGATGATGAGATGGATAAATTACACCGTCAACTGATTGGGTCACTTACTGATAAAGCGTGGAAACATGGCGTTGAATCAGCCGTTGATATCACCTTACTTGGTCGTTATTACGAAAGATTTGCAGACCATGCAGTCTCAGTTTCCCGCCGTGTCTATTTCTTGGTTACCGGATCTTTCGCTAATCCAACTCGCTAGACTTCGCCCGTGAGATTAGGCGTACTCGATGTCGGTTCAAATACGATACATCTACAAGTAGTCGATGGCCACTTAGGTGCTCCACCAATCCCTAACTCTTCCCATAAATCAATTATTCGTCTAACTGAATATCTTGATGACTCAGGTGCCATTACTCCACTTGGTATTGAGAAGATCACTGAGGCAATTCTTACCAATCTTAAAGATGCCGCACATCTTGAAATTGATGAACTGCTGGCATTTGCTACCTCTGCAATCCGCGAAGCTGTGAACTCTGATGAAGTCTTGGCACATGTGAATCGCGAATGTGGAATTGATTTGCAGGTACTCAGCGGTGAGGAAGAGGCACGATTTACCTTTCTAGCAGCACGACGTTGGCTCGGATGGTCTGCCGGAGATTTACTAGTTCTAGATATCGGGGGAGGCTCACTCGAAATTGCTCGAGGAACTGATGAAAACCCTGCGTTTAAAACATCTTTGCAATTGGGTGCTGGCCGCCTGACACGAAAGTTCTTAAAGGGCGATCCCTTTACAGTGAAGTCGCTACGAGCACTTGAAGAGTATCTAAGCGATGCGATTGCCCCACTCTCACAATCCTTATCAACCTTTGAAAAAGATGTGGCAAGTGGAACAAGTAAAACTTTTAGAACGCTAGCCAAGATTGCAACCACTTTCTATCCAAAATTTGGTCCTCACCTGACTTTTAGCGCACTGGAAGCAATGGTGCCTAAATTGCAATCACTAGATATTGAGGGCAGAAAAGCTATGCAATCGATCTCGGCAGAGCGCGCCCCACAGATAGTTGCCGGAGCAATGGTGGCAAAAGAGTTAATGAGGACTCTTAATTTGCAAGAGATTCAGATTTGCCCATGGGCACTGCGGGAAGGCATTGTTTTACATCGCCTCGATTGGATTGAGCGCTAACTTTAAGCTGGTGGGATAAATCAGTTGGAGATGCTTAAGTAATCAAGTCCCACAATTTCACCGCGTACGCGATGAACAATCCAGGCATCGCCCGGCTCAAGCTTGATTAAGTCCTTATTCTTTAACTTGGTATTGAGTATTCCGCGGAGCATTGATGGAATCACCGGGTTATGGCTACAGATCAGAATGTTCTTCTGATCTTGCTTGAGCGCATTGGCGAAGATAATTGCCTTCTCCGGATCGGCTTCAAAGCTCTCTTCATTCAAGCTCGGCACAGTAGTAATCGATAATCCGCGAGTATGAGCAAGTGGGGTCACAGTCTGCACGCAACGTGTGTAATCGGAGGTGTAGAGCTCATCGATGGCGAAAGGCTCTAAATGTTTGATTAAGAGTTGAGCTTGATCAAATCCGGTCTCATCAAGTGTGCGAAGTGAATCTTCTTCATCCCAATCACCGCGCTCGAGCGACTTTGTATGGCGCAAGATAATTAAGGTATCCGTGTGTTGTTCTTGGCTCATAAATGTTTCAATAACTGATTTATCAGAGTCGTGGGTTGCATATTCGTGCGCCGCCGATGCGGGAAGCCACTTGATTTGATCGACTTCTTCATTGGGGATGAATTCACTTTTATTTAGCGCGCAGTGGGCGGCCCAGTACTTCACTCGTTTCTGTTGTCCCGATTCTTCGTATTCAACAGAACCTAGTTCGCGTGTAAATGAAGCCCGCATTCCAGTCTCTTCTAACACTTCACGGTATGCGCATTGCAATGCGGTCTCACCTATTTCAATCTTGCCCTTAGGTAGCGACCAATCGTCATATCGTGGGCGGTGAATCAGCGCTACCTCGATAGCTAAATCAGAATTCTCGCGCCATAAAAGAGCCCCCGCTGCTCTAATCATGAGCGGTTGTGTCTGTCGACGAAGTGATCCTGAAAGTTAACCAGGTAATTTCCATCGTGATCTTTAATGTTTCGAACCCAGCTATTTTCATCAGTTAGTTTCCAGGTTGAATACTTATCTGAGACTGAGTCATCGAGAATTGCAGCCAGTCGCTGCTTATGCTTTTCAGCTTCGATAAGAACGAGTGATTCAACGCGGCGATCGAGGTTTCGATGCATCATATCTGCGCTACCAATAAAGTAATCTTCTGCTCCACCGTTGCGGAAGTAGTAGATACGCGAGTGCTCTAGGAATCTTCCTAAAATTGAGCGGACCTTAATGTTTTCCTGGCGCGCTTGGGTGTTTAAGCGAATCGAGCAGATACCGCGGACAATAATTTCGACTTTCACTCCCGCATCAGCTGCTTCATAGAGGTGGTCGATAATCTCTTCATCAAGAAGTGAGTTGAGTTTGAATCTAATCCACGCTGGCTTGCCATCGAGATGATGACGGGTCTCTCGCTTGATCCGAGCAATCAGACCCTTACGCATACTGTGAGGAGCAACTAAAAGTCGTGAATACTCATGTTTGGTCGAGTATCCGGAGAGTTCATTAAAGAGACGTGATAAATCTTCACCAAGTACGGGATCAGCGCTAAGGATTCCAAGATCATCATAGAAGCGGGCGGTCTTTGGGTTGTAATTTCCAGTGCCCACATGGCAGTAGCGGCGCAAGGTGTCGCCTTCTTCACGTACTACCAGTGATAACTTTGCATGTGTCTTAAGACCCATAAGCCCATAGACAACGTGCACACCGACTTCTTCTAACTTTCTGGCCCAACGCACATTTGCCATTTCATCAAAACGAGCACGGATTTCAATCACCGCAAGTACTTGTTTGCCTGCTTCAGCAGCTTCAATCAGCGCCTGCACGATAGGTGAATCACCGGAAGTTCGATAGAGAGTCTGCTTGATAGCTAGAACGTGTGGATCGCGTGCGGCATTTTCCAGGAAATTCACCACTGAGGTAGTAAAGGATTGATATGGGTGATGCAGCAGAACTTCACCTTTTCGAAGAGCGGTAAAGAAAGAATCACTGGAATCTAGGTCAACATCACGTAATTCAGGTGCGGTCTCACTTCTAAATGGCGGATATTTCAGCTCCGGGAAATCAAGATCTGCAATCTGGTTAAGGCTGCGAAGATCTAGTGGTGAGTCATATTTCAAAACATCGATAGGTTCAATTTTTAGTTCATCCATAAGTTCGTTGAGAACCTCAGGATTAATGACCTTATCCACCTCAAGGCGCACGGGCGGCCCAAAGCGGCGACGAGTAAGTTCTTTCTCCATCGTTTCCAGGATGTCATCGGTCTCATCCTCATCGAGATCAAGATCTTGATTTCGGGTCACCCGGAAGAAGAAGTGGTCTTTAAGTGTGACGCCTGGGAAAAGTTCTGAGAGGTGTTCGGCAATCAGTTCATCAATGAGTACAAAACGAATGGTGGATTTATCTGATGTGCGAATAAAGCGGGGAAGATTGGTCGGAATCTTTACTCGAGCAAAGCTAATATCTTGATCCTCACTAGATTCGATGTTAATTCCGATGTTAAGTGATAACCCAGAAATATATGGAAATGGGTGTGATGGATCTACTACTAGGGGAGTCAGAACGGGAAAGACTCGCTTGTCGTAGTAATCCTTAAGATGCTCACGTTCTTCATCTGTGAGCTCACTAATTTTGCAAAATTCAATACCGTGAGTGGCAAGTTCAGGGATGATGACATCTTTAAATCGCTCGGCTTGGATGTTTACCAAGTTCTGCGTGCGTGAAAGAACCAGCTTGAGTAATTCTCGCGGTGTATATCCGGCAGAGTTGGGTGTAGTTACACCGCGCTCAATTTTTGCCTTCAGTGATGCTACGCGCACCATAAAAAATTCATCTAAATTTGAAGAGAAGATAGCTAAAAAGCGCACTCGCTCCAGCAGCGGAATTGTTGGGTCCTCCGTCAGTTCAAGGACGCGGGTATCGAAATCGAGCCAAGTTAATTCTCGATCCTGATAATTTGCTAACTGTTCTCTCACGACTTAATAATGTCCTATTTCGGTAAATTGTAGGTAATCAACTGATGAACTATATATTTTAACGGAATCTGCGCTCAATGGGAAAAGTACGTTGAGCGTGAGCACAGCTAGAACGTTGCGCGAAGTTGATCCATCGCCTTGTGTACAAAGAGCGATGTTTCTAGCGGAAGCACCCAACTCTCTAGCCCTTGAACTTTCTTTCCAAAATTTTCAATCATCAGCCTATATGCATCTACCGCTTCAAACTCTTCAACTGCATCACCTAACCGCAATTGACTTGGTGTGTGCCAGGATGTGAAAGCCTCTTTGCCAACAAGTTCAACTGACTCTTTCTCGCCGTGCACAATCAAACTTTGATTTTCAGGCATTTCAAATGAAGCAAGGCCACGTGCAGTAATTGAGCCAGCAATGCTCATCTGCCATTTACTTGTGAGATCAATTCCTGTTTCTCCCAAAGTGACATCAGAGCTTTGAATTTCTATCTGCGCACTATCTCCAACCAGGGCAGCTATGGCATGGAGTTGATACACACCAACATCAAAGAGTGCACCTCCACCCATGGCTGGGGAGTTTCGATAATTCGCAGCTATCTCTGCTGGAAAAGTAAATGAAGAATCAATTGAGATGATCTCTCCGATATTTCCAGCCCTCACATAATCAGCCATTCGAGCCATGCGTGGATGCCAGAGCGGACTCACCGCCTCGACCAGGATTCGATCATTCTCCCGTGCCGCATTTGCCATGAGAGTTACTTCGGACGCGTTCATAGCAAAAGGTTTTTCACATAGGACATGTTTACCTGCATTAAGTGCGGCAACGCTCCATTGGCAATGTAAGTGATTTGGCAGGCTGATATAGACCGCATCGACAGCCGGATCGTTAATCAGATCTTCATAATTCTCATGAACTGTTAGAGGATTGAGTGCTCGCGATCTCGCTGGGTCTCGGCTGGCCACTGCTTGCACGATCGCACCCGAAGCCGCATGCATCGCTGGCGCAATTGCTTTATTGGCAATCCAGCCGGCACCGATGAGCCCCCAGCGAATCTTTGTCACCGCAGTAGTGAAGGCTTCACGGAACGGCCGTTAGATTGCGCTGATTCTTCAGCAGCTTGCATAATCGCAACAACATCACGGGATTGAGCGGTAGTCACACTCATCGGAGTCTTATGGTTTAAATATTCGACAACACCTTTATGAAATGAATAGGGAGTAGGGGCGGTGTTGGTGATTACCTCCGATGTGCCATCAGCGCGATGAATAGTCAGGATGGCAGGTAAATCAGCGGGTGATGAGCCAGCTGCTGGGTCCCAATTACCGATAATCGCGCCTGTAGTTCCTAAAACATAGAACTTTGGTTTACGTGCTGCTGCAAGATCTGAATTAGTAAATGTTGCACGCACGCCATTTGCGAAGGTGATTGAAACGTCAGCGTGGTCAGCATTTGTCACATGGGTCCACAAACGCTTCTGGTTAATTCCAGTAACCGAATCAATCTTTCCTGGAATGATCGCAAGAATCTGATCAATGAAGTGACTGCCCCAGTCAAAGATTGCACCACCGGATACATCGACCATTGAGTGCCAGTAGGAACATGGTTTGGAGTAACCACCGACAAAGCTCTCATAAGAGAAGACTTCACCGATAATTCCGTCATCAATGAGTTTCTTCATTGTTACAAAATCGGCATCAAAGCGACGGTTCTGATAGACAACGAGCAGCAGGTTCTTTGCGGCAGCCAACTCCATCAATTCATCGCACTCTTGTAACGTCAGCGCCATTGGTTTTTCTAAGATCACATTAATTCCGCGGGCTAGTGACTCCTTTGCCCATTGGTAATGACTATTGGGTGGAGTTGAGATGACAACAAGTTCAAGTAGCCCAGAATCCAGCATTGCAGTTGAATCAGTGAAGGTTGTTACATCAGGTGCCAACACCTGCGCAGCAGCCAATCGCTCTGGATTGGTATCAGCTACAGCTGCAAGATGCAGACCCGGTGTTGATGCGATTGCGCGATTGTGTTCATCACCGATTGCCCCGTATGCAAGCAAGCCAACGCTGATTGTTCTAGAACTCTCGGACATTCAAACCCCTTTTAGATATTCATTAATGCGTGTCGAGTGAGGCGGGTCGGGCTCGAACCGACGACGACCAAATTATGAGTTTGGGGCTCTAACCAACTGAGCTACCGCCTCGTCGGGCGCAATCTTACGGGGTGAGGCGCGAGTTAGTGTCGCTGCATCCCTCTGCGGCCCCAGAACTCCCAAAAGGCCATCACACTCAATACAAGTGCGAATCCAAAGAGAACATCCTCTGCTGGAGCTGAGAAGAGTCGAAGCCCCACAATTGAATCTGGGTTATACATCACGATATTTCTTGAAGTGAGCCACCAATTAGTCAGGAATTGGAATGGCAAGATGATTGCGTAGGAAGTCCAGAATGCTGGGCGGGTAAGCATGGAAGTTTTAAAGAGAAAGAGATCTGCCATAACTGCTATGGCAAACGCGGTAATTGCGATGTCAGAGTAGATCATTCGCCGAACTCATCTTTACGCCAATGTGGTTTAACGGTGGTGACGCCCTCAATGGTAAAGATTGCTGCCATTGGAATCACCACAAAGAAAATGTATTCCTCTAGCGGAATACTAAACGGACCATAAATTCCTAAGATTTGTGCGCGGTCGAAGAACCAGTGACCTTGTGCGATTGCATAGGCATCCCATGCCAGAAAAAAAATACTGATGGGCAGAATACTTATTGCAACTCGCTTAAAACGACGCAAGACGCCGGTCTTTAAATAGATTTCCAGCCAAGCCGAGCCGCAGAAGGTAAATATGAGCATCGCCATATAAGACCACTGTTTCATGCCTGCATTTTTGCATATAACTCTGTGAAAAATTGCTACTGTGTTCGCTATGAGTGAGACCAAATTACGGCTCTTCAACCGAGTTCGCACTCTCTCCAGCGCGGCTGTGGCCATCGCTACCGTGCTTTCACTGCTCTTCTCGCAGTGGCTCGGCACAAACTCCCTGGGCTGGCAGTTAGTTCTGGCAACTATTGCACTGGCTATTGGTATTCCACATGGCGCCCTAGATCACCTGGTGACACTTCCCAAGGCAGCTCCGATCCGGATGGCGCTTTTTATCATGCTCTACGTCGCTATCGCCCTGCTGGCTATTTATGCGATCTTGCGATGGAATGTGTGGGGGTTCATCTTTGTTGTTCTGATGAGCGCTACTCACTTTGGAATTGGAGATGCCGCTTTCTTAAGTGAGAAAGATTCACTCGATGGTAGCTCCCGAATTCCGACTTGGTTCTATGCCCCAACAGCAGGCCTGCTTCCAGTTGCCATCCCACTAGTCAATAGCCGCAGCACCGATGCGCTGGAAAAAGTTAATCCTGCGCTGATTAATTGGCATAGTGGTTTCACCACTGAAATTCTGATGGCAGTTGCCGTAATAACAACGCTCTCACTCTTAGCCCTTTTACAACGCAAACGCTTTCGAGATGCACTCGACATTCTGCTCTTGGCCGCCCTTGCCTCATTTGCACCACCACTTGTGGCATTTGCTGTCTACTTTGGCTGTTGGCATGCAATGCGCCATACCGCTCGCCTTACATCACTACTTCCTAATTCAGAGAGCGCCTATCTTCGCAATCGCCCAGGTCAGGCCTTTGCCGCAGCCGTGATTCCGGGACTACCGGCGCTAGTTGGAACTTTCATATTTGTCATTGTCTTAGCTGGTTTTTCACAACAAGATCTGAGCGACAAGTTCTTGTGGTTGACCTTGGTCACAATCTGGGCCCTTACCGTTCCTCACATGATAGTCACAGCCAGGTTAGACCGCGCCGCACTCAAGAAATAAGTACTGCTTAGTTACTCTTGCGCACATGCTTAAGAAATTGATTGTTGCACTCCTTCTTCTTAGCTCTGCGCCTTCGGCTAACGCGGCGCCTATCTACATTTTTCCGGTAGCAAATTGCGAAGTGAACTATGCCAGAGCGCATCATGACTATGCCGCAACAGATATCTTGGCTAAGGCAGGCTGTAAATTTGTAGCACCGATTAATGGTGTTGTTGATGAAGTAAATCGGGTAGATACCTGGAAGAGCCCACCCAATCTAGGAATAACGCGGGGCGGTCTATCCGTTTCCATTATTGGTGAAGACGGTGTCCGTTACTACGGTTCACATCTGCGATCTATCCCGGCAAGTATTCAACCTGGCGTTTCGGTTATGGCCGGACGTATACTCGGAGCTGTTGGAGCTACCGGAAGTGCGCGCGGAACATCTCCCCATCTTCACTTTGGAATTTCATGGCCAACACCTGCCGATACTTGGTGGGTGCGCCGCGGAGAAGTTCTGCCGTGGAAATATTTAGATGCATGGAAGAGCGGAAAAGATTTATCTCCCGTGAAGGAAGTTGCTGCGCTGAAAGAGAAAGTTGGCGAGATTCCGCCACTACCTAAAAAGTAATCTGGCAAAAAATAAGGCCCGTACGATTTCTCAACGGGCCTTATTTATAAGTGAATTTAGTTAGCGTTCACTGCATCTGCCTGAGGACCCTTAGGACCCTGGACAACCTCGAATGACACTGACTGACCCTCTTCAAGGGACTTGTAACCGTTTCCTTGGATTGCTGAGTAGTGAACGAAAACATCTTGTCCGCCACCATCAACTGCAATGAAACCGAAACCCTTTTCAGAGTTGAACCACTTAACTGTACCTGTTGCCATTTAGCTTT
>Ga0209299_1000496_pt1 | contig 22113 bp, 15 predicted proteins | sample S_140806_MF_Meta_FD_187326 | JGI IMG/M metagenome (GOLD analysis project Ga0209299, IMG submission 187326) | Freshwater microbial communities from Lake Simoncouche, Canada to study carbon cycling - S_140806_MF_MetaG (SPAdes) (version 2) | ecosystem: Environmental > Aquatic > Freshwater > Lake ...
CGTCGGCGAAGCCCGCGTCGTGGTGGATGTGGGCGGCGTGGCCGGCTTCCTTGGTTGCGCTGGCGATCTTCATGATGCCGGCATCGAGGTCGGCCTGCTTGATCTTCGGGACGCGGTCGGCGGTGGCGCTTTCCCAGCCGTTGCCGATGTCCTTGAGGCCGGTGCCGGTCTCCTCGCGCTCAAAGGCGTCGTGGAAGAGCAGGGTGCCTTTGGTTTGGAGCCAGGCGGTGTCGTCGGCGGCGGAGAGAGGCAGGGAGAGGAGGCAGGCGAGAAGGGTGAGTCGCATGGGATAGGGGTAGGGGCGGGGGTTCAAGATACAGTGCAAAGGTGCAAAAGTGCAAAGGTGGAAGCAAGTAGGGGCAGGGGTAGGGGTAGGGATACTTAGATATGAAAAGGGCTAGGGGTTAGCCTAGCCCTGTCTTTTACCTTAGGACAGCACGTGGTGCTGTCCCTACCTTGATTAAGCCACCAACGCCTTGACGACTTTGGTCGGGAGTACGCCGGTCAGCTTCTGGTCCAGGCCCTGATACTTGTACGTGAAGCGTTCGTGGTCGTAACCGAGGAGGTGGAGGACGGTGGCGTGGAAGTCGTTAATCGGGAGGGGATCCTTGACGATGTTGTAGCTGAACTCGTCGGTCTCGCCGTAGATCTGACCGCCCTTGGCGCCGCCGCCGGCCATCCACATGGAGAAGCAGCGCGGGTGGTGGTCGCGACCGTAGTTCTCCTTGGTGAGTCCGCCCTGGCTATAGATCGTGCGGCCGAACTCGCCGCCCCAGACGATGAGGGTGTCGTCGAACATCCCGCGCTGCTTAAGGTCCTCGATGAGGGCGTGGCAGGGTTGGTCGATGTCCTTGCACTGGCTGGGCATGCGGCCGCTGACGTTGGAATGGTGGTCCCAGTTGTTGTGGTAAATCTGGACGAAGCGGACGCCACGTTCGACGAGGCGACGGGCCATGAGCACGCTGTTCGCGAAGCTACCGCGCTTGCGGGCTTCCTCGCCGTAGAGCTTGAAGATGTGTTCTGGCTCCTTGGTGAGGTCGGTCAGTTCGGGCACCGAAGCCTGCATGCGGAAGGCCATCTCGTACTGCTTGATGCGGGTGTGGGTCTCGGGGTCGCCCACGGTCTCGTAGTTGAGGCGGTTGAGCTGGTTGATGCCGTCGATGGTCTGCTTGCGCAGGTCGTCGGGCACGCCGGGAGGGTTGTTGATGAACAAGATGGGGTCGCCCTTGCTACGGAAGGAGACGCCGGCGTGTTCACCCGGCAGGTAACCGCTGGACCAGAGGCGGCTGGAGATCGCCTGCTCTTGGTCGCGGTTGGTCGGGGTCGCGATGAGGACCACGAAGTTCGGCAGGTTGTCGTTCGCGGAGCCCAGGCCATAGGAGGCCCAAGAGCCGAGGCAGGGACGGCCGGTGATCTGGTTGCCGGTCTGCATGGCGCAGATGGCCGGCTCATGGTTGATCGCCTCGGTATTGAGGGAGCGCATCCAGCAGATGTCGTCCGCGTTCTTGCCGAGGTTGGGTAGTAGGTCCGAGTTCAGCCACATCCCGCACTTCCCGTGCTGGCTGAAATTGAACTTCGACGGCGCGATGGGGAAGCGGGTCTGGCCGCTCGTCATGGTCGTCAAGCGCTGTCCGTTGCGGATGCTTGGGGGCAGATCCTTGTCATACATCTCCTTCATCTGCGGCTTGTAGTCGAAGAGGTCCATCTGGGCGGGGCCGCCGACCATGTGGAGGTAGATGACGCGCTTGGCCTTAGGGGGGTGCTGGGTGCTGATCGCGCCCGGTGCCGCGTGGGCCATGGTGCGACCGAGCAGGCTGGTCAGCGCGGCGGCGCCGAGGGCGTTTGCGCCCGTGCCGAGGAAGCGGCGACGTGTCTGGAGGGTGTTCCACTCGTGGAGGATGGACATGGTGTTTATTTGTTAAGGACTTCGTCGAGGTTGAGGAGCTGGCTGCAGACCATCGTCCAGGCGGCCAGTTCGGGCTTAGGGAGTTTCTCGTCGGACTTCGCATCGCCGACCCCGAGGAGTGCGGCGGCGTCGCCGGGTTGGGCGACGTAATACGCGCGCAGCTTGCCGAGGCTGTCCGTCAGGATCGCCGTCTCGGCGGGCTTGAGCGGCCGGCTGAGTAGACGGAGGGCGGCGATGTTGAGGCGAGCGACGTCGTCGCCGCCGGGTATTGCGAGGGTGTGCTGGGCGAGGATACGCGAGGCTTCGACGTACTGCGGGTCGTTGAGCATCACCAGTGCCTGGAGGGGCGTGTTGGTGCGGTCGCGGCGGACGCAGGAGACTTCACGCGAGGGCGCGTTGAAGAGGTCGAGGCTCGCGGGCGGAGCCATGCGGCGCCAGTAGTTGTACAGCGAGCGGCGGTAGAGATTCTCACCTGAGTCGGGCTTGTAGACCTGGATGCCGACGCCGACGACTTCCCAGATGTTCTCCGGCTGGTAGGGCTTGGTGCCCGGGCCGCCCATGCGGGGTGAGAGTGTGTCGCTGACGGCGAGTGCCTGGTCGCGGAGCATCTCGGCATCCATGCGGAAGCGCGGGCCGCGGCTGAGGAGCGCGTTGTCGCGGTCCTTCTCGATCTTCTCCTTCGTATTGAGCGCCGCCTGGCGGTAGGTCGCACTGGTGAGGAGCTGCTTGTAGAAACGCTTCACGTCCCAGCCGTGCGCGCGGAAGTCGATCGCCAGCCAGTCGAGGAGCTCAGGGTGGGAGGGCAGGCTGCCCATGATGCCGAAGTCCTCGGAGGTTTTGACGAGGCCCGTGCCGAAGAGTTCCTGCCACATGCGGTTAACGGTCACGCGGGTGGTCAGCGGATTGGCATCGCTGAGGATCCACTTGGCCAGCCCGAGGCGATTGCGCGGGGCGTCGGCGGGGAGCTTGCCGAGGGCGGAGGGAATCTCGGCGGCGACGGCATCGCCTTTCTTGTCATAGGCGCCGCGGATGAGGATGTTGGCCATGGCCTGACTATCCATCTTCTCTTCCTGCACGTGGGTCATCGGGCTGCGGCCGCGGATCATGGTCTGCTCGGCGGTCATTTTCGCGACGGCGTTCGAGGCGAGCTTGAATGGCTCGTGGCGGTTGAGGAGGAAGTGTTCACGCAGGGCTTCCTTCTGCTGGACGTTGGGCTTGCCGGCCAACGACTGACGCAGGGCTCCGAGCTTGGCGAGGGTCGTCGCTTCGCTCGGATCAAGCGCGCGGGCGTAAAGGAAGACGTCCTGGATGGCGCCGTGGAAGGGCTCGCTCTGGCTGCGTTGGCCGATGCGGGTCGGCGTCGTGGCTTTCGTGTCGGTCTTGAGCTTGTCGACCTCGGCGCGGGTCTCGGCGAGGACTCCGTTGACGTAGATCTTCACGCCGGCGGCCTTGCCGCTGCCGTCGTAGGTCATTAGGACGTGCTGGTAGGCCGTGTTCACGACATTGCGCGTGGTGACCACCTTGAGGGCGTCATCGGGCCACTTGCTGATGATGGTGACGCCGAGGTTGCGGCCGGATTGGAAGAAGTTCCAGCCTTGGGCGCTCTTCGGGTCGTCCATCCGAGCAATAATCGCACCGGTGCCTTCGACCTTGTCGGCCTTGATCCAGGCGGCGGCGGAGAACGCCTGCTTGGTGCCGAAGTCGCCGGCGGCGCCGATGGAGAGATGCGAACCCTTCTTGAAGACCGGCGCCGGGCCGATCTTGCCGGCCTTGTTCCAGGTCACGGGCTCGCCCGCGGCGGTGGTGCCGGCTGGGATGCCAGTGCCTTCGTTGAGCGCGAGGCGGGCGATGAGTGCCTTGGCGGGAATGTCCGCGTCGAGGTCGGCGGGCTTGGCCTTCGCGAACCACTGCTCGAAGAGTGGGGTGCCGAGCTTGCGGGCTTCCGCGACCTGCTCGTTGCCTTTAGCGATCTCGGCGGGCAGCGCGTTCCAGCGCGGACGATCGGCGTCCGTCGGGAGAGTGAGCACGGGGCCCTTGCCATCCTTTACGTTACCATCGAGGCCGCCTTGGGTGGTGTTCCGGAAGAAGGCGGACATCGCGTAGAAGTCCTTCTGTGAGAACGGGTCGAACTTATGGTCGTGGCACTGGGCGCAATTGGTGGTGAGGCCGAGGTAGACCCAGCCCATCGTCTGCACGCGATCGGCGGCGTAGTTGGCGAGGTTCTCTTCGACGATCGTGCCGCCTTCGTTGGTGGTCGGGTTGCAGCGTTGAAGGCCGGTGGCGATGCGCTGGTCTTCGGTCGGGTTGGGGAGCAGGTCGCCGGCGAGCTGCTCGAGCGTGAACTGGTCGAAGGGCTGGTTGCGGTTGAACGACTTCACCACCCAGTCGCGGTAAGGCCACATCTCACGATAGGCGTCGAAGTGCAGGCCGTGCGAGTCGGCGTAGCGGGCGGCGTCGAGCCAGTAACGGGCGCGGTGTTCGCCGTAAGCTGGGAGGGCCATCAGTTCGTCGATGAGCGCGGAGAGCTGCGCATCGCTGAGGCGGCTGCCGTCCTTGGGCAGGTGCTTGGTCAGCAGGGCTGGTGAGGGCGGTAGACCGGTGACGTCTAGGCTGACGCGACGGATGAGCGTGGCGGCGTCGGCTTCGGGTGCGGGCTTGAGTCCCGCGGCGTCGAGCTTGGCGCGGACGAAGCGGTCGATCGGATTCTTAGGCCAGGTGGCGTCGGCGACTGCCGGGAGGGGTGCCTTCTGCGGAGCGACGAGTGACCAGTGCGGCTGCCAAGGTGCGCCTTGTTCGATCCAATGCTTGATGAGCGCGACCTCGGCGGGCTTGAGGGTCTTGTGCTCCTTAGGCGGAGGCATGACCTCGTCCTCGTCCTTGCTGATGATGCGCTGGAAGAGCGGGCTCTTGTCCGGCTGGCCCTTAAGGATGGTGGGCGGCTCTTCCTTGCCGTCCTTGGTCATGCGCGGCGCAAAGAAGCCGGCTTCAGTGTCGAGGCGGAGGCCCGCCTTGCGGGTACCGGGATCCGGGCCGTGGCAGTGGAAGCAGTTTTCGGCGACGATCGGACGGATGTCGCGGTTGAACTGGACTTTCTCTTCGGCCGCGAAGGAGGCGGAGACGAGGAAAGGCAGGAGCGCCAAGAGGGGCTTACGCATGGGGAAGGGGGTGTCTTGAATAAAGAGGGATAACGGAAGAGGGGAAGCCGTATTCGGCCCGCCTACGAATATGAGTAGGGCCCAGGGCGGGTTGTTCCCCGTCTAGGTATTAAATACCACCCAACTGAAGGTCAGATTAGCTCAGAACTCCCAGCGACGGGGTGCGCCTTGAGCGGGGGTCAGGACGATGTCGTCCAGGTCCACCGCGGCGGAGCCAGTGGGCAGGTAGAGCCTGAGGATGCCGGTGGCTTGCTTGGCTTCCAGGTCCACGCTGATCGTCTGCCAGACGGCTTCACCGGAGGTCCGGTAGCTCACGGAGAGCATCTCGGCTCCGCCCGCGGCGCCCAGGAGGGCGATGCGTCCTTCGCCGGCCTGCGGGGCGCGGAGTTTGAAGGTGAGCTTGGCCTTGCCGGTGGTGAGGCCAGCACCGACGCCGATGAAGGAGTTAGCCCCCTTGGACTCGATGTGCAGGGCGCCTTCGATGACCGTAGATTTGCCGGCGCGGTTTTTCCAGCCTCCGGGGAGGTCGTCCGGGGCAAGGGCCTTCTTCGGAGCGGCCGCCTTGGGGATGATCTTCCCGAAGTTGGGATTCAGTTTAGGTATAACGGCTTCGGTGTCCTTGAGGAAATCGGCGATGAGCCCGTTGAGTTCCTTGACGAGCTCGGGCTTCTCTTTGGCGAGGTTATGGCGCTCGCCGAGATCGTTCTTCAGGTCGTAGAGTTCGAGGTCGTCGGTGCCGTCGTCATTACGGGCGTAGAAGCGGATGAGCTTCCAGTCGCCCTTACGCACGTAGGTGCCGGCGTAGAATCCATCCATGACGGAGGCTTGCGTGGCGTTGCCGTGCGGGAAGTGGCAGAAGACGCGGTCGCGGGGCGATTCGCCGCCGAGCAGGGCCTTAGATTGATCGAGGCCGTCGAGTTTGAGGTCAGCGTGCGGTTTGAGTCCGACGAACGAGAGTAGCGTCGGGTAGAAATCGACAGTCTGGAAAAGGATATCGCTGGTCGCGCCGGCCTTGGCCTTGCCGGGCCAGGCGAAGATGAACGGTTCGCGGGTGCCGCCTTCATAGAGCGAAGCCTTGCCGCTGCGGAGCGGGAGGTTGCTGGTCGCGGGGATGTCGGCGTAGCCATCCGGGGTGGTCTTCTTGGGTGGGTAGGCGAAGCCGCCGTTGTCAGAATAAAACACGATGATCGTGTTGTCGGCGATGCCGGCGTCATCAATCGCTTGAACGATGCGGCCCACGCCATCGTCGAGGGACTTCACCATTGCGGCGTAAAGGGGGTTATGCTGCGGGTTCTTCGGGTCGGCCTTGGACTTGAAGTATTCGATATAGTCCGCGCGGGCGTTCCACGGGCCATGGACCGAGAAGGCCCAGTAGTTCAGGTAGAACGGCTTAGCCTTATGGGCCGCGATATACTTCGCGGCTTCCTTGGACATGCGGTCTTCGATGTTCACGCCGACTTCATCGGTGATGGTGGGATCCTTGATGAACTTCCAGGGAGCGAGGTAGCCGTTGCCGGGGCCGGCAGCGTTCGGCACGTGGGGGAAGTCTGAGTCGAAGCCCTGATCTTGCGGTTCGTAATGGTCGGCGGGCTTAAGGTTATGACCGAGGTGCCACTTGCCGAAGTGCGCGGTCGCATAGCCGGCTTCCTTGAAGGCTTCGGCCAGCGTGAAGTATTCCGGCTTCAGGCGGGAGACGCTGTTGGCCACGAGCACTCGGGACTTCGGGCCATCATTGACCAGTTCCTTGTTGAGGTAGATCGGGTTGATATGGCAGACCGGTGCGGTGATGCCGGTGCGCGCGGGGTATTGGCCGACGAGGATGCTCGAGCGGGTAGGCGAACAGAGCGGGCTGGCGGCGTAGGCTTGCGTGAAGCGCGTGCCGCGCTTGGCCAGGCGATCGATGTTCGGGGTCTCGTAGAAGGTGCTGCCGAAGCAGCCAAGGTCATGCGCGCCAAGGTCGTCGGCGAGGATGAAGACCACGTTGGGCTTGTCGGCGGAGAGGGCCGCGAGCGGAGCGAGGAAGAGGGCGAGGAAGCGCATAGGGTGAGAGGGGATGAGGAGTAGGCTTATTTCTTTGCTTTCTTAGCCGCGGGCTTGGCTGCAGGTGAGGTCGGGTCCTCGGTGATACTGCCGTGCCACTTGGGGGCGACGTTCTGGGTATTCCACAAGTCCCAGAGTTTAATCAGTTCGGCCTTCTTCTCGGGGAATTGCGCGGAGACGTCGTGAGCTTCGCCGATGTCCTTGGAGAGGTCGTAGAGGCGCCAGCCGCTCTGGGTCTTGGCGTCGAAGTCGCGCGCGTCGACCAGTTTCCAGTCGCCCTGACGCAGCGCCTTCTGCGGGCCGAAGCGCCAGGCGAGCGTCGCGTGGGGTGCCGACTTATTTTCGCCTTTAAGGAATGGGAGCAGGTTTACGCCTTCGACGACGTCGGCCTGCTTGGCGCCAGCGAGGGCACAAGCGGTGGGCAGGAAGTCCAAGGTCGAGACGGGATGGTCGTAAGTCGTGCCGGCGGGGAGCTTGCCAGGCCAGGAGGCAAAGAAGGGGACGCGGATGCCTCCTTCGAGGGTCTGCCCCTTGTCGCCGCGGAGCGGGGTATTCACGCCGGTGTTGTAGGCGAGGTAGGGCTTACGGCCGGAGCCGCCGTTGTCGCTGACGAAGAGGACGAGGGTATTCTTATCGGCGCCGATTGACTTCAGGTGGGCAGTGATGCGGCCGATGGCGTCATCGAGCCCAAGGAGGAGCGCAAGGTAGCCGCGTCGGTTCGGGTCGGTCACGCCTGCCGGGATACGCGCGGCGATGGAGGGTGAAATCTCCAGGGGTGTGTGCACGGCGTTATAAGCTAAGTAGAGCATCCAGGGCTTCTGCTGGTTGCGGTCCATGAAGCTGATGGCTTCGTCGGTGAAGATGTCGGTGAGGAATCCGTCGAGCTTCTGCAGCTTGTCGCCGCGATAGATCATGTTGTGCGAATGGCCGGAGCCGAATTCAGGATCGGCGTCCGGGTGCTGCGCGTAATTGTGCCCGCCGACGAGGAAGCCGAAGAACTCGTCGAAGCCGCGGGAGTTGGGGTGGTGCGGCTTGTCAAAGCCTTGGTGCCACTTGCCGATGAGGGCCGTCGCGTAGCCGACGTCGTGCAGCTCGTTGGCGATGGTGCGTTGATCGAGCGGTAAGCCGAGTTCGGCTTCGTTGCCGACGTGTGGATTAAACTCATGGCCGAAACGGGTCTGGGCGCGTCCGGTGAGCATGCCGGCGCGAGAGGGGCTACAATAGGGGCAGGTGACGTAGCCTGAGGTACAGCGCACGCCTGACGCCGCGAGTGCGTCGATGTTCGGAGTCGGCACCGCTTTGCCACCGTGGACGCCGATGTCGGCATAGCCTAGGTCATCGGCGAAGATGATGAGGACGTTCGGCTTGTCCGCGGCGATGAGGGTCGATAGCGAAGCTAGGCAGGCGAGAAGGGCGCGCACGTTCATGGGGTGGAGTGAACCCTACTCCTCACCCCCCCGACTTAACAGATTATTTATATGACCGCATATGAATCAGCGGCTGAAGTCTGCGAGGTCGGTCGTCCCCTTGTCGGGACGAAGTTCGATCGAGCGGAGTCGCAAGCCATCCGTCTGGTCGCCGAGGTTGAAGCGGACGTGGATGGCCTGGCCGGTGACGGGCAGGGTGATGCTTTGCTCGGAATTGCCCGCGGGGATGGTGAAACGTACGAGGCTCGTGGGCAGGAAGTCGGGCTGCTCCTTGGTGCGCCAGGTAAGTGAAGCGTTGGTCGTGACCTTGGCGTCGGCCTTGATGAGGGCGGTCACCGGTCCATTTAGGGTGAGGCCCGTCTTGGCGAGGAAGGGCTTGGCGTTCTTGGCGGCCTTAGGGTCTGCGGAGATAAGCAGGGCGCCATCCTTGGTCGCGATGGTGCCGTTACGGCAAAGCCAACCTTGGATTGAGCCTGAAGTGTCTGGCTTGGGCTTACGGGCGTCGGGCAGGGGTGGAATCACTCCATGCTCAGCGAAGAGGCCCTCATGATGCCTATCGAACGTGGTCGGTAGGCCTGGAGGCGTCAGCGTCTCGCTCCATTCCTTGAGCGCCTTAGTCAGGCGTGCCGCGATTTCGGGCTGCGCGGCGAACTGATTCCTTTTCACGTTCTCGCCATCAGGCTGGGAGACATCGAAGAGCAGTTGTTCGCGGTCGCCGAGGCGGATGAGTTTCCAGGGGTATTCCTGGACCGCAGCCTGTGAGCCCCATCGCCAGAAGAGGCGTTCGTGCGGCGCGCCTTGATTATTGCCAGAGAGGAATGGAATAAGGTCCGTGCCGTCGAGGATGGGATCCTTCGGAAGTCCTGCGGCCGCGATCGAAGTGGCGGCGACGTCTAGGCTGATGACGGGCTTGTCGTAGACCTGCCCGGCAGGCAGGTGGCCCGGCCATGCCGCGACGAAGGGCGTGCGGATGCTGCCTTCGGTGAGCATGCCTTTCTCGCCGACGAGCGGCGTGTTGAGTGAACCGTCCCAGTTCTTGCCCAAGGGCGCGCCGTTGTCGCCGATGAAGAAGATGAGCGTATTATTCTCCTGGCCCATCACCTCGAGCTTAGCGCGCAGCTGGCCGATGCCTTCGTCCATCGCAGCCATCATCGCCAAGGCCTGCCGGCGTTCCTTGGGCAGGTGGGCCGGCGTCTTGGAGAACCACGGCTCAGGGGATTCGAGCGGGACGTGCGGAGCGTAGTACGCAAGGTAGAGTAAGAAGGGCTGCTCGGGCTTGGCGGTGCGGCGATCCAGGAAGGAGAGCGCGGCTTCGGTCTGTACGACCACGCGAAAGCGGGTGTCAGCGACGACATGCGGAGCGTCCGCGAAGGGTTTACCCTGCAGGTCATGCGAGGCGTAGAACTGACGCATTTCGCCGCGGAAGTATTCGTCAAATCCCTGCGCGTGGGGCATGAACTCCTTGGCGGAGCGGAGGCCTTTTTCGCCTTTCTTTCCGCCGACCAGGTCGAGGTGCCATTTGCCGACCTGGCCGGTGACGTAGCCGGCGGTCTTGAGTCGTTCGGCAATGGTCAGCTGTTCGAGCGGGAGCGGGCCCTTGTTGTTATCCTCGACGCCGAAGCGTTGTTGGTAGCGTCCGGTGAGCACACCGGCGCGGGACGGCACGCATTGCGGAGCGGAGACGTAGCCGCGCGTGAAGCGGACGCCGTCGCGCGCCATCGCATCAAGGTTCGGTGTGCGGATGTCGTTGTCCGAACCTTGGACGCCGAGGTCCGCCCAGCCGTGATCGTCTGAGTAGATCAGGATGATGTTTGGCTTATCCGCGGCCAAGGCCGCGACCACATGGAGGAGGAGGGCGAGGAAGCAGCGAAGCATGGTAGGCTCTTACGGAGAGGTCGAGGTGACGCGCAGTCGACGGAATTCGAGGGCGCCGGCTTTTTCGCCGGTCGGGCCGCCCGATTCACCGCCGAGACCAAGGGTGAGTTTCTCCTCGGCGATGCACGGGTCCGAGGCGCGGATGACATTATCGTCGACGGTGGCTTCCAGTTTGTCGCTGCTGAAGACGATCCGAACGTGATGCCAAGCCTCCGGGGGTAGTTGGATGGGCACTTTGGCGAGTTCCTTGTTCTCGCCCTTCTTGGGATGGCCGAGGATGCGGAGCTCTTTCGTGGTCATTACGAGATGACAGATATGTCCTCTTTCCGGGCTGCCGTTGAAGATGATGCCGGCGAAGCTGGCCTTGCCGATGAGGCGGAAGTCGCATTCGACGACGCCGTCTTTGAGGGGCAGCTTGTGCACCTTGACCGGACCGTGGCGGCGGGCGCCCGATTCGAAGCCACGCATCACGCCTTCTTTGGCGCTCCAGGTACCCAGCCCCCAGAACCAGTCTTTGGAGAGCTCTTGGTCGAACTTCTCTTCGAGGATGATCTTGGGCTCCGCGGCATGGGCCGCGGCGGTAAGGAGTATCAGGGCCAGCAGCCGCATCACTTCTTGGCTTCGACCTTGGTGCCGTTGATTGTGAGGTTCTTTACGTCGGCGCTCTTGGTGCCGGCGAGCCAGCTGCGGGCCTTCTCGGTGGCGACGTAGGCGTGCTTGGCCTTGAGTTCGACGCCGTCAAGATTGGCGGCCATCTCGTCGCCCTTCCATTCGACGCGGAGGTGGTGCCATTCGCCCTGCTTGGCGGTGACCTTGGTCGTGGCGATGGTGTGGGAAGGGGTGACGGAGTCTTCGGCGATCGAGAGGGCGGTGGGCGTCACGACGACGCGGGCGACGTGCTTGGTGCCGTCGCAGCCGACGAGGAAGCCGCCAGGAGCGTTCTGTCGAAAGTCCAGTTCGATGACGGCGGCGGTGAGCCCGACCTTATGCCAGAGCACTGGGACGTGCTTCTGCTCAGGGATGTCGATCATGTGCAGGACGCCGTCTTCGGGGACCCACTTACCGCGGGCAATATTCCAGTCAGCGCCGAGCGCTTCCTTGAACGAAGGGGATGCCAGGGAAGGCAGCGGCTGCTCGTTCAGGAGCGGCTTGAGGTCGGCGCCGAAAGCGAGGGAAGCGAGGAGCAGGGGGAGGAGGGAGCGGGTCATGGTGATAGGGGGAGGGGTAGGGGGAGGAGAGGCAGTGCAAAAGTGCAAAGGTGCAAAAGTGGGCAGGCGGTCAGGGGGTAGGGGTGACGACGACGTCGTCGATCTCGATGCCTTTCTCGCCGCCGTTCTGCATCCAGAGGAGTTTACGCTTGGTGGCGTCGAAGTTCGGGCGCTTAAGGGTGTGCTTCCACTTGCCGTCGACGGACATGTCCGCCGTGTCGCCTTTGAAGGCGAGCTTCACCGTGCGCCACTCGTTGTCGGATAGGTCGACCTTCTCGGCAGGGAGGACCTCGTTGGTCCGGTAGGCTTTACTGACCGGATCGGCTTCGCGGGTGTTTTGGCGAAGTGGGTGTTTGGGGTCGAGGGTATGGGCGTCGACTTCTAGTACCACTGAGTCCCGATTGAGGCGGACGCGGAGCATGTGATCGACGGAGCCGTAGCCGTCATCGCCGTCGACGAACAGCCAGAGCATGCCGCCTTTCTCGAGGTGCCTGTAGCGGAAGGACATCGTGAGGTCCTTGCCGGCCAGGGCCAGGTAGACCATCGGCGGATACTTGCCTCCGCTGGAGCCGTGCGTCCACATCACGCCCTCACGAATAGACGTGTTCTTGTTCGGGAGCGGCGTGAGGAATTTCTTCGCGTCGAAGCCTGACCCGAAGTCTTCACGGACCGTGAAGGTCTCCGGTGCCGCGCGGCCAACGAGTGTCAAGGCCAGCAGGGCCGCGAGGGTGCGCATACTCAGGCAAGGATTCCCTTGATGACGTGGCGTTCTTCCACGCCGGTAAGGCGCTGGTCGAGGCCTTGGAACTTATAGGTTAACCGGTGATGGTCGACACCCATGAGGTGGAGGATGGTGGCGTTGAGCTCGCTGAGGTGGACTGGGTCCTTCACGACGTTGTAACTGAAGTCGTCGGTCTCGCCGTGCGAGATGCCAGGCTTCACGCCCGCACCGGCCATCCACATGGTGAAGCAGCGCGGGTGGTGGTCGCGGCCGTAGTTGGTCTTGGACAGTGTGCCTTGCGAGTAGACCGTGCGTCCGAATTCGCCGCCCCAGACTACGAGCGTGTCCTCGAGCATTCCGCGCGACTGGAGGTCGAGGAGGAGGCCGGCGCAGGCTTGGTCGGTCTGCTGGCACTGGCGGGCGATGTCCTTGGGTAGGTTGCCGTGCTGATCCCAGCCGCGGTGCAGAATCTGCACAACGCGGACCCCGCGTTCGACCATGCGGCGGGCGAGGAGGGCGCTGTGGGCGAAGGTGCCGGACTCCTTTACCTCGGGTCCGTAGAGGTCGAGGGTGGCTGCAGTCTCTTTGGAGAGATCGGTCAGGTCGGGGACGCTCGCCTGCATGCGGAAAGCCATCTCATACTGTGTCGTCCGGGTGAGCGTCTCCGGGTCGCCGAGCTCGCGGTGGCCGGCGGCGTTGAGCTGAGCGAGGGCGTCGAGGGTCACGCGGCGATCGGCGGGCTGGACGCCGGGCGGGTTCTGGACGTAGAGCACCGGATCGCCGCCGGAGCGGAGCGCGACGCCCGTGTGGCGCGTCGGTAGGAAGCCGCTACTCCACATGCGCGTGAACAGCGCCTGGCCGCCGACGCTCTTGGGCGTGAGCACCACGAACGAGGGCAGGTCGTCGCTCTCGCTGCCGAGGCCGTAGCTGATCCACGAGCCGATGCTCGGCTTACCGGGAATCTCATTACCGGTCATCGCAAACGTGCAGGCCGGGTCGTGATTGATCGCAGTCGTGCTAACAGACTTCATCACGGCGAGCAGGTCGACGACCTTCGAAGTGTGCGGTAGGAGTTCGCTGATCCAGCGGCCGGATTTCCCGTGTTGGGCGAACTTGAACTGGCTTGGGGCAATCGGGAAGCGCGCCTGACCTGAGGTCATGGTAGTGATGCGCTGTCCGTTGCGGATGCTTTCGGGGAGATCCTTGTCGAAGTGAGCCTGCAGCTGGGGCTTGTGGTCCCAGAGGTCGAGCTGCGACGGCGCACCGTTCATGTGCAGGTAGATGATGCGCTTGGCCTTCGGGGCGAAGTGCGGGTAGCCCGCGAGCGGCTTGTGGACAGTGTTCGCGGCCTTAGCTTCACGGGAGAGCAGGCCGGCGAGGGCGACGCCGCCGACGCCGAGTCCGGCGGTACTCAGGAAACTGCGTCGGTTCAGGAGGCGCAGGTGATCTTGGATGGGGTCGTTCATCGGTTAAGGGTCTCGTCGAGGTTGAGGAGGAGGCTGGCAGTGAGGGTCCACGCCGCGACTTCGGGCGCGGGCAGGGAAGCGTCGGGTTTAGATTCGCCGAACGTGATTAGCTTCGTCGCATCGGCCGGTTGGGCGGCATAACGGGCGCGGTGCGCGCGGAGGGCGTCGAGGGTGACCTGGGTCTCGCTCGCGGCGGGACGTCGGCCGACGGCCGTCAGCCAGGCGAACGCGGCCTTGGTATCGTCGGTGGCGCCGCCTTCCTTGAGGATACGTTGGGCGAACGCCCGAGCGGCCTCGACGTGCTGGACATCGTTGAGGAGCGCGAGGGCCTGGAGCGGCGTGTTGCTGAGCTCGCGGCGGACGCAGCTCGCTTCGCGGGCGGGAGCATCGAAGGCGATCATCGAAGGCGGCGGTGCGGTGCGTTTCAAGAAGGTGTAGAGCGAGCGACGGTAGAGCGCCTCGCCAGTGTCGCGCGTATAGCGGGCGGTATTGCTGCCGGTGAAGCCGACCGGTTCCCAGACGCCGTCGGGCTGATAGGGGCGCACGCCCTTGCCGCCCATGCGCGGGCTGAGCAGGCCGGAGACGAAGAGCGCTTGGTCGCGGATGACCTCGGCATCGAGGCGATGGCGCGGTCCGCGGGCGAGGAGGCGGTTCTCCGGGTCTTTGGTCAGGAGTTCAGGCGAGACCGCGGCGGAGCGACGGTAGGCGGCGCTGGTGACGAGTAGACGGACGAGGCGTTTCACATCCCAGCCGGTCTCGCGGAATTCCACCGCGAGCCAGTCGAGGAGTTCCGGGTGGCTGGGCGAATCGCCCTGCGAACCGAAGTCGCCGCTGGTCTTGACCAGACCGTAGCCAAAGAACTGTTGCCAGTAACGGTTGACCGTCACGCGGGTCGTGAGCGGATTGGCGGCGGAGAGGAGCCAGGCCGCGAGGTCACGGCGGTCGTAGGTCTCCTTCTTAGGCAGGGGATGGAAGGCCGCGGGTACGCCGCGGGAGACCGCTTCACCGGGTTTGTCGTATTGACCACGGATCATCACGTGGGCCTGACGGAGCTGCGGGAGTTCGGCCATGATGAGCGTCGCGGGGATCATGTCGTTCAGGGATTTCTTGCGCGATTCCTCGGCGAGCTTCGCGGCACGCAGGCCGTCGAGCTGTTCCCGGCCGCCTTGGAATTCATTCTCTAGCCACCAGTCGAGCAGGCGCTTGCGTTCGGGTGCGGACCATTCCGCTGCTTTCTTGCCGCGAACGAGGGTCTGGAGGTCGCCTGGCAGTTCGGCGACGCGGGAACCCTGCATCTTCTCGGACCAGAATTGGAAGGACCACTGGAGGTCTTTGGCCTCCTCGATGCGATGGTTGATGGCGAGGCGATCCCAGAAGACCGTCCCGTCGAACTGAGTGAAGGCGAAGCCGTCGACCTTCATGCCTGGCTTGAGGCCGAGCTTGGCGATGTCGACCTTGAGCTGGGTCCACTTACCGGCCTCAGGCAGTTTGCCCATGTTCACCCGCTCGGGTGTGCGGACCTTGCCGAAGGGGATGGCGCCTTCTTCGCCCCAGAACGCCCGGTGGTTCCAGCCGCCCACATGCAACTGGAGCATGATCGATTTAGGGAGATTCTCGGGGTCTAAATAGGTCCAGACGGAGATCACACCGTTGGGCGGGATCACGAACGAAGCCCCGTTCTCGAAGTAATCCTGGGCGACGCCCTTGGCGGTGCGCTTGAGCGCCCGCTTGCCGCTATGTACCGGGCCTTGGCCGGCTTCGACGAAGGTGGTGGTGCCGCCGGTACCGTTGACTTTGGCCTTCTCAGGGAAGGCGTCCTCGAACCAGACTGTCTCGCCGGTGCGGACGGGCGGAGGCGGCGTGAGCGAGGCGGGGTCAACGTATTTGAGGGAGGCGATGGCTTCGCGCACGGCCTTGAGGTGGCCGGCGATTTTAACGTCGAAGTCCTTGAGGCTCTTTTCCTGTTCGGGGGTAGTCAGCTGCAGCACCGGCGGGGTCAGCAGGATATTGCCGTCCATGGCGGGGTCGGCGGCGCTGTAGAAGAATGAGTAGAGCGAGTAGAATTCCTTGGTCGTCACCGGGTCGAACTTATGGTCGTGGCAGACCGCACAGCCGGCGGTCAGGCCCATCCAGACGCCCATGGTGGTGTCCGTTCGGTCGACCGCATAGCGGAAGAGGAGCTCGTCGTTGATCGAGCCGCCTTCGCTGGTCGTGACATTGCAGCGATTGAAACCGCTGGCGACGCGCTGTTCGCGGGTGGCGTTGGGCTGGAGGTCGCCGGCGAGCTGCCAGGTGGTGAACACGTCGAAGGGCAGGTTGTCGTTGAAGGCCTTCACGACCCAGTCGCGGTAAGGCCACATGCTGCGCTCGTTATCGAGGTGCAGGCCGTGGGTATCGGCGTAGCGGGCGGCGTCGAGCCATCCGCGGGCCATGTGTTCACCGTAACGGGAGGAGCCGAGTAGACGGTCGACGACGCGTCCATAGGCGCCGGGGGCGGTGTCTTTGAGGAAGGCGTCGATTTCGGCGGGAGTGGGCGGAAGTCCGGTGAGGTCGAGGGTCACGCGACGGAGGAGGCGTTCGGGATCCGCTTCGGCGCCGGGGCGAAGGCCTTGCGCGGTCATCTCGGTGGAGAGGAAAGCATCAATCGGGGAGATGTCCTTCGTGGCCGTCGGGACGGCTGGGCGAACCGGGACCTCGAAACTCCAATGCTTACGGTAGGCCGCGCCTTGGGCGATCCAGCGGCGGAGGATGTCGACCTGTGCGGGGGTGATCTGTTTGTGCGTTTCCGGCGGCGGCATGACCTCTTCCGGGTCTTTACTGAGGATGCGCTTGATGAGCTCGCTGGCCTCGGGGTCGCCGGGCTTCACGGCCTGGATGCCATCCTTGAGCGCCGTGGCGCCCTCCGTGGTGTCGAGGCGGAGCTTTGCCTTGCGCTTCTTGGCGTCGAAGCCGTGGCAGGCGAAGCAGTTGTCGGAAAGAATCGGGCGGATGTCCCGGTTGAAGTCCAGTTTGGTGTCGGCGGCCATCAGGCCGGTGGCAACGAGTAGGAGGCTGAGGGAAGTGGAACGCATGGTCTACTTGGTAAGGGGGAGGGTGGTTTCGGCGGCGAGCAGTGCCTCGGCGTAACGACGGCCAATTTCAAGCGTGCCGACGGCGGTGAAGTGCGTATGCGAAGGCGGCAGGGTTTCGGCGCCGGCGGTATCGACATAGCGGGCGCGGGGCAGGGCGGCGGCGACTTCCTGCTGGGCGGCGATGACCTTGGGCATGAAAGCGTTCTTACCGTTGCCGAAGCGGGTGTTCACGCCGAGGAGCAGGATCAGGTCCGGCGCGCCGAGTTCGGTGCGAAGGCTTTTCAGCATCGCCGAAAGATTCGCGACGTAGACGGGTGCGTCCTTGGCGTTGGCGTCGCTCTCGCCCTGCACCCAGACGAACGCACGAGGGCGCAGCGTGATGTCCTTGGCCCTGGCGGAAGTGATCGCGGCCTTGGCTTCGTCGATCATCGCGCGATAGCAGGCGTCGGCCTTGCCGGGGAGTCCGACGTTCCAATCGGCGGCGACGGAGGTGCCGCTGAAGGCCGTCTTGATGACCGCGAGCGGACGGGACTCTTTCGTCGCCAGCGTGCGGACCATCCCGATCTCGGGTCCGAAGCCGCCCTTCGACTTCTTGTTGAAGTTGCCGTATTGGCGGCCGACTTTCTTCGCGGCGTCGCCTTCCATCGCCGGCGTGCGTGGTTGGAATTGCAGGGTCGACCACTGGCGGGCGCTCGTGCCGTCGAATTCATCGGGGGGCGGATCACCCACGCGCCACCAGAACATCGTCGCGGCGTCCTTCGGGTCGGCCGGCAGCTCTTCCCCATAGGCATCGAAACCGACCGCGTTGGACTGCCCGGCGACCAAAATGAGGTCACGGGTTTCGGCATAAGCCAGTCCCTGCAGGAGCAGGGCCAGCCCAAGGGTAAGGCGGCGGAACATGGGGTACCTCATCCGTAAGCCCATGGCCTCGGTAGTTCCACCTTTTCCCTCAGGCGGGACGCTTATTTACAATCGTTTAGCAAGAAGGTCACCAGCTCCGGGCAGGCGAAGAAGGAGGGGCCGACTTTGTGGCCTTCGCCGGGCACGATCTTGACCGTGAACTTCCCGCCGAGGGCCTCGTAGCGGGTCTTGAGGAGGAGGGTGTTGTCCTGGTGCGGGACGACGACGTCGTTGTCGCCATGGACGGCGAACATCGGGACCTTCGCGGCCGCGAGGCCGGCGAGGTTGTCGGGCGGATTGAACTCCTTGAGGCGGAAGGTGAGTTCGGACTCGGTCATCTCGAAATCGGCGAGGGTCTGCACCTTGGAGTTCTTGAGCGGCCAGCTGGCGAGGTTGCAGACCGGATAGATTCCGATCCACGCCTTCACCTTGTCGGGATTTCGGAACGCCCAGGTCAGGGTCATCATGCCGCCGCGGCTCTGGCCGAGCAGGATGGGCTTCGGTGAATAGCCGCGCTTGACCATTTCATCGTAGAACTTCGTGAACTGCGCCGCGCTCTTCGGGGCGCCACGGACTTCTCCGAGGTCGTAGCCCGCAATCGCGATACCGGCCTGCTGGCAGGCGTCGGCGTAGAGCTTGTGCTGGACTATCGAGACGCCACCGTTGAGTGCGGGCGCATACCACAGCCAAGGCCTGCCTTCTGCCGGCTTCGCCGCCGGATGGATCACGGCCTTACGTCCGTCGACCAGGAAGGTCTCGGCCGCGAAGAGCGAACTGCTGGCTAATAGTAAGATGGCGCTGAGAAGGCGAAAAGTCGTATTCATTGGTGATATGGTGGATGCAGGTGAATGACGTCGTGGCGACTATGGTTTCAAGGGGTGAGGGGGATTAGGTCGACTTAATCGACGAACGGTCGTATTACTAACTTCATTATGGAAACTCCCCCGAAAGAAGTATCCACATCTCAATATATTTCTGGGGTTAGATTCGCGTTAAGCTGGATGTGTGTAACCGGCTTTTTTGGTTTCGGGCTGTTTTTTGTCTCCGTGATGGCTGCTGGTTCAAAAAATGCTGATGAGACCATCGGAAAGTTACTGGTACTCTTTATTTCTCTTGGCGCCGGTATGATTACCTTTGCCGGTTGCGCTGGTGGGGCTGCCACCGCCTCAGTCGTGCAATCCGATAAGGATAAGAAATGGAAAACTTTCAGGTGGATGATCAGTTGCGGTCTGGGGCTCCTTGCGGTCGGATTTATATTATTCATGATACTTCTCAACTAAACGACGGCGACTGTCGTGCGTCTGTCTTTGGGTGTGTTCGCTAACCCCCTGGCGTAGCTATGTTATAGCCGCCGAATGCTCTGACAGATTTGGCTCTCTTGGGCTTATTTGAACGTGAGCGTGGTCTTCGGCAATACCGCCTGAATCTTCGCCTGCTGTTCTGCGGTGAAGGGCGTTTTGACGGGCACGAGGCGCAGGGACTTCAGAAAGGCTAAGGGCTTGAGGGCGGGGATACGTTCGTCAGCCAGGGGCATCTTGCCGATCTCAAGATGGTCTAGCTGCGTGAGGCTGGCGATGACCTGCAGGTCGGCATCGGTGATGGCCTGGGCGTTGGTGAGCGTGAGGCGGCGCAGGGTGGTTATATCCTTGATCAGAGGGATACAGGCGATGGATTCGAAGCCTTCGCCGAGCTGCAGGGATTCCAGTGGGAGCTTAGCGATGGCCTTCAGGGCCTGCGGGGTCGCCTTGGAGGTGCCGAGTTCGAGGCCTTTCAGTTTGGTGAGCTTGGCGAGATGCGGGGCGCCGGCGTCGGTGAATTTGGCATGCGCGAGGCTGATGCTTTCGAGGTTGGGCAGGTGATCGCACAGTTGGCGGAGGCCTTCGTCGTCGATGGAGCTGCCGCGGTGGCTGACGCGCGTCACCTTGGTGAAGCCCTCGAATTGGGCGTAGGCCTTACCGGTCATCTGGGTGCCGACGAATGAGAAGGTCTCGAGGTTCTTGAGGTCTGCGAGCTGCGCCATGCCGGCGTCGGTGAGTTTACCGTTATTGGTAAAGCGGAGGACCTTGAGGTTCGTGAGCTTACCTATAGGCGGCATCCAGTCGTCGTTGAACTTCGTCGAGATGATGTTGAGCGACTCGAGTGTCGAGAGGTGACCGACGTGCTCGAAGAAAGCCGCATCATAGGGGTCGTCCTTGCGATGATCGTGAGGACCGGCGCCGGGCACGTTGAGATCGATGAGCTTTATGCCCTGACCGTCGGTAGTCAGTTCGACCTTGCCCTTGGACGCGGTGACGATGCGCGTGACGGCTTCGACGTGGGGGTCAGCCGCGTAAGCTGAAACGGTGGCAAACGCTAGGGAGCAGGCGACGAGGAGGGTGGGGATTGGGTTCATGGTTCTTGGTTCTTAGTTAAAGGGGTTCTTGGTTCTTTGTTCCTGGTTGTTTGTGCCTAACGAAGAACGACGAACAAAGAACCAAGAACCTTCAGCCATCAGTATTTCGGAAAGATGGCTGGAGTGGGAAAGCGTTCTTCGAGGAGGTCGGCGGGTGTCGCGCTTCCGCTCCCGTTGATGTATTCCTCGCGGGGCATTTGGACGTCGGGCCAGCCGGCAGGCTTGATGCGCACGACTTTGCCGGGGCGTATGCCCTCGGTGATGAGATCGATCTCGAGACGTAGCTGGATCCCGCTGCTACCCATCGGGGGCGTGTGCGATGACTGGATGATATCAAGGATCTTCCCCCTTGCGGCCATCTGGGAAGGACCGGCAGTGCCAGCCTCCGTGTGCTTCAGGGTGTTCTCGGCGCTGTTCATAAGGGTCAGGCCCTCCTTTTTGAAATCAGCGTAGAGGGAGGTATCCATGCCGCCAAACAGCGTCACGGTAACCGTCGCGCGGCCGAACTTGCCGTATTCAATCGCGTCGACCCAGCCAGGGAGCCATCGGCTGCGCATGAAGGCTTTATGATTCTCCGTCTGAAGCTTGGCCGCGCGCTGCGAGGCCTCGTCGTCCAGCCAGATGTCCGTGACATGGTAGCGCAGGAAGACGCCGCTGGGGGTCGGTTTCCATGCTAGGTTAAGTAATGCCGATTGTCCTCCGAGTGACTTCTTGCCGGCGGCGGGCCAGTTGCCCTCGGCGACCATATCTGCGATCGTCAGGCACTCTCGTCCTCGCCAGACGCGGGTGGCGTTATCAAAATTCAGCTTTTGTTCTCCGGCTTTACCTTTGCCGCCTTGTTCCGGCTCAAGCGTGGCTAGTAGCAACGCTTGCGGATCCTGTAGGTCGACTTCCTTGAGTTTCCAGGTCTGTCCCGTGCGTAGGCAGAAACTAGCCTCATCCTCGATCAGGAGGGCATGGTTCTCGGCGGGAAACACGCCGACTCCTCGGCGATGGTTGGCGTCGCGGTTCCGGTTGTCTACCGGTAGGACGGGCACCGAGGACAGCTTCGGATCCGGCGGCAGGTAAGCCGTGACGTGAAGAATCGTACCGAGCGGGATGTCGCGGAGGTCGGCTGGGGCCCCTTGGTATCGCACCATGCCGTAGGGGAGCAGGGCGAAGGGGTTAGGTTCGGTGCTGCGAAAGATGCCAGGTCCCTGGATGCGTAAGCTGCCGCGGCGGTTGGCGTGATCGATGAAGGCCAGCTCGCCTTGATAGGTGTGCGCCTTCTCGAAAGGCGGAAACTTGCCGGCCTCAGGACGGAAGGGCTCCGCCACTTGTTCTTGGTTCTTCGTTCCTGGGGCTTCGTTGGCAGCAAAGGCACCCAGAACCAACAGCGAGGAACTAAGAACCAGGAACAAAGAACGATATGCCATGAACGACTAACGAGGAACTAAGAACGAAGAACTAAGAACATTTGTTACTAGTACTTCGGGAAGATGGCCGGGGTGGGGAAGCGGTCTTCGACGCGGAACTCGCCGTCGCCGAGGTATTCTTCGCGGGGGAGGTCGACGGCCGGCCAGAGACCCGGGCGGATGCGCACGACTTTGCCGGGTCGGATGCCTTCGATGATAAGGTCAGTTTCCATCGTGACCTGGATGCCGCTGCTCCCCATCGGTGCGGAGCCCGGGAGTTTGATCACGTTCGCGATGGGTCCCTTGGAGGCCATGTGCGCGGGGCCGTAGTGGCCGCCGGCATGCTTTAAAGTATTCTCCGCTGCGTTGATCAGAGCCACGCCGTCTTTCTGGAAGTCGGCATAGAGTGCCGGGTCCATGCCGCCGAAGAGCGTCACGGTCACCTTGGCACGGCCAAACTTGCCATATTCCACGTTGTCTACCCAGGCGGGCATCCAGCGGCTGCGGATGAAGGCCTTGTGGGTCTCGGTCTGGTTCTGGGCCGCCCGCTGTAGCGAG
>Ga0209299_1000497_pt1 | contig 22106 bp, 18 predicted proteins | sample S_140806_MF_Meta_FD_187326 | JGI IMG/M metagenome (GOLD analysis project Ga0209299, IMG submission 187326) | Freshwater microbial communities from Lake Simoncouche, Canada to study carbon cycling - S_140806_MF_MetaG (SPAdes) (version 2) | ecosystem: Environmental > Aquatic > Freshwater > Lake ...
ATCGGCGGCACGGGACTCAAGCACCCGGCTATCGGTGTGTTGGCAGGAGGGGCATTGCATGCCCGACTCTCAGGCTTGTTGACCGAGTGTAGACATTGATTCGCGGCTTGAGAAGGGAGGCGCGTCGGATCGGATGCAAGATCAGAAAAAAAAGCCCCTGCGGTGCAGGGGCTGAGATCGCGTTGGGTCCAATCGTTCACTTGCCGATCTTCGGGGGATCGCGGAAGGCGATGGCGAAGAACAGGGTGGAAATGGCCAGGGCCAGAATCAGGATGTAGGCGAAGCTCTCCATGGGGAGTTCTCGGTAGGGGAGGGCAAGGACCGGTGGTCAGCGAAGGCAGGCCGTAGCCTGGCCTTAGCTGAGGGTGGAGCCTGCCGGGGGGACGTAACCCTGGGGCAGACGGCGGGTGGAGCGGTCGCCCAGTTTCTGGAACAGACCGAATTCAACCTGTTCGCCCAGATCGGGATCGATGCCGGCGAACACATCGCGGTAGAGGGTGCGGGCACCGTGCCAGATGTGGCCGAAGAAGAAGAGCAGGGCGAAGGTGGCGTGGCCGAAAGTGAACCAGCCACGGGGTGAACTGCGGAAAGTGCCGTCGGAGTGATACTTCTCGCGATCAAATTCAAAGGCTTCACCCAGCTGGGCCTTGCGGGCCAGCCGCTTCACATCGGCGGGATCGGTGAAGGTCTGGCCGTTAAGGGCGCCGCCGTAGACGGTGGCCTTCACACCCTGCTGTTCAAAGGCGTACTTCGCTTCAGCCCGGCGGAAGGGGATGTCGGCGCGCACCACACCGGTCTGATCCTGGAGGATCACCGGGAAGTTCTCAAAGAAGTTGGGCAGACGCCGCACTTCAAGTTCGCGGCCTTCCTTATCGGTGAAGCTGATGTGACCCAGCCAGCCGGTGGGCAGGCCATCACCGTTCACCATCGGGCCCACCCGGAACAGACCGCCCTTCGCAGGGCTGTTGCCGACGTAGTCGTAGAAGGCCAGTTTCTCGGGGATGCTGGCCCAGGCCTGCTCGCGGCTGGAGCCGTTGTCAATCGCGGTTTGAACGCGACGGTTGATCTCGGTCTTGAAGTAGCTCTGGTCCCACTGATAGCGGGTGGGGCCAAAGAGTTCGATCGGGGTGGCGGCGGCGCCGTACCACATGGTTCCGGCCACCACGAAGGCAGCGAAGAAAACGGCCGCAATGGCACTAGCCAAAACGGTTTCGATGTTGCCCATCCGCAAGGCCTTATAAAGGCGCTCCGGTGGTCGGGTCGTGATGTGGAAGATGCCGGCGATGATGCCCACGATACCGGCGGCGATGTGGTGGGCCACGATCCCGCCGGGGTTGAAGGGGTTGAAGCCCTCAGGTCCCCAGGCGGGTTGCACCTTCTCGAGGTGGCCGCCGATTCCATAGGGGTCGGAGACCCACATGCCGGGACCGAACACCCCTGTGAGGTGGAAGGCGCCGAAGCTGAAGCAGCCGAGGCCGGCAAGCAGCAGGTGGATGCCGAAGATCTTGGGCAGGTCGAGGGCCGGTTCACCGGTGCGCGGGTCCTGCCAGATCTCGAGATCCCAGTAAGTCCAATGCCAGATGGCGGCAAGGAAGAGCAGCCCGCTGAAAATGATGTGGGCCGCGGCAACGCCTTCGAAGCTCCAGAAGCCGGGGTCCACCCCGGTTTCTCCGGTGATGCTCCAGCCGCTCCAGCTGCCGGTCACGCCGAGGCGCGCCATGAAGGGCATCACGAACATGCCCTGCCGCCACATCGGGTTGAGGACAGGATCGGACGGGTCGAAGATGGCGAGCTCATAGAGCGCCATGGAGCCGGCCCAGCCGGCTACCAGAGCGGTATGCATGAGGTGCACGGCGAGCAAGCGGCCCGGGTCGTTGATGACGACCGTGTGCACCCTGTACCAGGGCAATCCCATGGGGGTCAAGTCTGGGTGTGGTGGCGATCGTAGGCGGTGCTGCCGTCTTGACGGGGGCGCTGGTAACGGACCGCAACTGCGGGATTCCAAGATGGGTGTTTCTGTGCGGTTGTTCCCATGCCAGTGATCCGGTTTGTGCGGGAAGGCCGCGATGTGGAGTGTTACCCCGGCGAGAACCTGCGGGAGGTGGCCTTGCGTGAGGGCATTGAGCTCTATGGCCTCAAGGGAAAGCTGGGGAACTGCGGTGGCTGCGGCCAGTGCATCACCTGCTTTGTGGATGTGGTGCCGGCCGGATCGGCGGTGGCCCTCAGCCCGCGGACCGGGGTGGAGGACCGCAAGCTGATGCGCCGACCCCAGACCTGGCGGCTGGCCTGCCAGGCGTTGGTGGAGCATTCCGTGCTGGTGGTGACCCGCCCCCAGGCCGGGGAGGCCGGCCTGGCCCCCCTGCTGGAGGGTGCCCTGGCCCGCCCCCTGCCGCCGGGACCCACTGCCTGGCCCGAGCCCCCGGCCGACGAGGCGGACTCGTCCCCAGACGAGGATCAGCCTGGGGCTCCCCGGAAGGTTGCGGGCAGCGACATTTCATCCGCAACGATCGCGTCCGCAACGAGCGGTGAAGTTGACGACGAAGCCCCCGAGCAGCGGTGATACGGTCGCTTAGGAACCCCGCAGTCCGACCCACTCGTCGCCATGGAAACCAACGATCTCGGCTTTGTCGCCAGCCTGCTGTTCGTTCTGGTTCCGGCCGTGTTCCTGATCGTTCTCTACATCCAGACCAGCAGCCGCCAAGGAGGCTGAGGGATAGCGTCTCTGTTCGATGCCCCGCACAGAGCCCCCCCAACGGGGAACCGGGGAAGCACCGGTTCCCCGGGATGCTTGCCGGAGGCCTTGCTCAACGCCGGCCTTCCGGCTCTCTCACCAACAGCACCGGGGCCGGGGCGTGGACTCGGATATAATCGCTGACCGAGCTTCCCAGTAACCGATCCAGGTCCACCAAGGCCTTCGCCACCAACGGACGGCGATCTTGGGAGGCGATCACCACAAGATCCGCTTTGATCTCTTCGGAGGTGTCGCACACCGTGCGGCCGATGTCCCCGGTCCGATGGATTGGTTGCATCGTGACACCGAAGCTGCGCGCCCGCTGCACCGCTTTGTCCAGCACCTCGTCAGCTGGGCTGCGCCCCCCCCGGGAGGGGGTGATGTCTTGGCGGGTGACATGCAATCCGGTGAGGCTGCCCCCGGGGATTGAGGCCACCAGTTCGCAGGCCAGGCGAATCGCGTCGTCCCCCACACCCGTGCCATCAACGGTCACCAACACCCGGTTGATCGCCCGGATGTAGAGGTCGTCGCGCACCAGCAGCATCGGGCGGGTGGAGAGCTGGAACACATACTGGCTAGCGCTGTTGGCCAGGATCGACTGGAGGCGGCCAAGGCCCCTCGAGCCCATCACGATCAAGTCGGCATCGAGCTCTTCAGCCACCTTCAGCACGGTCTGCTTGATGTCGCCCTCCCGCACGATCGTGTTCACCTCACCGGCCTCCAGTCCCATCCGTGCCACGGCTTCGGCCACCAGGGCATTGGCCTTGTCGCGGTGGTCGCGGAAGCCATCGCCGCCCTGTTCGGTCACCACGTGGAGCAGGTTGATGCGGGCCTGACGGCAGGGGGGGATGGCACGCAGGGTGCGCACCATCTCCTCGACATGGCCAGTGCCGGAATCGGCGATCAGAAGGTTGCGGAACACGGACGGGTCGGGCGGCCGGGGTCAGCCTATGGCCGATTCTCAGGGATCCCACCATCCCTTTGAAGAGCTTGATGCAGCCTGGACTGGGGATTGTCAGGTTGCCTGCTTCGTGTCGACCACGCTGCAGCCTGCGGCCCCCGGCAGGCTGGCGTCCTCACTCCGGCGTCCTCCCCCATGCCAGCTTCTCCAGCACCGCCCACTCCTGAGAACGGGCCTGGATCGGCGATGGCAGTGGATTCTGTTCTGAGCAGGGGCTGGTGTCTGCGGCGTCGGGTGCTGCCCCAGCACACCGACCATGCCGGGGTGATGTGGCACGGCGCCTATGTGGCCTGGCTGGAGGAGTCCCGGGTGGAGGCCCTCGCGGCGGTGGGTCTGGCTTACAGCGATCTGGCGGCCCGGGGGCTGGAGCTGCCGGTGGTGTCGCTCGCGATCGACTACCGCCAGGCCCTGCGCCATGGCGACCGGGTGGAGATCCGCAGCCAGGCGCTGCCCCGGCGGGGGGTGAAGTTTCCCTGGCGGAGCCTGCTGCTCGATGGCGCCGGTGGGGTGGCCGCCGAGGCCCGGGTGGAGCTGGTGGCGGTGGCGATGGAGGGTCCGGGGCGGCCGCCCCGGCTGCTGCGCCGGCTGCCGGAAGACCTGGAGCGGGCGGTGGCCGCCCTGGTGGCCGGACCTGTGCAATAATACAAATGTACTGATGGGCGGGGCGCTGGCTCCTCCTGCGGGGCTCTGCTGCTGGGTCTCTGTTGCTTGCTTGCTGCTGATTGGACTCAGCGGCCCGGTCTCTGTTGATGGGGGTTGTTCATGGGGGATCTGCTGATGGGCCGTTTTCCCGCGTCCGGCGGGGGGCCGGGCCGGATGCCCCTGCCGGCGGGGGATGCGGGAGTTGGGGCAGAGGGCTCCGGCGGGCTTCCCTTGGGGGCCGCTGCTGCTCGTGCGTTCGCCTTCGGATCGGTTCCCTGGCACCGGGATCAGCGCCTCTGGTGGTTGTTGTGGAGCCGCTGCCCGGGGTTGGGATGGGTGCGGCTCCGCTCTCTGGAACAGGGCTGCGGAGGGTTGGCCGCGGCCTGGCGGCTGCCCGCCGCTGGTTTCGCGCGGTTTCCGGGTTGGCATGCCGGCTTGGTGCCGGTGGTGGAGCGGTTCCGGGGGCAGTGGGGGGCGGATCCGCTGGCTCGCCTGCTGCGGGATTCCCAGCTCGATCGGCGGGTGCTGCTGCCTGGGGATGGCCGCTGGCCCGCCGCCATCAGCGCCCTGGAGCGGCCTCCCCTGGGGCTCTGGTGGCAGGGCCGGGGCAGCCTCTGGAGCCTGCTGGCGCGGCGACGGGCGGTGGCGGTGGTGGGCACCCGCCGGCCCTCGCCCCACGGGCTGGCCATGGCCCGGGCCCTCGGGTTGGCCCTCGCCCGGGCCGGCTGGCCTGTGGTAAGTGGATTGGCGGAGGGGATCGATGGGGCCGTTCATGGGGGCTGTCTGGCCGGGGATGGCGCTCCGGTGGGGGTGCTGGGCACTCCGCTGGAGCGGGTGTATCCCCAGCACCACGGTCCCCTGCAGCGGGAGGTGGGGCGTCGTGGCCTGCTGTTGAGTGAACATCCCCCGGGGGCGCCTGTTCATCGCGGCAATTTCGCCGGCCGCAACCGTCTGCTGGTGGCGCTGGCGGCGGCGGTGGTGGTTGTGGAGTGCCCGCCGGATAGCGGCGCGCTCCATTCCGCCGCCTATGCCTGGGAGCAGGGCCTGCCCCTCTGGGTGGTGCCGGGGGATGCCGGGCGCCATGAGGCCCTTGGCAGCAATCGCCTGCTCTGCCAGGGCGCCACCCCGCTGCTGGCGCCCGAGGATCTGGTGGCCTTCCTGGGGCCAGGCCCGCTCGCCCTTGCCCCAGGCTCCGGAGCCGGTTCCGGCGCCGCCACCCCATCCAGCGGTCGCTCGGCGGATCCGGCTGGCTCCGAGCAGGACCGATTGCTGGCGGCGGTGGGGGAGGGGGCTTCCCTCGAGCAGATCAGCCTCCAGCTGGGGCGCCCCGCCGGCGAACTGGCGGTGGCGTTGTTCCAGCTGGAATGGGAGGGCCTGCTGCGGGCGGAGCCCGGCCTGCGCTGGCAGCGCTGCTGATGCGGAAGGACCCGCCGCTGCCCTTAGCCTGGGTTGATGGAGGGATCAATGGGCGGCGATTGCGCGGCATTGCCGGCCTCCTCCCTGCTGGCCTGGCGCCGGGCGCTCCTGGCCAGCACCGGCGGGACCAGCGCCGATCTCGACTGGCTCCTGGATCTCGGTGGTGGCGTCCGCTGGCCCGAGCTGCAGGCCCTGCACCTGCATCCCGAGCAGATGGTGCGGCTGGCCCAGCCCCTGGCCCGCCTCGAGGAGCTCTGGCGGCGGCACCGCCGCACGGCCGAACCGCTGCAGTACCTGGTGGGCCGTTGTCCCTGGAGGGATCTGGAGCTGCAGGTGGGCCCCGGCGTGCTGATTCCCCGGCAGGAAACCGAGCTTCTGGTGGATCTGGCCCTGGCGCTGGCCCCGCCGGCTCCAAGGGAGGCCGGGCTCCGCTGGGCCGACCTCGGCACCGGCTCCGGGGCCCTGGCGGTGGCGCTGGCCAGGGCCCTGCCGGCTGGCCGGGGCCTGGCGGTGGATGCCAGTGATGAGGCTTTGACCTTCGCAGCTCTCAACCGGGCCGCCGCCGGGGTTGAGGAGCGCTTCACCCTGATGCGCTCCGATTGGTGGGAAGCCCTGAAGCCCTGTTGGGGGGAGCTGGAGCTGGTGGTGGCCAACCCTCCCTACATTCCCAGCATCACTGTGGAGGGCCTCGAACCCGTGGTGCGTGATCACGAACCCCGCAGCGCCCTCGATGGCGGATCCGACGGGCTGGCGGCACTGCGCACCATCACTGCCGGTGCGTCCCAGGCCCTGGCGCCGGGGGGTGTGCTGCTGCTCGAGCACCACCACGATCAGAGCCAGAGTGTGGGGCTTCTGCTGGAGCTGGCCGGCTTAGTGGAGGTGCAGGCCCATCGCGATCTGGAGGGCGTGCGGCGTTTTGCCAGTGGTCGCCGGACTGTTGGCGGGGGAACACGATGAGCCGGGTGCTTGATGCGGAGGAGCTGTCGGCGCGGTTGGCGGTGGGGGAGGCGGTGCTTTTCCCCACCGATACCCTGCCGGCCCTGGCCTGCGCCCCATCGGTTGCCCCCCTGCTCTGGCGCCTGAAGTGTCGCCCCCCTGACAAACCGCTGATCCTGATGGGCGCCGACCTGGACCAGCTGGTGGGGCTGCTCGGGGTTCCCTGGCATGCCGAGTGGCTGGAGCAGGCCCACCGTTCCTGGCCTGGCGCCACAACTCTTGTGCTGCCGATCGCTGGACCGCTAGTTGAGTTGCTCAACCCAGGGGGGGCAAGTCTGGGTCTGCGGGTTCCTGCCGCACCCTTGGCCTGCGATCTGCTTCGGCGCAGCGGTCCGCTGGCCACCACCAGCGCCAACCCTTCCGGCGCCTCACCGGCCATCGACGCGGATGAAGCGGCCGCGGCTTTTCCCGGGCTCGCCCTGCTCGCCCCGCTGCCCTGGCCGCCGGCATCCGGAGCCCCTAGTCGGGTGCTGGCTTGGCGCGAAACAGCCGATGCGGTGCGCGATGGCTGGCAGGTGCTGCGGCCCGGGCCCATCGGCACCGACCCGGTGGCTCCGCCAGCTCCGGGGGGAGGTGGGCCTCCATGCTGATGCTGGTGGTGGTGGTGCTACTGACCGTTGCCCTGAGCCATGGGCTGGTGGAACCGCTGGCGGTGGTGCTCCGTCCGGTGTTTAACCTCTCCTGGCTGGGCTGGGGGCTGCTGGGGCTCCTGGCGTGGCTGCTGGCCGGGGGCGGCCCCGGATCGTCAGCGCCCCCCCGGGAGGGTGCGGATCCTCCGAGCGATCAAGGTTGACAGCCGGCCCCCGGCCCGGCGGGGGGGCTGGCTTGAAGGTGGTCCAGTTGAGCAAGTTGATGGAGCCGAGTTTTCGCTCCGGTTGCCCGTTCAGCCGCAGATAAACCAGATCGGCCCGGCCCGAGCGGATCATCACGCCGCTTCTGAGCGGGAAGCGCCGCTGGCCGTTGAGCTCGCCGGAGAAGAGCAGCACCCCATCGGTGCTGCGCACCTCGACCCAGCTGGGGCCGGTGGTGCGCAGGCTGATCGAAGCCACACCCACCACGGGGGCGCCGGCCTGGACGGCGGGGCTGGCGTTGGATGCCGGCACCGGAGCGGAGGGCGTCGCCATGCCGGGGGCCGGGGGCCGTGGGTTCGGCCGGGACTCCCCTCCGGAGCGCCAGGGATTGGCGGCCAGCAGGAGACCCCCGAGTCCCAGAGCCAGGCCCGCGGCTAGCGCTCCGGCCACCCCGGCGTTCCGAAGGCGCTCCGCCGCACGCCGTAGCCCGCCGGCAGCCCCCGCGGGCTTCCAGGCTTCCTTCCGGAGCTCCTCCGGATCGGTGCCGCGATCGGCGCTGGCAACGGTTTCGGTGGCCGGGGGCAGGCTGGCTCCGGCGACCCCCGCCTGCGGCAGCGCCCGACGGATCTGCTCCCGCAGGGCCATTCCCTCCTCGAGCAACTGTTCGTTGCGTTGCTGCACCGGCCGCACCCGTTCCCGAAATTTGCCCTCGAACACCTCCGGCAGATCCTTCAACAGGGCGTGGTAGCTCTCCCGCTTGCGTCGGGCCGCCTCCAGCTCCTCCTCGAGCATCTCGTGGCGAAGGCGGTCGGCGTCGGGCGAGTCGGGCATCGGGAAAGGGCCTCCTGGCTGGCGGCGAGGGCCAAGCCTAAGCAGGACTGGCCTGGGCGATTCACCGTGGCCGATCCACTCGGGTGGCGGCTCAGGGCACGATCCGCTTTCGGGAGCATGTCCGAACCGGGCGGGATCCTGCATCCTTGGAGGGCGATCAACGGCGTAGCTTCCCGATGGCCCAGCGTCCACCTCCCTCGATCGCCGTGGTGGGCGCGGGGGTGGGTGGCTGCGCTCTCATCGCCGCCCTGCGCCGGGGCGGCTGGAGGGGTGCCATCAGCCTTTGGGAGAGCGGCCGCGGTCCGGGGGGGCGTACCGCCACGCGTCGCTCGCGCCAGGATGCCGGCCTGCGCATCGACCATGGCGCCCCCCTGTTCAACATCAGCGGCCGAGCTCCGGAGCTGCTGGAGCCGTTGCTGGCCAGGGGGGTGATCGAGCCCTGGCGGGAACCCCGGGCACGGCTGGATGCGGCAGGGCGCCTCCACAGTGAGGACAGCCGCGATCCCCTCGGTGAGGGGGAGCTCTATCGCGGGGCCGGCGGCATGGATGGCCTCTGCGCCGGGCTGCTGGATCTGGCCCAGGCCGGACCCGTGGCGGCATCCGGGCGGCCGGCAGACCCCATGGTGGCGTCCGGCCCGATGCCCGCATCGGGCGTATCGGTGCATTACGGCGTGCTGGTCTGCTATCTGGCGGTGACCCCTGGCGGACGCTGGCAACTCTTCGACCGGGAGCGTGAGCTGCTGGGGGAGGCCGACTGGCTGGTGTTGGCGGGCACCCTGCTGGCCCACCCCCGCTCCCGGCTGCTGCTGGCCTGGGACACCGTGCCCCTGAAGGAGGCGGCCCAGTCGCTTGACGATCCTGAGCTTCAGCATGTGCTGGCGGCCCTCGCCTCCTTGCGCTCGGAAGCCCGCAGCAACCTGCTGCTGGTGGCGGAGGGCGCCGACGCCGAGGTCTGGCGCCGGTGTCCTTTCCGGCTGCTGCGCTTCGATGCGTCCGCCGAACAGCGCTGGCGGCTCTCGCGGCTTTCGATCCAGCCCCTGGCCGATGGGCGTGTGGCCGTGGTGGCCCACTCCAGCGCGGTCTTCGCTGCCGAGCATCTGAGCGTGTATGGATCCCGTTCCTCGATCGCCCGCCAGCTTGGCCAGTTGCCCAGGCAGGAAGAAGAGGCGGCGGTGATCGCGGCCCTGAGTGAGGCGCTGCAGGATGCCCTGGCCGACTGGCTGGAGCCGGGCCTGGTGGGGCGGGGGGAGCGCCAGATGATGCGCTGGGGTGCCGCCTTCCCTCGGGAACCGGGCCTGCCGGAGGATCTGCTGCTGTGCCGCCACAGCCGGGTGGGCTTCTGCGGCGACTACGTGGCCGGGGTGGGCTTCGGCCGGGTGGAGGGTGCCCTGCGCAGCGGCGAGCGGCTGGCGGCGATGCTGCTGGACACCCTGCGGACTGACGACCCTGCGGCTGGAAGCCCCATGGCGGGCGGATGACCCGCCCCGCCCCGACGCCCTTCTCTCCAACCCAGATCGGCCTCTTCAGGATGGCGGCTGAAAGGCTCTGCCCGGAGATCGCCCATGCCCTCGCTGGCCTCCACCACCGGGGCGGCGCCGAATGGACCGGTGCCTGCCCCCACGAACGCCCCGGTTGACCCGGCGAACGGGAGCCCGCAGGATTCCTTCTGGCACGAACCGCTGCAGGCCCTGCTGCAGCGACTCGGCAGCGGCCCGGAAGGGCTCTCCAGCGCGGAAGCCGCCACGCGGCTGCTCACCCCCGGCGGTCGTCCCCTGGCTGGCATCGGTCGATCCGGGGCAGCAGCGGCAACGGCTCTGCTGCTGCGCCAGTTCGCCAGCCCGATCATCCTGATGCTGCTGGGGGCGGCGCTGCTGTCGTTTGGGCTCGACTCCCCCACCGACGGCCTGATCATCCTGATGATCGTGCTAGTGAGCGGCCTGCTCGGCTTCTGGCAGGAGCACGGTGCGGAGCGCGCCGTGCAGCAGCTGCTGGCGGTGGTGGAGCTGCGCTGTGCGGTCTGGCGCGATGGGGTGGAGGTGTCGATTCCGATGGCCGAGGTGGTGCGGGGTGATTGGGTGCGGCTGGCCGCCGGCGATGGCATTCCCGGCGATTGTCGCCTGCTCGAGGAGCGCGATCTCTGCGTGGATGAGGCGGCCCTCACCGGCGAGAGCTTCCCGGTGGAGAAGCGGGTGGATCAGCTGGCGGCGGACACCCCCCTGGCCCAGCGGGCCAACGTGCTTCACCTGGGCACCCACGTGGTGAGTGGCAGCGGCCGGGCCGTGGTGGTGCACACCGGCCGTGCCACCGCCTATGGCGCCATCGCCGATCGCCTGCGGCTGCGCAGCCCCGAAACGGAGTTCGAGCGGGGGGTGCGGCGCTTCGGCAACCTGCTGGTAGAGATCACGCTGATCCTGATCGCGCTGATCTTCGCCTTCAACGTGCTGCTGAAGCGGCCGGTGGTGGATTCCTTTCTGTTTGCCCTGGCCCTCGGGGTGGGTCTCACCCCCCAGCTGCTGCCGGCGATCATCAGCGTGAACCTGGCCCAGGGGGCGCGCAGCATGGCTCGCCGCCGGGTGATCGTGAAGCGCCTCGCCGCGATCGAGAACTTCGGCAGCATGGATGTGCTGTGCAGCGACAAAACCGGCACCCTCACCGAGGGGGTGGTGCGGCTGGGCCAGGCCCTGGCCGCCGACGGCCAGCCCTGCCCGGCGGTGCTGGGGCTGGCCCGTCTCAATGCCTTGTTTGAAACGGGCTTCGTGAATCCGATCGATGCGGCGCTGCGGGAGCTGCCAGACCCGCCGCCAGGGCCGAATCAGGGCCTGGCGGGACCACCCGGGGGGGCTGGAGCAGCCAGCGAACTGACAGAACCGGGCGAATGGTCTGGGCTACCAGGGCTACCCGCAGACCCCGCGGCCTGGAGCAAACTCGATGAGAAGCCCTTTGATTTCCACCGCAAGCGCCAGAGCGTGCTGCTGAAGACGCACCAGGCCGGGGTGGCGCCGCAGCTGATCACCAAAGGGGCCCTGGACCGGGTGTTGGACGTGTGCAGCCTGGCCCGCCGTGCCGACGGCTCCCTGCTGCCCCTGGCGGATCTGGAGGCCGGCATCAGGGAGCTGGCCCAGGAGCGGGCCCGCCTGGGCCAACGGGTTTTGGGGGTGGCCAGCCGCCGCCATCCGCCCGAGGTGATCGGCGTCGATTCGGAGCGGGCCATGACCTTTGAGGGCCTGCTGGTGCTGGCCGATCCCCTTAAGGCCGGCATCGCCGCCACCGTGGCGGAGCTGGCGGGCCTGGGGGTTCGCCTCAAGATCATCACGGGCGACAGCGCCCCGGTGGCCGAGCGGATCGCCCGGGAGGCCGGGCTGGCCGATCCCCACGTGCTCACCGGCGCCGACCTGCTGGCCCTCAGCGATGCGGCCCTGCCGCTGCGGGCCGAGGCCTGCGATGTGTTCGCCGAGGTGGAACCCAACCAGAAGGAACGATTGATCGGCGCCCTGCGGCGGGCCGGCCACGTGGTGGGCTACCTGGGCGATGGCATCAATGACGCCCCGGCCCTGCATGCCGCCGATGTGGGGCTCTCGGTGCAGGGGGCGGTGGATGTGGCCAAGGAGGCGGCCGACATCGTGCTGCTTGAGCCCGACCTGGCGGTGCTCGCCGCCGGCATCCGCGAGGGCCGCCGCACCTTCGCCAACACGCTCAAGTACGTGCTGATGGCCACCAGCGCCAACTTCGGCAACATGACGTCGATGGCGGGGGCCTCGCTGATGCTGCCCTTCCTGCCCCTGCTGCCCAAGCAGATCCTGCTCACCAACCTGCTCACGGATCTGCCGGAGATGACCATCGCCACCGACCGGGTGGATCCCGATTGGATCAACCGGCCGCGCCGCTGGGACATCGCCTTCATCAAGCGCTTCATGCTCGCCTTCGGCCTGGTGAGCTCGGTGTTCGATTACCTCACCTTCGCCGTGCTGCTCTGGCTGCTGCGCTGCGATGCGGCCCACTTCCGCACGGGCTGGTTTGTGGAATCGGTGCTCTCGGCCGCCATGGTGGTGCTGGTGGTGCGCACCCGCCGCCCGCTGCTGGCCAGCCGGCCCTCCCGCAGCCTCATCGCGGCCACCCTGGCGGTGCTGGCCGCCACCCTGCTGCTGCCCTACACGCCGCTCGGCCATCTCTTCGGCTTCCTGCCGCTGCCCCTGCCGTTCCTCGGGCTGCTGGCCCTGATCCTGCTGGCCTATGTGATCAGCGCCGAGGCGGTGAAGGGCTGGTTTTACCGGAACCACATGGGCTGAGCCGCCAGGGGTGAGGGCACCGCGCCCTCGGCTGACCAGGCGCCTGCCGGAGGCCCGGTGTGGCGCCCGCCGGGCACGGCCGCCTGGGCTAGGTGGTGCGCGATTCGGGGCGCCGAGACGAATCGAGTGCCTCTGGCTGGATCCGCTTCTGAATCAGTCGTCGGAGAGCTCCACCGCCTCCAGCAGGCTGATCGCGACCCGGATCCTGGTGAGGTCCATCGCCCAGGCCGCCACGCTTTCCGATTTCTCCTCGGCGATGAGGCCATCGATCACATCCTCATGAAAGGCGGCCAACTTCTGGATGATTTTCACCGCCAGTTCCCGCTCCTGATAGGGGCTCAGGGCCGAGCGGGTCTCGACGAGTCGGAACACATCGCGGGCGTTGTCGAGCTGGGCCCGGGTGAGCAGCTCGGACACATTGCTGGGGAAGGCGCTGGGGCCGGGGTCATCGTCGAGCTCCGGATGGCCGAACCATCGCTTAGGCGCAGCTCCGCCGGTGGGTTCGGACGGTCCCTGCGGATCGGCACCGGAGCTTGGGCCCGGATCGGAGCCGGAAGTCAGATCCGCCATCGCTGCAACTCCTGGCTGGCTGGATCCTAGGGGGGATCGCCCTGGGCATTAGGACAACGGTGCCCTGCCGACCGGCAGGACGACTGGCTGACGCTGCGGTGGATTGCTGCGGTGGGCCGCCGCTGGCCCGGATCCGCCGGCATGGCGGGAACGGGCGGCGGCAAACCGCAGTGGTGGATCACCTTTGGGTGGATGGAAGTGGATGCTCCGAAGACCGGATGTTTAGTGGACTGGATGATTAGTGAGCTGGATCGCGCATCCGTTGCACGAAGGCTGCTTCCTGCTCCGCTGTGGCCAGGCGGCCGTCATCGACGATGATGATGCGATCGGCCACATCGAGGATCTTGTTGTCGTGGGTGACCATGATGATCGTGGTGTTTTGCTCGCGGGCCAGCTGCTGCATCAGCTCCACAACGGTGCGGCCCGATTCCTTATCCAGGGCTGCGGTGGGTTCATCACCCAGCAGGATCTTCGGCTGGCCCACCAGGGCCCGGGCGATCGCCACCCGCTGACGCTGGCCACCGGAGAGGTTGGCAGGCATGGTTTCCACCCGATCGCCCAGGCCCACCTTCTCGAGCATCGTCGTGGCGAGTTGGTCCATGTCCTGGTTGTAGAAGCGGTCGTGCAGTTCCAGCGAAAGCCGCACATTGCGGCGGGCATTGAGAAACATCATCAAATTGTGGGCCTGGAAGATGAAGCCCACATTCAGGCGCAGGTCGGCCAGTTGCTCTTTGCTGGCCCCATTGAGCTCTTGGCCGAGGATCTTGAGGCTGCCGTCCTGGCAGGAGCGCAGGCCCCCCAGCATGGTGAGCAGGGTGGTCTTGCCGGAGCCGGAGGGGCCGGTGCAGATCACGATCTGACCCGGGTAGATGTCGAGCGTGATGTCCTTGAGGGCGTGCTTGCGCTCCCCGCCGTCGCCGAACCAATGGTTCACGTTATGGAGCGAAATCACCGGTTGATCGGCTGCAGCAGTGGGTGCTGAGGCGGTGGGCAGGGGCTGGGGATCCATGGGCGACTCAGAAGACATCGGCCGGATCGAGTTGCACCAGCTTGCGGGTGGCCAGGGTGCCCGATCCCACGCACATCACGAAGGTGAGCGCCAGTACCAGCACGGCGCGGTTGAGGGTCATCATCACCGTGAGTTTGGTGACGCCGGCCAGCAGGGCATACAGGCCGCAGGAGAGCAGCACGCCGGGGACGAAGCCCACCAGTGCCAGAATCGCCGACTGCTGAATCACAATGGCGATCACAAAGGGGTCGCGATAGCCCATCGCTTTGAGGGTGGCGTACTGGGGCAGGGAGTTCATGACATCGCCATAGAGAATCTGATACACGATGATGCTGCCCACAACGAATCCCACCAGCACCCCGATCGAGAAGATGAATCCCACCGAGGAATTGCGCTTCCAGTAATTTATTTCTTTTTCTGCCAGCTCCTGCTTGGTGAGCACCATCACATTGCGCCCGGTCAGGATCGGCTCCATCGCGGCCTTCACCGCCTGGGGGGAGGCCCCGGGCTTGAGGCGGATCAGGCCGACCTGCAGGGAATTGGGGTCGATCTTGGGGAAGAGATGCAGGAAGGTGTTTTCGGCGGTGATCAGGTTGGCTTCGGCCGCGAAGGTGGCCCCCATCACGAAGGTGTCGATGATCCTGAGGCGCTTGTTGTTGACCTCCACCGAAAAGGGCTGGCCCTGGCGGAGCGTATCGATCACATTGCCGTATTGCTTCTTGGAGTTGCGATCGAACAGGGCATTGCCGAGCACCTGCAATTGGCTGCGGTTGGATTCGATCTCGAGGAAGCTCAGGGAAGGCTGGTCGAGGTTGACGCCATAGACATAAACATCAAACGATTGGCGGGTGGCTGGTGTGATCCAGGTGCCCCTCCCGATCCGCAGGGGTGAGACCGCTGCTACCCCATCCCCCCCCAGGACCTGATATAGGCGACTGCGCGGGAAATCCTGCAGAGAACCCAGGTTGCTGTATTTGGAGCTCACCATTACCAGATCGGCCTGCAGCTTCTCGATCGGCTTCTTCTGGCTGTTATAGAGGCTGTCGATCAATCCCAGCTGGAAAAACATCAGCAGGTTGGAGAAACTCACCCCGGCGATGCCGATCAGCAGCTTGGTGGGGTTGTTGCTCACCTGCAGCCAGGCGATCGGGGTGCGCTGCAGCAGTTTCTGGAAGGCTCGCCGCATCAGGGGGTCCTCGGCGGCTGGCTGTTTCCTGGCAGGGCCCTCTGCGGTGCGCCGGGGCCGGTGGGGGTGGCGGGGGCCGCTGGCGCGCCCGCTCCGGATCCGGCGTGAGGTCCATCGTTGGGGCGGGGCGCCGCAGCCGGGCTGAGGGCAGCCTCCTCGGGGCTGAGGGGATTGAACACCACGTTCACCTGCAGGTTGGAAGCGCCGCCGATGGGCCGTTGCTTCAGATCGGTGGGATCGATGCGCAGCCGCACCTGGAACACCCGTTGGTCCTGGTTCTCGCCCGCCTCGCCGGCAAAGATCGATTGGCGCTGCACCTGGGGAAGGATCTGGTAGACCGTGGCGCGGGCGCTGCCCTCGAAGCCGTCGGCGGTGATCGTGGCCCCCTGGCCTGGGCGTACGCCCTTGATGTCGCTCTGGTACACCTCGGCGGTGACCACCATGCGGCTGGTGTCAGCCATTTCGAGGATGCCGGAATCGCCCACCTTGTCGCCGGGTTGCACCACCACCTTGAGGATGCGGCCCTCCTGGGGGGCTTGCACCGTGGCGAAGGCCAGCTCTTGCTTGGCCCGGTCGCGGGAGGCGATCGCCTTGCGCAGTTCGCTCTCAGACGTCGCCACATCCACCGGGCGCACCTCCTTGATCTGCTCGAGCTTCTGCTTCTCGCTGGCGATCTCCGAGCTCAGCGATGCGAGCGTGCCAGCGCGGGTCTCGATGGCCTGGGCCAGGTCGGCCTCGGTGGTCTGGGCGCGGGTGCGGTAGCGGTCGCGCTCCAGCTGGGAGGCGCCGCCATTGGCGTAAAGGCTGTCGTAGCGCTTCGACTCGGTGCGCGCCTCCAGCATGGTGGAGCGCTTGCTGTTCACGTTCTGGTCCTGGGCGAGCTTTGAGCCGGCGAGCTTTCGCTCCAGGCTCTCCACTTTGTAGACCTGCGCCTGGATCTCCCCCTGCTTGGCGCCGGCCTTCACCTGCTCCAGCTTGCGCTGTGAGAGGGTCACGTTCTCCTCGGCCTCGGCCAGGGCGGCGGCCAGGCTGGCCTTGCTGTTGAGCACCGCCAGGGGCTGGCCCTTTTTCACCACCTGGCCCTCCTCCACCAGGATGTCCTGCACGCGGTCGCCGCTCAGGGAGGTGGGCACCGACACCTTGCGGATGCGGGTTTCGGGTTCGAGCCGCCCCAGGGCAGAGATGCGGCGCGGGCCCTGCACCACCGGGGCTTCTGGTGGTTTTGGCTTGCAGGCCACCAGGAGCCCCGGCATGGGCAGGGCGGCCAGCAGCAGGGGGAAGACCAACCGCCTCAGGCGCTGACGGCGGCCCTGGGGCGTGGAGGGCTTCCGCATCGTAGAGCCGACGAAACGATGGGCGCCGGTCGGGCGGTTGGTAGAAGGCAGGAGCGAGCGGCTGGCCATCGGCTCGGGAATCACGCGTGTCGATCGCTCACCATCCGCTCAGGGTAGGCAGGTCGGCCAGGTCTTCCAGGGGGTGTTGGCAAAGGCCCGTGATCTCGGTCACGAAAGGTGGGGCTCTGACCTTCTTGTGATCTTGCCAGGCTTCACTAGGGCGGGTCCTGGAGAATCAAGGCAACCGCTCTGAACATGGCCTGAGCCTCATGTCTTGGCTTTGGCGGTGATGTCTCGCAGGGCAGTCATCCCGCAGTCATTCCGGCCTGTTCCACCGGCCGCGCCGGGCCGCTTCCCCATGCGACGATCGCTTCATCCAGCGCTCGGAACCGTGCGGGGCCTGAGCAGCGGCCAGGTTGGAGCCGAGCCGCTCCGATTCCATCTAGTGCTGGCCGGCGGCGGCCACACCCATGCGCTGCTGCTGCGGCGCTGGCTGATGCGGCCTCGGCTGCGCCCCGCCCACACCCTGGTCACCCTGGTGAGCCGCCAGAGCACGGCGTTTTACTCGGGCACGCTGCCGGCCCTGGTGGCCGGGCTGATCGCAGCGGAGGAGAGCGCCATCGACCTGCGGCGGCTCTGCGCCCTGGCGGGGGTGACCTTCCTGCGGGCCGAGATCGTGGGGCTCGATCCGCTGGCGCGGGAGCTGCGGTTGGAGGGCCGGCCGCCGCTGCGCTTCGATCGGCTCAGCCTCGATGTGGGGGCCGTGACGGCAGGGGGCAGCACGGAGCCAGACGCAGCGCCGAGGCTCGGCCCGGAGGCGGATGGCCCGAAGCTCGACCCGTCTGGGAAGGGCGGAAGGCAACCGACCGGCTTGGTGGATTTGAAGCTCAGCCCCCCGGGCGACGCCCTCAGCGGCGCGACGGAGTCCGTGGCTGCCGGCCAGCCCGTGAAGCCCCTGGAGCCCTTCCTGGCCTGGCTCAGCACCCTGGCGCCCGGATCTGAGCTGCGCATCCGCGGTGGCGGCGCGGCGGCCGTGGAGCTGGCCTTGGCCCTCAGGGCTCGCGGTCATGCGCCGCGCCTGCTGCTGCGGGGCCAGGGGCTGCGGCTCGGTTCCGGTGCGGCCAATCGGCTGGGCGAACGGCTGCTGGCCGAGGCCGGCATCCCGCTGGAGCGGAGCGTGCCGCAGGAGGCTCCGGCCGATCTGGCCTGCACCGGTAGCCGGGCGCCGGCCTGGTTGGCGGCGGCGGGGTTGCCGGTGGACACCACCACGGGCCGGGTGGTCACCGTCGCCAGCCTGCAGGTGTTGCATCACCCCCACCTCTTCGCCGCCGGCGACTGCGCCGTGCTGGCTGAAGCGCCCCGGCCGGCCTCGGGGGTGTGGGCGGTGCGGGCGACTCAGGTGCTCGCCATCAACCTCCAGCGCAGCCTGGAGCAGCCGCAACGGCCGCTGCGCCCGTGGCGGCCCCAGCGGCGGGCGCTGCAGCTGCTGGGGGATGGGGGCTGGAGCCCTAAGGGGCCGCGGGCCGTGGTGTTCTGGGGGCCGGTTGCCCTAGGGCCCAGCCGTTGGCTGTGGCGTTGGAAGCGTCGCCTGGATCAACGCTTCCTGGAGGGTTTCGCTGCCCTGGCTCCGATGGGGCCGGAGGCGATGGCCTGCCGCGGTTGTGCCGCGAAGCTTGCTGCCGCTCCGCTGGAGGGGGCCCTGGCCCGGCTCGAGGCGATCGCGGATGCGCAAGCGCCCTCCCCGAGGCCGCCGTTCCTGGATGAGGGGCGGGACGGAGTGGCTGCCGATGCATCGCCAGCCGGCGCATCCGCGGTGGCATCCTTAGCCCCCCCCCCGCCCGAAGACGCGGCGGTGCTCGGCACGGCCGCCGATGGCTCCCTGCTGCTCCAGAGCGTGGATGGCTTCCCGGCCCTGTTGGCCGACCCCTGGCTCAATGCCCGCCTCACCACCCTGCATGCCTGCGGCGATCTCTGGGCCAGCGGGGCGGTTCTGGAGAGCGTGCAGGCGCTGGTGACCCTGCCGGAGGCGGAGCCGGCCCTGCAGGAGGAGCTGCTGCTCCAGACCCTGGCGGGGGTGCGGTCGGTGCTGGATCCGCTGGGGGCGCGGCTGATCGGCGGCCACACCCTTGAAGGCCGCGATGGGGCCGGTTTGGCCCTGGCCCTCACGGTGAACGGTCGGGTCGATCCGGGGCGCCACTGGCTGAAGGGCCCCCTGCGGGAGGGGGACGCCCTGCTGCTCAGCGGGCCTCTGGGCAGCGGGGTGCTGTTTGCGGCGGCGATGGCGGGGGCAGCCCGGCCCGGCTGGATTGATGCCGCCCTGGAGACAATGCAGCGCAGCCAGGCGCAGCTGGTGGCGCTACTGGCAGCCCATGGCTGCCGTGCCTGCACGGATGTGACGGGCTTCGGCCTGCTTGGGCATCTGGGCGAGATGCTCGCGGCGGGCGGTGCCGGTGCTCACTCTGGTGGCGACGTGCTGGGTCCCTCGGGGGTTGCCGAGGACAGGGCCGCCGCCGAGGTCGAAGACGAGGACGGCAACCAGGACAGTCGGGGCGGGGCAAGAGGCCGACCGGACGCCCGAAGGGGAGCCCCCCACCCGACGGTGCAGATCGACCCGAGGCGCATTCCGGCCTTCACCGGCGCCCTGGAGCTGCTGGATCAGGGCTGGGCCAGCACCCTGGCCCCCGCCAATGGCCGGGCACTGGCGCTGCTGGAGGGAACGGTGCGGCTGGTGGGGGAGGCCGCCACGGCTATGGAGCCCCTGCTGATCGATCCCCAGACCTGCGGCCCCCTGTTGGCGGCCCTGCCCGCCGATCGGGCCAGCGCCGCCCTGGCCGCGCTGCAGCGGGCCGGCTTCCCGGAGGCGGCCCTGATCGGCCGGGTGCTGGGGGCTCGGGAGTTCTCACCGCGGAGCTGAAGGGGGCGGGCAGGCCGGCCTGAAGCTCTTGGGGTCCACCTCAGGCCCTGCCTCTCCTCGGCGCGAACCGGGGCGAGGCTGCCGGGGATCGAGGGCTCCTTTCAAAACAGGCCTGGAACGGGGTCCGGCATCCACTCCTTGCCCCCCTGCCCGGAAGCCAGAAGCCCAAAGTAGGAGGGCTGCACCCTGCCGCGATCAGCTTCCCCGATCCGCTGCGCTTCCCCGCTCCGATCCGCTTGGCCGGGCCCCCACCAGCCCCCGCTCCAGCAACAGCGAGGCCGCAGCACCAGCCTCCAGCTTCCCCAGATCCACCGCCTGCACGGCATGGCTGCTGAGGTCGTGGTCGTAGCAGCGGTCGTAGTAGTCGAGCATCTGGCGGCAGGCGCTGGCCCAGTCGGCGGCGGCGATCGCCTCGAGGGCGAGGGCGGTGCGCTGGGGGCCGAGCCGTTTGGCGATGCGCTGGGTGGCCTCCGCCAGCCCGGCGGGATCCTGCTGGCCGTAGATCGCCACCAGCTGGGTCACCCGCTGCTCCAGGGGGCGTTGGATCTCCAGCGCCTGGGCCGCCTTCATTTGGCGCCACAAGGCGGCGGGAATGCGGCAGCGGCCCACCTGGGAGCTCTCGGCTTCCAGCCAGATCTCCCCGGCCGCCTCCAGGGAGGCCAGGTCGGCTGCCAGGAGGTTCTCGTAGTGCTCGCTGCTGGGCTGGGGCGGCAGGCCGAGGGCGCCGAAGCTGCTGCCGCGGTGATGGGCACGGCCCTCCAGATCCAGCACCGCCACGCCCCGTTCCCGCAGGGCCAGCAGTAGGTCGGTCTTGCCGCAGCCGGTGCGGCCCCCCAGCAGCCGCAGGGGCCAGGGCCGCTCGAAGAGCTCCAGCGCCCAGTTTCGATAGGACTTGTAGCCCCCCCCAAGCAGCAGCACCGGCAGATCGAGCTGGCCCGCGAGCCAGGCCACCGAACCAGAGCGCATGCCGCCGCGCCAGCAGTGGATCCGCAGGGGCTGGGGGGCCGGAAGGGGGCCTCCGGGCTTCGGCATGAGCGGCGGGTCAGAGCCCGAGGTCGAGCCGCCGCAAGACTCCAGCCCGAGGGCTTCCAAGCCAGCGGATCTCGAGCTCGCCACGGGCGGGGAAGGGATGAGGGTGGCGGCGCTCAGGCGTGGAGCCGGCATGCCGGCCGCTGCGGCGGAGAGCGCCGCGGCCAGAGCCTCCAGCCGCGGCCCCACCAGGGCGAGGCCGCGCAGCACAGCGGCCTGGCGGCCCTGCTGCTTGTAGAGGGTGCCGATCTCGGCCCGCTCGGCGTCGTCGAAGAGGGGCAGGTTGGTGGAGCCTGGGATGTGACCCTGGGCGAACTCAGCCGGACTGCGCACATCCAGCAGCGGCCCCGCTGCCGCCAGGAAGGCCTCCACTCCCATGGGTGGGGGGCCGGCCGGGGCGCCGGCATCTGCGAGCTCGGAGGGAAAGGCATCCATCGGCTGCAGGCTGGCATGGAGACGAGGGGATGGGGCTGGCCATCGGCCATGGCTGCGGTTCTCCTGGTGTGTTCAGCGGCTGCGTCAGCCGAGCAGGTGGAGGCCGCCTTTGCCGCCGCTGTCGTCCATCAGTCCCGCACCTTGGGCTCGTCAACGCTGAGGGGGTGGGGAGAAGACGGCATGCATCGGTTCGTCGCGTGCCGACCCGGCTGGAGCTGTGTTCGGAGCAGGCTCCCGTGACACCAGGCCGATCACGCTTCTGCCGTGGCTATGGCAGGGAATCCTCTCCGGGTGGTCAGGAAGAGGGTCGATGGCGTCACCCCAGCACTCGCCCGGGTTGATCCAGCGCTACAGAGAGGAACTGCAGGCGCGCCACTACGCCCGGCGCACGGTGGCGACGTATGAGCAGTGGCTGCGGCGATTCTTACGGTTTCACCAGCGGCGCCATCCGCGCGAGATGGGAAGTGCGGAGGTGAATGCCTTCCTCACCCATCTGGCGGTGGAGGGCCAGGTGAGTGCGTCGACCCAGAACCAGGCGCTCTCGGCGCTGCTGTTTCTGTACCGGGAGTTGCTGGAGCGCGATCTGGATCTGGAGGGTGTGATCCGGGCGCGGAGGCGCCCGAGGCTGCCAGTGGTGATGAGCGTTGCGGAGGTGCGGGCGGTGTTGGAGCGGCTGGATGGCGTGGAGGCCCTGGTGGCTGGAGTGCTGTACGGGGGAGGGCTTCGTTTGATGGAGGCGTTGCGCCTACGGGTGCATGATCTTGATCTGCAGCGTTTGCAGATCACGGTGCGCGATGGCAAGGGCGGCAAGGATCGACGCACGATGCTGCCTTCGCGCTTGGCCGAGGGGCTGAAGGCCCATCTGGAGGCGGTGCGACGCCTGCATCGCCAGGACCTTGCCGAAGGCTATGGGAAGGTGCAACTCCCGCATGCCCTTGATCGAAAGTACCCGCATGCTCCGGTGGAATGGGGATG
>Ga0209299_1000498_pt1 | contig 22075 bp, 14 predicted proteins | sample S_140806_MF_Meta_FD_187326 | JGI IMG/M metagenome (GOLD analysis project Ga0209299, IMG submission 187326) | Freshwater microbial communities from Lake Simoncouche, Canada to study carbon cycling - S_140806_MF_MetaG (SPAdes) (version 2) | ecosystem: Environmental > Aquatic > Freshwater > Lake ...
CGCACGCGCTTCACGTTTTCCATCAGGACCTTTATAAAGTGAATACCCACCCCATTGGTTATAGGACTGCCAAGTAAGAACAGAAGAAACAAAAGTAATGTCACTCGGAGCGCTCGGATCGCTAATAACAAGTGGAATAAATGTTGAGGCGCGATTAAATGCGATCAATTTAAATAGATACTGGCCTGGCAAATACTTGCTGCTCGCCGTGAATTTCCAGCCGCTGGCAATTTTCTTCTTCTCAATTAGGCGAGCGCCCAATCCTTTGTAGTACCCCACTCGATAAATTTCGACATTGGCGTTTTTTGTTCCCACTAAGTTAACTTGGGTACTTTCTCCGCATCGAAGCGAGGTTAAATCGAAAAAACCTTCGATTCGCTCAACGTTTTTCCGCCGTGAAAAATCTGCGCTAAAGCGCATCGGGATCCCTGAACGCCATGTCTTGCTGCCGGGCTTGGAGTTTTCTTGTGCAACCCAGTTACTTTCGATCTGAGGGCAAGTTTGCGCCTTTGCTGAGGGAGCCAAAAGAGTGGCGCTCATCAGGAAAGCTAGGAACAGTGAGATCGATTTACCCATGATGGGCTAAAGAATAGGGTGGAAATTTCGCGTGGACAGGCTCAACCGACCTCGGTTACCCTTGGCTTATTGCAAGTCATTTGCATCTAGATATACCCCCCGTTTGGAGCTCCATGAACAAGATCGTTATCGATGCGCCGCGCATTCCCCTGCGCGAACGTCTAACCCGCGATGAGTGGCGCCGTATGGCTGCCATGTTCGGCTTCATCCTTTTCTTACACGTAGCCGGTGTCTTATTAATGTGGCAAGCAACAAGTGGAAGATATGAATTATCTGATGGCACACTCTTTGGTTGGGGCACAGCAGTTCTGGCTTACACCTTGGGCATGCGCCATGCCTTCGATGCTGATCACATCAGCGCAATCGATAACACAACTCGTAAATTAATGTCAGAGGGTCAACGCCCCTTAGCGGTTGGATTCTTCTTCTCGCTCGGTCACTCATCTGTAGTAGCTGCATTAGCGATTCTTCTCAACTTCGGAATTAAAGCGCTTGGCTCTCAACTTAAAGATGAAGATTCAACTCTGCATCATTACACAAGTTTGATCGGTTTAACTGTTTCCGGAACTTTCTTGATGTTAATTGCAATCTTAAACTTAATTATTTTGATATCAATAGTTGGCGTCTTCTTGCAGATGCGCAAAGGTACATATAACGAAGAAGAGTTAGAGAAGCACCTTAACTCTCGCGGATTGTTGATGCGTTTTTTCGGTCCAATCGCTCGTCGCATTGATAAGAGTTGGAAGATGTATCCACTTGGAATTCTATTTGGCTTAGGCTTTGATACCGCAACAGAAATCGGACTACTTGTTCTGGCTGGTTCATCAGTTATTGCCGGACTTCCATGGTGGGCAGTACTTTCATTGCCATTCTTCTTTGCAGCCGGAATGAGCTTGTTAGACACTATCGATGGTTCTTTTATGAACTTTGCTTATGGCTGGGCCTTTTCTAAACCAGTTCGCAAGGTTTACTACAACATCATCATCACCGGATTATCTGTCGCTGTAGCACTCTTTGTCGGAGGCCTAGAAATTTGCCAAGTAATCGCACAGCAGCTGAATTTAACTGGTGGATTCTGGGATTATGCGCTGGAATTTAACTTAAATAGTGCGGGGTATTTTATCGTCGGCGCCTTCGTAGTGGTCTGGAGCGTTGCTCTACTGCTCTGGAAATACGGCAAAGTCGAAGAGCGTTGGCACAACAGCGCTCACGCCGCGCAGATGGCGCGCGGTGAAGTCAGCAATCACGCTGCTGCTGGCGTAGACCTTGGGCCAATTAATGATGGTTGGAAGATTGACTAATTAATTTTAATTCGATTTTGACCGATTGCAGCGCCTAACAAAACAATGAGCGCTCCCACTGGTTCATACCAAAATAAATCCTCTTTCAAGAATATTAATCCAACAATTACTGCAACAACTGGTGTCAAGTAAGTAACACTGCTTGCAATGGCGCTTCCAGCTAGTTCCATAATCTTGAAGTTCCAAATATATGCAAAGCCACTTCCAAAAACTCCCAAACCGATCATCGCCAAAACGGGACCAGGGCGATATTCATCTTTAGCTATTCCATCAAATAAGTAGAACGGCAATAACGTAAGAGCACCAGTGGATACTTGAGCCGCTGCGATCGATTCAGATGGCAACTTGTGAGGAATTACAAATCGACGCGAGTAGGGGAAAGAAAAGCCGTAACAAGTTACTGCAAACAATAAAATCAAAATGGCCCAGAGTGGATTATCACCAAGACCTTTCCACGCACCCAAAACAGTTAAGACTCCGATAAAACCGATTGCTATTCCGAGCACCTGATGGGACTTTGGTTTTTCGTCGCGAGTCACAACCATGATTGCAAGGAGAGTCATGAGCGGTGTTACCGCATTAATTATTCCTGCCAGAATTGAAGTGACTTCAGTTTCGGCCAGTGCGAATAACACGCCCGGAATAACGTTTAGCAACATCGAGACAACCCAAAGGTGTGCCCATAAACGTTTTGATTTAGGAAGTGAGATTCGTTTATATCTAGCCCAAGCCAACAAGGTCAGAGCGCCAAGTGCACAGCGACCAAAGGCAACGCCAAATGGAGTTAAAAATTCCAAGCCCATCTTTATGAAGATAAATGAACATCCCCAGACGGCGCCGAGCGCAAGATATACACCTAGCCAAGATTGTTTTTTTGTTGCGGCATCTTCACTCATAACGGCGCAATCTTACGAGTTTAAAGCCCTATCCACCCAAGGATGACGCCAAAGAATGGAATTACAACTATAAGTTTGCCGCGAGTATTTTCCTTGGTGACGCGCTCCAAGAACTTTCCGTTCTGAACTGAGTAATAGTCCTTGCCAGTCTCTGAAACTTCACCAAGCACTGGTGAAAGTGATGGATCTTCGCTAGTTCCGAAAATCTTGTCACCTTGCGATAAGTCTTTGCTTGCTCTGTAAATTACAACGCTGGATGATGCAGAACCTAGAGCAGTTGATAGACCAGAGCTTGGGTGTCCGACTCGGAATCCCAAGAGACCCAAGAGAAATACGACTGCGACAGCGGCGCTGATGCGCTTAAGGGTTTTGCTCATCGAGATCTCCTTGAAGTACTTGTCTTTTTAGAAGCAGTTTTTTTCACAGTCTTCTTCTTCACCGCAGGCTTAATTGTGCCCTGAGTTGACTCTTTTTTCTCACTCTTGGTGATAATTGAATCGAGCCACGCCTGTACATTCTTATCTGCGTCACGAGATGAAGCAGTTGATGTGATGGGCGCTGTAAGCGTTGGCGAAGTAGTCGGTTTTTCAATCTTAAATTTCTTGGCTTTTGAAAGCGTGTTCTTTACGTTTGAGATTGCTCTAGTTGCAACCGATTGCACTTGTGAAAAAACTGAAGTTTTTACCGCGGATGACTTTGCTCCCTCTTGCTCTTCTGGTTCTTCAACTTTTCCCTGCGAGCTCACGCCCAGCATTAATCGGGTTGTGCGTGAGTCAGGGCGACCAGTGCCGCGCCAAGTCGCTACCTCAATAACGGATCCTGTTTCCATTTTGCCCACAAATAATTTTTGGCCATCAGGCAAGTCAATGACCATTGCATTATCGGAGTTAGGCAGTGGCAAGGTTGTAACAACTGGCGCTACTGGGGAATTGTCTTTTTTTGCCATTAGCTGCTCAGGGTTAAACCAATATTTGAACCGATATCTTCGGCATTTATTTCTGCAAGGGTAATCGAAGCATTAGTACGTTTTACATTGCACGCAGCAGTCGTATCTGAAATTACCAACTGGCCCGCTGAAACTGTGACACTGTTGATTTTGCAGACCATGACATCCGCCGGTGAGGAGACACCGTACTTAGTAGAAGTTCCATTTTTTGTCCCAGATGTCTTGATAGGAATGTAAGCAATTAACTTATTTCCGTTACAAGCCGTAAGCACATTTGAAATTGTGATGTTTGAAATGGTGAACTGAGTTCCATCAAAGTCATTATTAATTGCGATCGATACGTCGCTATCGCAAGATGCAAGGGATACATTTCCCATACCAATATTGCTATTTACTGAAGTTCCGTTACATGCATAAGTCGTAGTAGTTCCATCATTGAAGGCAGTACCACCGTTGACGCAATTCGCATCGCCTACTGCGAGAGAAGTTGCAGTGAAGGTTCCACCGCCACCGGTACCTGAAGTTCCGTTACATGCAAATGTATTTACACCTGCAGCGTCAGTGAACTTTGCTCCACCACGTGCGCAGTTCGCATCTCCTACCGGTAGGGCTACGGTGACAACTGAAACTCCAGGTGCACCGTTAGCGCCAGGTGCACCATTAGCACCGCGCGCGCCAGCTGCGCCAGCTTGACCCGCTGCGCCATCTGTTCCAGCCACGCCGTCCTGGCCCACTGCGCCAGGTGCGCCATCTAATCCAGGTGCGCCATCTTGTCCGTTCATCCCAACGAAACCATCTGCACCTGCAACACCAGCGGGTCCTGGCGGTCCTTCTGGTCCAACAAGTAATGCAAGAACTTGATTCAGATTTGGATTACCCACATCGGTTCCGCCCAAGAAAAAGTTTTGGACTGGATTTGAATCTGTTTCAGCTGCGTATGTAATTCCGATAGCAGACAAAGAAAAAATTGAAAGAGAAGTGATAAAACGCTTTAGCTTCATGCGCTCATTTCCCTCTCTGCATTCTTCGATCTCTCACTCGATACAACCAGTGCAGAATAAATTGCGTGAATCAACACAGGTATTAGACCCATAAGTATAAACGCTTGAGCCTTCTCTCTGGTAGCCAGAGGCAGGCGTTGAATGACCGAATAGACCCCAATTGTGATACTTGAAATCACAATTGTCTCCAGCACGAGATTTCTTCGAATCATTGGGAATCGCTTGCCGGCCACTTCCGGAAAAACCATAAAACTCAAGAAGAACGGTGCGGAGATTATAAGTGTCGCCGCTAGCGCCTGAAATGGCTTTTCTGTCCATACATATGTAATTCCAAATATTGCAATTGCTAACATCGAAGTCATTCCAGGCGAAATTACCCGCGCCAAGTAGATTGATTCCTCAACACTTTCGATTGACTTAGATTTTTTGAGACGTGAAGAGTCAATAAATGCCTCAAGTAGATTCTTTAGAATGATGACAGCGGCAATAATTGCCATCAAAGGCCAACGTGCAAATGAATCACCCTGAATGTTAATTACCAAACTATCCGTAAGGATTGCAGAGATCATTACTGCAGTTGACCCGAAAATCGCAGAAATTAACAATGTAATAATGTTCTTAATTGCCGGTGATAGACGCGCAAAATTATCTTTGAAATCTACTTTTAGGGCAATGATGTACATAGTTGCAAGCATTGAGGGCGCACACCAAGCAAAAGTAAATGCAACTACTGCTAAGAATGCTCGCATACCGTTGACATCACCAAGGATTAAACTTGCGAAAATGAAGCCTGTCGCAGCGGTTGCACCTGAAATTGCATCAAAGGCTCCGATTGCGGCTGCAATAACTATCAAAGTAATCGCAACATTTGGAACCACCGTGGAGCCCTGGATACTCCAAGACATGTACAAACCAAGTAAAAATGTTGCAAATGGAGTTACTGCCCAGAGAATCGGTGAAAGTTTGTGAAGCGCTTCCCCATCTCTGTATGCGATGAATTTCAAGAATGAAATTTCCATCTCTGCTTGACGACGAGATCGGAATTTGTAGAAGGGTTGAAAAATCTTCGGAACTCGCGAACCTTCGTTGGCTTCTCCTTTAAGGCGACGATGGCTTTTGTCTCGACTAAATGAAAGCTGTGAATACTTTCCCGCGCGGATAATTGCAAAAGTGGAAACAATAATTGCGTAGAAAGTAAAAAGAAGTCTCAAATCAGTCGGAATAGATGAAATTGTGTAGATATTTCGATTAATCACGTTAATAGCAGCCACTGAGGTATCAGGTGAACCTTTCGAGCGCGCTTCAACCGCATAACCACCCAAAGGTAAATCATTTGGTAGGTCTATCGAATAAACTATGTAGCCAGCTTCATTGGGCACGCTTGAAGTAAAGACGCGGTCTTCTTGACCTTCTGCAATCAGAAAAATCTTCCATCCAGAATTCGTGCTTGGACCACCGAGAACTATGTTCTGTTGTTTTCCGCGTTCCCAGCTGAGTAGTGGAATTTCTGCTGCCTTGGCCAATGGGGCAAATAACAATGTCAGTAAGGAAATTAAGACTGCAAGCGAAATCTTCTTACTCTTCATCAGAACCTCGCAAGGTGTCTATTGCCATCCAAATTGCCACTGCAATTGGAGCCATAATAACAATTGCCTGCTTAGTTAAGAATTTTCCTATGAATGGAATAACAAAAAATACGATTCCTAAAATGTCATTATTCAAAGGCTTCTGCGTATCTGGATCTCGGTTGTTATCGCCTTTCATCACCCAACCTTCAGTTGAATTTCCAGCGATGATGCGGTGTGAAAACACACCAACAGGAGATCCATCGAACCTACGAGCTTGATAGGCAGCAACTTTTCCAACTTCAGGTGTAATTCGATCTGGACCCATAGTCAGGACGATGTCACCTGGTGAAATAGTCGGTTCCATTGAGTTTGTAAGAACTACTCGCGCTTTCATGGTTCCGGTAGCCGAGAGTGCTGAGAAGGTAATCATTAGCGCAGCTACTGAGTATCCAAGTAGAGACGCCACTCGCTTGGCTTTCACCATGCGCAGGTCACGCTTTGTGATCACACGCTCTGGAGGGGTTGTGACAAATAGTTTTGCCGAAGATTCGACAATTAAATCTGCAGTAACCAACACGGTTTTTTCGCCAGCAGGAGTTGAAAGTGTTACTAAAACATTAGAGTCCTTAGGTGCTTTTCCCCGATTAATCCAGACATCTTGGTCTCCGCTCATGACGGAATCAACCGCTAAATGAGAAGCGCCATCTGGGATCTCCTTGTGAGAGTTCCCAGATGGCGACTTCTTCATATTAATTTTTCTATTCCAAAGTTCATACTGACACGGATGAACTCCGGATCAGGTTTGAATTAGTTCTTGGATTCCAGGGTTATCTTGTAAATATTCGCCGCAGAAATTGCTGTACCTGTATTGCGAATTGAGAATCCCTTGTTGTTGCCTGTGCCAGCAACTGCGAATGATGTAGTTGGGCACAAAGACGCGTTTTGAGTGACTACGATTCCAGAAGAGAATGAGTTCAATGAGACTTCACATGACCACTGTGAAACATTGCTGTTGTTTAGCGCTTTGATCAAAATCTTCTTTCCAATACAGTTTCCGAGACCAACTGTTGCGCTTGTTGTGACTGTTGTCGTATCAAGAACTGTGATTGTTTCGAGGTTGAAAGCAGTTCCATTGAATGTATTTACTGGAGTGATAATTAGGTCAGATGCACAAGTGACTGCTTCTGTAACGCCTTGACCGTACTGGATATCAGCGTTTCCGTTGAGCGTGATTGACGCTGCGAAGGTTGATCCCATGAATCCAAGAGCAACAATTGTTGCGAGCACAACAAACTTGTTACCGCGCTTGCGCTTTGAAGGTCCGTTTGAACCTTCGAAAGATAAAATCTCCATTTTTATTCCTTTTCGTGTCAGTGATTAATTTTTTGAGGGGCCACCCCTCATTAGAACGTAAGTCTACTCAACCTAGCCTTTTGGTCAAACCCCCTACGAGCTCGTACTACCGCGTGTTCGGATTGTTCACCGACTCCACGGTTACTCGGCCAACGCTTTGGCCATCAATATTTACTGTTGACTGTGTTGGGTCTAAGTAAAAAGTGACATCCGCAGAGTTTGCGCTGAGAGTGCTTCCGTCATACACCGACGTTCCTGCTGTCGATAATGAGACAGAAGCGTTCATAACCCCAGAGATGACGGCGCCATCTCCAGTTAAATAACCCAAACCAAGTACTGCAGCATCGCTGGTACTTACTTGAGCATCAGTTGATGGAACCGCTATCTGCAACACTGTCGCACCGGTGATTCCGCCAAGTTGAATTTCTTTTCCAGTTGAATCAATAAGTCGCACTCGAAGCTTTGTGTTTTGGCACGCGACCAAATCCACATTCGAAACGGTTACTGATCTAACGCGGAAAAAACCATTTGTTGTGTCTGTTTGGGTGGGTGAAGATTTCCACTCTTGACCAATTGCAACGTATACCTGGGCATCACATGCAACCGCTTGTTGTGAACCTTGACCGAAAGTTAAATTTCCAGATCCAACGGTCACGCTGGCTGCAAAAGTTGATAACAGGAATGGAACTGAGGAGACAATCGCAACTACTGCGAATATTTTTGAACGAGTTTTACCGGAGCCACCGAAGCGCGCCTTGACGCTTCCACTCAACGGCGAATTCAAAGACATCTTTTTTGCTCCTAGAAAGTTTTACCCAATTGGTACCAGAGGTAGATATTACGCGAAACTAGACCTAAAGTTCAAAACAGAGGTCTATTTTTTGCCCATTTCGACGGGGATCTTGACCGTGTTTAAGCCGATTCCGAGCGCAGTAATTGCAGTGGAGCGTGTGATTTGCGCTTCATTGCAGAGTTCGACATCTACCGTTGGCTTACTGACAGCGGCCACACGGAAAGTCATGGCCGAGCCAGCGATGGTGCCGGAGGAAACGGCAGTGAGTCCTCGACCTGAAGTAAGAGCTGTAAGAACTGCAGCGGTAGTACCCGAAACTGTTAACGAGCGGGATCCTTCACCTTCGCTTAACACATTCGCTGTTGTAGCCAGAGAAACATTTGCTTTCGATGAGGCTATACACACAAGAATATCTTGAGCGCCACCAAGTGCAAATGCGTCTGATCGAAGTGAATTCGCGCGAGGATCAACTTGCAACGCATTCGGTACCCGGAAAACTAATGAATTCGATTCTATGACTTTAGCTTTTGCAGTTGGTGAATCACTTTCTAAATAAGTTATATCCGCCATTGGCTCTGCAGCTGGTGTTGCTGAAATAATTGGCGACACAGTCGGACTTGGTGATGATGATGCCTCACTAGTAGGAGCTGGAGCAGCAGTCACAACTTCCGGATTTGGAGATAGTTGATCTGCGAGGGAGGGAAGCATCTGGGTTATGACAACTCCAACGGCGGCGAGTAAGGCTAGGCGCTTGACTAGCGTTCTGAGCGTCGGAAACATACCTTTATCTTATTACGTATAGAACGGAATTCTATATTCAGCCTTACTTAAGGTACTTTTTGCGCATGGCAACAACGCGCAAACAGGGTGCTCGCCGCAAGGCTGACCAGGTAAATAGTGAGCTCTTATCAGAATTGAATGCTTGGGCAACTTCTTGTCGAGCAACGAATGATCCTTATGTAAAGGCACTCGTTAAGTCTTTGGAAACTTTTGAAGATATTGAAGCAATTGCAGAAATCAATCCGCTCGATTTTCTGCCACATCCTGAATACACAGCTGGAGATCGCAGACTTAAGCTCAACAACATTCTGACAATTATCAGAAACGTTCTGGTTTTCGCGCCAGTTGCTTTGACTTGGCTTGCAGTATCTAAAGCAACGACCGCATTTGCAGAATTCACGAAAGCAAATTCAGATGCCGTTGTTAACTTTCTAGAATTCTGGCAAGACGGTTACGGAATCCTTGCAAAAGAGTGGACAATTGGTCATGTCGGTCTTCTCGACTTCTACCTCATCGCAGTTGTGATCGTGTTAACACTGATCACCGCAATCATGACAGATCGCCACCAACGCGAACAGCGCACGCACGTCGCAAAACTGGATCAAAAACGAATTGAACTTGGCCTTAAGTTACATGCATATCTATTTTCTCAGCGCAAAGTCACTTCAGAAACGGTTAACGCAAGCGTATCTGCGTCTGTTAAGAATCTGCTAGCAACATCTAAAGGTATGGCGCAGGCAAGTAAAGATCTTCGTAAAGACATCAATTCAATTCCTAGCAACAAGCAAGTTCTTGCCGAGATTAAGAAAATGAATAAGTCCTAATCTCATGAGATCAAAGAGAGATTCATCTTCTCGGTTTGCGGAAGATGTTACCCACCAAGCAGGCTGGATGTATGCCGATCTCTTCTTGGCACTCATGGTTATCTTTCTTGCAACAATCTCGTTTGTACCAAAGTTAACCGGTGGCTCTGCAACTGGCAACGCGCAAACTCCACAAAGCGTTTCATTAAAGTCGGTGAACTTTGATCAAGGAATGGCAAATCTGTACAACGGTTTTGATCTCCCAAAACTCCGTGCGGATATTGACGAATTCAAGAAGAAGTCGAAACTTGCAGACTCTGCAGACATTATTTATGTACAAGTAATCGGTGGGTATGCAAAGACTGAAAAAGCGTCGGTTGGAACACTTGCTGCAATTAAATTTAGCGTTGAACTTAAGAAGCAAGCCGCTGATCTTTTCAACGGCGCAGCAATGAAACTTGATACGAGTAGTTCTATACCTAGCGGATCTGTTGCGCTTCGTATGACTTTTGCCGCAAAATCCTTCTAGCTGATCTAGAGATAATTTACGGTAGTACCGTGAAATCAAAGTAGCGTGGGGTCGTTCCGCGAGCTGTAACAACTTCAATCGTTCCATCTCCTGGCGTTAATCCTGCAGGAACCTGAACCGATATTGTCGTATCCGAATCCACGCTAAAGCTCGTTGCGTCTGTAAAGACATTGAAAATAACTCGTCTAGCACCAGTGAAGAATGTTCCAGTCAATGTAACCACATCACCTTCTGCTCCTTCATAAGGAGTTGAAAGGGTCAGAGTCGGTACACAGCCCGTTGTACAACTATCTTCATCTTTTTTCAGGGTAGTAGAGGAAGAAACTGAGATCCCAGTAGTTCCGTTACCGAATGTGAATACTGGAATAAATACATAGTTTCTTACGCGTACAGTGATCGAATCCGAAGTAATCTCCAAATAATTTAAATTAGCAGGCACCGTCACCCTAACAACGCATATTCCTGCTTCGGTTGCGCTTAGGCTGCTACCGCTGACCGTACATGCTGCACCCGAAACTTTGGTAAAGGTTGCTGGCACGTTTGGATTGTTTCCCCCTCGATAAACCAAGGTGTACGGCACGTCGACTTCTCCATTTATGCCGTCAATCGTCACAGGATCTTGATTTATTCGATTGATTGTGAAGGTTATTGCACTTGCCGCATAGTTGGGAGTTTCATAATTAGTGGCCAATCCGGATGACATCACGATGTTAGAAGGTGTTATCCGATACGTACCCGCACCTACAGGAGTCTGAGTTTCGCTGTATGAAAACGTTCCAAAGGGATTCGAGACAAAACTGTATGTCAATGTAACCGATGACGCAGCATCTGTTCCTTTGAAGCCAGTGAATCTGTAAGTTGGAACTATCGATGCTCGCTGGCCAGGAACATAACTGACCGCAGTAACTGTATCCATTGTGATTACGGGAGCGATGGCTTTAGCGATCGTCAGAGGTAGCGCCGATGCAGTTGATGCCGTGAGGAAGTTGGTTCCTTCTGCAACTGTTGCATTTAAAGTACAGGCAAGAGTTCCGGAAGTTGCAGTCAAAATTCCACCGAGAGCATCAAATGAACAACCAGGTGAGGCATTTAAAGAATAGGTAATGTTTCCATCTAGTGAACCATCAGAAATTGTAGTTGTCGCTGTTGCGGTCTCGAAATACTTCAGCGTTGAAGTTGCAGAAGATATAGAAATGGTTCGATTTCCCTTTGCAATTTCAATAGTGGCCGTGGCGGAATCTGACAGGTAATTACTTCCCTGATCAACCGTCATCCTAATTTGGCAACTCCCAGCCTGAATCAGAGACATCACCGCAGTTGAAGAATCCACCGAACAAGTAACTGGAGTGATTGATGAGTAAGTGATTACACCGTTACCTAAGCGAGATTTCGTAGTAGGAGTGTCGGTAATTCCAGTCTTAAAAGTAATGTAGTTATTGGCTGGCGGCGACGTCACAGCACTGTTGGTATTAACTGTCGGATAAACCAATGAAGAAGTATTACGTGCACGGTTTAAGGTAAATGTCCCAGGTACTGCAGTTACACCAAGATAATTGCCAGCAACTGTTGAGATTCCGGCAGTGGTTGTATCTGGAGTAGCTGTGTATGTTCCAGCAAGCGTTGGCGCTGTTGAACTTAAATAATTAGTTCCATCATTAGCTGTTCCTGAATAGATCATTGATACAGCAGTTAGTGAATCAATGCTAACCAGTCCTGAAGTAGTAAATAACCTAGTCACAAGCGCCGTCGCGCCAGTGTAAGTCAGAGCCTCATTGGAGGCAGTCACTGTGAGCGTATCGGCGCGACCAACGGTCACGTTAAAAGTAGTTTCATTGCTGTTGTTGTAATTAGTTGTATCAGTCGGGGTCAAAGTTGCTTTCAACGTTGTTGCACCGATTGCAGTCGGGGTCCAACTACATGTTGCGATACCTGAACTTGTGGCAACGGCTGTGCAGGCTGTGATATTTGTTGCCGCATTCTTAAAAGCAATGTTTCCTGCAGTGCTTGCAACCGCAGAAATTGTTACTGGATTTCCATACTGCGCAGTTGTGACTGCTCCCGGAAGTGAGAGCGCGACAGTTGGTGTTGCTTTGTTGATCGTGACATTTATTGTGTAATCAGTGGTAACTCCACCAGTTTGGACTACACGAATAGTCTTTGAAGTAATACTTCCGGCTGGTGTATTTTCAGGAATAGTGAGCGTCACGCTACCTGTAGTTGAAACTCCGTTTGAAACAGTAAACATTTTTACCGTTTGCGAATCTACAGATGGTGTTACATAGCGAAGAACAACCACACCGCTTCCACCGTTTCCAGCAGCAGTGATACCTCCACCGCCACCGCCACCCGTGTTGTAATCACCTGACGTTGCAGCTAGTGGTGTTCCAAGCAAAGTTCCATCTGGTTGGCGATATGACTGACCATTTCCGCCACCGCCATTACCAAGACCACGACCCGAGCTTCGGTAACTTGCCTCACTTGCAACTTCGGTGCGTCCGTCAGCTCCACCGCCACCGCCACCATATGTTTCAACGGAACCAGTTAAACGCGAAACAACACCAGTACCGCCATTCGGTGCTTGTGCAGCTAAGTAAGTAGGACAGCTTCCCGAATATCCATTTCCCACTCCGCCTGCACCGCCACCACCACCTGTGGTTCGGCCGCCATTGCCACCCACGGAAGTGTTTCCGTCTTGAGTATTAATGGATGTTGAACAGCGATAGCTTCCACCGCCTGCAAACCCCGCAACTGCTCCAGTTCCACCGACGCCCGAAATACCTGTCCATGCGGCAGTTGAGTAGAAGTTATTTCCGCCACCACCACCCGAGCCTCCGGCAGTCCTGCCACTTGGGGAGACGCTCTTGCCGCTATTTCCGGAAATCAATTCCAAATTATCTGCCATAGATCCGCCGGCGCCACCACCAGCTGCATAAATGTAAGTAACTGAACCGTCGGCATTCCTTACCCAAGAATCGTTTCCATCAACGGTTGCAGCGCCACCCGCGGCCACAGCAATGTCATAAACAGAACCTGCGCTAATTGAAAGTCCGGTGCCAGTTGCAACACCACCACCGCCACCACCACCGCCACGACCGTTTCCACCGCCACCACCACCGCCAACCACTGCGTAGTCAACAGATGTAACACCGAGTGGGGCAATCCAATTACAACGGTCAGTGCCTGTAATTTTTTCGTAGGTGTAAGAGACTCCCAAAGTTCCATTAGTTCCATCGCCAATATATGTACCGGTAATCGGTGCGCACACATTGCTGACGGCTGATGTCGAGGTCGTAAATGTAAATGGAGCAATTCCTGAGCTAGTCGTGTAGTTACTTACAGTTAGATCTCCATAAGTCTTTGTTACCGACAACGACCCACTAAGTACAACAGGTGGTTTCACTTCTAATGCAACCAAGTAATTTGAAGATGCACCCTTAGAGTCGCGAACGGTAATTGTTTCTGCATACGTTCCTGCAGCAACCGATGTTGCAACTCGAAGAGTCATGGTCGCAGTATCAAAAGTAATTCCAGTAACTGTATTGGTATCTGGTATAAGCGCCTTTGACGTAAGGGTGTAGGTGTACGGAGCTATTCCATTAACTACGGAAAATGCCGGAGAAGTGAACGCAATTCCACGCGCGCTCACTAAGTTATTTGATCCAATCAATGTTGGAGGCGGGTAAACTACAACGGTAATCATCAACGACTTAGTCGCTCCCAAAGTATCCGTCGCTGTAACGGTTTCGTAATAAGTTCCTGGGTTAGCGGTAGCTTCGACTTTTAGCACAGCAACATTGTTTGCCTGGGTCAGAGTGAAGCCAGACGTTGTTGGCGATCCCGTCAATGTAAAGGTCTTGTTTCCGGTTCCATAAGTCGCCGTGAAGGTGTCATAAGCAACTATTCCTGAAGTGGTTGTAACACTTGCCGCAGTAAAAGTCTCCTGAACGGGTGGGTTTACTGTAATTGTGTAGACACGAGTTGTTGTTGCAGAAGCCGCATCTGTTGCAGTAACAGTCTCAGTCAGAGTCCTTGCAGTCGTTGAGTTTGTTGCCGTTAATGTATTAGCAAGATTTAACGTGTAGGAATTCGGAATAGATGTATCAATCGTAATTCCAGAATTTACATTTGAAATCGCAAAAGTCTTTGTACCGCTTCCCTCGCTTGCGGTAACACTTCCAATTACACCTGCAATCCCCTGGGTGACTGTAGCTGAATCTGTTCCCGAATTAGTTGCAAAGAATTTAAAGCCCTGAGCATTGTAATTTTGAATAATTTCACTATCACTGAGTGCACGAGAGTAGATTCGAACAATTGGAATTGATCCGTTTATATATTCAGCAGAATCCCATCGACGTCCAATTCGATCCACTAGTTGGTCGTTATTCGGAGCAATCGTGCTAGTAGTTTGGCCCGAAACGAGGTTCCCGTTTTGATATAGCGAGCCGATGTAGTTGGCGCCAACTTTTTCTACTTTGTATACAAGTTGATACCAGGTTCCTACGACAGGGGTAAAGGTGCCTGTGAGACCACCAACCCAGCCCGTAACGGCTTGGTGATAACCAGCAGCGATTGTGCTATTTCCACGGAAGCAAATCGAATAATTTATTTTGTCTCCGTTGTAAACGTTTGTAATCACGCACGCATAGTCATTATTAAGTGCATTGAATTTGACCCATGCTTCAACGGTAAACAATTCCGATCGCACGCTTGGCGCGGTGACATATTGGGAAGAGCCATTGAAACTCAGAATTCCACCACTAGCACTGCTATAACTTGGAGTTGACTGCAAAGTTCCGTTTCTTGAATTTCCACTAAGGTCAGTCCAAGTTGCACCGGACCCAGAGTAACTACCGCTATTTCCTGCATCCAGATGGAGCCTGAGATCTCCTGCGACTACAACAGGGTTTGCAATTCTTGGCCACTTATTTACAACCACACTAAATGTCTCTACCGAAGTAACTCCAAGTGAATCACGAGCTGTTACCGCCATGGTGTATGTATTGGTCGGCACTGAAGCTGAAACGTTAAGAGTTGCGTAGTTTGAAGTAATTGTCGAGGAATCAATTGTGATTCCTGCGTTTGGACTTGTGTAACTGAGAGTTCTTACACCTGTTCCATTAATTATATTAATCCGCGTTGATGCAGGTCGCCCAACTGTCGTTGATACAGTCGCTGAGGTTGCGGCGCTAATCGTAATTCTTGGATTCACTACAACGGTAAGCACGTAGTTTGTTACCGCTGATACCGAGTCCGTTACCGTAATTGTGTCGGTATAAGTACCTATCGGAAGGTTGTTTGCAATCGTCAGTAAACCTACGTTGAGAGACGGTTTAGTCAGCGTAAAGGCTGATTGGTTGGAAGATGCGGTATTACTGAAAGTTAAAGTGCCAGTTCCGTATGCCGCCGTGAAAGTGTCGTAAGCGGTTACACCGAAGGTGGTTGTGACCGTGTTTGCAATAGTTGGCGTGATTGTTATTTGTGGATTTACTGTAATTGAGAGCGAATAATCGGTAATGGCTGTTACGGAGTCTGTAGCTCTAACAGATGTACTAATTACTTTGGCTGTTGTCGAATTAGTTGATGTAAGTGTGTTTGCAAGATTCAGGATTGCTAAATTAGCGGTTGAAGTATCTAATGAAATTCCAGAAACAGTTGGAGAAAGTGTCAATATCTTGTTGCCGGTTCCAGCGCTGGCAGTGAACAACGAATATGAACTAGCAACGCCCTGCGTAGTGGTGATGGATGCAGTTCCAGAAAGATCCAGACCCGGAAATGTTGTACCAAAATAGCGAGGTGCAGTTGCTGCGAAGTTGGAGAAAACTTCAGAAGCACTTAGTGCTCGCTTGTAATAATGTGCAGCGCCAAAGGAGAACTGACCATTTGTACCCGTGACCATATTCGTTGTGTCACCAAGACTAATGCCGTCGTACTGTGTGGTGGACGGGGGGCCACGGGTTCCTGAATTTGCTATTGATCCCGAAAGGCGTCCATCAATATAAATTGACGTAGTGCCAGCAGTTCTATCGTAAATATAACCGACATAATGCCAAGCATTTGTAGTGATGGTCTCAGAAGATGCAACTGAACTTAGGTTCCAAACTCTCGCATAAAGCTTGCCATTGAGCATTTCAAATTCGGATTCGTGATAGTCGCAACCAACCTGACAAACTCTAACAATTGCTCCCGTTGCCGCTGTTGGATAAATCCAGTAGAACTTTGAGAGGGAGTCTGTTGCTTGAATTACACCGGTGTTTAACCAAATATATTTAGTTCCATCCAGAGCTACTGAACCGCCACCCAAACTAGCGCTATATGGAGAGTTCGCAACAATACTTCCCGCGACGTTATTTCCAGTTAAGTCGACAACTGATGTTCCGGACCCCGACCAAGATTTTCCAATTTCGTACTGCAGCCATAAGCCATTCTTTATTACCGTTGTCGTGGTGTCATTACTTCCTAGTGTGTAACTTAACGATGGCAAATTATTGATCACCAAAGAGATCACCTGATTTGAGACTCGTTTCGTATCATCGGTCACGCTTAGAGTTACGGAATACGTGCCAGGCAAGACCGCGCTACTTACATTAAGAGTGACGTAACTTGAACTTGTCAGCGTGCTTGTGTCGATGGTTATTCCACCTAGAGGAACGCTTGTTGGCTTAGTGATTGTGGCAATTTTTCCGGACATACCGCCTGTGACGTTCATTCGGGCAGAGGTTGCGGTTCCGACAGTTGTCGTTAAGGTGGTTGCGTTACTTGCAGACCATTTTATTTGTTCAGAAACCGTAATTGTTACAACGTGTTGCGAGGTGTATCCAGCTTGATCTGTTGCAGTTATTGTCTCTACATAAACTCCTACTGGGACTAGAAGGCCCACAACAATTGCAACTCCGTTTGCCGTAGCGGTATCTAAAGTAATTCCACTAACTGTTGGAGAAATTCCGAAAGTTTTATTTCCGTAGCCATCTGTAGCGGTAAAAGTATCGCTGCGACCACCAACGGTAGCTGCGATCGCCATCGTGCTGGCAGTTTTGTATGTACCAACTTTCGAGTACACGAGTCCATATGTTTCATCAAAGTAATCTTCAACTTGTCCGATTTCACTTGCCGTTAACGTGCGATCAAAGATAATTATTTCGGCAATTTGGAAGTCAGAAACTTCTCCTGAATAGGTGTTGATACCCAAGGGTGGAAGCTCTGAAGTTCCACCAGAGGTTCCACGCGGAGTTCCGTTGTATCGATAGTTTGATGGGTAACCAGTAGACATGACCCAATCACTAAGGCTTTGACCCGATGGGGTTGAATCTGGTGATACCCACCCATTGAAGTGAGCAACAGCTGCTTTTCCGCCATATTGACCAATTAACCAGTTGCAATTTGAGGTTGATGGCTGACAAGAACCTCCTGCGTAGTTTCCAGAGATGATTCTGTTTCGGTAGATGGCCGACGAATATCGAGAAAGTGCAAACACAGTCCAGTTAGTCAAAATCGGATCGTTGTCTATGTATATCTTGTCCGAAGTTCCGCCAGCGACAGTTTGAAAACTCTTCGATGCCCCATTGCCTGTAACGGTTGAAACTGTTGGGGCTCCCGCAATTCTGGTTACGTTTCGACTGTTGCCAGATGAATCTCGCCAAATTTTATTTGCTGCGTCATAGTCCGATGCCACAAGTCGCATGTAAGGACTCAGTGATGATGGGTTGGTAAAAGCAACTGGCAGCGCAACAGGTAATACCCATTGCGCATATAAAAGTTTGTTGCCGTCATTTGTGAGCGCCGCACCTACCGGATACGCAGTCCCAGAACCGTTGGCTGCCGTGTTCCAACCAGCGAATCGATAGCCGGATCGCAAAAGTGTTCCGACGCTTGCAACTGTTCCACCAGAGTTAGTGACTGTCTGAGGTGATGGCGCTGTTCCTGAAGTTTGTTTGTTTCCATCGTAAGTAACTTGCGATACCCATGTTGCCTGAAGAGTTGCATCGCCAGAACTTGCGAAGTTTGTTGGAGGAACAAAAGTTGCAGCACTTTGTGAACTTGTTACCACATCTGTCAGTCCAAATTTGTTTTTAAAGTACCGGAATATGTTATTAATTTGCGCAGAAGTGAGCGCCTGGTCATAAACAATAGCCTCAGTAAATTCGAAGTGTGAATTATCGCCATATGCTCCCCAGTTAATTGCAAGTGGAGGCAAACGTGTATACGTAGCATTGGTGACCGTCTGTTTTACGCCATCCCAATAAATTTGATTTCCTGAATCGCAAACTACATGCCACTTAGGGTCTGCGACCGTATATGCGCCAAGCATCCAAGCATCATGATAGAAATTCTTTGTTCCGCGGTCATACCAACCAGATAACCAGTTAGTCCCACTACCGTTTGCAAATATTCGTCCACGTGTTGAAGTCACACCAGAATCTAAATCTTTATACCTGGCCATTCCGCAGAATGTGTAGTTAGGCAATTCCGCATTGCCTAGTCGGAATCCGTCACCAGTTGCGCCACTAATTGTTGAGAAGCGAGCATTCGCGCCAAAGCCGCCTCCGGAGTTCGAATTGAGGACTGGAGATCCAGTTTTTGTGATTGCAAGGTTCGATCCACCTACTGATGCGCTGAGAGTTCCGCCTGAATAATTTTCTGCACTGACTCTGAAATATGGAGTCGGAAGCGCTGCAAGATCAGTACTAACAGTTCCATAAGAAGTTCCAGATGCGTTTGATTGCGTATTCCAAGCACCAAGGGTGTAGTTGGTTTTTGTAACTAGCTGGCCAGGTGCCATCGATTGATAATTTGTTGCTATTTCAGCGGCGGAGAGGGCACGGTTGTAAATCTGCGCATTGTAAATTTTTCCTTTAAGGAAACGGGATGCCGCGTTATTGTCGTACGCCGCACCAATCGCCGCAGTAATTGAGGAGTCATAGACAGATCCTGTCATCAGGGCGCTAGTGGCATCAAGATTTCCATTTAGATAAACGCGAAGGTAAGACCCGTCATAAGTTTCTGATACACAATAGTTTTCACCGCTTACTAATTTAGTTCCTGCGGGAGTTTGCCAGGGACTTACTTCGCGAAATCCATAAAGATAATCTGAACTTTGCTGGAATAAGTAAGTTCCTGCGACATTTCCGTTGTAGCGACTCATTATGGCTGAAGCCTTATTTGTATCTGATGGGCTGTAACAAATACTGAGTGAAAAATTCTTCGTGCCGTTGTAATAGTAGTTGGTAGAACCCAATGTGAAATATTGGCTGCTTCCATTTAGCGCGAAATAACCATCGGTTGAGTTATACGTTGGGCTTCCAACAATCGTTGCGCTGGCTTCTGCCCCGGATACTCCGGCGACTTTATTTGTCCAACTTGCCGCACTCACTGTTGTCGAATCTGAAGCATCTAAACTGAGTACTAATCCGCTGGAAATAGGTGTACCTCTTATTAGGCGCCCGGTAGAGAGAGTTAAGTTTGCCTCCGAAGAAACTGCCGAAGTTGACTCAATAGTCCGAGTGGATGTTGACGTATTGCCGTTGTAATTGATCGTCGAATTCCACTGCGCATATAAAGTCAGATTGCTTCCTGGAGTAAATGTTGAACCGGCAGAGTAATTTGTACCCGTTCCATTAGCCGCCGTGTTCCACCCCTCGAATCGAAATCCGCTTCTAGCCAAAGTTCCCACGGATGCAAGAGTGACCGAGTTAGAAGTAGCAATTTGGCTAGCCGAAGATGTGCTTGGCGAACCTGATCCACCATTTGCATTAAAAGTAACTGTAAATAAAACTGGGGTGTACCGAATTACTATTACGCCAGATCCACCGCGTCCACCAGCAGTTCTCCTAGTGCTTCCATTTGTAGTTGCCGCTCCATTAATAGTCGGATCGCAAGCGTTACCGCCACCACCGCCGCCGCCAGTAGCGTCAACTCCCTGAGCTCCAGCTGAGGCACCATTCCATGAAGTTGTGTGATTATCACCTGGGATATAGCGCCAGTTGGATCCTCGACCGCCACTTGTTGAAACATTATCTACAGTTCCACCACCAGCTAGGCCATAAATTGGTCCAATAGAGGCGCTATTAACATTGCCACCCCAACCGCCGCCTCCTGCGCCACCATAAAATTTATCTGAGCCGGTAATTGGATTACTTGGCGCTGTTGTTGTAAGCGCAGTACCGGCTCCACTTCCACCATTTAAAAACCAAAGGCCTGTGTACCACTTTCCGGATGTATTGTTTTGAGTTGCGCTGAGATTTCCACATCCGGACTGGAGTGCGGTTGCACTCTGTCCAGCAGTGCCACTTCCTCCACTGCCCCCAGTACCTCCCAGTGCAACGTCGCCAGATGTCCACCCTCCACCACCACCACCAGGATTTGCAGTAAAACGTGCTGATCCTCCCCAAGAAACTCGTGACAGAATTCCCGCAGCGCTACCAGATGATGGTGTGTGGCTGCCCCCTACTCCCCCCGCACCCACTTGAAGCGTAAGTTCTGTTCCGGCCGCAGGTACCCATGCGCTAGCTACAGAGCCATATCGAAGCTCACCACCACCGCCTCCGTTTCCACCGTCAGGTCCACCACCGCCTCCACCTCCAACTACAAGAATTTGATAGCTGGTTCCATTAGAGGGAACAGTCCATCTGTGTGATGTCGTCGTATTTGATGGTGCGCTAAAAGTTACAAGACAATCGCTTCCAACTTTAGTTACCGTAATTCCAGTCGCACTTCCAACATCCTGAATACAAGATCCATCACCTGCTGTGACAAGTACTGCGTTTGCAATGGGCGCGGTCACGCCTAGGATTCCGCTAAATAATGGTGCGATGAGAGAAACAATTACAGTCTTACGAACACGGTGGTTCCAGACTCTGCTGTCAAACTTATACATTTGATGCAGACTCCAGTGTTGTCTTGTACACATCTCGCATAATCGCAAGTGGCACTGAGAAGGCAACCGTAAATGTTCCGGTACCAGCGTCGTAGCTTAATGATTCTGATCGATCACCTTGATTAATATTTTTACCAGACGGGCTAATCATTGTCGTACTCTGCAGCGCAGTTGCTTGAGTTGCACCTGCTGCAATTACTAAAATTACTGCGGTTCCAGTTTCCGTACAGCAAGGATATGAAACTCCACGACTTGTGTAAGAAGGATTAGTAAAAAGATTCATCGAAGTTGCGGTGGCTGATTCGTAAAGTTTTAAGCGAATCGAAGTGTTTGCGCAGCGTCCTACATCAAGGCCTTGCAAACTGATATTTCCTACTCGCGAAAGTCCATCGGCATATGCGTTTGTCGATCCGAGACTCACATTTACAAATTGGTCGCATGATGCGATCTGATAAGTGCCTTGGCCGTATTCAAAAGAGTTGTTTCCGTTAAGTCGGATATTTATGGCAAGTGTTGCGCCAATCATGGCAATTACGGCAGAAAATAGCCCGATGCGAAAACTTCGAGACGAATAGCGTCTCGGTTTTTCAGCCAGATCTGGCATACCTAATTCCACGATGACTCCCCGAATAATCACGCCAAAAATAGGCTACTGCCTA
>Ga0209299_1000504_pt1 | contig 21990 bp, 18 predicted proteins | sample S_140806_MF_Meta_FD_187326 | JGI IMG/M metagenome (GOLD analysis project Ga0209299, IMG submission 187326) | Freshwater microbial communities from Lake Simoncouche, Canada to study carbon cycling - S_140806_MF_MetaG (SPAdes) (version 2) | ecosystem: Environmental > Aquatic > Freshwater > Lake ...
CGCAGCCCCGTTCCACTTAGCAAAAGCCCATTCTCTGGTGTTAATCATTCCGTTAAATAAAACGCGAGTGGTTGTGAGTACTACATCGCCGACTTCACCATATTTTTGAATCGGATCACCTGAAACGTATGTGCCACGAGTTGCGCCAACTCGATAACGAATGCCTGCAACAATCGGAATGCTTAGACCTTGGCTGGCGCCAACAAATTGCCCAGCACCGCGACCTGCTTCATGGAATTGGCCTTGTGCACGCCAGAGAACTATTTCACCAGCCTTTTGAATTGTCTGATTGGTGACAACATCTTCGCCTTTTGCAGCAAGTTTAAATGCTTCCTTAATCTTTTTAAAGATTTCTATATCGGCTTGCCAGTCTGTGTGCGCAATTGCATATTGCTCGTTATCGCTTTTGAACTTGCGCCTTGCTTTCCAGTTGGCAATGAATCCCATGGCCTAATACTGCCCAACTAATTCGAGTTTGTCTCTTGATTCTTATCCACAGCAAAATAAAAAACCTAAGTCAGAAAACTTATCTGACTTAGGTTCCGTCCTGCGTACCGCTGTAGCTCATTTGGATAGAGCATCCCACCAACTATGGGAATGGTAGCGGGTTCGAACCCCGCCAGCGGTACGCACACCTAATGGCCACGCCCTAGTTAAGCGTGGCCATTAGTATTTTCTAACGCACAGTAATTTTTATGAGCACTAAACTCACTATATGAAAGCCATTTACTTCACCAAATTCAAGGGAACGCTTTCGGTAGTCGATATTGCGATTCCTGTCCCGACAGTTGCTGGGGTCGTAATTAAAGTTGAGGCGACAGGATTATGCAGAAGTGATTGGCATGCCTGGATGGGACATGATTCTGACATTGTGCTGCCGCATGTTCCAGGGCATGAATTTGCAGGAGTTATTTCAAGCGTTGGTTCTTCAGTTTCTAAATTTGCAGTCGGTGACCGCGTAACAGTTCCCTTTGTCTGCGGATGCGGTAAATGCACTTACTGCTTGCGTGGTGATGCCCAGGTTTGTCCCACCCAAACGCAACCCGGCTTTACCGGTTTTGGTTCTTTCGCCGAATATGTTGCAATCGATAACGCAGACTTTAATTTAATTAACATTCCCTCTGAAGTTTCCTTCGCAACTGCCGCCGCTCTTGGTTGTCGTTTTGCTACTGCCTACCGCGGTTTGATTAAGCGGGCAAAGCTAAAGGCTGGCGAGAAAGTTGTTATCTTTGGTTGCGGCGGAGTTGGCTTAAGCGCTGTGATGATTGCAAAAGCACAGGGCGCAAATGTTTATGCCGTCGATATTAACGATGGCGCACTCGAAGTGGCTGCATCCTTGGGAGCGCAGACGATTAATTCACGCACCACCGACCCCGTTGCATTCCTGCAAAACTTAGGCGGAGCAGATGTTGCAGTTGATGCCCTTGGCAGCGAAACAACTGCAGGAGCATCAGTTCTCTCACTTGCAAGACGCGGGCGACACCTGCAATTAGGTTTACTTCTCACATCAAATGGACTAACCCCGATGCCAATGGCGCGCGTTATTGCGTGGGAGTTAGATTTACTCGGTTCTCACGGAATGGCCGCGCGCGATTACCCAGAAATGTTGGCGCTAGTTGCAAGTGGAGCGCTGGATCCATCACTCCTTGTTAAACGCGAAGTCGATATAGAAGAAGGTGCAATTGCGCTTGCAGATCTAGATAGCCAAGGCGCAGCTGGAATAACCATTATTAATACTGCCTCGAAACCTAAATAGTTCCTTGCTCTAAACCTTTAAGCACTTCCTGCGCGCGCACTTTTAATTCGGGCAGATCACTTAAGCGATTTAACCCAAATACTTGTTGGCTCATTCGGTGATTTTTAGCAAAAGTTTCGCTATGTCGGTCTAGAAAATCCCAATATAAAGTTGTAAATGGACACGCATCGTCGCCTACGCGCAGCTTGGGGTTATAGGCACAAGGCTTGCAATAGTCAGACATCCGAGAGATGTAGGCACCACCCGCGGCATATGGCTTAGTCATCATTTGCCCGCCATCGGCGTGAACACCCATCCCAATAACATTTGGAACCATTACCCATTCAGTGGCATCAATAAATACTTCGCGCATCCAATCGAGAAATTCTTGTGGATTGGTTCCAGTTATCAGGGCCAAATTAGATAGGACCATTAAACGGGGGATGTGATGCACCCAAGCCCGGTTTTGAATATCGGTTCCAATTTCTTTCATGCAGTTCATCTTGGTGGCGCTGGGATCTGAAAAGAGCGGCAATAGTTTTCGATTAGCACCCAATTGGTTATTGCTTCGATATTCAGGTCCCAGAAACCAATACATCCCATTTACGTATTCGCGCCAACCAATTACCTGGCGAACAAATCCTTCGGCAGATTCGATTGGAACTTTGCCGGTTTCAAATGCTTTCATCGCCGCATCAATTACTTCACTGGGATGTAACAGACCATTATTTAAGTAAGGAGAAAGCAGCGAATGGTGCAGCGCCCAATTCTGCGTGGTCATCGCATCTTCTAGCGGTCCAAACTCGGCGAAATGGTTATCCATAAAATTCTTTAACTGCGCAAGCGCGCCCTTGCGCGTTGTTGCCCAGGTATTTGTGGGCACGTGCGATAACTCAGCTGCTACTTCATTATCTATTTCATCGCGCTTATGTTCTAGATATGCCGGGCCTTCATATTTCTTAGGCGGTGGCATGCGGTTATCTTTATCAAAGTTCCAAGAGCCACCGATGGGATCCGTTCCGGCCATCAAGACATTTAGGCGCAGCCGTTGTTTGCGATAGAAATTTTCCATTAGGTAAGACTTTTGCTCATCTGCCCAAAGTTTAAAGAGTATGCGAGACGTCAGAAAGAAATCATTTTCTACGAAAGTTACCTTGTGCTTTTTAAGTGCCTCATATTGGCGAAAGGAACTTGGCTGTGCGCACACTAACGGCAGCGCTCCGTGTTTCTTTGTGATTTCCTTTAGCCCATCAATTGTCGTGGCAGCCTTTATATATTCAACTTTAAAGCCTTCAACTTCTAAGGTTTGCGCAAAATGGCGGGCGCTTGAAATAAGAAAAAACAACCGCTCCTTGTGCCAATTTCTCCCTGTTGTCATGCGCGCACTTTCCACAAAAACAATCAGATCTGATTTTGGGTCAGCACCTTTTAACGCACCATGCTTGCGATGCAGGTGATCAAAGGGGATATAGATGATGCGGCTCGACATTGGGCAATGGTAGGTCAGCGCCTTCAAAGATGGGCTTTAGGAAATAGCCATTATGTTCAAACCGTCTTTTCTTCCCGCGTCCGATAAGATTCGGGCTTATTCCAAAAGAGAAAAGAGAGTTGTCATGGGCGCTTGCTCCTGCGGTTACACCAGAGATGAAGAGAAGAATTGCGACGGAACACATAAGGTCGTCAAGGCTGTAAAGGCTGAATTAGCCGAAAAGCTTGAAGCCAACGGCTTTCCACACGCTTCCGAATACGTAAAGAACAACTAAGCCCTGTATTTGTCCAACATTTCCAGTTTGGACATGCAAAGTTCAGGTTTCAGACTTAACATTTGCCAACAAGCAAGGAATTCACAGACCAAGGGTAGAGATCATGGATGAAAAAGGTTTATTAGAGCTTTGGAACACTAAGCGCACACAGATTATCAACGCTCAAATCGCACCAACACTTTTGCTAATTGGAATTTTTGTATTAGCTGCATTTGGAAAATTTGAAAGCGCATCAGATGGCGCCAAGTACCTCACTGTTGGCGTTGCCGCAGCCACCGGAATCCTGGCGATAATTTCGCAATACGCAGCTATCCGTGAGGCTGAAGCACTTCTTACAGATCTAAAGAAAATTGATAAGCCATCAGCTCTTGCAACCAAAATTGCAGATTCACGCGGACTGCTCTCATTGTCAGCAATTGCAATGGTTGGTCTAGGCATCGGTGTATTCGCACTCGTTGTGTGGACAATACTGGGTTAATTCGTTGAACAAATTTCTGATTCTGGCAGCCTTCATCGTGATTCTTTCGGCGATGTTGATTGCCTACGACCGCCCCGCGAAAAAGAAGCAGAAAATTACCGGACGAGGTGGAGACTTCGAGTCCTAAGAAGTCAACGCTTTAATTAACTCATGCGCCAACTTAGAAATGCCACGCAACTTCTCTTAGGCGCAGCCCTTGCCTATGCCGGCACCACACACCTGACAACAAATCGCACCGAGTTCCAAGCACAAGTTCCCAACTGGGTTCCGTTCTCTGCCGACTTCGTTGTGATCGCATCCGGAATCGTTGAAATCGCACTTGGCTTATCTCTTCTTCTGCTTTGGAAATACCGCACCCAAGTCGGCTTCCTCGCCGCCGCATTCTTCATAGCAATTTTCCCCGGCAACATTTCGCAATATGTAAACGGCATCGATGCTTTCGGACTCGACAGCGATCGCGCCCGCGCCATTCGCCTACTCTTTCAACCGCTCTTAGTGATCTGGGCGCTCTGGTCCACCGGTGCCTGGATGAGTTACCGAGCAATGAAAAGCAGATGAAAGCTAAAACCAAGAACGGCTTTCAACCCAAGATCTGCCAACGCTGCAACCTGCCCTTTGAATGGCGCAAGAAATGGGCACGCGATTGGGAGAGCGTTAAATATTGTTCTGAAAAATGTAAATCTGGCAAGTAACCCAACCCAACGCGCTAACTGATTGCAGATTATTTGGGTTGAAATTCTTTTCGCTCAATAGATTCTGAAATAAGTTTTCGGCCTTCTTCAAGATTTGCAATCCACCCGGCGCTGATCATCTGAATAATCAGATTACCCATCACAGTTGCCTCGGTTGGTCCGGCAATTACGGGAAGGCCTGTCACATCAGCAGTTAATTGATTTAGAAGATCATTTGAAGATCCGCCACCAATAATATTTATTTCCTTTACTTTAACGCCGGCAGCATCTTCTAGTTCGCGAAGTGATTGCGCATAAGCATCAGACAAACTGTCAAAGATGCAGCGAGCAAATTCTGCTGGAGTGTTAGGAACTTTTTGGTTAGTTTCGCGACAATATTCAGCGATTCGCTCTGGCATCGCACCAGGCTTGGCAAAGCGTGGATCGTTGGTATTTATGATCTGTTCGCGAGGAAGCTGGCTAGCCTCTTGGGTTAAATCTGCAGCGGTCAAAGTAAGACCTTGAGACTTCCAATAGCGAAGAGATTCTTCTAGCAACCACATGCCTGACACATTTTTAATAAATCGAATTCGATCAGCCACGCCCGCTTCGTTGGTTATGTTGTACGAAAGTGCTTTAGCGCTAGTGATTGGCGCATCAAGTTCAAGACCGACTAGTGACCACGTACCACTTGAAATATAGGCCGAATCTTTTGTAGATCGCAGCGGTACTCCGGCAACTGCAGATGCGGTGTCATGAGACCCAACTGCAACGACAGAAATGCCATCTAGGTTGCCATGGCCTTTGATGTTTCCAATTTTTATCCCTGGTTTATGCAATGCAGGGAAGATAGACCTGGGTATCTCTAGTTTTTCGATTAGATCCCAATCCCATTCTTGTGAGTGAGCATTTAAGAGTTGCGTAGATGATGCATTGGTAATGTCATTGCTCTGCACTCCAGATAGAACGTAGTTAAGTAAATCTGGGAGCATTAAGAAAGTAGCTGCACTTTTGAGCGCTGGAGTATTTCGCGCAGCGTGCAGTTGGTAGGCGGTATTAAAGAAGATGAATTGAATTCCGGTCTTCTGATAAATCCACTCTGCGCCAAGTGAGTCTGAGATAGATTGCATCAAACCATCGGTTCGTGAATCTCGATAGCAATAGGGTTCTTCGATTAGATTTCCCTGACTGTCCAGTAATCCGTAGTCAACTGCCCAAGTATCGATACCGACAGAGATGATTTCACCGAGCTCTTGCGCCTTTAAAAGTCCGGTCTTAACTTCATCAACAATCTTCGACCATTCCCAGTGCAACCCGCCATCTGCAAAGACTTTCGCTTCATGTTTAAAACGATGGACTTCTTGAATAACAAGTGAACCTGAATCAAGAGACCCGACAGCAATGCGTCCACTAGAGGCGCCAAGATCTATCGCTGCACAGAACTTCATAATGGTTTATCGCAAGAAGGCTGCAGAAACTCCGCCATCGACAGGGATATGTAGCCCGGTCGTTAGAGATAGTTCTCCGCTAAGCAGAACAAAAACGGCTGCTGCGATGTGTTCTGGCAAAACTTCCTTTTTAAGAATTGTTCGCTGGGCATAGAACTCACCGAGTTTAGATTCTTCAACTCCGTATACGGCAGCACGATTGGCGCCCCATCCCGATGAGAAGATTCCAGAACCCTTAACAACGCCATCAGGATTGATTCCATTAACGCGTATTCCATGTTCCCCAAGCTCTGCCGCTAATAGCCGTACTTGATGCGCCTGATCTGCTTTCGTTGATCCATAACCAATGTTATTTGGACCGGCGAATACTGAATTCTTAGAAGAGATATAGACAATATCTCCACCTAATTTTTGCGCGATCATGACCTTGGTTACTTCGCGCGATACTAAGAAAGATCCGCGGGCCATGATGTCATGTTGCAAATCCCAATCTTGGACAGTTGTGTCAACTAGAGATTTACTAATTGATATACCCGCGTTATTTACAACGATATCAACGCCGCCGAAAGCTAAGTTCGCAGCAGCAATTGCATCGCTGATAGCGCCTTCGTCAGTGACATCCATTGCGATACCAATCGCTTTATCGGAATTTCCAATTTCGGCTGCGACGCCAACAGCTCCATCTTTATCGCGGTCTGCAACTACAACACAGGCACCTTCTGCCGCTAGGCGCAAGGCAGTTGCTTTACCAAGACCCGAAGCAGCTCCGGTTACAAGTGCAATTCGACCAGCAAGTGGCTTGGGTTTAGGTGCGCGTCTTAACTTGGCATCTTCGAGATCCCAATACTCGATGCGGAATTTTTCAGACTCGATGATTGGTGAATAAGTTGAAAGAGCTTCAGCTCCGCGCATAACGTTAATGGCGTTGATATAGAACTCGCTAGAAACGCGAGCAGTCTGCTTATCTTTCCCGAATGAAAACATTCCGATTCCGGGCACGAGAATAATTGTTGGGTCAGCCCCACGCATTGCAGGGGAGTCCTTGGAGGCATGACGTGAATAGTAGGCAGCGTAATTTTCGCGGTACTTCTCGTGAAGTTCTGCAACGCGTTTTAGAACTTCCTCGAGCGGCGCATCAGGTGCGGTATCTAAAACCATTGGCGAAATTTTTGTACGCAAGAAGTGATCTGGACATGAAGTACCAAGAGCGGCTAACCGAAAGAGTTCTGCGCCCTGCGTGAAATCAAGGACTACTTCTGAATCAGTAAAGTGGCCGACCATACGTGAATCACGTGATGCCACAGCGCGCAGATGAGGGGCAAGTGAGCTGGCACGCGAGATACGTGATGCCGAATCTAGCGGCTTGTACTTTGCAACGGCTGAACCAAATGGATTCTTCTTACCCTTTGACTTAATAAATTCTTCAGCCTTGGTAATCGCTGCAATAGAACGCTCTTCACATTCTTTGCTTGTTGCACCCCATGTTGTGAGGCCGTGTCCTCCGAGAACACAACCCTTCGCCTTTGGGTGTTCGGTGGCAATTTTTTCCATATCTAACCCAAGTTGAAATCCGGGGCGGCGCCAGTCCACCCAGAGAATCTCATCGCCAAAACATTCACGAGTTAATTTCTCACCATCTAAAGAAGTTGCCAGCGCGATTATCGAATCTGGGTGCAAGTGATCAACATGATCAAAGGGAATTAGCGCATGCACAGTTGTATCAATACTTGGAGCCGCTTTGGATGTGCCGAAGAGACAGTAATCAAAAAGCGCAACCATCTCATCTTCATGTTCGACGCCGCGATAAACTTTTTTGAGCGCTACAAATTTCTCTTGTACGAGAGCAGCTAAGCCAGATTCAGTCATAGTGCCGAGATCGCCACCGGAACCCTTTACCCAGAGCACTGTTGTCTCTTCACCTGTTGCAGGATTGGTAGCCAAACCCTTCGCCGATGTATTACCACCTGCGAAATTAGTGAATTTTGGATTTGAACCTAGAAAGTTACTCCGTTGCAGAAGTTCTTTTACAACTTTCGGTACTGTCATTATGCGCCCCATCCCGCCTGATTGCCGCCAATTCGTTCTGCTGCAATCTTTTCTGCATAACCACTTCGAGCATAAGCGCTCTTTGGATCTGCTTCGACACCTATTTCGCCACGAAGTTCATCAAGAAGTGGTCGAACATCTGTGTTGTAAGCATGCATCAAGATGTCATTTCCACCAAGCACATCACCTTCTTGTTGAGCTTTCTTCAGTGCAACATGATCGACAAGAAGAGCCTTAGCGACCGCTTCTTGCACATTAGTAATGGAACGGATCTGCGCCGGAATCTTTGGTTCAATATTGTGACATTGATCTAGTACGTAAGAGACAGGAGTTCCCACATCAAAGCCACCATTTTGATTTACCTCGTGCATAATTCGAAAGAGTTGGAAAGGATCTGCTGCACCAACAATTAGGTCATCATCGGCATAGAAGCGTGAATTAAAGTCGAATGCGCCAAGGCGTTTCTTGCGCAGCAAGAAGGCAACTATGTATTCAATATTGGTGCCTGGCGCATGGTGGCCAGTATCAACACAAACCATCGCCTTCTCACCGAGTTCAAGGCAGTGAACATATGAAGTTCCCCAATCAGGAACATCAGTTGAATAAAAAGCTGGCTCAAAGAACTTGTATTCCAAAAGCATGCGTTGGTCTGGTCCCAATCGGTCGTAGCATTTACGAAGGGCTTCAGATAAACGATCTTGACGTGCTGCCAAATTATCCTGTCCTGGATAGTTCGTGCCGTCGGCAAACCAAAGCTTTAGATCGGTGGAGCCCGTCTTACCCATGATTTCGATGCACTCATATAAATGGTCGACTGCCTTCTGGCGAATCTTGGCATCGGGATGACAGACCGAACCTAATTTGTAATCATCATCTTGAAATGTATTTGAGTTAATTGTGCCAAGTCGCACCCCAAGCCCAGCGGCGTAATCAGCGAGATGCTTGTAATCATCGACCTTATCCCAAGGAATATGAAGAGCAACCGATGGAGCAGCACCTGTGAACTTATGAACTTGCGCCGCATCAGCGATTTTTTCGTATGGATCGCGGGGCACACCTGATTGAGCGAATACCTTAAATCTTGTTCCAGAGTTGCCGTATGCCCAAGATGGAGTTTCAATCCAGAAACGCTTGAGCACATCCTTTGCCTCTTTTTGAGTTGCCACTATCTGTACTCCTTTATCTGGTTGATGAAAACTTCACTGTAAATAGAAAACGCTTTCGAGTTTTAAGAAACCTTTATCGGCTGCTTTGCCATCAAGACCGGTGAAGAAGGGAGCCATATCTGCTTGCCATTTTTCATTCACATCCAGTGCTGCCATTCCCGCCTTGGCTGCCGCTAGATCTGGGGTTTCAAAGTAGCCAAAGAGTGTTCCGTCGTTGCGATCTAAAAATATTGAATAGTTTGTCCAGCCAGTATCACGTAGCGCCTGCAACATATCGGGCCAGACTTGTTCATGGCGACGAACATATTCATCCATCATCTCTGGACGTACCTGCAAGCGAAAGCCCACTCGTTGCATTGCTAGGCACTCTCCTTTATAAATACACTTTTTGTGTATTCGAGATATTCAGAATTGCTCCAGAGACTTATTCTATTTAATAGCGCTGAATTGACAATAGGTATTTGTATTTGATCTAGCAAATTAATGACTGTCATGAAATTGAATGAGGAGAATTAAATAGTTCGTCTTGGGCCAAAATACAGGCACCGAATAGCGCCGCATCTGTATCTAAAGCCGATGTACCTATTGAGAAAGAACCAATGTCTTTATTTTTTCTCTCCAAGTGATGCTTTAGCCTCGGTATAAGCAAGTCGGTGATACGCACTGCATATCCTCCTAAAATCACCCTATCTGGGTCCAAGATGGGAATTAAGATCGAGAGAGTTTTCGCTAAAGATTGCGCAATAAGATCTATGCCTTTAATGACAACTTCGTCACCATTTTTGGCTCGACTAAGGATCTCACTTAGGTAGAACTCATTGTCCTTGCTCCAGTCTTTAACTAGATCAGGACAAGTGTTTTCAATCAGGACCTTAAAGCCAATTTCAGTCTCAGTGCACCCAATTTTTCCGCACTTGCATAATTTGCCATGTTCGTTAATAGAAATGTGGGCGATATTTCCCATAGATAAGTTCGCACCTAATTGTATTTCACCATTTTGCACAACAGCGATGCCTGGCGTGATTCCCAATTCGAGGTGCATCAGTAGCTTGGAAGATTTATTTTCCTTTAAAAGATATTCGTATTCAGCAAATGCGGCAAGTTTGGCGACAGTATTTATCTCTATTGGAATACTTGGCGGCACTACATTTTTTACATATTCCATCAACTCTAACTTTTCCCAATTAAGCGATGAAGAAGAAACTTTCAATTCTGAATCAATGATTCCAGGAAAAACGACAATTAATTTGGCGATGCGCGATGCCTGGCGGGTGGCTGATTGGACTGCGCGATCGAGCAATGGCGCAACTTCTATTGTGCGTGCTTCGGGTGTGAGATTGTAGGAAGTCGTAGCTCGCTCGCGATAAAACTCTTGGCCGAGCAAATCAAAGGCGATGATCGCTGTATAAAAGGCGCGAAGTTCAATGACGATGATCGAAGTGGCTTGTGCATTAATTGAGAGCAGAACTCCCGGTCGACCTCTGTCTGGCTTTGACTCTTCAGCACCTTGAGTCAGAAGCCCTCGCTCGAGCAATTCGTCAACGATGTTATTTACCCCGGGCTTGGTCATTCCAGTTGCATTGGCCAATTGAGCCCGAGAAAGTGGCCCAGAATCTCGCAACGCTCTGAAGATGATGCCCAAGTTATGGCGCCGCAGCCCCGACTGTTCCAGGATTTGCCCATTTTTCAGGTGATTCAAGGGTGATGCGAGTACTGGCACGGGCAACCTCGATTCCTCTGGCGATCCAACTGCTCGACTTAAAAAATTATTGCACCCTTGTGAGTCTTGACACACCACTTGAGGATGGTTAGTTTTAGTATAGAGGCTTAACTATATAAAAGTACATGGGGGAGAAGTTCCTGGATTAAGCACCAGAAATGTACGTGAATTTAGTTAACTGAGATTATCTAAGGAGGGCTCATGGGGAGTGGATGCTGTAGTCCCGCTGGGACCTTGACTGTGGAAAATCGCAGCGTAGGTACATCCCTACTCGCAGCCCCAAAAAGCGCAATACCTGATTACTCAAAAATGGTGCAGATTCCAGCTGGCCCATTTTTAATGGGAACTAATAACGCAATGGCCTATCCGGCAGATGGAGAAGGCCCACAAAGATCAGTGGATCTCGATGAATATTGGATCGATGAGACCACAGTAACAAACTTAGATTTTTCAAAATTTGTTGAAGCCACCAATTACATAACTGAAGCAGAGTTATTGGGATGGTCATTTGTTCCCGCCAATTTAATTTCCGAACTCGATGAAAAACATTTGATTGGCAAGTCATCAAATACACCATGGTGGGTTGGAGTCAACGGCGCTAATTGGCGCCATCCACGAGGACCTAGTTCATCAATTACAGAAATTCTTGATCACCCTGTAGTCCACATCTCTTGGGATGATGCAAATGCATTTGCACAATGGAACGGAAAGAGACTTCCAACAGAGGCCGAATGGGAAAAAGCTGCACGCGGAGGTCGCGAAGGCTCACTTTATTCTTGGGGCGATGAACTAACACCCAATAACGAATTTCAATGCAATATTTGGCAGGGAGAATTTCCTGATTTTAATTCTGGCGACGATGGATATATCGCAACCGCTCCGGTTTACGCCTTTGCCGCAAATGGATACGGGCTTTATAACGTCTGCGGAAATGTCTGGGAATGGTGCATGGACTGGTGGAGCGATAACTCACAACTTTCAGCTGAGAGCAAAGTGATTAAGGGTGGCTCTTACTTATGCCATGACTCATATTGCAATCGATATCGCCTTTCTGCCCGAACATCTCAACCAAAAAATGGTTTCACTGCGCACATCGGATTTCGTTGCGTAGCGGATAAAAATACAGAATTGCTGGGTTCACTATGAACACAGCAAAAGAGCAAATGAGAGAAGGTAAGCAATGATAAAAGCAAGAAAATGGCGGAAGGTGGCCGTTGCCGGAACTGCGTTATTTGCAATTCTCGCTACATCGCTACCTATGACCGCTGCTCAAGCCGAAGTTAAGAAGTTGACGATTAACGTCAATCAGTCTCCATGGCTGAATGCGTATAAGAAGTTAATTCTTGATTACACCAAGGAAACAGGCATCGAAGTTGATGTTCGCGTATTCCCATACGCAGAAATGCGTCCAACACTGGTCACAGATATTCAGGCCGCTAACCGAACCTACGATGTTTATCAATACGATGAACTCTTCACCCACGAATTCGCAAACAACAAGTGGGTTAAGCCATTTAAGTCAGTCGATCCTAACTTCAAGGTAGATCCAAATATTGGCTCATACGGAAACTTCATGTACTGGAATCCAACTAAGCGGTTTAGCGATCCAAAGGGCGATGTGATGAGCATGCCTTTGAACGGAAATACCAACGTATTTCTATATCGCAAAGACATCTACGAACAACTAAAACTCTCTGTACCAACAACTTGGGAAGAAGTTTTGGCTAATGCTGCAGTAATTAAGAAAGCAAATGTTGTGAAGTATCCATACATCATTCGTACACAGGCAACAACAAGCGGTGCGAGCGTTACCTATGACTACATCCACATCCTTGCCTCTTATGGTGGAAGATTCTTCAATAAGCAGGGCGAAGACTGGCTTCCAATTATTAACTCTAAAGAAGGCAAAGCAGCAGCAACGACCCTACGTGCACTAGCCAAGTATGGTCCGCCAGCAACCAACACAATTGGTCAAAACCAGGTAATTGCTGCAATGCAAGCTGGAGATGCGGCACAAGGTCAGGTCGTATTCGCAGCTGCAAATGCGATGAATGATCCGGTTGCGTCAAAAGTTGCCGGCAAGATCGGCTATGCAGTTATGCCAAAGGGTTGCGGTACTTGTGAACCCGGTGTCGTCTCTGGAACATGGGCGATGTCTATTCCAACTGGACTCACATCAGAGCGCGAGAAGGCTGCTTTGAGTTACATCAACTGGGTACTCTCAAAGAAAGCCCAAATCAAATTCGCTGAGTACGGTGGAATTCCAACTCGTACAGATGTGATTGCAGATGCGAATTTGACTGCAACTCAACGTGACTACCTTGCGGTCTATCAAAAGGGAATGGCGTTTGCTACAGAGAACATACGACAGACCTTTGCTGCTCCTATGTTGTCTGCAACAGAGCAACGCCTGTCTGCAATTGCCGCTGGAACTATCACACCTCTTGCTGGAATGAACGCGCTAAACGCGGATCTGGTAAAAGTTGTGAAGGCAACGACGTTTGCGGTCAATGAAAAAACGACCATCCAATGCGTCAAGGGCGATCGAGAAATATCTGTGACCAGAATGGGCTCAGATATTAAATGTCCTCCTGGCTATACCAAGAAATAAATAACAGGTAACTAATTACGAAATGAGAGGGAATTCAAGTATGAAGAACGCCGCAGTTAGTGGTCGTACTAGAGGCTCGTTCTCCCTTTCAGGTAGAAGGGCGACATCAGTCGTCGCCCTTCTACCATTCGTAATTTTCCTTGCCATATTTGCGGTTTATCCGCTCTATGAATTAGTTAGATTGTCCTTTCAGGAAACCGAGGTTCTAGATGGTGAGTTCTTCTCTGCCTTCAACGGACTAGATAATTTCAAGAAAATTCCAGATGATCCCTTGGCCATTAATTCGATCAAGGTCACCTTGCTCTTTACAACTCTATGTGTGATCTTGACCCTTGTTGCAGGAACTGTCGGGGCGATGATGGTCAACAGCTCAAGAATTTTTAAGAGCGCGGCTCGAAATATATTTGTCTGGCCGGCAGTGGTTGCTCCAGTCGTGGTCAGCGTTATGTGGCTACTAATTCTTGATCCGACAATGGGGCTAGTAAATAAGATTTTAGAAACTTTAGGTCAAGAACCCCAAATTTGGCTAAATAGTAAGACTGGCGCTTTTATCTCGGTGGTCGTGGTCGATGTTTGGCACTGGACACCAGTTGTCTTTCTCTTCATTTATGCCGGCCTTAATGGAATTAATCAAGAGATTTTGGAAGCGGGAAGAGTTGACGGAGCCACTGAAGGCCAATTGATTAGAAGAATTATTCTGCCAATTTTGTTACCGACGATCGCAGTAATCGCCGTTCTCAGAACAATTATGAGTATCAAGGCCTTTGATGAAATGTACTTGTTGACTAAAGGTGGGCCTGATGGCGCCACATCTCTTATCAGCTTACAAATTCGCGAGATTTTTGTTGACGTCCTTGATTTTGGCTATGCAAGTGCGCTCAGTCTCTGCATCGTTGCGATTTTGGGGCTGATTGTTGGAATTGCTTATTCACTGAGAAGAAAGAATAGGTCTCGCTAATGACTATGGAAAAGAGCGCTCAAAAGTCTAAGATTAATATCACTTTAGAGTTAGCTATTTTTATTACGATCGTTATAACTCTAATTCCAATTATTTGGATCGCAATTCTTGCTTTTCTTCCCAATAAGTCGATTATCGGTTCTAATTTTGATTTCTCATTTTGGTTAGGCAACTTCCGAACCTTGGCTGACCCTGGGCAGAACTTTGTGAGACAGATTTTTAACAGCCTAACAATAACTATTGGCACAGTGATTCTGACTTTGGCTATTGGATCTGGATCTGGCTACTCGCTTTCAAAGTTAAAGCCACCGAAGTGGGCTACTACTCCAGTATTTATTCTGGCTTCCTTTCTTCCTATCGTTCCTCCAATTACTCTTGTTCCTGGTATTTATGTAACACTGACAAACTTGAACTTGTTAGGTTCTGTTACAGGACTCGTTCTAGTTAATACAGTCTTTAATCTCCCCTTTGCGATTTTGATGATTAAGTCTTACTTTGATCAAATTCCTGACGAGCTGCGCGAGGCTGCGCTCGTAGATGGCGCATCTGAGAGGCGAGTCTTTTTCTCAGTACTTCTTCCACTTGCAAAACCTGGTTTAGGCGCCGTAGCAATCTATGTAGCGATCATGGCCTGGAATGAGTTCTTGATGGGCTTGATTATGACAACTGGCGGCGGAGCAGCTCCGCTGACGGTAGGTATTGCCTCGCTAGTACAAGATTATGAAATTACCTTTGGTCAGATGTCCGCTTCTGGATTTGTGGCGGCGATACCAATCATTATCTTGACCGCGGTTGCAAGTCGTCAGATTGTCTCTGGACTCACTGCTGGCGCCGTGAAGTCATGACCAATGTAGTTATATTTCTTGCCGATGATCTGGGTTACTCAGATTTGGGATGTTATGGCGGTGAGATAAAGACTCCGAATATAGATGCACTCGCTGCAAACGGTATTCGCATGAGCAACTTTCACAACACGCCACGGTGCAGCCCAAGCCGAGCATCACTACTTACAGGTTTGCATCCCCACCAAGCAGGTATGGGAATTCTTGCTAAGGATGATTCAGCCGATGGTGGTTACACCGGCAAATTAAATGATCGCTGCATCACTATTGCCGAAGTTCTCAAGCAAGAAGGATTCACCACCGCAATCCGCGGAAAGTGGCATTTAACTCCGAGTAATCACACCCCTGATGATGCCTGGCCAACTGCGCGCGGCTTCGACACTTTCTGGGGAACCATGACTGGATGCGGAAGTTTTTATCAGCCAGGAACGTTAACGCGCGGCACAGAAAATATTGATCACGAGGCAGAGCGAAAAGATTTCTTCTATACCGATGTAATTGCAGATGAATCTGTTGCATTTTTGAAATCTCATAAATCAGAGAATCCAGAGAAGCCATACTTTCTCTACGTTCCATTTACAGCGCCACATTGGCCAATGCATGCTCGAGAAAAAACCATCAAAGAGTACGACGGTGTTTATGACGTGGGCTGGGATGAGTTGCGCAAAACTCGATTAAAGCGCCAGCAAGAGTTAGGACTTCTACCTTCATACTTAGAGTTAAGTCCACGAGATGAAGGCGTTCCTAGCTGGGAAGATGCCGCAAACCACAAATGGCAAGCTCGTCGCATGCAAGTTTATGCAGCGATGGTCACCGAGATGGACCAAGCGATCGGACGAGTTCTAGATCAAATTAAAGCCAATGGCGATTGGGAAGACACTGTTGTTTTATTTATGGCAGATAACGGTGCATCAGCTGACCCAATGCCTTTTGGTGAGATTGCAGATTTTAGAGAGCGCCGTGACATCCTGCACAAGAAAACTAAAGATGGCCGTGATGTTCGAATCGGAAATGATCCACTGGTTATGCCAGGTGGAGAAGAGACTTATCAAAGTTATGGTCGTGGCTGGGCCAACTTATCTAACACCCCCTTTAAATTATTTAAATTGTGGGCACATGAAGGCGGAGTCGCTTCCCCATTTGTTGCTCACTGGCCAAAGGGAAAACTTCGCACCGGAGAAATTTTTGAGCAGCCTTTCCAATTAACAGATGTGATGCCAACGCTGCTAGAACTACTTGGTGCCAAATATCCAAGTGAACGAGCCGGCGTGAAGTTGCCACCACTTGTCGGACAGAGCATGTTCGGTGCGTGGAAAGGTGCAGATGTTTCCAATCCAACGCTGTGGTGGGAACACTGCGGAAATGCAGCTCTGCGAAGTGGCAAGTGGAAACTAGTTCGTCAGTATGACTTCCCTTGGGAACTCTATGACATTGAGACAGATAGAAGTGAGATAACAGATCTGAGTGCCAAGCACCCTGAAGTTGTTAAAGAACTCACTGCTAAATGGGAAGAAATCGCTAAGCAGAACGGTGTAATTCCGTTCAGGCAGATTATGAATATTTATGAAAATAAGAACATGGTAATGAATGCCTATCTGGCGATTCAGTAGTTAAAAACAATCGAGAGGGATATAAAAATGCAAAGCAAGGCGACTAATGTAATTATCTTCTTAGCTGACGACCTTGGCTTTTCTGATATTGGTGGATACGGCGGGGAGATACGCACCCCTAACCTTGATCGCCTGGCTGGCAGTGGCGTAAAACTCTCAAATTTTCATAACACTCCACGATGCAGCCCAAGTCGCGCCTCATTGCTAACTGGCATACATCCGCACCAAACCGGAATCGGCATTTTGACAGGCAGCAATGCCGCAGAAGGTGGATATGCAGGCAACTTAAATAATCGTTGTGCAACGATTGCAGAAGTCTTGAAATCAAATGGATACATCACCGCAATCACCGGTAAATGGCACCTCACCAATAGTCCAAATAAGCCAAACGGTGCTTGGCCAACTGATCGAGGTTTTGATAATTTCTTTGGCACTTTAGATGGCTGCGCAACATATTTTCGCCCTGGCACACTGACTCGTGGCTTAGAAAATGTTGAATCAGAGGCAGATAAGAACCCTGACTTTTTCTATACCGATGCAATCGCAACAGAGGCTGCAAAGTTCATTAAAGAGCGACCAAGTGATAAGCCATATTTCCTTTATGTTCCTTTCACCGCTCCGCACTGGCCACTTCACGCGAGAGAAGAGACCATCAAGTCATATGCGGGCACCTATGACGCCGGTTGGGATGCCATCAGAGCAAAGCGACTAGAGCGACAGAAAACCCTGGGCATCATCCCTAAAGAGACTGAGTTAAGTCCCCGCGATGCTCGTGTTCTTTCTTGGGAAGAAGAACCAGAGAAGAAGTGGCAAGCGCGCCGCATGGAAGTTTATGCAGCGATGGTCACAGAGATGGATACAGCGATAGGCAAAATTCTTGATCAAGTTGAAAAGAATAACGAGTGGGATAACACCATCATTATCTTCCTTTCAGATAATGGGGCGTGCGCCGAAGCCTTGCCACTTGATGATATTTCAGAATTTCGTCGCGCGAAGAACTTGATCAGCACACGTACTCGCGATGGCCGCAAAGTTGTTCTTGGCAATGATCCAGATGTTATGCCCGGGGGAGAAGACACCTATGCAAGTTACGGCGTTGGCTGGGCAAATGTTTCCAACACGCCATTCCGACTTTACAAGCGTTACACACACGAAGGCGGCGTTATGTCACCTTTCATCATTCACTGGCCAGAAGGCAAGCTAAATAGCGGAACGGTCAATACCAGCACTTTCCAATTAGTAAACGTTGCTCCAACTCTTTATGACGCACTTGGCGTTACATATCCAGCAAGCCTTAACGGCAATGCTCTAGAACCTCTTGTCGGCGGCAGCATGTTGCCCGCTCTTCAAAGTTCAGATACCGAAAGCTCTCAATTGTGGTGGGAGCACATTGGTAACGGCGCAATTATCAAAGGAAAGTGGAAGTTAGTTCGCCAGTACGACTGGGAATGGGAACTCTATGATTTAAGCGCGGACAGAAATGAATTGAAGGATCTTTCTAGTGCTAATCCCAAAATCGTTGCTGAGCTATCTGTTGAGTGGCAGAAGTTAGCCGATCAATACGGAGTAATTCCATTTAGAAAGACGCTAGAGATTTATCACAAGCAAGGCATTCGCGCATCCGACTCGAATCACCACATTTAATAGGCTCTAAAGACAATGCTTGTCTTATCACTTAGCGTATTAATTGGATTAGTTATGGGCCTGCTTGGTGCAGGCGGCTCCATCATGACCACTCCACTCTTTTTGTATGTAGAACATATGCCGCCCGTGGAAGCGATAGCTTCCAGCCTTATTGTGGTTGCAGTAGCTACTGCATTCGGCCTGATAGGCCACGCAAAGCGCGGTCACATCCAATGGCGCACTGGATTTATCTTTGGAATCTCAGGAATGCTCAGCGCCTTTGTGGGCGGGCAAGTTGGATCTCACCTACCTAGTGACATCCTCCTCTTCACATTTTCAATGATTATGACAGTAACTGGAATTGCAATGATTCGCCGCCGAAACGATTTGGAAACAGAAACTACACATAGGCCAATTACCCACCGCCTAATTTTAAATGGCGCACTCGTTGGATTTATTACCGGCACTGTCGGTGTTGGCGGCGGATTTATGGTTGTCCCTGCCCTAGTTCTCTTTGGCGGCCTCGCCATGAAAGATGCCATCGCAACGTCATTTGTAATAGGAATTACCAATTGCCTTGGTGCTTTTTCGGGGTATGTCCTCAGATTTGATAGTGAGTCATTGGTATCGCTTAATACTGATATCGCTTTTGATTTCAAGATAATTCTGCCCGCACTTATTGGAACATCCTTGTGCGCACTAGTGGGATCTATGTTCTCGAGTCGAGTCAAAGCCCAGAAATTAAAAAGCGCCTTTGGCTGGTTTGTCATTCTTCTCGCGGTCTTTGTCTTCGTTGAAACCCTCTTTGGTGTAACGAAGAATTAGTTCGACCACCGAATATCTAGATTAGTTATAGCGAGCCTTCATATATTTCAGGGCGTGCGCTGACAGGTCATCTGAATCCTCCCAAAGATTGCGCCAAATACAGAGCGCATTGGAAAGAGCCGGATCCACAACAACTGAAGAAAATGATTCAAAAGTTATTGGACCTTTGTAATTTATCTTTTTCAGTGCGCCAAAGAAGGTATCAAAATCAACATTTCCTGAGCCAAGATAACCTCGGTGACTTTCACCGATATGAACATAACCAAGAGCGTCTCCGGCTTCTATAACAGCTGCTGACATTCCATCTTCTTCAATATTCATATGATAGGTATCAAGGTGCAGATATGCATTTGGGCGATTTACCGCTTCAAGAAACTTAAGCCCCTCTTTTGCCGTATTCATAATATTTGTTTCATATCGGTTTACAACTTCAAGGCTTATGTTAATTCCCTTATCAGCTGCGTAATCAGAAAGTCTTTGCATAGCAGCAACTGAGTTAGCTCGATTTTCAGGTGATGCCGGGCCAGGATATTTACCTAAATTGCTATAGATCACACCACAAAGTTCAGTAGATCCCAGTGCATGAAGTTTATCGACAGCTTTTCTGAGCAGCTCATCACCTTTTTTCACAATTGAAGCATCTGTACTTGTCACATCGGTAGCAGGAGAAAGGCCAAGGGATGCGGTTGCAAATAAACCATGTTCAGCTAGTACATCCTTTGTCATAGCAACATCAATCGAATCAGGATCAATCATCAGCATTTCGATGTAGTCATACCCAGCACGTTGCGCACTTGATGCAGCGCTGCGCGCACTTGCTTCAGACCAATCCCCAGCCCAAACAAGTGCGTGACCGCCAAAAGCCAGTGATTTGTTATTAGGCATTTTCTGCTCCTTAGGTTGAAAAAACCAATGAAAACCTTTACAAGACTAGGCCTTGAAGTTGATAGGCGCTAGACCCCGCGATTAAGAGCGAGTAGGACGCTGGAAATCCAAGGAATAGTTCTAGAATTAGTGCCACGAGCGCTTAAGTCATTCGGGGAGTTCAATGAAAACTAGCATGAAGGCTTTTTATTTCCTTTTGCTATCGGCAAGCCTTGCAGCATCTACGGTCACCGGAATTCTTCCCGCAAATTCATCAACTTCGGCGCTAGCAAGTACGTGGCCAGCTGTTCCTTCAATCGGATTTTCATCAAGTGATGACAGCCTGATTGAAACCAATTCTTATGTAACGGGCTTTTCTTATGCGGAAGGCGCAACCAGCGGACTCTACACACGCACAGTGGCTTGCACATCCGTTGACGACCCTGCATGCGCCGGCTCAGATTCCATCTTTGCGCAAATGATCTTGCCGCCGTGTTCGGCCACCGCAACTGAAATGTGTATCGAATCCCTCGAAGTATCAGATGCAAAGGGTGTATTAAAGAAGGCAACGTTTGGATCTGAATTGCAAGGTCAAAAATATCCAGCAAGCAAGATTCGCAATTCACCGGCTGGCTCTTCGGCAAGTGTTTGGCGAGCACAAGAATCGCCGAATTCTTCAGGAAGCGATGAATATGCAGTGGTAGTCAGTACAACTTTTCAAAACTATCAAAACAAGAACTGCACCCAGTTTGTAACCGCACCATGTGCCTTTACTCGAGGTTTCCGGGCCAGGATCTATCCGATCAATCGAGCGTCGAACACCGAACCAAACCAAAATTGTCTCTGGGTAGAAGGTCAAAAGTGTGCCAAGAAAGTTGATTTCGCCCCCGGATCACGCGCCGCCCTTAGCGTTCGAATTGATAACTCACTTACCGGTTTTCTCTTTGGCCGCATAAAGAATGTGAGCCTTGATTTAACTCCACTTTCACCAACTGCCAATCTGCTTCGCGTTGAAGCAGATCCCATTGATGTTCCCAAGATTTACGCCTACGTTGCTAAAACTGATCTCAACAAATACCCAAAAATCATGGAGTATTGGAAAACTCGCAGGGCCCAGCTCGCAGCAACAGATTTCACCAGCAACGACACCATTGATACCGGCCCCGCTCCCGAATGGGCGATGGGCGACTTCCAAGCATTCGAAGAACTTGTTAAATCAGGCCCACTTGTCACTTCTATCTGGCGAGTTGGCACGCAAGCAGGAAGCGGAACTGGCAGCAAATGCTTCGATGATAAAAGCAAACTTCAAGGTTTAGTTACAACCAACGCACCTACATACCTGCCGAATCCTCCTGCATTTGAAAATGACGAACTGGCATACAAAGTAGCCGGCGCACATCACTTAGCCGATGGCGTTACCTTGTTTAAAGGTTCCTATGACCTGGTCCTTCGCAGCGAGTTTGCGCGATGCTTATACGGCTTCACAAGTGCACCGATTAGAGCGAAAGTTTCAGTTGTTTCAACAGATGGCTCAACGCAAGATATTGCCACCGAATCTTTGCGAGAAGATGCCGCCCGCCAATGGCTCTATCTAACCGCGCGAAATTTCACCTTTTCATCCCCGACAATC
>Ga0209299_1000506_pt1 | contig 21952 bp, 19 predicted proteins | sample S_140806_MF_Meta_FD_187326 | JGI IMG/M metagenome (GOLD analysis project Ga0209299, IMG submission 187326) | Freshwater microbial communities from Lake Simoncouche, Canada to study carbon cycling - S_140806_MF_MetaG (SPAdes) (version 2) | ecosystem: Environmental > Aquatic > Freshwater > Lake ...
CCCGCGCCACCAGCTCATCGGGGTCGAAGGGCTTGGGGATGTAGTCGTCGGCGCCGGCCTGGAAGCCGGCGATGCGATCGGCCGTCATCCCCTTGGCGGTGAGGAAGATCACCGGGGTGCCCCCCAGGCGCTCATCGCCCCGCAAGCGCTTGAGCAGGCCATAACCATCGCAGCGGGGCATCATCACGTCGGTGATCACCACATCGGGCAGCAGGGTCTGGGCCGTACTCCAGCCCTCCTCGCCGTCGTTGGCGGTGGTCACCAGAAAGCCCTCGTCTTCGAGGTAGGCCTTCACGGCGGTGCGCAGGCCCGGTTCGTCATCCACCAAGAGGAGGCGCACCGGGGGCGCGGGCACGGCCTCGGCGGGGATACTGACGTCGCCCTCGGGATCGGGCAGACCGGCGGCGCCGGTGGGAAGGGGATTCACCATGCGCGAAATCTATCGGGGGGGCTGGATTCGGGCAGCCACTTGCCCAGCGCCGTTCCGGCCCTCAGGGGTGGGGCAAGGGGGGCACCGACAGCACCTCGAAGTGTTCCAGCTGGCGGCCATCGAAGCCGAGGCTGCGGGCCAAGGGGCCCAGCCCAGCCGGATCGCGCCCCGCCTGCTCGGGGAAGCAGGTGGCCCACCAGATCAGGTGATCCAGCCGGTTGGCAGGGTTGATCGGTCCGCCGGGATTGAGGGTCTGCACCACCACCTTGGAGGCGGTCACCCCGGCACGGGTGGCGCGGCCGGGTCGGCAGTCGATCGAGTCGGTGGTGATCTCAACCCGATCGCTCCATTCCTGCCAGATCTTTACCCGCCAGAGGCCAGGCTGGTCCGGTTCCGCAACCCGGCCGTAGACCCCCAGCCAGTGCGTGCCCTCCCGCATGTTGGTTTTTTCCACCAGGATCTTCAGGTCGGAGGGCCGGGGAGCCGGCTCGGCCCGCAGGGGGTTGGCCCACCCAGCGCCTAGGCCGGCCGCCAGAACGATGCCCAGGCCCGTGGCCCGAGCGCTCCGCTGTGGCGGACTGCAGGGCAACCGCTGCCGGGATGCTGCCTGATCCGATCGGGTGGCCGGCCCCGGTGGAAGCAGAACGCCGATCCCCACTCGGCAGGAGTGATGGAGGCGTCGCTTGATCAAGGTCACGATCGCCACTCCCTTCACCGTTCCGTTCAGCACTCCGCTCAGCACGGAGTTCTCCCCAGTGTTCGGAGCTTGCTTGTTTTGACCTTCCTTGTTAAGGCCGTCCTTGTTTTGGCCTTCCTTCGCTGATCCATCCTGGGCGCCCTGGTACGGCACGGCCGTGAATCCGCGAAGTCTTGCCAGCATGGCCCCATGCTTCCCTACCTCGACCATCACGCCAGCACGCCCTGCGATCCGGCGGTGGTGGCGGCGATGGCGCCCTGGTGGAGCGAGCGGTTCGCCAATCCCTCAAACCGCTTGCACAGGCCCGCCCTCGAAGCCGCCGCCGCCGTGGAGCTGGCCCGCCGCCGGCTGGCCGAAGCCGTGGGGGGCGAGGCCGAGGGGGTGATCTTCACCAGCGGCGCCACCGAGGCCGCCAACCTGGCCCTCAAGGGGGTGGCCGAGGCCGCCGAGGAGCGGGGCGAACGCCGCCGGGGCCTGGTGACCCTCGCCACCGAACACCGGGCCGTGCTCGATCCCCTCGCCTGGCTGGCGCGGCGCGGCTTCCCCGTCACCGTGCTGCCGGTGGGGCCCGATGGCCTGGTGGATCTCGACCTGCTCGCTGGCGCCGTGGGCCCCGACACCCTGCTGGTGTCGGTGATGGCCGCTAACAACGAGATCGGCGTGCTCCAACCCTTGGCCGCCATCGGTGCCCTCTGCCGCGAGCGAGGGGCCCTGTTCCACTGCGACGGCGCCCAGGCCGTGGGTCACATCCCCCTGGTCATGGAGGAGCTGGGCATCGACCTGCTGGGGCTCAGCGGGCACAAGCTCTACGGCCCCAAGGGAGTGGGGGCCCTGGTGCGCCGCCCCGGGGTGGCCCTGGCCCCGCAGCAGCACGGTGGCGGCCAGGAGGGCGGCCTGCGGGCCGGCACGGCGGCGGTGCCCCTGATCGTGGGACTGCAGAGCGCCCTAGAGCTGGCCCTGGCCGACCGGGAGGCCCGGGCCAAACGGCTCCAGGCCCTGCGGGACCGGCTCTGGGAGGCCCTGGAAGCGCTGGGTGGCATGACCCTCAACGGCCATCCCAGCGCGCGGCTGGCCCACAACCTGAATGTGAGCGTGGGGGGGGTCGATGGAAGCCGCCTGCACCAGCTGCTGCGGCGCCACCTGGCGGTGAGCAGCGGATCGGCCTGCAGCCAGGGCAGCCCCTCCCATGTGCTGGCCGCCCTGGGCCGCAGCCGCCAGGAGGCGGCCGCCTCGATCCGCTTCGGCCTGGGCCGCGCCACGGTGGACTCCGAGATCACTGCTGCCATCACCGCCGTGACCGAGGCGGTGGCCGAGCTTCGCCGCCCCCCCTAGCCTTGGACTCCCAGGCGTTCTGAGAATGGCCCCCAGCAGCGGCGGCTTCGGCGTTCAGGCCTTGAAGCGCCTCAACATCGGGGATGCCATCCATGACGGCTGGACCGCCTTCTGCAGGGCACCTTGGAGCTTCGTGTTCTATGCCCTGCTGCTCACCGGGCTGCAGATCCTGCTGCAACCGCTGCAGGAGCAGGTGCTGCGGGGAGCCCGGGGTGAGACCCTGGGGGCGGTCGACTGGCTGGTCTTCGTGGTGGCCTTCATCGCCAGCCTGGCGGTGAGCTGCTGGGGGAATGTGGGCATGGTCCGCGGTGCTTGGCGGGCCTTGGCGGGTGAACGTCCCACCTTGGGCAGCTTGCTGCGCTGGGATGGACCAGGGTTCCGCCGGGTGTTCATGGCCTGGATCGCCCTGAGCACGCTGCTGTCGATCCCGCTGCTGGTGGTGGTGGCGGTGCTGGCCGGGGCCCTCGGGGTGGCCTGGCTGCTGGAACGGGGCGGCCTCCAGATCACGGATGCCAACCTCGGACTACCGCTGCTGTTGGTGGGCCTGCTGGTGATCCTCCTGCTGGGCCTGATGCTGGTGGCTCTGCTGTATTTCGGGGTGAACCAGCAGTTCATCGCCCAGATCGCGCTGCTCGAGAACCGCGGCGCGATGGCCACTGTGCAACGGGGTCGCAGCCTGGTGGATCCCCAGTGGCTGCTGCTGCTGCTCCTGGCGGTGATCAAGCTCCTGCTCCTCGCCGTGGGCCTGGTGACCTTCGGCATGGGGCTGATGGTGGCCTGGCCCGTGACCAGTTGCATCACCACGGCCGCCTATCGCCATCTGGTGAAGGCGGAGTCGGTCTGAAGGGCCGAACCTGGCCGGCGAGGTTGTTCAGCAGCCCTAGCGAATCAGCCGAACACCCCGGTGCTGAGCAGCACGAATCCGAGCACACCCACCAAGGAGAGCAGGAACTGGGCGAAGCGGCTCACCAGCATGCCGGCCACCACCGCTAAGCCCACCATCAGGGAGCGCTTCAGGCGCAGCAGGCCGAGGGGCCCCGGGGAGGTGGGGGCACTCAACAGTTCCCCCAAGCTGGCCCCCAGCAGCGGACCCAGCAGGGCCCCCACCAGAGGTCCGCCCACCGGCAGGGCTGGCAGCAACCCGAAGAGGCCCACCAGCAGGCCGATCCCCGAGCCGATGTAGGCCCAGCGGGTGGCCTGCATCCGGGCCGCGCCCAGCACCAGGCCCAGGGCGTCGGCGCCCCAGCCCAGCAGCAGCAGCACCCCGGCGAAGACGAGTGTGGGCCAGCCCGTAGCGAACCCGGTCGCCAGGCACCACACCAGGGCCCCCAGGGGCAGCAAGGCCAGGCCGGGGAGCACCGGCAGCAGGGTGCCCGGAATGGCGAGAAGCTGGATCAGCAGCGCCCCCCACCAGGCCAGATCAGCCCGTTGAACAGGCGGCAGGGGGGACAGCGAGGGCAGGGCTAAGGCTGCCGGGTGAATCAGAAACGGCGGCCCGACCAGAAGAGGTCGGTGCCAGAGCCCGTGCAGCAGAGCGGGAAGGGATTCAGGAAGGGTCATGGCAGCCGCCGGGCCACCCGCAGCTTGGCGGAGCGGCTGCGGGGATTGGCCTCCGCCTCGGCCGCCTCGGCCACCAGGGGCTTGCGGGTGACCCGCTCCAGGCGCTCATCGGCCAGGAAGGCGGTCTTGACGCGGCGATCCTCGAGCGAATGGAAGCTGATGATCGCCAGCAGGCCGTCGGGCTCCAGCCAGTCTGGAGCGTGCTGCAGCAGCCGCTCCAGGGCCCCCAGCTCATCGTTCACGGCGATGCGCAACGCCTGGAAGCTACGGGTGGCCGGATGGATGCGGCCATGGCGCGCCTTGGGGGGATAGCAACCGGCCACGGCGTAGGCCAGCTCGCTGGTGCTGCGCTCCTGCCAGGGCTTCGCCTCCCGCTCGGCCACCAGCCGCCTGGCGATCCGGCGCGACAGGCGCTCATCGCCGAACTGAAACAGCAGATCCGCCAGCGCCCCTTCCTCCAGCCGATCGAGCAGCTCGGCAGCGCTCTCGCCCGCCTCGGGATTCATGCGCATGTCGATCGGGCCCTCGGCGCGGAAGCTGAAGCCCCGCTCCGCCCGATCCAGTTGGGGGCTGCTCACGCCCAGATCCGCCAGCACCGCCACGGCGCGCAGGTCCGCCGGCGGCGCCCAGGCGCCGAAATTGGCGGCCTCGATCCGCACCCGGTCGCCACAGGAAGCCAGCTGCGCGGCCGCTGCCGCCCGGGCGGTGGGGTCCTGGTCGAGGCCGATCAGCTGCCAGTCGGGATGGGCCTCCAGCAGCAGGGCGCTGTGGCCACCACCGCCGAGGGTGCAGTCGATCAGGAGAGGGGTGGCGCCGCCGGGTTCGAAGGGTAGGGCTGGTGGCCCGGCAGGTTCAGCAAACGCCTCCAACACCTGCTGCGCCAGCACCGGCAAGTGGTCGAACCCAGGGGCCGCCTGGCTGGGACTGGGGCTGACTGCGGCCATGGCGGGGGCTGCCTGCTTGCCGTCCTACTTGACTCCCTTCCCGCAGCATCGAGGAGGACAGCCCCGGAAATCCAGGCCTCTGCGGAGCTGGTGTTGAACGTGGCCCTCCTGATCGAGCCCTGCGGGGGTTTCCTGGTCCAGCCCACCCCCCAGGGTTGGTGGCGCCACCATCACCATCACCCGGCGCCAGCCTCCCTAAGATCCGCAAATCTGCCCTTCGCCTCGGCCCCATGACGCAGCTGGAGACGCGCACGGAGCCGATGGTGGTCAACTTCGGCCCCCATCACCCCTCGATGCACGGGGTACTGCGGCTGGTGGTGACCCTGGACGGGGAGGACGTGGTGGACTGCGAGCCGGTGATCGGCTACTTGCACCGCGGCATGGAGAAGATCGCCGAAAACCGCACGAACGTGATGTTCGTGCCCTACGTGAGCCGCATGGACTACGCGGCCGGGATGTTCTACGAGGCGATCGTGGTCAACGCCCCCGAGCGCCTGGCCAACATCCCGGTGCCGAAGCGAGCCAGCTACATCCGCGTGATCATGCTGGAGCTCAACCGCATCGCCAACCACCTGCTCTGGCTGGGCCCCTTCCTGGCTGATGTGGGTGCCCAGACACCCTTCTTCTACATCTTCCGCGAACGGGAGATGATCTATGACCTCTGGGAAGCCGCCACAGGCCAACGGCTGATCAACAACAACTACTTCCGCATCGGCGGCGTGGCGGTGGATCTGCCCTGGGGCTGGCTGGAGAAGTGCCTCGACTTCTGCGACTGGTTCGGCCCCAAGATCGATGAATACGAGAAGCTGATCACCAACAACCCGATCTTCCGCAAACGGATCGAGGGCCTCGGGGTGATCACGCGGGAGCAGGCGATCAACTGGAGCCTCTCGGGTCCGATGTTGCGGGCCTCCGGCGTGCCCTGGGATCTGCGCAAGGTCGACCACTACGAGTGCTACGACGACTTCGAGTGGGATGTGGCCTGGGAGAAGGAGGGCGACTGCTTCGCCCGCTACCGGGTGCGCATCCAGGAGATGCGGCAGTCGCTGAAGATCCTCCGGCAGGCCTGCCAGATGATCCCCGGTGGCCCCACCGAAAACCTGGAAGCCCGCCGGATGGCCGAGGGTAAGGGCGGCGAATCGTTTGGCTTCGATTATCAGTACGTGGCCAAGAAGGTGGCTCCCACCTTTAAAATCCCCAGCGGCGAGCTCTACACCCGCCTCGAGTCGGGCAAAGGCGAAATTGGCATCTTCATCCAGGGCAACGACGATGTGACCCCCTGGCGCTTCAAGATCCGTGCCGCCGATCTCAACAATCTTCAGATCTTGCCCCACATTCTCAAGGGGGCCAAGGTAGCCGACATCATGGCCATTCTCGGCTCGATTGATGTGATCATGGGCTCGGTGGATCGCTGAGTGCTGAGCGCAGGCGGCCGAAGCTCGCCATGCCGTCCCTAATTCCCTCCGCCTGGCTGCAGCTGCAGCGCAGCGTTCGCTTCGGTGACACCGATGCCGCCGGCGTGATGCACTTCCACCAGCTGCTGCGCTGGTGCCATGAGGCCTATGAAGAGAGCCTGGAGCGCTTCGGTGTGCCAGCCGCCTCGGTGTTTCCCAGGCCGGAGTGGGCCGGCGATTCGCCTGGCGTAGCCCTGCCGATCGTCTACTGCCAGGCGGAGTTTCGCCGCCCGCTGCTGACGGGCGACCAGCTGCTGATCAGTCTGAGGCCCGAAGCCTTGGGGCCCGAAGGCTTCGAGGTGAGCTATGGCTTCGAGCGCGAGGGGCAGCCGGTGGCCCAGGGCCTGACGCGTCATTTAGCCATCGCCGCGGCCCTCCGGCAACGCTGTCCGCTGCCGGAGGGCATCCGCCGCTGGCTGGAAGCCTCGGGCCTGGACGAAGGGGTTCGCCCCATCTAATCCACTGCCAGTTCCCACCACCCTGATCAGCGGACCCCGTCTGCTGGAGCAGGGTCAAAGCCCCAGAAGCCGGAACAGGGAGCCGGCATTGATCACCGGCCCGATCGGTGCCAGGGCATCGGAGAGACCGTCGGTGGTCTTGGCCCAACCATGCCGGTCGACCACGATCACATCCCCCTGCTGCAGGGGTGGGTTCTGCACCGAACCGAGCGGGGCGGCCGGGTTGAAGCGGATGGTCGCCTGCTTGATGGTGCCCGAGGGAGTCAGCCTGAGCAGGCGCACGGTCTGATCATTGGCCCGGCGGGTCAGCCCCCCGGCCGTGAGCAGGGCGCCGGAGAGCGGGCTGTTGGCCTTCACGTTCAGGGTGCCGGGCTTCAGCACTTCGCCCACCACGTTCACTGCGATCGTGTCAGGCGCGAAGGTGGAGGAGGCGATGGCGAGCAGTTCGCTTTCGCTGAGGTTCTCGGCGCGGGGAATGGTGATGGTGTCCCCGTCGTAGAGGAGCGGGTTGGTGACGGGCCCGCTGCCGGAGAGCACCTTGAGGAAATCAAACTGATAGGTGCGCAGGGGGGATCCCGGGCCGCCGCTGGGGCGCTGCACGGTGAGGCGGCGAAGATCGCCGTAGGCCGTGAGCCCTCCGGCCCGCTGGATCGCATCCAGGAGGGTGGGCGCGCCACTCGTTTGAATCACGGTGCTGGGGGAGCCTCCAGGGCCGCTGCTGCTGAGCTGGTTCGCCCCCCCCTTCCCAATGCTGTAAAGCCCAGGCCGCTGCACCTCGCCGCTCACGGCCACACGCACCGGGCGCGCCTCAACCAGATCGAGATACACGATCGGACGGCGCAAGATCGTGGCGTAGCCGGCGGTGATACGCCGCCGAGCCTCATCGAGGCTCAACCCCCAGACCGGGACACTGCCCAGCCGGGGCAGGTTGAGGGTGCCATCGCTGAGGACCTCGGCGACGGTCTCGTAGCCCTCCATCCGGAAGACGGCCATCTTGAGTTTGTCCCCCGGACCCAATCGGTAGCGGAGGTTGGCCGCCAAGCCAGGGTCGATCGACGACGCCGCAGGCAGCTTGCTCGCGGCGGGCCGCGAGGGGGTCGGGGCCTTCTGGGCTGCCTGGGCCACGGCGCTGACGCTGGGCAGCCCCAGCAGGCCCAGCAGGCCCATCAGGCCGATGGAGCCCCAGCGGATCCCTGCCGCCAGCAGGTGTTGACCCCAGCGAGTTGTGGATGCCGCGCTGGGTGACATGCAGGCATGGGATGACAACGTGAGAGGAGTTTCCCACGGCTGCGCAGCTCCCCCAAGGCCCGGGGATCAGAGAGCCCCGCTCAGCTGCAGGGCGCGCCGCCGTCCCTCTGCGGCCAGTCGATGCCTGGCGGCAGGATCGCCGATCAGCCACTCGATCGCCTCCAGCCACTCCTGCTGGCCATCCCCAAGCAGCAGCCCATCGACGCCCGGACGGATGAAGCCTCGGTAGGGCGCGCGATCGGAGTAGAGGCCGGCGGCGCCGCAGCGGGCCGCATCGATGAACTTGACCGGGGCCCTGGCGGCATTGAGCGGGCTCTCCAGCAGGGGGGTCAGCAGCAGATCACAGCGGCCCTGGCCGGTCTCGGCCAGGTAGCTGGGCCAGCGCATCGGGTGGAGGATGCGCACGCGGGGAAGGTCGCGGAACTGGCGGTTGATGCTGAGGTCGCCAAACACATCCACATGGGTGTGGCTCTGGCGGCTCTGCAACTGGAGGAGCAGCTCCCGCAGCCAGGCGAACTCCAAAACGTGCACACTGCTGCCGAGGTAGGCCAGCTGCAGGCGAGGACGCTCGGCCAGCAAGCCGGGGTGGGGGCTGAGGGGAACAAGCCGGGCGCCGAGGTGGGCATACTTGCGCTCCAGAAACGCACTGGTCACCCAGATGGGGTCGCAGAGCTCCGGCAGCCGCGAGCGCTGGCGGGTGATCCGCTGCCGCAGCCTCTGCCGGTAGGGAGCGGGCAGCTGGGGCAGCAACGCCGGATCGAGAAGGTCGTCGTCCATCAGATACACCAGCCGGATTCCGGCCTTGCGGAGCTGGCGGAGAGCCCTGAGCCAGCAGCGCGGCAGATAGCGCACCACCACCACAAGTTGGGCGGCCATCATCACACTTTGGAGGTGATGATTCGGAGCCTCAGCGGAATCAACCTCGATGATCCGAGCCTGCAAAGCCTCCAGTGGGCCCCGCAGGAAGTGGTCGATGGTGGAGCCAGCACCTTGATGGAGCAGAACCACACTTTCCCCCTGCTGCGGAGACTCGATGCCGGGCAGTTGAGGAAGAGGCATTGCGCGGTTGACTGGTGATCACCCAAGCGGGAGACTAGGAGGATGAAGACAGGAGAAGCTAGGGGATCTGGAATGGAGGACTTTGCCTTCAACCATATCCGCTCGCAACTTCCCAATCAACGATGTTTTGATCAAAATCAATTTTCCGCGTACTTTCTTTCACCCATCCAGTTCCGTCCCATCGCCTCCTGGGTGGGCGCCCTGCGGGCCAGCACCTATCGGCGGATCTCTCCGCTCGGCCCGAAGCAGGTGGACCTGGACGGCCGGGATTCCCACTACTGGCACCTGTTGATCCTGGATCGGGAGCGTCACTGCCTGGCCGGGTGCCTGCGCATGGGCCTCTCCCGCTGGCATGGCCAGGAGTGGGATGGCAGCTATTCCTATCTGGAGCACTGTTATCCGGGTCTGGATCAGGTCTTGCGAAGGCGAGGCATGAGCTACGCCGAAATCGGCCGCACCTTGGTGGCCACGCCCTACCAACGCACCAGCCCGGTTCTGCGCATGCTGCTGCGGGCGATGGTGAGCATCCCCCTAGCCACGGGCCACACCAATCTGCTGGGCATGGTCTCGTTTAACCACCTGCAGCACAGCGAAAGCCTGTATAGCAGCTTCCTTGCCTCGCTTATGCAGCAACCCTTCGGTGAAGACCAGGGCATCCCGCCGGCTCGGCATCCTTTCCCCTCTCGGGCTGAAGGGAGCTGGGAGGCAGACTTAGCACCTGCTGTGGATAGCCTTGGTGAACTAGAGCGAAGGCTTGAGCAACAGTTTGAGGAGCCGTTTCGAGCGCCGCTGCTGCTGAAGAAGTACATTAGTTTTGGCAATGCCAAGGTGATCGGCCTGTCCCTGGCTCGCGATTTCAATCAGATCTGCGAAATTCTGATGCGCTGTGATCTCCAAGCGCTACGACCAATGCAACAGAAGGTCTGGATGGTCAACAATCTGATTCCTGTCTGGGAGACTGCGATGCCGCGTTGATCGCGCCCAGTCTGTTGGCATAGAGCTCACGAATATGCAGGGAAAGAGAGCTCTGGTCGGCAAACTCATTCGGATCGATCGCGGCACACTGCTCGCAGAGAATCGTGGCCTGGGGCCCGAATAACCGCTGCACGATCAGCCGGAAGGGGCGAAAGCGGCAGGCCTCTTCGGAGCGGGGGAATCCGCGGTAGCGGATCGTCCAGGGAATGATCACAGCACCACTGCGCCGGCCGAGCACATGCAGACTTCCGGAGACACGCTGGGTGATGGGGGTGACCAAGGAGCCACTGGGAAAGAGAAATAAACGGCCCTGCTGGTCGAGCACGCGCAGCAGGTGGCGCAGGCCAGCGAGGCGGGAGTGGCTAGAGAGATGGTCGAGGTTGGTGTGGCCGTAATTGCGGGCACTGGCGGCGAAGAAGGGAAGGAGCCAACGCAGGTGGCGGGCGGCCGTGGTCATGCTGGATTCCCTGAAATACCCCTGCACCAGCAACACATCCAGGGGAGAGCCGTGGTTGGCGATGTGAATCTGCGGCCGATCGATCAGCCCAAGGCGGCGCTCCATCAGCACCTCGACCCCCAAGCCGGTCAGCCCGAGCTGGGAAGCTCGCTCCAGCAGGCGGCGGGCCGACTGGCGGGCCCCAAACGCAAGGGCCAGCAGCTGCAGGTAGTAGGTGGCAAAGCCCCGGCCGAGGGTGAACATCCGCTGGAGAAGCTGAACCCCCCGCGGACGGGGGCCGACGGCATGGACCCCTAAGGATGGGGAGACGGCGAAGGTGCGAGTGAAGGGAAAGCGGCCATCAAAATTGCCATTGATCTGGGTGGTTTCGATCATGTGGCGATAGAAGCGTAGGTATAACGGGCGGTCTGAGGGTTGGGGGGAGGTCCAGAAGACCCGCAGCGGCTGCTGATCGGTGAGTCCGGGCATGTTGTAAAACGTGCGGCCTAGCACCTTGGTGGGCACGGCGTGATAGAGAGCCTGCAGCCCCACCGTGCTGTTGATCGTGAGCACGGCCTTGGCCCGCTTGAGGATCGGCCCGAGGGCGCCATCATGGAAATAGAGCACGCGGTCCGCCACGCCGTGCTGGCGGGCCAGATCCTGGATCAGGGCTCCGTAATGGTTGTAGCCGCGATCACGGGGATGGTGCTTGAAGGCCAAGCGCTGATCCGCTGGGGCATAACGGGCAAAGGAATCGATCAGCTGGGCAATGAACGGCTCCATGCCGGCATAATCCGATCCCAGACTCACCTGGGAATCGCTTGAAACCTGCAGGGGAACGAGGGTATAAGGCGTGCCATCCATCAAGCGCTGGTGAATCGCGCGCTCGCTGTACCGATAGAGGTGCTTGCGCAGCAGGCCAGCCACCTGGGCCAGCAGGTAGGAGGGCTGCGGCTGGAGCTTGTGGGGACCGCTGATGATGCGATAGGGGGTGAAGGCGTGCTGGATGAAGGTGGGGGTCTTCCAGCATTTATGCCAACGCATGCCGGCATCGAGAGCTGGATGCAGGATCTCTTCGACCGGCGGCAGAGCTTGATAGAAATCCACAGGGCGATTGAGATTGGAGCGGGCATTGACCCGCTCCAGCTCCAGACTCACGTAATTCGGGCGCACATAGCCCAGCTCAAATACCCAGGATTCAATGGTGTGGGGCAAGGCATGCTCGGCATTCAGCTCACGCACCAGCTCAATCGCCAGACGATGGGGATCGATGAAATCGCCATACATGAACAGGTGGCGAATGCCCCGCTCCAGAATCAGGGCGCGCAGAAAGGGCTTGAAGTCCTCCATAGGGCCGCCATAGGCAACCCTCTGATGGGCCGGGAAGCCAAATTCATGGAGGGGAAAGCTCAACTTGGTGACGCTGGCGCCCCTGGTCTCCAGATGGTTGGCGAGCCTCGCGAAGAACGTACCAAGGGGCCCCATCAGCATCAGCACCGGGCCCTCAATCGCCACTTCTCGCACGCGCGTCTCCCTCCACGGGGGCAAGCCACCTTAAAGCCGTGGCGAACGAGAACTGTGGAAACCGATACGCTCTCGCCAGCGTCCCCAGTGGCGGAAAATTCTTCGCCACCAGGTCGGCGGCCTGGAAGGTTCCTGTAACCATTCGAGCAACTCTTCAATCGCCTGCTCAGGCTCGATGAAGAGTCCGCTGCGGCGGCTCACGTAGCGGGGATACATCACAAGTGCCGCAACCACGAGCTCATCGAGCTGCAGGGGCCGGCCCCGCCGCGGGCAGGCCAGGCGATCGTGGCTGAGGCCCCAGCCGGCAAAGAAGGGAAGCCCCCAGGTGTGCACCTCCACCCCTCGCAACAGGGCCTCAAAGCCCGCCAAGGAGGTGAGCACATGCACCGCATCGAACTCCTGGAGCAGCTGATCCATACAGCCCTCGGTGAGCAGGGCATCGCACCAGAGCTGCAGATCGGCCTGCGGCGAACCTTCCAGCCGCAGGCCGGCCACCACATCGGGATGGGGCTTATAGACGATCCAGGCCTCGGGTTCGGCCGCCCGCACCGCCTGCAGCAGCGCCAGGTTGGTGTGCAGGTCGGGGGCCCCGTAGAGGATGGAGGCATCGCTCTCCACCTGGCCGGGCACCAGCACCACGCGGCGAGCGCCGGGGGGACGGCGCCAGGGGGGGGCCTGGAGGTTGTATTTGGTGAGGGCTGCGGCAACCAGCTGCTGCCGCAGGGCCGCACCCCGGCTCCGCTCTGCGTCGTCGAAGTGATGGGTTCGCAGCAGGGTTTCAAGATCGGAAGGAGCGCCGGCGTCGTAGTAGATGCCGCTGTGGTCGACCACCCAGGAGATCGGGGCGATCAGATTGGCGCCGAGCCCCACCGAGCGCAGGAAGCCATCCTCGATGCGCAGCTGGGTCGCCTCAGGCTGCTGCAGAAGGCGGCGGGCCACGCCCCGCCCGGGGTCGCGGCCCCAGATCGCCAGAGCTGTAGCCGCAGGGGGCGATGGGGCATGGCGCCGGTGAAACCGCAGCTGGGAGCCCCGCAGGAAGCGGCGCAGAATCGGTTGTTTCCAAGGCTTGAAGCCAAAGGCCTCCACCGCGGTGGGCAACTCCTGCTGCCGCCTTCGCTGGAGCCCGATCGCCCGGATGAGGGTTTCGGGCCCGCAGGGCTGGCCGCGGTGGGGATCGATGTAGCGGGGATAGGCCACGAGGGCCGAGTGCACGAGCTGATCAAGGGTGGGGCGGTGGGGTTGGCGCCGCGGCGTTGGCGGGAGCGCGTCTTGGCTGAGACCCCAGCCGGCGTAGAAGGGCATGCCGAAGCAGTGCACAGGGCGCCCCCAGAGCAGGGCCTCAAAGCCCAACTGGGAGCACACCACATACACCGCCTCCGCACGCTCCAGCAGGGCGGTGGGATGGCCCCCATCGGCGCAGCTCCGCAGGCGCGGATGGGTGATCGGGGCCTCGGCCAGATAGCCACGCTTGCGACCCGCCGCCACGTCGGGATGGATCTTGAGCAGCACTTGGCAATGGGGATGGTTGTCAAGGGCGGCCTGGAGCATGCGTTCAAAGCTCTCCTCATCGGCCATGCCATAACGCAACGAGAGATCGCCCCGGGTCTGATCGACCACCAGCACAAAGGGGTCGCTGGGGGGAAGGGTCTCGCGGGCGCCGTTGTACTTGCTCACCCGTTCGGCCTGCCAGAGCGCGCGCAGGGCAGAGGCCCGGTGGGTTTCGGCGGCGGTGAGGGGTTGGCTGATCAACGCTTCCAGCCGACTGGGGGCGGAGGCGTCGTAATAGATGCCCAGATCGTCGATCACCAACGACCAGGGCGGCCCGTCGGGGCCCAGGCCGAGGGAGCGCAGGAAACCATCCTCACAGCGCCACACGGGCAGGCCCCGCTCTCGGGAGATCGCCTCCGCCGTCTTGCCGGAGGGCTTGCGGCCCCAGGCCAGCAAGGCGGTGAGGGGGGCACGGCGGCAGGCCGCGGCTCCCACCACCAAGCTGGCCGGCGCCAGCAGCAGCCCGAGGGTGGGGATCCGGGCCAGGGCCCGCGACGGGATGCCCAACACCTCAGCAGTGGACGGGCGTGCGTTCACGACCGGAGCAGTGGCGAATCGGCCATAGTCGAGCACAGACACCACGCCTGCGGGCCATGGCCGACCCGCCCGCACTGCTGCGCCGCCGCGAGCTGAGCCTGCCGGTCACAGCTGCATGGGCCTCCCGTGAGCGGCTGCTGGCCTATCTGGCCCAAGTGGACCGTCCGTTGACGGCCCTGCTGGCCAGGGAGCGGCTCACGGCCGTGGCTCCCGGAGCGTTCACCTATCGCTCCAACCCCCACCAGGTTTTGCGGTGGAAGGTAGTGCCCACCCTCACGCTGCGGGCTAGGTGGGAGAGCGAGCAGTTGGAGGTGCGCAGCACCAGTTGCCGTCTGGTTGGCTTGATGCAGGGGATGGACTCACTGGGATTCACCCTGGAGGCCGTGCTGGGAGCGGAGGAGACCGGCCTGGGCGGCTGGGCCGAAGTGGGACTCCACTCGCGGCTGCTCACCAACCCCATCGGCCGGCGAGTGGGGACCCTGGCCCTGGAGGCGGTGCTGGATCGGATTGAGCGACGGGTGGGGCGGGGCCTGCGCAAAGACCTAGGGGCCTGGCTGGGTGGAGGTAAATTCTGATCTGTTGTCCAAGGTTGGCGTTTGGATCCCTCGGCCAACTCCGCTGATGCAACCGGGGTGGCCAGCGAACGCCAGGCCCGGGACGCTGATGGTTTGCGGCGCCTGAGCGGCTGGCAGGTGCAATGGCGGGTGGTGGATGCGCTGGTGTACCGCGAATTGCGCACCCGCGTCAGCGATGTCAAAGGTGGCTTTCTGGGCGTCCTGGTACAACCGCTCGGATTGGTGGCCATTTGGGTGATCTTCTTAACCGTGCTCAATGCCCATCGAGGGGGCAGCTTGAACGTCGTTCTCTTTCTTGGATCAGGGATTATTCTTTTCACGATTTTCAGTCAAATCGTCAACAGAAGCATCACGGCAATGGAGGCCAACGAAGCGCTACTGTTCTACAAACCCGTCAAGCCGATTGACACAGTAATCGCCCGTACGATCAGCGAAACCGGTCTGTATACATGTTGCTTACTTGTGATCTGCATAGGGACTTGGATTGCACTCGACCAGGTTTACATGAGCAACCTGGGGCTGTTCTTTTTCACCATTCTCTTGGCTGCTTGCTTTGGCTTCTCCACCGGCCTGATCTTCATGACCGTCTCCCATCTGATACCGGCATTCAAGCAAGGAGCTTTTTGGGTCCCACGCATCCTTTGGTTTCTCTCTGGCGTGCCCTTCCGGTATTGGATTTTCCCACCCTGGACGAGGGCTTTTTTTGTTTGGAATCCACTGATGCATATCATCGAATTAAACCGCAAATCGATGAGCGATGATTACTTTACGCCCGACGCAAACCTTGACTACGCCATCATCTGCGCAATTGCCTTGCTGACTCTGTCACTCTGGATCTACTACAACAACGAACGCAAACTTCTGACCCTATGACCCCAGGAGTGACCCACCATGATTGAAGTCAGCAACCTAACCAAAAGCTTTATCTACCAAGGTAAAAAAACAACCATTTTTAGGGATTTAAGCTTTAAGATCAGCACCGGCGAATCGATCGCCATTCTCGGCGCCAATGGCGCTGGCAAGAGCACGCTGCTGCGCATCCTCGGCGGAATCGATCTGCCCGACTGTGGCACGATCAACACCGATAGCACCATTTCCTGGCCCGTGGGATTGGTGGGCGGATTCCAGGGGAGCCTGACCGGCAGAGAGAATGTTACCTTTGTGAGCCGAATCTACAGTGAAAAGAGAAAAGTGCCGGAGAAAGTGCGCTATGTGGAAGAGTTCGCCGAACTCGGTGTCTACTTTGATCGCCCCTTTAAAACCTATTCCAGTGGCATGCGCTCCAGGGTCACCTTTGGCCTATCGATGGCTTTTGACTTTGACGTATATCTGATTGACGAGGTGACCGCGGCTGGCGATCAACGCTTCCGCGAAAAAAGCAAGCGTCTGCTGATGGAACGCAAGAAAGTTGCTGATTTCCTGATGGTTGATCACAACCTCTGGGGCTTGAAGCTGCATTGCGATCGGGCCTTTATCCTGGATGGTGGTAAAATAGAGGAATTCAACGATCTCGATGAAGCCGTTGCCCTGCACACCGAGCGCCTGCTGGCCACGCCTCCGCAGCGGGGGATCGAGGAGTAATTCCTGAAGGCAAACCAATGATTGATGTTGATAACTTTAATCCCCTGAATCGCTTCTTGCTGAAGAAAGATCAGCAAGAACAGGTTGCTGACGGCGAGGAAGGCCTCCTGACGGACTCGAAGGTTGTACCGATCAAACCTCCGCGGCTCCGCTCTTCGCCCCTGCCTCAGCTTTCGGTCACTCAACTACTGCTGATACCGGTCGCGTTATCAGGTATTTACTTCTATACCATTGCCCGCGATCGTTTCGTGACCCGATCCGATTTTGTGATCCGTAAAGCGGAAGAAAGCGACAACAACATGGCTGGTTCTGGTTTAGCCTCTCTGCTGGGCAGGGGCAATCAGCTCTCACTGGAAGATGCTCGCTTCCTGAAAACCTATTTGCAGTCCCCGCAAGTGTTGGCGGATCTTGAGCGCACCTACGATCTCGATCAAGCCTATGCTCAAAAAGGGCTGGATCGGTTTGCCGGCATGAAGCCAGGCTTATCCAAAGAGAAACGACTGATTTTTTTCAAAAAGCAGGTGGCCGTGAGCCTTGATGAGATTTCAGGCGCGATTGTGCTGCGCACGATTGGCCTGGAGCCGAAAGCCTCCCTCAATTTGAATCGCTTTATGCTGGCCAAGAGTGAACAATTTGTGAATCGGCTCAATCAAGACATCAGCCAAAAGCAGTTGGGCTTTGCCGAATCAGAGCTGAGCCGGGCGCGCGGCAATCTCAATCAAGCCAAGAATAGGCTATTAGCCTATCAAGATTCCAACACAGTGATCGACCCAAAAGGCGAAGCTGAATTAGCAAGCCAAACCATCAGCAAGCTCCAAGAAAAGCTGGTTGAGTTGCGCGTTGAATTAGCCACATTGAAGCGGCAATTCAAGGATCCTGCCGAGCCTGAAGTGGCGGTCGTTGCCGACCAAGTGCGAGAACTGGAACAGCAAATTCAAAAGGAACGGCGCTCCTTGGTTTCCAGAAAGGGCCGAAATCTGAACCGCAAAGCGGCGGATGTGCTCAAATTAGAATCTGATGTGAGCTTCGCATCCGATTCCTATAAATTGGCCTTGACCTCCGTTGAGAAGGCTCGCATTGAGAGCAAGCGCCAGCAGAAATTCATGGCCCTGCTCTCGGCACCACAACTCCCCGAGGATCCAGAAAATAATTGGAGAAGCAAGGGGTTCTTCACCGTGTTGGCCATCTGCGCCGTTGGCTTTAGTTTGACCAAATTCATCTTCGGCATGCAGGCCAGCCATCGCCAGTGAATCTGCTCAAACGCTGGACTGGTTTACGCCTGCGGGAAGACTGGGTCTGGGACGTGGGTTGCCAACGGCCAACCCTGACGCTTCGCGTTCCAGCTCGGCCCGGCTGGTATCTGTTGACGGTGCTCCTACAGAGCGAGACGTTGCGCAGTTACGGCCTGATCAATCGCCATCAGGGGAGGATCCTTGTGAGCGGCAAACGACGCCGGCGCCTAGTGCACATTGGCAGGCACTCGCAGACGACACGCTTTGAAATCCAGGGAGTCGATGATGATCCGCTGATTTCTGCATTAAGACTGGTGCCACAGCCGTTGTGGCGGGTGAGAAAGTTGTTGGCAACCAAGCTACTGAGGCTACACCCCGCTTACAACAAAGAATCCCTGAAGAAACACTCATTTTCTAAGCAATGGCGGGATTATAACCGCCTCCTTTCGCGCCTAAACTTTGCGCTCGTGGGATACGATGAATGGATTGAGCGGGTCGAGTTACCAGCACTGGAACAACAGGCTCAACGGAATCAATTCACCACATCAGATTTTATCGCCAACTCGGCAACGGTGAACTTTGCTGTCTGGCTTTGGGGGCAACGGAACAACGAACAACAGTGTCAACGTTCGATCGATAGTGTCAGCGACCAAACTCACGGACCCTTTCAGATCCTGCCGCCGGAGCAACAACTGCTCGCTGAAGATCAACACACCTGGATTGTTTTTCTGCAGGCAGGCGATCAACTAGCACCGCAAGCGATGGCTCGCTGCAGCGCCGTAATTCAAGCCAACGCCGATGCGTGCATCCTCTATGCGGATGAGGACAAGATAAGCCCAATGGGACGACGCCATTCGCCCCAGTTCAAACCGGCTTGGAATCCTGACCTGCTCTACAGCGACCCCCACTATTCCCACTGTTGGCTGATCCGCGCTGATCTCTGCATCAGAGCCTGTGAAGCTCTGAACGCCGATGGAGAATCGCCTGAGATCTATGGCATCACACTAGAAGCAACGGCACTTTGCGAGGACACTCAAATCCTCCACTTGCCCGAAGTTTTATATCACCGCCTCGATCAACCTGGAGAGCCTCGCTCATCGAGCCAGACGGCCCAGTGCCTGCAAAAATTTATCGCCCGTCACGGACGCAACGCACAAGTTTCCCATCATCCAACGGGCGGCCATCTGATTCATTGGCCCCTGCCGGATCCGCCGCCCCTGGTGAGTGTGATCATTGCCACGCGGGACCGGGGCGATCTGCTGCGCTGCTGTCTGACGTCGTTGGCGGAACATGCCCAGGACAATCCGCCGACGGAGCTGATTGTGATCGATAACGACAGTAGCGAACCTGAAACGCTGCACTATCTCGCCCACCTGGAGCAACAGGAGAATGTGCGTGTGCTGCGGCGTCCGGGAAAGTTTAATTATGCCGCCCTCAACAATGAGGCCGTGGCGCTTGCCCGTGGTGAGCTGGTTGCGCTGATGAACAACGATGTGGAGGCCACCCACCCAGGTTGGCTGGCTGCCATGGCAGGGCAGGCAATGCGCCCGGAGATTGGGGCGGTGGGGGCGAAGCTGTTGTTCCCCGATGGCACGATCCAACATGCCGGCGTGTTGCTGGGCATTGGCGGCATTGCCGGCCACGCCCACAAATATCTAGCCGCCGAAGAGGAAGGCTATCAATGTCGGCTGCATCTGGCCCATAACCTGAGCGCCGTGACCGCGGCAACGCTTGTGGTGCGCAAGGCACTGTTCGAAGCCGTTGGTGGTTTTGATGCGATCAACTTCGCGGTTAACTACAATGATGTGGATTTTTGCCTGCGGCTTATAAAAGCCGGCTATCGCAATTTGTATTGTCCGGATGCAGTGCTGATCCACCATGAATCCAAAAGCCGAGGCGCGCCTTCATCAGAGGATGCCCATGTCCAATGGCAGCGAGAACGGCAGGCCATGCTCGATCGCTGGGGAGCCGCATTGGAAGCGGATCCCCATTACAGCCCCCATCTGAGCTTGCTGGAGGAGAATCTATCGCTCACGCTAAAAGCCTCCACCACAACCGCGCGAACATCGGCCCTCCCCCCTGGCTAATCCATGCCCCTCGATCTCACCGGCCAACCCCTGATCGACCGCAGCGATTTTCAGGAGCTGCTTGAGGCCGGCCTCTTTGGCCGGTGGTCTGAGGAAGCCATCTCGTTGCACAATAAAGGATACTGCGTGGTTGATCTGGGCGGCAGCGAGTGGCTGGACAAAATTGATGGCGTTGTTAACGATCTACAGCCGCGCCTGGAAGCCGATCTCATGCTGTGGGAGAGCGGTGAAAGCGGCCCGCCTCGCTTGCAGGATGGCTGGATCGGCTATGGCTCGATTCGGGCTCTCGCTTTGGAGCCGGTGGTCTTGGATCTGTTGCGCCATCTCTATGGACGGGAACCCTTCGCCTTTCAAACCCTCAACTTTGCCGTGGGCAGCGAGCAGCATTTTCACAGCGATGCCGTTCATTTCCACAGCTATCCCCATGGCTTCATGTGCGGCGTTTGGATCGCGCTCCAGGACGTGCAAGCGGAGAGCGGCCCCCTGATCTATTTTCCGGGCAGCCATCGTCTGCCCTATCTCAGTGCACGATCGCTAGGCCTGGATCGCGATGTGGTGATGGGAGAACAGCACCCGCAGCGTTTTTTTGAACCCTCCTGGCAACAGGCTGTGAATGAGCACGCCTTTGAGAAGAAGCAGTTTCTGCCGAAGCGGGGGGAGCTGCTGATCTGGCATGCCAATCTGCTGCATGGAGGTGAACCCGTGCAAGAGAAGACCAGCCGGCGCTGGAGCCAGGTGAATCATTATTTTTTCGCCAACTGTCTCTACACCACACCCATGCGCAATTTTGGCTCTAATGAGGGTGGCACTTGCCTCCGCAATCCCTTCGATCTTTCCAAAGGCAAAGCGCGCTACAACGAAGCGGATTGGCGAGATGTGAACCTGATGCAGAGCAGATCTTAATTGACAAGATCAGGGGTAATCGTGGAGAATTAGAGACATGCAACGAAGGGTGGCATGAAAAAGGAGGGTCGGCGCCTCAAGCGTTTTTTAGGCCTGCGGCGAGAGGCCGGCATGGCCTGGAGCGGCGGGATTGAACATCTTCTGCCCGGCCAGATTTCCGGCTGGGTGGTGGCCAAAGGCGTGTCCCTCCAGGAGGTGCGCCTGCTCGTGGGCCCCCACCTGATTGCCCGGGCGGAGATCAACCAAGCGCGCCCCGATGTTTGCGAGACGCTCGGCTGGCAGGGCACACCGGGTTTTTCACTCGTGCTGCCCGCCGAGCTGCCGCCCATTGACTGGCAGCCGGCGCCACGGCTGCTGGCGATCAACGCCGATGGCAGCCAGCAGGTGGAGCTGAAGCTGATCGGCAAGCCCCAGCAGACCGCCGGCCTGCTGAAGGCGCTTCTGCAAAGCGACCTGCTGGGGCTGGAAGGCCATCTTGATGGCCTGTTGCAGGGAGCAATCAGAGGCTGGGCAGGCCGGCGCGGACAGCGGCAACCGGCCCAGATCTGGCTCCAGGCTCCCGGACAGGAACCGTGGCCGCTGAACTGCAATCAATGGCGGGATGGCCTGCAGGCGATGGGTCTACCAGAACACAGCGGCTTCCATCTCGATCCGCAGGCCCTGCCGCCAGGCTGGGGCGGGCTGGAGGTGTGGTGCAGTTTCGATCAACAAGGCCAATTCCGCTTGCCCCAGGAGGAGAGCAAGGTGGTGTTGCCAGCCGTGCCGAGCCTGACAGGCGAGCTGCTCCACCCGATCCAGGCCGATGCCCCGCTCAAGCTGGAGAACAACCAGCACTTACAGGAATGGCGCACGGCAGTGCCGGAGGATCTGCAACAGCATTGGCAAGCCCTGGAACACTTCCAGCTCTATCTCGACAAGATTGAACAGGAGCTTGATGCACGAGACAACAGCCCGAAACCTGCAACAAGAGTTTTCGTCTTGCCGAACTGGTGGCCCCGCTTGCTGGGGGGAGGACGCTAGGCAGCTGTTGCGCCTAGCCCAACAGGAACCTCTCCACAGACACCCAAAGATCAGCCAACGGAAGGTGTCGAGAACAGAAGCCTATGGCCCAAACCTGGTGGGGGTGCGTGCTCGGTGGCAGCGCCATGACCCATCGGCGGGCCAAGCACGCTTCTGCTCCCTCGGGGTGAGGCGTTGAAGACCGCCCTCCCGCCAGAGCCGTTGCACCCCCCGCCGATGGTTCATCGTCCAGCCCCTGGCTGACCGACACAAGTCCTAGACCCCTTGCAACAGAACGGGTCTCAGTCCATTGGGTGGGCAGGGAGCCGTGAGAGCTTGGGGTTCCTACACCAAACCAATCCCTCGTGGATTC
>Ga0209299_1000507_pt1 | contig 21950 bp, 25 predicted proteins | sample S_140806_MF_Meta_FD_187326 | JGI IMG/M metagenome (GOLD analysis project Ga0209299, IMG submission 187326) | Freshwater microbial communities from Lake Simoncouche, Canada to study carbon cycling - S_140806_MF_MetaG (SPAdes) (version 2) | ecosystem: Environmental > Aquatic > Freshwater > Lake ...
AGCGCTTGACGGCGCGGCTTATCTTCCGGTTTGTTGGGTACAGAAAGATGGGTCCAGCGATCAAACTCGCGAATGATCTGATCGTATCCCAGGCCGGACGCGATGATTGTTTTAACCACTTGATCCGGCGTCATGCCTGGCACTCGAATATCTGCGGCGCATCCAATACGATGCTGGCTTTTGTCAGATGACCCGACTGCATCATTCACGGCTTTGCTACGAAATGCCGAGTTAATCATCACGGGCTTGCCGCCCAGGGCGCTCTTAACTTCTTCCAAGAAATCAGCCAGGCGTACCAAGTTTGCCATCTCTGCATCGTTTGGCGTGTTGTCAAATTCACGGTGATCCGTGTGGCTTAATTCTTCTAGGGTGAAATGCTCACTTAGGTTCATCTTTTTTATCTCGCTTCATATCCATGATCTTCTCCAACGTGCGACCGCCGAAATAGAAAGACATAATCAGCATTCCCCATTGGCCCAAGAGTTCAACGTAATTATTATTGACCTCAATATCCCAGGCGGACATCATGGCAAACGTTGAATAAACAACCAAGATAAAAACTAAGGTGCCTGGGCGAATGTTCTTGCTTAACCAGGAATCGCTGGCCATGTCAGCCTGGAGCCTGGCAGTTAGTTCATGTTGCTCCGCCGCGTCGGCATTGATCTTGGCCAGCTCGCCATTCTGTTGCATCTCTAAGAGTTTTAGTTTTGCCTGTTCAGCCTGGACCGGATCCGGGAATACTTTGTCCAGGATCTTTCCGCCGATGTCAAGTAACGCGCCTAGTGGAAACATTATTTTTTCCCCTTAATTGCGCGGGCCTCAGAGAGTGCGATCGCGACGGCTTGCTTTTGGTTTGTAACCTTTTGGCCGGAGCTGGACTTTAACTTGCCGCCTTTAAATTCGTGCATTACCTTTTGGACTTTCATCATTTGCTTGCTATTCATTGGCATATTATTTATTCCCCATCGCCTTGGCGCGAATGTTGTCAATCATGTTAGGGTAAGGGCGGCCCGCTTTCTTGGCCATTGCTTTGGCCGCGCTAAGTTGGCCAGGTGATAACTTCTTTGATTTGCCCAGGGACTTGGGCCGTTCTTTTTCCCATATCGGTTTTGTTGCCATTATTTAATCCCCCAAACTAAGTACCAGGCGATCCAGGCCGCCACTACAAAACAAATAAACTGCACGCGTCGCACGTCTCTTAATTGTTCGTCATAAAACTTTTTGCTATTTTGTTCCATGGTTTCGATTTCTTTCTTAATCTTCAAAACTTCTTCCCATTCTTTTGCACCGTACTTCTTTATGAATTCAATCTTGGCCTGGTATTCTTTCTCGCTTATTACTTTACGGTGCCGGTACTCTTCGAGCGCTTTGTAGATGGCGCGCTCTTTGAGGAGCGCGGCCTTCCTCTCGGCCGCTTTGCGCTCGCTGGCTTGTCGCTGGGCAACGTCGAAGGCGTCTCCTTGAATTCCTTCGATACTTTTACTGAGCTTGTGACTGGCTTCTCGCGCTCCATCAAGCGATGCACTAAGGACCTTAGCCCCTTCAGTAATCCCAAAGTCATCGACCATATCATGAGCTTACTTTCCCATGGCTTTATAAACAATGTCAATCATCCAGCCAAAGACTGCGCCGACCATTAAGAGAATGGCGCCAGCTCCGCGCCAGCGATTCATCTGATCGCTCATGGTTTTAATGCTACCTTTTATATCAGTCATGTCGCGCTGGAGTTGCTCGACGTGCGCTTCAAGGCGGCCAATTTGCTGGTTAAGTTCGTCGCTCATATCATCCAACTAAAGCTTTCACTTCATCTTGGGTTAAACCTAATGCGGCTAGTTTAGCTAGTGCAGAAGCCTTTGTATCGATGACTGCTTGTGCATCAGCTTCAGCCTGTGCAGTTACGGCTTCAAGGTCGTAAACTACTTCATTGTCATTTTTGTCATAAGCCACATTGTTAATAGTATATTTAACTTGTGGATATAGTTTATAAATAGCACTTTTCATCCTGCAATCTCCATTAAGGTAATTGTGGTTAAACTATTATTACCACCAGTTCCGTTTGCATTAACATACCAAGCAGCACCATCACCCCTAAATTGAATTGAATAAGTGGTTGATGAAGTTGTTGATGGAGAATCTAAATAATTAACAAATCTTTCAAGTGTAAACGCATAATCAGGTGTGCCTGAAGTAGCAGGAAAAGAACCATCCAAAGCAGTTGAATTTCTTATTAACTGGCTGTAAAGAGTAAGCGACCCTGCTTTTGAACCTGAACAAGATATTCTAGCAATTACCAAAACTTTACTTGTAGAAAACTTAGGAGTAATGGTTGCAGATAATCCTGTTGGGGTTACAAAGCTAGTACTAGAAGATGAAAAAATTGTTGTACTTGTTGTTTGAACTACTTGCAACACATTACCAGCACTAGCTTGTGTAGTAGCGTTGTTAAATGTTAGACCATTAGTCCCATCAATAATCATAGACATTATTCATTCTCCGCTGGTAATGGTGTGTTGCCTTCAGCCACCCATTTTAGGTAGGCTTGGTAGTCTGTGTTGCCAGCAACTAAAGGTATGCAAGTTCTATCATTGCCATTTACAACTAAAATTCCAACAGGAACTCCGTTAAGACTATATTCTTGCACTTTGTCGGCTTGATTAAAATTCATTTTTATAACTCCGAATTTACGGCAATGTAAGAAGTGTTATCTGTTATATACCAAAATGTTGCATCTCCAGCAGTTCCTGAACTTGTGCCTGAACCTGAATAAATCAATGATGCTTCAGGCGAGTAATTTGCAGCAGCAGGACTTCCAATAGTTCCCAAAAAAGTATTAGGTCTTTCAAATCCAAATCCTGATCCGCTAAAAGTGATTGCTGGAGCAATTCTCATTGGAACTGGATTTGCTAAACAAGCTCTAGCATCATTAGCCGAATACAACATTCCAGCACCAACAGTCGTATTTGCAGATGGATATTGACCAGCTTTTTTCCAATAATAGCGTTGGCAGTTAGCTAATTCTGTTCCATAAATACGATACTCAAACCCAGTAGCACTACTTCCTATTTCAAATTGCACTCCAGTTAAATAAAAAGTTGCTCCACTTGTTCCTACTACGCTAACTGCTCCTGTTGGTGCAACTTTATTTGCAGAAGCCCATGCACCAGCAGTTCCGCTATAAGTAGAACCACATCCTAAATTGAACCAAATTTGAACACCAATTCCAGTAGTCGTTCCCCAAGTTCCGCTTGTATCACCAGCAATAGTTACTGATTTTTGCTCCCAAGTGTTTGCTGAAGAAATTGTGTAAGTAAATGGATAGCTCCTTGACCCACCATTGTTTAAGCAACCACCAAAAGTTCCAGTTAAGCTAGATTGAACCCAAAACGATACAGTAATTGTTTTAGCGTTAGCAGTTCCCCATCCTAAATCAGCTATGTTATAGCCTTCAATAGTTTGAACGATTGAATAAAACTCATTAGTGCCTACTGTATATGATGATTGTGAAGTAATCCCTAAATAATTTGTAAACCCAATAGGTGGAGTTACAGAACCAGCATTTTGTTGCGTTGTTAATTTAGATGTTTGCGCTAATGAAAAATACCATCTGTCTAATGTATAACTACCACTAGTAGGTGTAACACTAGCACCAGCATTTCTTTGGTCAATAACCATTGCACCATTGATAATGCGATTCTTCATAAGGCTTGCGTTGCCGCCGCCTAGTATGCCGCCAGGAGTTGTAGTCGTTACTGTATCAACATTGATATTTCCGTAAGGCATTATGCTAACTCCTCATCTGTTGGTTTAGCTAGTGTTGGGTGTTCCCATTTAGCGATGTAATCGCCTTTGCCGTCTGAATCGTTTTGTAAAACAATGCCGTGGTTTATCCAAGGCTCGTTTGGTAATTCAGGATATATTTGTTTAATTTTTTCAGATAATGTCATTATAAAGTCCTTGCTAAACAGCCTTGTAGCCTTACCTGTGATTGAACTGTTGAATATGATGCTAGTGCTGTGTAATCGTAAAAGTATGCGTAAAGCTCTATTGTGTCTCCAGTACCGTTCATAGGTACTAAGGTAGTTATAACTGGACTAAACGAAGCCCCTGTGCCAGAAACAAAAGAGTTTTCAGTACTTAAATACGTACTACCATTTTTATAAATTAGTAAGGTAAAACCTATTTGCCTACCTGCAGTAAAGTCTATTCTTATTTGACCAGCTATATTGTAGTAACCAGCAACTGTGGGTGTAAATGTAGATGATGCAAAATTATTATTTGTGTCGTATTGTTCTGTTTGTAATAATATTTTTGTAAGTGTATTGTTAGTTATAGTTTGAGATGATGATGGACTTGCACTAAACGCTGGCATATTACCGCTAACCATTACATCACCAGTAGCGGCTGGTAGCGTATGCGTAAAGTTACTAGCCGTTGCTGGCTCATTGATAGTTACTGAACCACCACCAGAAGAATTAAGTACGATGCTCATAATATTATCCACCTTTGACCACTTGGTACGGTTACACTTGCGCCGCTATTGATTGTTACGGGGCCAACACTAAAACCATTTTTGCTGGTAGTGAGTGTATAACTTGCCGTAACTGTTGTCGCATTTTCAAAGATAACACCACCAGCTTGTGCGCCACCTACTCCACCCCAGGCACCACCAACATATCCCTCAAAGGATGCAAGCGAGGAATTGTATCTAAAGTAACCATTGGCCGGTGAGCCATCACGCTCGCCAGTTGTACCCGATGGAATAATTGATGATCCAGTAGCAGATGTTTTTGAAGTAATCGTTGATAGATTGATTGATGCCGCACTAGCCGCCGCCGCAGTCGCACTACTGGCCGCGGATGTTGCTGAGTTGCTGGCATTAGTGGCAGAAGTGGCGGCGTTTGTTGCGGAAGTTGTTGCGGCAGTTGCCTGAGTTGTGGCCGTCGATGCTGAATTGCTTGCGTTGGTTGCACTTGTTGACGCATTGCTGGCAGAAGTCGATGCCGCGCTTGCACTACTAGCCGCGTTGGTTGCACTTGTTGATGCGCCGCTTGCTGACGTACTAGCATTAGACGCCTGGGTTGTTGCAGTTGACGCGCTATTGCTGGCCGACGTTGCGCTTGTTGCCGCATTCGTCGCAGAAGTTGTAGCGCTAGTTGCCTGAGTTGTTGCAGTTGAGGCAGATCCGGACGCGCTTGTTGCTGAATTGGCCGCGTTCGTTGCTGAAGTTGACGCATTGCTGGCCGATGTACTGGCGCCACTTGCAGAAGTTGACGCATTTGTGGCCGATGTTGAGGCGTTTGATGCAGAAGTAGAGGCCGCACTAGCTGAACTAGCGGCCGCACTTGCTGATGCCGCGGCGGCAGTAGCAGATGAACCGGCGGCGGCCGCGTCCACTACCAGGTCCCACTTAGCGGAATCCGCATTCGAACTAATTGGCGTTGTGCCGACAGAAGTATGAGCAGTATTAGCGCGATATACGTTTGAGTTACTAGAATCTTTTACCAGGTCACGGACGGTATAGGCTTGACCAGCGGCCCAGTTACCACGCCAGTTACCAATCTCTTCACCAACAGTAGGATTACCAGTCGAATCAAATGCCAGGATCTTTCCAGCGCGGGAAGTTTGCACCGGCAATACCATATTGATAGAGGCCGGGTCCGTTACTGGAGCCAAGATCGCACGACCCAAAGCTTCAGCATTTTGCTGATTGAAAATGGTTTGCTGGTCCAGCTCTAAGTTTAGAGATGCCGCAGTAAAGTCGCCACCAGTTACGTAATCAGATGCACGGGTAATATCCCTGGCACCCACAATCGTGATCCTTTTAGTGGATCCAGGAGCAGTAACAAAGGTGACTGAGCCGGTACCGTTCGCATTGATCGTTACCGTGTAATCAGTTGTCAGCGTTTTGAGAGTTGAATCAACATACACGTCGATGTCAGTTTGCGCCAATATTTCAAAGGTAAATGCGTACGGCCCTACACCAGCCGAGCCGGTATAGACTGCGCGTCGCACTACGGGTGATATTGGAAAATCAGCCATTTTTTTCTCCTGATAATTTATACCTTAAACTGGTAAGTTTTGCCATCATTTTATTTCCTTCTTGGCGGGGGTTCCGCCGTTATTTTCTCAAAATCCGGGGCGCGTTCAGGTTCGGTATCGCCTGGCGCCCACCAATAACGCTGGCCGGTTTCCCGTCTGTAACGCGCTTCCATTTCCCGCATTCGTTGTTTAGCTTCAGGATCGCCCCAAATCTGTAAACGATCCAGGAGTTGACGCTCTAATGCCAGGCGCAAATACCATATTGAGGACCCTGGGGTATAGCGTCCACCGTATGAAATCAGCTCACGCATGAAGTGGGTATCCTTGCCAGTTGCCAATTCCTGAAGGTTGCCGATAGTTAAACGGCGCGTATCGTCCAAGAATCCTACTACCGGGCCGGCCACGGTTTGCTCTAGGCCGCCGCCAAAACGGTTTACGTCATTAAATAGGAAGTCTCCCAAGATACCCAGGCCACCGCCCTGGAGCAATGCCGCACCCCAAAACTCAGGGGTCATTACCGTACGGGGATCGCGCCCCTTGGTAACTTCTTTAAGTTGCATGGCCATGGCGCCGAATAGAGTTGTCGAGATAACTAGGTCAGCAAAGTACGCACCCTTCTTACCAAAGTTTTCCTGGTTCACGGCGCGCATTACGTGAGTGTTTAATAACGTAACTGGGAAATTCTTATACATAGCGAACGACCTAGACAATTCACCCACAAACGTACCAGGGCGCGATTCTCCTACCAGCATGACGCGACCACGAACAGATGCCGATGGTACGGCAAACTCCGTCTCAGTCTGAATCATCTCTAGCATACGTGTCGCTAGATCGTCAGCGCGTCCTGGTTGCAGATCATTACGTAAGGCAATCTCTTCAGGGCGTAGGAATGTTGCGCCTTCGTGTTCGTATAAACCGGAAGAACGGATGACATCCCAATTACCCTCGGCCATGCCGTACCTGGTCAAAGTATCCTGGAGCGGCTTGTCTAACTCATTGAATTTCTTACCAGCATTCTCGGCCAGGTATCCCATAAATTCCATACCAAAGGCCCAACGTCCGGCCTGGGTCCATGGGGATAACCCTGTAATCCGCATGACGGTATCTGAAATGCGACGCGTGATTTCAGGGCCAGTCATATCACCTACAAAACGTGCCTGGGCAGTCGCAACGCTGGTCCAGTTTTCTGCGATCAATCCCAGGCGCGATGCCAGGCGTCCTTTTTCGTCAATGTTCAGCGGCACCAGGTTATCCATTACTCGCTTGATTACATCGGATGCGGGTATTCCCGATGCTTTAGCGGCAATGCGCTGGAAGTTTAAGTCAGTCAATGCAGATACCGCGGCCGCGCCAAGTTGCGCCGATTGTAGTATTTGACGCAAGCCGGCAAAGCCCCTGGCTACGTTGCCATCGACTGGCGATGCAGTAGATCCATTTAGGATCGCGTACATAGAATCAAACATTCCCATCTGAGAGTTGGCCTTATCGACCATCTTTCCTTCAGGATTATTTGCTTCTTTAAGCTTGGCGTCTTGCATGACGGTTTGATGGATATAGCGAATAGTCGCATTAGGGTTAGGCCCTAGTATCTCCATCATGGATATATCCCGTGACATTCCTTCTAGGTGATTAACCATGGTAACGAACGGTTCGGGATTTCCAAATTTCTCCTGGTACTCTAGCCAAGCATCAGCATTCTTAAATGATAAGAATCGATGATCCTGGTTACGGTTAGCCAGGGACCGGCCACCACCAGCTCCGGACGGTTTAACCTTATTCCATCCTTCCGTCGCAATAGAATCAAAGACTTGTGCTAGGGCCAGCTCTAATCTTTCGGGCGTAAACTTTAGGCCGCTACGCTCATCAATCATCTTTTGAGGATCTAAACGCTCGCGAATAAAGTTTGTCCACTCTTCGCGCCCAGCCTTGCGTACAAGCATCGAATCATGGATCTGAGGCATACCCCAATCCTTACGATTTGGAATGGCACCACCGGCCGCATTAAAGCGCTGGCGGGCATAATCGGCCGCAGTTGACCAGGACTGTGCTAATTCTTTTGCGGCGGCCGATCCGGTATCTTCTCCGAATACTTCGCGCACTAGGTCCTTGGCCATAGCTTTATTACCCAGGCTACCAGTTGCGCCGCGACGTCTAAAGGTTGCCAGGACGTCATCCATCTTAGAATAGATTTGACCGAGTACGGCTTTGCGCCTGGCTTCCACGTTGGAATACTTGGCAAACTCATCTCGATCTAGTAGTGCCTGGGCCGCTTTACCCAGGCTTTCGCCATTGGCATACTGGTTTAAATCAAAACTAATCTTTTGCCAGTTGCGGATCTGCAACATTTTGACGCGCTTACTTTCAATGGCTTCTTTTTGCAATGCGTCAAACGTATCCTTGGCGGCCTGATTGCTGGCCTGTTCAGGACCCATCTTTGTCGCGTACTCTGCCTCTAGCTCATCAAATAGGCCGCGGGCTTTTGCCGCCTGGTTAGCTGAGATCTTGCCTTCGTTCTCGCCATTATCAATACATTCTCTAAAGCTCATTTTACGCACCCTATCAAGCGCTCTAACATAGACTTGTCTTGTTCAAAGTCTGCCAAAATTTCTCTTACAGTTGTCACTTCCGATACTCTTTCACCAGTTTGTGGATCAATTCTTTCCGCTACCGGTATCTCTAAATCCATTAGATCCTGATTGCGCTTGCCGTTCGTGCCGATCTGTGCTAATGTTAAGTCAGGAGTGTCCTTTATGAAATCATCTAAAAAAGTAGAATTTCTCGATGTTGAAGGTATCCCGGTGACTTTAGGTTCGGTTCCCGGTTTCGCTGGCCTTTGCGCCGCCTGGGATAAATCTTCCCCAAGAGCCTTCCCAGCTGATTCAGCGTTACGTAACGGTGCGCCGATTGATAAGGCCGAGTTCGAACGATTGAGAACGGCCGCTAACGCTTCATCGTAAGCCGGCTTCATTTCAGCATTCATTGAATCAATTCTTGCTTGTTCCGCTTTAGTAGGTTGACGATTCTCGCTAGAGATCATACGTAACATTTTGTTGCGTTCAGCATATAGATCGTGATAGTTATCTTTGACGGCCATAAATTCCGGGACGCTAATTTGTATCTCAGCAATATGCCCTTCAATCTCAACATTCATTTTAATGTCGCGATAACCGCCATCCATTGATTTCATTTGTGGATCTAATAGATTTCTGAATCCACTATCTAAAACATTATGTACGTTGCGTATTTCCTTTAGCGCGACGCCAGCTTGTTGAAATGTATCAACGATTAATGTTGCTCTTAGTATGTCTTTGATTTGACTTGCATCACCAGCGTAATCAAATAGAATTTTTTCTACTGCACGGCTTGATCCTTTTAGATCTGCACCTTTGTATTCTGCATTGACCAGGTTAGCAAGTTCACGGTTTACTCTATCAAAATTTTCTTTTCTGATTGCCGCGTCCTGGTACAAGCCTCGCAACACTTCCTGATCTTGTGGCGCAAGCTTAATGATGTCATCTTCATTTAATGACTTAGCAACATACTCATCAACGGTAATCGGTTTTCCGCCGCCAGGGATCTCATCTAGCAATGAGTTTTGCATAAGATCGCCCTGGGCTTTTGCACCAGCTGATCCAGGGCCTTCGTCAAAAGTTTTTAGCTCGTCTGCGCCTGGTTCTGCGATTCGATTGTTTTGCGCCGGAGTTGTGAAATCGCCGCGATCTCCGCCATTTGGTACCCTTTCATAACTCCCGTCCTCAATTGCTCTCCGGACACTTTCGGTAAATTCGCGGACGTAAGCTTCAGTTTTGGTTCCGCCCCCGTCTTTCCACGCCTTGGCGATTCGGGTGAGATTGTCTGAGATGGGTCCCCGGACGTTTGCGTTATTTTCAATGATAGCGATTGCTTTGCCATAAATAGCCTCTTTTTCTTCGTTAGTCATTTTGGCCAAAGTGTTGCCGGCCTTCTCAATATCAGTTGCATTTTTTACCAGGGTCGCAAACAGTTCGCGATCCTTACGCATTTCTTTCATGGCGCGATCAAGAATCTTGGCCCGCTCCAAGAATAAGCTTTCTGCAATATCTTCGTCGCCAAATAATCCGCCTTGTTCGGTTTTTATAAAACCGGCCTCTCTTGCCTGGCGTACGATTTGCTCTGCCTGGATCGCATTCGCTGGTTCCAGGCGTTTAAGTAATTGAAGGATTGCAAGTTGCTGAGTTTCTTCTGTAATGTACCGACCAACAATTGCGCCATAGTGTGGCGGCACTACATCATTAACGACTGCGTTAAATGCTTTAGGACCAAGCGTCGCAAGTTCATTTGCTTGTTTTACAAACTGCGAACGTGGCGGCAATGACTTAATTAGTTCAGGCGCGTCTCTTAATATCTTGGCCGCATCGACCAGGGTGCCGGTGCCTTCTGCTAGGTTCTTGCCAGCGGCCGTTGCCCTGGCATAACCAGGATCAAATCCATCTTTTTCGCGAATCTTAAAAGCATAAATTTGAATGTCTTGTGTTGGGTCAGCTTCTTGCAAGCGCTTTGCCAGGCCCAGGCGTTGATGGCCGTCAGCAATAAATGTCCGTCCGTCTGCAAATTCATAAACGATTGCCGTATTGGCTTTAACTGGATCCCACTTGCTGATGTCCTTTAATCTTTCTGTAACGCCCAGGACATCGCCACCAGCTTTAAACTGAAATAGCTCTGCATTGACCAGGAGATCTTTTGGTTTGTACGCAAAAATCTCATTGTTTAGGTTGTCATGAAAATAAATATCGGTAGAGCGAACGATTGCGCTTTCAGGCGGCACAGTTGTGATCTTAGTTGAATCACCATTGTTTACTGCGTTATAAGACTGATCGATGCGGGCATTATGTTCTAAGTTGCCGGTGTCATCCTTTAAAACATTGCCTTGATTTGTAGTGTCATAAATACCATCCATCTCTTTCATCAGCTTTACATCGGGATCCATCTCATACGGACGACCCTCTTTAGCGGCCTTGGCTTTGCCTAGTGCCTCAATGCCATTGATGAGTTGATTTTTAGTAAATTGGAATGCGGGTTTTGCACCCATTAAAACGCCGGTGACTGCGCCAGCTCCAGCGGCGGCCATTCCCACGTTAGTAAAAAATGTTTTGTAATCGTATGGAAGATCGAGTTGCTTATACCAGTCTGCGACTTCTGTTTGAATAACCGCTTCTGATCCAGCTCCAATGACTGCCTGGCGTAATACTTCTTTTGCAATATTGCTAGATCCACCACTAACTACCATGGCCGCAAGGTTTGGCGGATCAGTTATTGATGAGACTATGCCACCAGCCATTTCACCTAAAAATCCAGTAAAGGTTTGGCGAGATGCTACATCAACGTTAACGTCTCCGGATTTGATTGCGCTCTTTTTTGCTCTTTCAAATATTGCGTCATTGTCAAGACTAATCAAATCCGGAAAAACGTCAGGTTGTTGTTTGACAAAATCTAGTATTTGCTTTGATGAATAGTTGTAACCTCTAATTGGCGTATCAGGCGATGCCGCGTAACCGCCAAGATAGTTACCTGGGTTATTAAACTTTTTCCCAGTTTTTTCTTGTATCTCTTTGACAATTGGATCCCATTGCTCACGTAAATTTACGGGGCGTGAATCACTACGGTTAAGCTTTAAAGTTGCCTGGTATGCCGCATCATAGTTTTCAGAAAAGCCAGTATCTTCTCCACCACCAAGAGGTTTGAATGGAGTTGCCGTTGGGTTTATTTCGTCAAAAACGAAACTCATTTGATGCCTTCTCTTTGTTTAACGCGTTCAGCAAGATCCCTAAAGTTAACTGTTAGAGCGGATCTATCTTTGATGGTAAATGCTAGTGGGCTTGTTTTGCCGCGATAATCTTCGTAATACCATACGGCGCGATCTGCGTCGATAAATGCGGGATAACCCTTACGTAAGCGCTCAATAGTAAACTTTCTGCCCTGGTCATCTTCGGGCAAACCATTAGATACTGCGGCAAAATCATCATACGTTGCGCGCTTAATGATGTCTTTAAAACTGTCCTGGGCAACGTTGCCTGGAATTGGAATGCGTGTACCTTGATACTCAATGATGCCGCCATAGGGTTTGCCATTTTTAGCGACTGTCATTCCGGATGCTTCCTGGAATGCTTGCTTATACATATCATCATCAAATACAGTTTTACCGGCAACAATAGCGCGCTGAGTGTAAATATTATCAGCCGTTGAAATAATTGCAGAGCGTGTCTTAGGTGCAAAAGCATAGGCGCTACCTAATTGGTCAGCAATAACGCTTTTCTTGGCCATGGCATCGCCCGATCCTTCGAATGGTTTATTGCCGGCTTGAAGTTGCTTCATACCATTTAATGAATCGTACACGGTTTGCTTGTTGGCACCGGCAATAACTAATCCACCAGCATGAGCAAACTCCGGCGCAAACTTAGAGATCTCGCCCATAGCATTTCTTGAATCTTTTCCGAATCCTTGATTCATTACACCAAGCAATGCAATTTGCTGGTCAGGACTAGCGCTTTGCAAAAATGTAGTTAATGCGCCAGCTTCATCCTGGGAGAAGTATTTGGGCGTTATGCTCATGTTTGCCGCAAAAGTTTTAGATTGCGTAATGCGCTCGCTAATTTGTTTTGTCAGATCTACTGGGGCCGCGGCAAAATTAAGCGTCTTAACTTCGGTAAATCCAGTTTGATTCATGTAGCTAACCGGATCTTTTTCCAGCATAGATGTTTTATGGCTTAATGATTTTTGAGCTACATCAATCAGCATTGCTTGTTCAAGAGACGCGCCACCAGTTGTTTTTGACTGTGCATCGCGAACCCAGTCGCCCAATTGCATGGGTGACATTTTATTAAATCCAATAGAGTTTTGACGCAATACACTTAGGTAATTAACCTGGCGCATAGTTGGATCATTTGCCGGTAATCCCAGGCTACGGGCGCGGCCCATTATTTCATTGACTACGCCTTCGCTTGGTACCTGGCCAAGAGTAATAATGCGTAATGATTCGCTTACGTCCGTCTTTAACTCTGTACGCAACGCTCTAAACTGTGCGTCCCTGGAGCGTAGATCCGCCTCAATCTCATTGACCAGGGCTCCCATTCTGTTTACATCAATGCCGCGAGTAACGCGATTTTGCTTTAATGGATTACCTTCTTTGTCGTATAGATCGCCAATAGGACCACGGCCCAGGTCGGCCTGGACTTGTTTTAAGAATGCGGCTTTGTTAGGAGACTTTTCATATTCTCTTCTAAATCGCGCCATGTGAGCTTGCTCTGCAACGCTTTGCATTTGACGCTCTACTTCTACTGGACCAAAACCACCGCCAATTGCAAATTGTTTTAGAGCTTGTAATTCCTGAAATAGCATTGCCTCTGAGCCGTTAACTCCGCTTGACATGATACGAATTGCGTCCTGGCCACGTTGATCTAATCCGGCCAGGGTTGTTGCTTTTAATTGTTGTGCTACACGATCGTTATGCTTTTCTGAAATTTCCAAGAAACCAACATTTTTCATGCGATCTAAATCGCCAGCTATGCGGCCACGATATTTAGGATCTACTAAATCTACTACCGATTCCAGGCCATCTCTTACACCAGCCGTATCCGCTATAAATTGAATTGGATCGGCATTGGGGTCATTCTTATAGGCCTGGATTTTTTCGCTAACAAGACGACGGCCATCGTTTTGCAGTTGCAAAATAACCAATTCATTAGCTTGATCGTATGCGGCTTTGTCAAAAGCAGAGCGCGGCATTCCACTTTCTTTTGTAGATTGCAATACTTGTTTTGCTTTTTCTGCCGTATCTACTGACGCGCGACCTTGTTCCTCGGCTTGTTCCATACCAATCTTGCCGGCATATTTAATTACCGCATCAAGCGAGCGTTGTTGCGATTCAGCCAGGTTTCGGCTTTCGCGCATAATCGGGACATATTCCACGCCAGGCATTTGAGCTGGCCTAAATGGGTCAATTGCGACGCCTGTTGATTGATACCTTGGAAGTCTCTCTGCCATAATTACGTACTCTTATCTGTTACTGGGGCCGGCGAACTTCTGCCAGCCATTGAAGAATACGCCGCGGCCTGGCCAACCGTGCCAATTGCCTGGTACAAGCCAGCTTGTTTTGCCGCCGCTCCTGATGCGCGTAAAATGTCTGCGTTTGCCGATCCGGAATATCTATAAACGTTGGCCTGGAATCCAGCAGATGAAGATGCTAATTTTGCATTTTCCTGGGATAAATCAAAATCGGTATAACCTTCGCGTAATGCGTAAGTTTGTAATGATCCAGCTGATCCGCTAAATGGATCAATTGCACCGGCACCAGCTCTCGCTCTTACAGTTGAGAGTGTGCGATTAATGTTTACAAGTGTTTTAACGCCTTCCTGGCGGGCGCGAATTGCCTCGGTACGCCCTTGCATTTCAGCTTGTTGTGCTTGAAAACCAGCCTGGATGTTAGCCTGTTCAGCCTGGGCGTTGTAAATTTTTTGCTGAGTTTTGCCCTGTTCATATTGCCCATAGGCGGATACCAGCATTGCGGCGATTGCGACGGCGGCCATAATTATTGTCCTATCGAAACTTTAAATTCCATGTTGAGCAAATTAAACTTTAACGGTTCTCCTTGCGTTACCGTTATTGTTCCCTCTTTATCAAAACCTAGCAATGGTCCAGCTTTCTTAACGCCGGTGTATTCTTGAATTGCAGTATCCAGGACGCTTGCACCAAATTGTCTAAACTGAATTGGATTGTCGTTGATAGTCATTGACTGGGTTTTATAAACGTCGGCATTAATCTCTATCATGCGTTTTTTAAAGCCACGAATATTACCGGATGCCATCTTTGCTTCGACTGGCATTGTCTTTAGGTTAATGTTGTAATTTAAACCCACTTGCCAGGAAGATGACGCCGCGGTTGAAAAAGTTACTGTTCCGCCGCCTGGTACTGTCTTATCAGCTTCCAGGATGCCGTCGCGAATTGTTTTAACTGTCTTGCCTACCAGGTGCGCCATTGATGCTGATGCGGCCCCGGAGCTGGCATACTTAGCGCAATCAGTAGTTAGATCGCGATTAAACACTTCAACGTAATATGCGGTTGCGCTATTAACTACTCTAGCCACAATAACGTAAACCGTATTTACATCAACAGATACGGCTTTAAATAACCCGTCTGTTATTAGCTCAGATGGCGCGATTACACTTTGCGATCTAAGTAATGAGATATTCATAATCGTGCCATCATCGCCGTTTACTACGTATAGCCGATCAGTATCGTCGGTTGATGTTGCACGATTAAGGGCCATGTCCACCGGGTTTTTTACCAGGTGTCCTGATAGCAAGGTTACGTTGTTGGCAATATAGGTCGCCTCAGTATCGGTAAACAATAGCTCGTTAACTGATTTGCCCTGGCGTTGTAGGAATAGGGTTCCTGAATCTAAACCAATAACCGGAAAATTATTCTTTGAGCCAATCTTAGTTGACGTACGAATAATAAAATTAGTCGGTGTAATTGGTTCTAAGGTTGCCTGGGGGACATAAAACTCGCCGCCAATACTAAAGATCTGCAAGTCACGGCCTGAATAAATATCGGTAATAGTGTTCAGTTGTGACGTATCAATTGTCGCCTCTACGGCCTCATCATCCAATCCTTCGCCATATTGGAAGTTAAAGAAATCAGAGACGCGCGATCCCCAAACCGTAGTCGGCCTGGACTTGGCACCAGCAAAGAATAAGCGTCCTTCGTGAAAAGTTACTGCCCTGGGCCATCCACGGCCAGCGCTCCAGGATGGCTCGTATCCGCGCTCGATCTCCCAGTTACCCTGGGCGATGGCGGTGGTATCAAAAAATGGAATCTCTATAATTGCTTTAACTACTGTGCCGCTAATGTATTGGACAATCTTTGCCCGGCCCTGGGGTTCTGCGTTGATGTATTGGCCGACGTCGGTGCCGGCAAAAAAAGATGATGCGGATGTTAATGTAATGTTTCCGCTTGTTCCGGATGGTGTTAGGGTGCCGGCGCTTGGAGTGGTCACGGTTAGCGTATAGGCATACGAAGGGATCTCTTCAAATGTAATTGTTGAGACGGTCCAGCTGGCATCGGTTCCGCCGCGAACAAACTTAGTTGGAGCAAGATCTTCCTGGACGAAAATAATCGTATCAGCTGATTGCGTAATTTTTAGTCCTGGAATGATTGCGGCAGTAAACGCGGCAACGGCCAGGTAACTATTACCTGATCCATTGATATTAGTAATCAGGGCTTTATTCTTATAAATATAAACGCGCCCAGGCACGATTGCAAACATATATGAATCATTGACGCTAAACTGAAACGGCACTAAACGAACGGCCTGGCTTGCCAGGTTGGCCGGCAAAGTGTCAATATATTGCAATCCTTCGCGACGACGTGCGCCGCCCTGGGGTTGAATAACTACGTTAGTTGCTTTTTGTAATGCGTTGTAATACTGGTTTAAGTCAATGCGGCCGCGCAGTAGCGGGTCCAATTCTCCCACTACAAAATTGGTTTGAATTAAAACTGAACGTGGCATTATCCAAACCGTACATTGATAAGTGGGAATGCGTCCTGGTGATCTAAGGTCACGGACGGACGGCTTTGTGCGTCAATTGACATTACCTGGCGGAAGTACCCGCCGCGCATATTCTCTTCCGGTAGTCCGAACGCAAGGCGCTGGTAGTATTCGGCTTTTGTCAGCTGGTCAGTTACCATTTGTGCAAAATTGGCCGCCAGGACGTACTTTAAGAAATTGACAAAATATGAAGGCATTTCGCTTTCAGGCGTACGGTACTGGTAATCGACCCAAGCCTCTTCAATGTTGGTCATTAACTTATCTTGCTGAACGTCAAACTCTACGGTAGATGGATAATTTACTGTGTCGTCCGCATATACGGCACGTACTCCAGCAAGACGATCACCTGGTAACTGGTACAAGTATTTCCAGCCAAATGCTGGGGTATCTACCAGGCGAGCTAATTGGGTTTTCTTAAATGAAAAACTCCAGGGGTACATACAAATGACCATATCCCGGATGTCGTCATATAGACGGTCGCAGATCTGCGATGAATCAGATACTTCAGAAAATGACGTTAGTGGTTTTTGCCCTAGATAAATTAGAGCATCAGAACATATTGATAGTTTTGTATCACCCGACGCCATAGAAATCCTTTAATGATGAAAATCCAGGCGAGAAAACTCGCCTGGATTTATTCCTACTACTTAGTCGGAATCAGTATTTGATAGTGTTGTACCATCATTTACGTCAACCACACCAGCGCTAGTATTAGTCAATACATAAACTAAAGTGCCTACTGCGGTGCTACCAGTTGATGTAACGCAATAAATTAAATCGCCTACGCTTACCACGTCGGTTACTGAATTAAAGTAACCTTCTGTGTTTACGTCAGCGATTGTATCGGTAGTTTTGTAACCCCACATAATTGGAGAGTTACCTCTTTTTGATACGTTACCTACTGGACCAAAATTGTCTCTTGTGAATGCCATGATCTAGTCTCCTTATTCGGTGCAAGTGATTTTAACAATGCCGTCAGAATCAATTGCTACTGAACCAGCGCTGAACATAGATGCTACTAAGAAAGAAGTTTTCTCAGCAATATAATCAACACGGCTAGTTTGATTGAGACCAATTGCCATGCCTACTGCATCGCGATGGAATGCGAATACAGTACGATCAGAAGATGAAAGTGGCAAGCCGCCTTCATCGCGATCACCCAGGGTCACAAACTTAAAGCCCAAGAAGGTATCTACTTCACCAGTTACCAAAGCTTTAACTGTATTAAAGTCAGAGCTGGTCACGGATGTTAGACCTAACAGAGCAGACAAGTTGTTTGCATGGAGAACAATTGTACGGCCTTCCATTGGTACATTCTTTGCGTCCAAAGCTTTCTTGGCGGCGCGAAGTTTACCAACGTTTAAGTTTGATGCTGAACCAGTCGAACCGTCATCGGCAATAGTCTTAGCGACTGTACCGGTGCTGGATGCGGCGATTAGTGCATCAATAATTACTTGGTCCATACGACGGCCAATAGCACCGGATACAACCTGAACAAGCTCTTGACGCTCATTAAAGTTAACACGTTGCTGATGGAAAATATCGCTATATTCTGCGGCGATATAGTCAGTCATAGTGGCAGTTACCTGGGAATAGGAAACGTTTAAAGGTACTACGTCAGTTTGTGGTACACGAACAGATGCAGATCCCTTACCAATTTTTGGGAATTTTACAGTTGAGCCTTCAACGTTGGTACGCTCGCGAGCTAAACCAGCTAAAGCGCGTTGCGCTTGATAAGCCTGTTTTACTTCGCTATCGAATAACGTGACGAAAGCATTAGAGATTTGGATACTCATCTCGACTTCCTTTCATTATCAAAGTTTAAAAAGTTAAAAACTACTCTTTTTGCTTTGCGATTATCCGATGCGGGTCGCTACGCGTAGATCAACGGGCCTTGCGGTTATCCATTACGTAACACTATAAATAAAAAAAGAGCGCGTTGCAACAAGCTTCGCGCTCTTTTTTACCATGACTGGGAAGTCTAACGGCTTCCCTCTCCATACATAGAATAGACCATATCTTCCACTTTTTTGGTGTAGGACGGATCTTTTCCATACTTCGGATCGGCCATCATTGACTGAACGTCATTCAAGCTTACCTTTTGATTTTCTTGCATTTCAAGTCCAGGGATGTCCGTCTCCATATAGGAGCCACGGATCTTATGCAATGCGGAGATAAAAGACGCATTGTTGCTGGCGCGCCCAATAGCTTCGATTTCATCCTGGTTTAAAGTGCCTGAAGTTTGCATTTTGGTTAACCATTGCTCGGTAGATTGAACAATCTTGTCCGCATTGCGGCCTAGCTTTTTCATTTCTGCATCGCGACTGGTTTTGATTTGATCTTCCATCATGCCCATGTGGCCGGTATAGAGATCAATCATTTGGTCAAACTGCTCCTGGCTTAACCCTTGCTCTTTTGCCAGGCCTACAAAGTCTTTAAGCATAGGATCGTCATCTGTAACGCCACGATCCTTCAAGCTGGTAATCTCATACTTACCATCTTTTGGGGCCTTGTGTTTACCAGCTGACATTTTGGCGCGTAATTCAGAGTACGCTTTGGCTAGACCCTCAACGTCCGGGCCGGATTCTTCATCCCAAAAATTTTCAGGGAAAAATTCCGGGCGAACAAAATCTAGCTCTTCAGCGCTATCTACTTCCTGGGCTTTGTCGTTTGGATCTACTTCAAGGTGCGGCGCAGATAGATCATCCATTTTGGCGGTTGATTTTTCAGCTGGTTTAACGTTCAGTAAGCTACCTGAATCGTCCTTAGTGTTGCTTGTTGCGTTGTTTCCGGCTTGGTTATCGCTAGTTTCAGCGGTCAAGTTATCGGTATCGCTCATGTTTAAGACCTCGCTCGTTTAATTCGCCGCTCTAATTCCCGGACCAGGGAGTTTTGACCCTCGCGGGCAAACCCATGGGATGGGTCCTCGCCCGGATACCAGGTCGGCTGTTCGATGGTTGTAGCTCTTAGCCATTCCAAGAGCTTTACGCCATCATCGGTAGAAAAGACACGGGTGACAAGGAGATCAATCTCATTATCACCAGGGCCTTTTTGCTTGATCTCCGCTGGGCGGAGTCCTTCCCATCCTTCTTCCATCATCATGTTTTAAACCTGTTGTGCTTGTGGTTGTTCGGTACCAGCTGGCGCCTGGGCGGCCTGGGCCATTTGTGCGGCCTGGGCCATTTGCGCCATAATTGCCTGGCGTTGCTCTTTTGAGTTAATCAAATAGCTTGGCACTCCCAGGCGATCGGCCAAGTAATCTGCCAGCTCTTCCTGGTTGATTGCCAGCTGGGCGCCAAGACCTACTTGGCCAGCGACCTGGACGAATTGCAATACGTCATTAACTTCTTGCATATTCTGAGCCTGGGCCAATGATCCAGTAGGCACTACCTTAACTTCTGCGCCATCTACGCGCAATGGGAAATCAATTAAACCCATCTCATCCATGACTTCCATGGTGCGACGCACGATAGGTTGCATGACTTCGGTAATGAGACGGCCATAAGCTGGGCCAATGTTTTGAGATAACTCTTTCATGCGCTCCGCGACTTCGGTTGCGGACCGTGCGCTCATGGTATCCGGCGGCAAGGTGTCATCTAACAACATTTTTTTAATGGCGTTACTCAGATCGTTGATAACAAGCTGGGACACGTTAAAGTCACCACCGGATCTCAATGGGCGCAAGCTCTCGCCCTGGGGGCCACCGTTACGGGCCACCGGAATGATCGCTCCAGGAGCAATTCTAACTGTCGCCGGGTTCAATACGCCATCATCTGCGGCCGTATATACACCGGCAACGGAGATCGACGCGTTTTTTAAGAGTAATTCTTTAACTTTGTTAAGTGTTTTGATGTCAGGTAATGCGTTGACCAGGGGTCCGCGGCCATAAACCTCACCGGCCACCTTCATGTAACGGCCTACCACCCAGGGAGAACTCTTTTTTAGCTCGCGATAAACGATCTCGTTCTTGCCTTTAGGTTCAACAACGTAATAACAAACTGCTCCAGTTTGATAGTTGTAGATCGTGGCTTCCAGGAGATCAATTTCTTCTTCCGGTTTACGATCAATCTTGATTTGTAGGTCCGGCGGGATCTTGGCGTCTTTCCATTGCGTGGTGATCGCCTCACCCTTAACGCGTAACTTACGATAAACGTTGTCAACCGTGCCGTGCTGACCCTCTTCAAATGAGACTAGGTATTGCGGCACCGCAGTAAAACGAATCGGGGTGTCTTTATCGCCTGGCATGATAAGCAAAACGCCAGTACCTACGGCCATATCCAGGAGCATTTCCGAGATTGCCAGGTCAAAGTTGGTTTGCCGCAAGACTTCAAAGAATTTATCAGAGTAAATATCCAGGGCATCGGCAATATCCTTGCGCTTGTCCTTCGGAATGCTGGACCCTGGGGTCAGTTGCATCCATTTACGGTACGGCGGGAAGAGGCCCGACTGAATACGGTTAGCAAAACGCTGGGTCGAATTGATTGCAGTTGAATCAAACACGCGGGCGCGCTTATGTTGACCAGGAGTTTTGCCTTCATACTGCCCGGAGTAGAGATTACGCTGGGGTAAAGCAAACTCATAGCACTCTTCGTAGATCGAACGCCATAAATCTTTACGCGAATCAGCTAATTCGGCGCGCTTTAGTACGTGTGCTACGGGCATTTTTTTCATTACATATACTCTTTTTTACGTTTCATCTTGTTGGCCATCTCGCTCTTATGCTCGACCTCTACACGGCCTTTAACTTCCTTGGCATAGTTGCGGGCCGCGACCATACCGGCCTTTGTATACGCAAATTTCTTTAGGACGTTGCCCTTCTTGTCATAGACTTCGGGCATGATTACATTCCGCCAGTTGTGTTGGTGCCACCTGATCCAAGTGTATCCGGCACGATGCCAAGAGCTGGATTTTCGCGTTGCTGGCTAAACAATAAACGCATACCGCCAGTTTGACGGGCGCGCTTGGTAGCTTGGAGACGTTGTTGCTGGGCTTTTTCTTGTGCCGTAAGACGCTCCTCTTGTTTTTGCTGATTGGCCGCAATCGCTGGATCAGGAGCCGGTGCCGGTTGTGGTGCTGGTATTGATGGTGAGCTAAATAGTCCGCCCATAATTTTCTCCTTACGCTAAAGTGTTTTGACCTGGGCCAGCGTCGCCACCCAATGTCATTTGATTTTGACCAAGACCAGCCGAACGGTCCGCATTAAACAAAAGCCTGGTACCCATACGGCGACGTGCGCGAGTATTTGATGCTAGTTTGTTTTCCTCGGTAGTTGCCTTTACTGGTTCCGGTGCCGCTGGAGCCGGTGCCGGTGCCGGTGGTGGTGGTGGTG